>ERZ779869.1260-NODE-1260-length-24251-cov-7.494958_pt1 | contig 24251 bp, 15 predicted proteins | sample MGYA00511557_ERZ779869 | MGnify/ENA primary metagenome ERZ779869 (study PRJEB29588, sample SAMEA2154620) | human gut metagenome | biome: human gut; feature: human-associated habitat; material: faeces | place: Denmark | collected 2008/2010 ... | reverse complement strand
GGCTCAAATAGGGTGGTTAGAATGACGATTTCAAAGAATTATGGGACGGCACTGTTTTCCAGAAAAATTCTCTCCACCTCAAAATGGCGAATTTTTCGAGTCTCAAAAGGAGGAGCAAATTCAGCTTCTCGAAAAATTCTCCGTGAGAAACTGGAACTTCATTCTACCTCAAAAAAGAGTTTGAACATCGCGAAAATGGTAGAAAAGAGATTCGAACTTCCGACCTCTACTCATGACCTGTCATACGAAAAAATCAGACTGGCAGACTGTCATAAAATCCCTATTTTTTCTGACAAGAGCGAAAATCCTCACGCGCGCGTAACGGGGGTGCATAAATTCCTCACGTTCACGCCGCCATCGGTTCCCGTCGATACCAATTACACATTCAGCCGTCCGTGTGACGGCTTTTTTATTGTTTGATCTTCCTTTTTCAACTGATTTGATGTTTCAAGTCTGAGCGGTGCAGGTGTTTCCTGTTTTCAGGGGAACGGTGCGGAAGAATTGGAGAAAAGAACTGCCGAAGCCGGATCGGGAGATTTCTTTTTCCGGAAAGAGTGATAAATTACTTCCCGGAATTCAGAAAAGAGAAAGGAAGGCGATCAAATGAAAATAAGGCTCCTGAAAATTGTTCTTGGGGGTGCACTTCTCTGTTTCTTCGGGTGTTCCTGCGGATTGAAACGGGAGTCCACGATGTCGGAAGAGTATCTGGATACAATCCGGAATCTTCACGGAAAGAAGGAGGCTGCCGGACTGGGGCTTTTCCATTGGACGAAGGAAGAGGAGTGCAGAATTCTGTACATTTCGGATCATCTGGTCAGTTTTCAGATCGTGAAGAGTGTTTACACGGGAGGCGCTCACGGAATGACATATACCCGGGTCGGGACCTTTCAGGATGGCGCCCTTCTCAAACTTGCCGATCTGCCGGACCGCAAAAAAGTGGAACGTCTCTGGCAGGAGGCGGTTGCCCGCCATTTCAAGGCGAAGAGTTTTGAAGAGCATCTCCGGAGAAGTTCCGTTTTCAAACCGTATATGACCGAAAATTTTTATCTGGACGACCGGGGAATTCATTTTATTTACGACCCGTATGAAATCGACTGCTACGCAGCCGGGACCATCGATATTTTCGTTCCCTGGGTGAAGCCGTGAGGGAGATCCAGATCAATCGAAGTTCGTTTTGCGGAAACTGCTCGGGGAAAAACCGGTCATCCGGCGGAATTCCGAAGAGAAATAATACGGATTGCAATAGCCGAGCTGATAGGCGATTTCCTTCAGAGAATTTTCCGTATGCTTCAGCAGATATTTCGCCTGTTCGACCCGGCAGTTCTGACGGTATTCGCCGGGCGTCATCCGAAACTTCCTTTTGAAGAGTTTTTCCAGTCCGGAAACGCTCATGTGGAGCTCGGCGGCCAGATCCCGGATCGGAAGCGGTTCGTCCAGATCGTGTTCCAGACGTTCCACGATGGTGTTCAGAAGATTCCGAGTTTGCCGGACCGCGGAGATGCGGAACGAGAGAAAGGACAGAAGTTCGTGACACTTCCCCAGCAGAAGCGGGATATTTTTCGGTTCCCGGCTTTGGATCAGAGCGCCGATTTCGTGAAACAGTCCGAGAAACTCCTCCGGCGTATCCAGTGACAGACAGTGAACTTTGTTCAGTCCCAGCGTTTCGCAGATGGAGACCAGATTCACCCCCTTGAACTCAATGACTTTTTTGTGATAGAAGTGCGGATGAGTCGTCTGAAAGCGGTAGGTGCTTCCGGAAGGGATCACGATCAGGTCTCCGGCGGAAAGGTGGTATTCTTTCCCGTCGCAGAAATAGTCCAGATGCCCGTCTTCGAGAAAGGCGACGATCATATAGCGGCAGAATTCCTCGCGGAAGAGAATCGGGACTCTCCGCAGAGTCTCTTCATGGGCAAACGGACGGATCGGCCACGAGTGCTGGCCGGGCAGACGCCAGTAGTTCAGAATGCCGATCTCCTTCTTCTTGAAATTTCCGGAGAAAATTTGGATATTTCGCTTTTTCTGTCGTGCCATTTTGTCAGAAAATCCATATGAAATTGTCTTATAATCCATATTAATTTAACCTGTCGGCATCTTGTTTTCAAGCGGGAAATGTCGTATAATGAAAACAGAAGGACAGCGTGTTCTTCTGCTCGAACGGAGCGAAAAACCTCTTGGAAGAAACGAAAGAGACTGGCAATGAAGGAAATCTCTATCACGCGGGAAACAACCCGGGATCATCGATATACACCGGCAGCCATCGGCAATGGGGATCTCTCTCTGCTGATCGACTACGAGGGAATGCAGAGACAGACGGAGGACGGATGGGGAAAACTCGTTCCCGGAATCTGGCGGGCCGGACATCGCTACAACACCATGCGCGGAGAACTGATCCCGTTCGGATATTTCCTGACGGAGGTGCAGACGGAGGGGGAACCGGTGGATTTTCGTCAGTCGCTCGACCCTCGCTGCGGACTGGTCAAATCCGAGTGCGTGTATCAGGACGGAAGTCGTGTTTCTGCCGAGACATTCTGCTGTCTCCACCGTAATGTCGTTGTCCTGAAGCGCCGCTGGGAGGCTCCGGAGGGACGGGTGTTCCGTCTCCGCTACTTTTTCAACCCGAAATATGCGGAACTGAACTGGAACGGGAACGGGGCAATCGATTATTCCATCGACGGAATCCGGATTTTCCAGGGCAGAATCCAGTTTGAATCCGATGTTCCGTTCTCCTTCCGCCGGGAGGAGGATGCGTTTGTCTGGAGCACGGAGAGCCGGGAGTTCGTGCTTATGCTCCGGTTCGACGATGCCGGACCTCTCCCGTCTGCGGACGAGCTTCTGGAGCAATCCCGCCGCGAATGGAACAAATACTGGTCGGAAGGTTTTGTGAAGGTTCCTTCGGAAAAACTCCAGCGGATGTACGACCTTGCCCAGTACCATCTCCGGATCTCTTCGACGGCCTGGGGGATGCCGACCGGAATTTATGCCTCGCACTGGCACAGTCTGTTCTTTGCGTTCGACGAATATTTCATGTTTATGGGACTGGCGACCAGCGGACATCTGGAAACGGCCGCCCGGATCCCGGCATTCCGCCATTCGATCCGTGCTTCCGCGAACCGGAGGATGGAGTCCGGAAAGGTGGCGCGCGAGCCGGGTGTTCTCTGTTATCCATGGGAGACCAATGAGATCGGCGAGGAGAATTCGTCGCGCGGGTTCTGGTACGATCATATTTTCCACGCTTCGCACATTGCACTGGCGGCGTACGAGGCGTTCCGGTTTTCCGGGGATCGCGTCCGTCTGGCGGAGCAGTGGTATCCGCTGATCTGGGGATCGGTGGAGTATCTGCGCATTGTCCACATTGTCCGGGGAAAGGACGGAACGGCGGAGATCGGGTGCTGCACGGATCTGGAACGGCTCGGCGCGATGCGGACCAATCCGTTTATGACCGCCTGTTCGGTGATCGCGACTCTGAGAGCCGCCGCGGAGACGGCGGAAGTGCTCGGAAAGGATGCGGATCTTGTTCCGCTCTGGCGGCGTCTTGCGGAGGAGCTTCGGAAGAATCTGCCTCATGACGCGGTCCGCTATCTCCCGTACGAGGGGTGTCCGCCGGATGTTCACAGCATCGGCCAGTTTGCGGGGATTTATCCATATGGTGTGCTGGAACCGGAGGATCCGCTTCAGAGGGGGGCGTGTACGGATTATCTTCAGTCGCGGGATCAGTGCGGGAACATGTATGCCAGTGCCGGGAAGGGGATCTGTTCCTGGTATCTGTGCTGGGAGTCGCTGATGGAGAGTTCGCGGGGAGACGGGGAGCGCGCGTGCGAGGTCCTGGAGACTCTGGCGGATTCCTGCGGCTGTTTCGGCGAACTTTTCGAGATCTATTCCTGCGGGTACCGTCCCTGGTTTACGACGGCGGAAGGAGAGATGGTTCATGCGTTGAACAACATGCTTCTTCAGTTTCATCCGGACGGGAGTCCGAGGGTTGCTCCTGCGGTGCCCTCCTCCTGGCGGGAGTTTGAATTCCGTCTTCAGGGGCGCGGAGGGAAGCGGATCGAAGCGGTGTTCCGGAACGGTTCGCTACGGGGAAGCTCTTGAGCGCTATGATCTCGGACGCCACTGAAAAGTGGAATGAATATCCACGGCGTTCCTGATTTTGGTGCAATACAAGTATTGTACCATGCAGTATCCTGCTATGGCATTAGGCGCGGTCAGTGCCGCGAGCGCCTTCTTTCCGGCTTGGCCCGCGCTCTGTCAAGCGCGGTCAGCGCCGCGAGCGGAATTTCCGCAGCAGCCTTGCCTTCTCACGGGTACGCGTCCTGCGCCGCGAGCGCATGTGACAGAACTGCTTTGCGGAACGCAAAGCAGCAAGGAGCGATTGCGACGCAGTCGAACGGAGTCGAGCGGAGCCGCTCCGGCGATTGAGGAGTTGCCGGGCGCAGCCCGGCAATGTAAGGCCCGGAGGGCCGCATGCGGAGAAGCTGACAACCAGCTTCGGCCTTCTCACGGGCGAGGAGGTCTGGAGGGCGTCAGGCCCTCCAGCTCCCGCGACCATCAAATTCTTGCGGAAGTTTGAATATCCGCCTCTGCCCCGACCGCGTCCCGCAGAAGTCGGAATTTCCTGGAGCATTTCGAAACTTTTCAGAACTTTTCTCTTCTACCTCAAAAACGGTGAATTTTTCAAGTCTCAAAAGGAAGGAAAATTTATCTCCTCGAAAAATTCTCCGAGAGATCCTTTAAAAGCCATTGAGAACTTCTTTCCTGATCCCATGTACCAAAATCAAAATGTACGCAATTTTCCGGACGTTATCTCAAGGTAAAAAGATGTTCGGCTGCGCCAACTCACGTTTGTCATCTGTAATCGCTCAGAAACAAATGTGCGCAAAATATCGGACACTACCTTCTCGCCACTTTCTGGCAAAAGCGTTAATGGTATTATTCGCTGCCAATTCACAGCGCTGACCGCAGTTCGGATTTACGCTACGCTTTGACATAGATTTTGCCTCGATATAGCCCAGCACTTCTTGCCCAAGATACCGGTTTATCTCTCCCTTTTTATTCAACAACGGAATTCTCCATTGAGAAATGTGGCGAGCATTGTGGATCTGACCACGTTGCGTCGGCTGAAAGTGACCATGAGTAAATTGGTGAGATTCATCCGATCCGGGATAAACAAGGAAAACGTGTGGTGACTCAAATTGCAAGCTATAGGCATACAACTGTTTCAGATCTCCGTCATCAGAATAAAAATCCTGGAGGTAAGGGGGCTTTGGACTAACTTTTCTCTCCACCTCAAAACGGCGAATTTTTCAAGTCTCAAATGGGTAGCAAATTCATCTTCTCGAAAAATTCTCCACGAGATCCTTTAAAATCCTTGCAGTGCACTGCCCCCCCCATAAACGGCAACATCGTTGATTTCAAAAGATATTGTCCGCAATTTTTTATCAGAAAAACCGGCAGGTTCCAAAATTCGCAAAGCTTGCCATGCAGGGTTCATGCCATTCAACGGGACAATCACCTTCTCCCAACGCTCTACACGAATGGGTGTCGAATAAAGCTTCCCGCAGAGAGCAAAACGCAAAGTAACCCATGGAATGCGATTTTTATTTTTCAGGCCAGATATTCTTGTGAAAACATCAAAAGCCAAAAACTGAGAATGAGCAGGGGCATCACCGAGGGACAAATATACACTGTCAAAACGCCTGGGACTGCTTCTGTTAACACTGAAATCGACACAGATACTTTCTTCTTCCGCAGGAGAAAAGCGATTTGCACTCGTCTCTGGAATCGTTGCCGGAATAATTGAAAAGGTAGCGTTCCGTCCAAAAATGGAAGCATGCCCTCTTGCGTGTCTGATTGAGAGCTTTTTCATTTTGCTGACATCATGGGGGAATTTATCGATTTTGATAGCATTATGATCAAAATAAATGCTGGGCGAAACTTGCTGATTACCGACGTTGGCAACAGATGGTTCTCTCGATCCCTTGCGAATCAAACGAATGACCGTCAGTTCAGGAAGGACAGTACTGAAACGAAACACATTCTCTTTGATTGAAATTGTTTTCTTATCCTTTTCAATTTTAGATGCAAAACCTGAGAACGGCGATCCTTCAGGAAGAAATCCGCGTTCAATCAACATTTCGGTTTCTCCGCACCATGGAACCAATGCGATTACTTCAGATTCTTCCGGGATCGGAAAGCGTCTGGCCACCACAATCGTAGCAACCCCCGGAGCGTTGTAACTTGCCGCCGAAGAGAGAAACAGTCCTGGTTTTTCGCCGTGACGAGGATAAACCTGCGAAGGGAGTTTGCGCGGTTCCCCCTCAAAAAGTTTGGCTGTTTGCTTCAGTGCAGAGGCAGCGGGGTATTCAACCTGGAAAATGGAATCATATAATTTCCCTCCGGTTAAGATTGATTCGATGATCACTCCGGAACCGCCCCCGGAAATCCAATCTATGATTTCACGCCCGGTTTGCCGCAGATAATGCAGTTGGAATTCATTGCCCATGGCTTCACTGCCTGCGGCCCGATATTTCCCGATGTAGATTTTCTGCGGGTCGAATGCGGGAATTTCCGGCAGAAGCTGACGGTTTTCTGCAGACCAGGAAAGTTTGCAGATTTCAGGATGTTCAGGAGATTGCCTGCTGAAAATTGCACGTAGCTCACCGGGAACTTCAGCAGGGTCACCGGCAAGCAGAAACAATGGCCCCCCGACCTGATGTGCAGAATTTAATACGGCAGCATCAAAGGCCAATACGGCCTTGCCGTTATTGCGGATCTGAAGAATATTTCCATAGGGTTGCATGAGATCACCGGGAATCACGATTTCAACCAGTTGTTTATTACGCAGCAGGAATGAATTGAATAAACGTTTTCCATTCAACACGACTTCCAGAGACTGCTGATAGTCATAGGCCGTTTGATCAGAGCCAATGACGCCAAGCAGAAGAGACAGGTTTCCTCGAAAATTTTGCGGTAAAAGTTCATCAAAAAATAACGCGATGCGCTGGTTTGCCTGCAAAGTCTGTGGCCAGTCAGCAGGAGAACGCACAGAAATCGTCGAACGCAGACTGGCGTACTTGGCAAACTCCTCAACAGCCAGAGGAGACTCCGGCCCTTGTGGAATTCCGTTGAATATCCCGAAACGGATTGGCTGCAGATCACTTGTCCCACCACCTAAAATCACCGAGGCCATAGGATCGGCACCTCCTGGTAAACGAGATACCAGACCGGGGGCTCCGAGGTCGAAATTATCGGCAGCCTGATCAAATCCGGCACTCTCCGCAATACTGTAGTTCGGCTGATACCGATAATATACTTGCAACATAAGTGCACAAAGACTGCTGGAATAAATGCAAAGATCATCCTTGTTTTTGAGCCGGAAACTATCATCACCAGCTGGCATTGGCCAGGAACCGTCGGGATTCTGAGCGCGTAACAACTCCCGCGTAAGATTGTCATTCCATGCATTCCAGCGTTTTCCCCGCCCTTTTTCGATCTGAAACAACACCTGTGTCTGGTAATACCAGCGGTAGAGCGGAAATGTTCCGCCGCGTCCCCATTGAGGCGGTGACATCTCTTCCAGCAGGCGTTCAGCTCTCCTGGCCGGAGAGCTGTTACCGGCATTGAGAACATACATGCCAAGCAGTCCGACCGGAATCATATTATCATTCGCCGGAAAACGTTTCATGTTGATTCCCTGAGAGAAACCTCCTTTTTCCGCCTGATGAATTTTAATGAGGGCTTCCAGGGCCATCGCCAGGAATTTATCAAGACTTTCCATATGGACTCCTGCGTTTTTGGCAGCTGCCAAGGCCTGAATATGCCAGCCCAATAAAGAAAGATCGCAGGCTGATTCACCAACAATGATTTCCTGAAACGCAGTATCATTCAACTGGTCCACGGGCGGAGGCGGTTGAGGCGTATTGTCATAATTTACAGCAAAGGAACCAAATGAGTTCTGATGGGCAAGAATATATTTCATACGCGCTTCCAGCGCATTTCTCAAACTCAAACTGCCTGTAACAGCAAACCCCTCCGCAAGCGCATAAGTTAAAATTGCGTGGCCGAATCCTTTCCCTGCATATTCAATATTGGGCGAATCAGCCAACTCAATCAGAAAGTCGCATCCCTTGCGGATGTTTTCACCATAATGTTTGGATTGAAAGTTTTCTCCATGCGCAAAAAAAGCCAACAATGCCAATGATGACAAAGCAGCAGCGTCACCGGTTTTGAAGCTCTCGGCACTTCCCCAACTGCCATTGGGGTTTTGAACTGAGGCCAGGTATTTCAAAGCCATTTCCACAGCGGTTTCCGTTTTTTCACTTCCTCCATAACGCTTCAGCAGCTTGCCTCGTGCCTGTACATTTCTGCGCTCTTGAAACGACGTTCCGATCTGATGCCCTGCGGGTAATGTTTCTGCTTTAAGTCCGGTCTTTACCTGGTTAATTCCGTCAAAAGTTCGAATTCTCTGTTCAATACGTTCCAGTTCCTGATGATGTTCTCCGGATATCTGAGGTTGTGTTGCCATGGATGGAATACTTGTCGGCGAGAAATCCCGCATAACTTCCGAAGCAATATCCTCGACACTTCTTGTTTTGCTTGAGTTCGTAATAGAATGATCCTCCGAATCTTCCGATGATACATCCTGAATTTGCATATTCCTGGGAACAGGAGGAGTGAAATCACTGATGTCAAGAGTGATTTCCATGGAGAGCGATGGTTTGGGAGAGGTTGTGATTTGGCAGGTAAGAAAGATCAACAACAGAATAAAGTTGACTACAAAAGCGATAGCGATTTCCCAGGGAATTTTCTTGAACATCGAATGCATTTTATGCAACTTAATAAAATCATTTATTTGCGATCTTTACGAGTAATATACTTGACATTTGCAAAATAGCAAATCATATTATTAAGCAACGAGACCGGGGATTGTGCTGAAAGCAGATCAGGAGTATCTTGATGAGAAGAGCAATCGCCATTTTGTTCACTGCGTGCGGCATGCTGTTGCCGGCGGCTGAGTCCGATTTGGAAAAGGCTGTGGAGCTTCGCCGGACGGAACGACTTTCCGAAGCAGCACAATTACTGAAGGCTTATTCCTCTCCGGCCGGGTTCGACATGCTGAGTTCGTCGGAGAAGATCGAATTTCTGCGCGGATTGCTGGAACTGGCCCATATCCGCGCCCTGCAGGATGACGTTCCCGGCGCCCTGTCGCTGCTGAACTGGGCGGAGGGACGCAAAGATCCTTACCAACGGGCCATTGCCTGTGTGAAATATGCGGAAATTCTACTGGATCTCGGCGAATTTGAACGCGCCTCAGGTTATTTGAAAAACGCCGATGAACTTATCGAACAGCGGGCGACGGTTGAGGACAGTGGAGCCGCTGTCGGTCAGGGGGGAGCCCTTGTCGACACCGGGGCGGCATGGCGTGACCTGAACGATGATGCGGATGCGCTGAAGGCGGAGATTGAATCGGAAACGCTGAAGAAGAAATTCGGAGCCAGCTACGGCAATTACGTAAAACTTCGTCGTCTGCAGGTTCTTTTGAAACGTTCGCGTACGCCGCGTTATCTGAAAGAGGCCATGGAACTTGCCGATGAACTGATGGAAACCGATCCGGCCAGTCAATTTGCGGCAGCGGCGGGCTATCTCAAAGGGGAGATCATGACTTCCCGTCTGAAGGAGGAGTCACCGAAGAATGAGATCAAAGAGGTCAAAGACTATTTGGAAAAGTTCATCAAACAGCAACCGGATGGTCTCTACCGTGGCGAAGCCTTGATGCTTCTCGGCAAAATCAGCCTTGAAATCGAATGGGACGCCAAAGATGCGGAAAAATACTATTCTCAGGCATTGGACTGGTTCCGGAAAGCTCGGGAAAGACGCGATGCTTTGAGTTTGTATGCCCCCGTTAATGACGATTTAAAAACGCAAATCTTACCAACTCAAAGGCCAACTACCTTGAATCAATGGAAACGTATCGTCTACCACGACGAAGACCCGCTCAAGCTTTACAATACCGCCAACGCTCCGGCCTGGTACATTGACAACGAAGAGAAAAACTGTGTTTACATTCTTGGTTTTCTCGCTTTTGCTGATAATAAATATGAAATTGCGGAATCATACTGGGAAAAATTGCCCGCACTTGATCCCGATATTTTATCTATGGATCCCAGGCTCTCAAATGTTCATAAACGATTGATGGCATCTGTAAAGGCAAAATATATGCTTTTTTCCAGTGAAGAAAAGAAAGATGTGAAACAGAAGCTGAAATTGCAATATGGCGAATTGTTGTATATGCTTGAGAAATTTCCGGAGTCGCAAGTCATTTTTCAGACTTTTTATCGTTCAGATGACGAAATGGATAAATTTATTGGAGCAATAGCACTGGCCGTCAGTCTGAGCCAGGATCCTGTAAATATCAAAATGACAGAAAAATATTTTCAATATGCTTTAGCTCAAAAACATTACTCAAAACATGTTTTATACGGGACCGCCATAATCAGATACGCAGAGACTTTGATCGGCATCGGCGGCGGCCTGAAGAAAGCGCATCCGTTATACAAGCAGTATGTTAAAAATTTTGGTAAAGTCGGTCGGGAGGATTATGTCCGTAGAGCTGAATTCATGGACGTATTGTGCTATATCATCTTAGGAGATAAAGCCGGGGCCATGGATGCTTACCGAAAATTCCGAAGAAAAGAAGATGTTTTTACGCGGAGTATCGACAGAAAAATAAATCAAATGAAAGAAGGAGGTAATGGAATATGAAAAGTAAGGTAATTGTTGCCATTGTCTTGTCTGCAGTGGCGCTTATGGCAGGGGATAAAACGACTTCTTCAAGAAGTGAATCCTTTTCAATCAGCAAAGATGAGCGTCATCATACGTTGACATTTACCAACTTTGAAGCGGAAAGCGAGTATAGCGTCAGCGTGGGAGCAAGTGGCGGTAAACTTGTTTCAGCTTCTGCACCGTCAGGAATTATGGTTACTCCCTCCGATCAATCAGAGCTTTTCAGTTCCGCAACTGCCACGAAGACAGCAGGAACACTCCCCGATTCCTTCAATTTTGTTTTCAGTGGCTACTTTCGGCCGGATGGGGATATCGAGGAGGGAAGTGATTTGCCTTGGGATGTCGAAGTCGGAACTGAATTTTATTATATAAAATCTAATCAGGAGGATGGTGAAAAAGAAATTGTTGTCCCAGCTGGCACCAGTGTAACATATACTGCTTATGAGGGCGCAAGCACGAAAAACAGTAATTGGACCGTAAACGGTCAGAATAAAAACAACGAAAGCAGCATCATTTTCAATCGGAGTTGGTGGTATGTCCCAGGTTGGTTTTCTGCTTCAAAAGAAACACCTGATCCGGATATTTATTCTATTTCTGCATCCCCGGTAGACAGAAGTAATGTTTCTGATTCCGGAGTGATGACTGTTGTTGGCGTTGCAAGCCTGGGTGGACACGGTAAAATTTCCACTCGGGAAGAAGCTCCTGGCGGAACCGACAAATGGACGGATGAAGAAACTATTTACGCACAACCACAATCAGTTGTCCATTTAGCGATGTCATTGACGCCCAGCGTTACACCTGATGACAATCTGAAAAATTCGATTAATTGGTCGGTAAGCGGTTGGACTGCTTCGATAACGCCTGATGAGTCCAATAAGCTGGAGGCGACATTTAAACCCGGAAGCTGCGGAGATTATGTTGTTACGGCATCCTGTGGTTCTTCACAGCGCTTGATTCGAATAAAAGTTTCCGCACCCAAAATTCACAGTGTTACTTTTGACGGAAACATCATCATTTATAAAGATACCGGCGGCAGCTATTCCGGAGAGGCTTGGATGGATGATGATCTGGATGGTGACTCCGACTTGACCGATGCCAACGCCGATTCCAGTAAAAAATATTCTCCGATTGCCTACCGCAGCACCTCAACCATGTCGGCAACTGCTGTGTTCAAGCCGAATTGCCTGAAAAGCAGCCCGGTTAATGACAAAGATTTCATCATCGCGTATGATGTCGAAGCTGCAGTAAAAAAAATTCGGTTTGCGCCATATTCATCTGGCGGGACAAACAACTGGAGTTCTCCCACGAATTTTAATATGGCGGGAACGACGGTCACTGCGGCAAATCCGTTTCATTCATCTCCTCAGGTGGGGTATCACAGCAGTTTTGAATTGGCCTGGGAAGTCGGATTTGGTGAGTCAGGAACTTCCGATGATAACCTTTTATGGGAGCGCAGCTATTCTGAACATGAGTTATATCTGACTTATAATGCGTCAACTCCCTCTTATGAAACCGTTTTCCATATCGGTTGTACCAATGCCGATGGGAAAAGCAGCGAAAGCCAAGTCGTGGCCAGTATTTGGAGTGGGTTTAACGGACGAAATGTCAAGCGAAAAGATGGAGTTGCGTTAACTTATTATCGTTCGTATTTGACAACCGTTACCTCAGTGGGGGGATTACTTGCCGGAACAGATGGGCAATGTGGTTCATGGGCAAATTTTTTTCAAACGGCATTAGGGGTCCACGGTATCGTTAGCGACTATATTTTATTTACTCCGCAATCTTCTGTCGGCGAAGGCTTTATTGTAAAAACATGGAGTTTTGCCGGAACCGGGAGTTCTGGGGATGTGGATTTCCCATATGCAAATGCTTTTCCCGACAATGGTAATATTGTCGGCCTAACTCAATATCATTGGGGGACTCCCGAAGAAGTTTCTTATACATCAGGAACAGCCGGGCAGAATAATTCCAAACCTGCATCACTTTTTAAAAATCATCAAATAATTCGGTATGGCAGCGTATATTATGACCCAAGCTATGGAATTCAACATAATTCTTTGCAATCGATAGATGATTCCTTGTCAGGCTTTTTTAAGATGAGCCCTACAGCTCTTCTTTTTAAGAAAAATCCAGCTGGTACGCAAATTTCAATAAATGTTTATTAATATGAAAAAAAATATTTTATTAGTCGTACTGTGTTTCTTTTCACTTCCTCTTTGGTCTGCTGAAAATAACATAGCTAAATTCTATATTGATGACGGACTATTGAGTTATTGTCACGACCCCGGGACAGTTGAATCCGCAATTAAGTTATATGTCATGGACTTAAGCACAAATGACGTTCGACAACATTTTTTACCAGGTAGTATTTGCGTTCCTGCCAACAGCAAAGGAAAGTCATCTTTCCTTTCAGTGAGATTTCCACTTGCATATTCTGAAAGTAAAGGAATTTTTCGAATCATTTTTCCAGATTTATTATCGGACGCAATGGGAAGAATTTCTTTTAGAATATGGTCTGCTGAAAAAATTTTTGATTTACAAACGCAACAAACAATCAAAGGTTTTGTCAATGAAGATCAGAGTATGCGTTATAAGGGGTACTGGCACGGTCAATCAATTCTATTTATGAATTCAGTTCCATTTTCAATAGCATCAATAACCAATGCAACCAATCATCTTTGGTATGAGATTGATCATGAACATATTCTTGCTCGTATTCCTTTACAAACATCAAAGCAAGAAGAGTGGAGCCCTTCAATTTCTCCAAATCTTTACAGATGGGTAATTTACTCTATCGACTACGGGAATTTTACGGTTGCTGAAGATATGCAGCATAATGATTTTATTCCATTGACTGCAATACAGCCCAAAGGGAGAAAAATCCGTTGTACAAATGGGAACATTATCTCATCAGAAGAGGCGGATTGGCTTATTTGGGGCGTTAATCATCAAAATGAGGCGAAAGAGCTGCGGATATTTCGCACAAACGAGATAATACGTTTGGAAATGAAAGATTGTTTAGATTTACCTGAAATTATTTTGTCAAATGAAGATTCTGGTTATATTTTAATTTCTTACGATGATTCATTGAAATCATCAAATGCTAAAGACATGCTTAATAATATATGTAACTATCTAAAAGAAAACAATCTGCTAAAAAAATATTTTCGGCGCCCAGATGTTAAACAACCAAATAGAACCGATGAACATCTGTACTCGCCTGTTTTATCCAAACGCGGTTGGTTTGATCCTTTGCCGCCGGAGGAGCTGGAGCGTAGAAAACGGGAGTTTCAGGCTTCACAGCCTCTGAAAGAGTTATTTTCCGCAACGGAGCTGAAGGTACTTTTTACCGAGCCGGATTATTCGAAAATCACCGATCCTCTGAAGTTGGCACAAACTTATGATTGGTTTGGGAAATACCCGGAAGCACTGGCAGTACTGGAAAAAGCTGATGGAGCAGAAGCAAAATTCGAATTGGGGTGTTTTTTGAAACATGGTCGTCCCGGTGTTAAAGCTGACAAAAAAAAGGCGAATGAGCTGTTTTCTGAAATTGCCTCGGCCATTGCCTCCGGGGACCGTACGTTTTCGCCGGAGGACTATTGCCTGGCTGGACGCGCCTGCCGGGAGTATGTGCCTGAAAACTGGACGGAAACCACCAGTTGGAAAAAGCGAGCTTCTCAGTTCTTTCAGAAAGCTATCGAACAGGGGTACCGTCCAGCATATTATTACTCGCAGTACTATGAACGTCATTCTTCTGACTGCAACCTGGCAGAACTGGTAAAAGCGTTGCCGTCAGACAACCCGGAAATCAATGCCTTTATCGCCACGGTAGCGGCGACCAATCCGCATCTCAAACAATATCGGGATCGTGCTCAAAATTTGGCTGCAGTTAAAGCTGCGATTGAAGCGCGCAGTAATGTTGCGCAATGCGCTCTCGGCATGTTGTACCTGGCGTTTGAAACAACGCCTGACGCCTTTTTGCGCTATAATCCGGAGAAGGCACGATTCTGGCTGCAACGAGCGGCGGAGCGGGGCGATACAGACGCCATACAAATACTGCGAAATGATTCTCGCCTGAACATGCCCAATCAATTATAGAAAAAGAATGACTACCGTAATTTTCAACAGCGGTTTTATCGGCTTTTTGATCTGGTTGTTGCTGTTTGCCGTCAGTACGGCGGCACTGGCATCGTCATCCGTCATCTGCTGAACGTGGTTGTTGTGGAAAGCTTTGTCTGCAACGACGGTGCTCATAAGAAAAAGTTGATTCCGTCGGTAGAAAAAACAATGATGGTTTCGTACTGGTGGCACTCGAAAAAATCATCGCACACAACTTAATAAAATCATTTATTTGCGATCTTTACGAGTAATATACTTGACATTTGCAAAATAGCAAATCATATTATTAAGCAACGAGACCGGGGATTGTGCTGAAAGCAGATCAGGAGTATCTTGATGAGAAGAGCAATCGCCATTTTGTTCACTGCGTGCGGCATGCTGTTGCCGGCGGCTGAGTCCGATTTGGAAAAGGCTGTGGAGCTTCGCCGGACGGAACGACTTTCCGAAGCAGCACAATTACTGAAGGCTTATTCCTCTCCGGCCGGGTTCGACATGCTGAGTTCGTCGGAGAAGATCGAATTTCTGCGCGGATTGCTGGAACTGGCCCATATCCGCGCCCTGCAGGATGACGTTCCCGGCGCCCTGTCGCTGCTGAACTGGGCGGAGGGACGCAAAGATCCTTACCAACGGGCCATTGCCTGTGTGAAATATGCGGAAATTCTACTGGATCTCGGCGAATTTGAACGCGCCTCAGGTTATTTGAAAAACGCCGATGAACTTATCGAACAGCGGGCGACGGTTGAGGACAGTGGAGCCGCTGTCGGTCAGGGGGGAGCCCTTGTCGACACCGGGGCGGCATGGCGTGACCTGAACGATGATGCGGATGCGCTGAAGGCGGAGATTGAATCGGAAACGCTGAAGAAGAAATTCGGAGCCAGCTACGGCAATTACGTAAAACTTCGTCGTCTGCAGGTTCTTTTGAAACGTTCGCGTACGCCGCGTTATCTGAAAGAGGCCATGGAACTTGCCGATGAACTGATGGAAACCGATCCGGCCAGTCAATTTGCGGCAGCGGCGGGCTATCTCAAAGGGGAGATCATGACTTCCCGTCTGAAGGAGGAGTCACCGAAGAATGAGATCAAAGAGGTCAAAGACTATTTGGAAAAGTTCATCAAACAGCAACCGGATGGTCTCTACCGTGGCGAAGCCTTGATGCTTCTCGGCAAAATCAGCCTTGAAATCGAATGGGACGCCAAAGATGCGGAAAAATACTATTCTCAGGCATTGGACTGGTTCCGGAAAGCTCGGGAAAGACGCGATGCTTTGAGTTTGTATGCCCCCGTTAATGACGATTTAAAAACGCAAATCTTACCAACTCAAAGGCCAACTACCTTGAATCAATGGAAACGTATCGTCTACCACGACGAAGACCCGCTCAAGCTTTACAATACCGCCAACGCTCCGGCCTGGTACATTGACAACGAAGAGAAAAACTGTGTTTACATTCTTGGTTTTCTCGCTTTTGCTGATAATAAATATGAAATTGCGGAATCATACTGGGAAAAATTGCCCGCACTTGATCCCGATATTTTATCTATGGATCCCAGGCTCTCAAATGTTCATAAACGATTGATGGCATCTGTAAAGGCAAAATATATGCTTTTTTCCAGTGAAGAAAAGAAAGATGTGAAACAGAAGCTGAAATTGCAATATGGCGAATTGTTGTATATGCTTGAGAAATTTCCGGAGTCGCAAGTCATTTTTCAGACTTTTTATCGTTCAGATGACGAAATGGATAAATTTATTGGAGCAATAGCACTGGCCGTCAGTCTGAGCCAGGATCCTGTAAATATCAAAATGACAGAAAAATATTTTCAATATGCTTTAGCTCAAAAACATTACTCAAAACATGTTTTATACGGGACCGCCATAATCAGATACGCAGAGACTTTGATCGGCATCGGCGGCGGCCTGAAGAAAGCGCATCCGTTATACAAGCAGTATGTTAAAAATTTTGGTAAAGTCGGTCGGGAGGATTATGTCCGTAGAGCTGAATTCATGGACGTATTGTGCTATATCATCTTAGGAGATAAAGCCGGGGCCATGGATGCTTACCGAAAATTCCGAAGAAAAGAAGATGTTTTTACGCGGAGTATCGACAGAAAAATAAATCAAATGAAAGAAGGAGGTAATGGAATATGAAAAGTAAGGTAATTGTTGCCATTGTCTTGTCTGCAGTGGCGCTTATGGCAGGGGATAAAACGACTTCTTCAAGAAGTGAATCCTTTTCAATCAGCAAAGATGAGCGTCATCATACGTTGACATTTACCAACTTTGAAGCGGAAAGCGAGTATAGCGTCAGCGTGGGAGCAAGTGGCGGTAAACTTGTTTCAGCTTCTGCACCGTCAGGAATTATGGTTACTCCCTCCGATCAATCAGAGCTTTTCAGTTCCGCAACTGCCACGAAGACAGCAGGAACACTCCCCGATTCCTTCAATTTTGTTTTCAGTGGCTACTTTCGGCCGGATGGGGATATCGAGGAGGGAAGTGATTTGCCTTGGGATGTCGAAGTCGGAACTGAATTTTATTATATAAAATCTAATCAGGAGGATGGTGAAAAAGAAATTGTTGTCCCAGCTGGCACCAGTGTAACATATACTGCTTATGAGGGCGCAAGCACGAAAAACAGTAATTGGACCGTAAACGGTCAGAGTAAAAACAACGAAAGCAGTATCATTTTCAACCGGAATTGGTGGGATGTTCCGGGATGGTTTTCTGCTTCAATGGGAACACCTGATCCGGGCATATATAACATCAGTGCCAGCCCAGCAGACAATGCCAGCAAATCAGATTCCGGAGTAATGACAGTCGCCGGAGTCGGTAGTATTTCCGGAGGAGGGAAGCACTCGACCAAGAATAATGCATCCGAAATAACTAATAACGAAACAATTTGGATTGATTCGGCAACATCGAATAACGTGACATTGACGGCTGATATTGTTCCTTATGGAACTTCTTGGCCGGCTAATACTCCCGAATGGGATGCTTCATGTGGTTTTTGGTGTTTATTGGGTGATCATTTTTCTGGAAATACAAAGGGACAAACGACAGTTAATGTCACAACCTCCAGTCCAGATGTTCTTAATGTATGGGCGGAATGCGGCAGTAGCAAAAAATATATTAAAATTATTGCGTACAAAGTTGATTTTCAAGTGTCAAAAGATAATTTAACTTTGAAGCATGACAATGAATCGGTTTTTACGATTACCGCAGAGCCGTCTTCTGTGTTTTCCGAAACGAACGCTCCGGTAGTGCAGATAAAGCGTACTGGAATTGGTGCCACGGACTGGCTGGATTTAATGACCGATACAGGAGAAATTAATTGGACCGCTCGAGTCGCAGGGGTTTTCAAGCTTCGGCTGAAAACGAAAATCAATGAATCCGATTATACTTCCCCTGAAAGAGATCTGACGGTGAATTTCCCGACCTATGCTCAAATTATCGCCGATTCGACAGTTCGCACAAGAATGAACTCTGAATGGCAAGCTACTTTGAATGATTGCACTGAAGATCCCAATCGCCGTCGGGAGCGCGGATTTTGGATTTCTCTTAATACTGCTGGTGATGGTTCATATTCGTGCGGTAACAGTTTCTATGGGGATTGGGTAGGACCTTTGGATGGAGCGTCAGTATCTATTCCATTGCGTCCAGGGGGGAATTTGTCAGAAATTGTGCCTGACGCCGCCAGTGCAACATATGGTGTTGCATGGTTTCATACACACACACCAACAGAATATCGCCCTGTGGGAAGGCCTAATAATGTTTCGAATGCAGATAATAATGTAAGCGTACATTACAATGCAGCCGGAATTGCCTATGATTACACCATCGCCAATATCCCTGCTGGACATCCAAAAAATTCTTCTGCAACAACATTCTCTACGGCACAAAGTCAAAGATTACTGTACAAAGAGTAAAGAATATCAACGGAGGATTTTAACAATGCGTAACATTTTATTTTGGACAATCATTATTGTTTGTTGCACATGTATCTTTAACCTTAAAGCAGAAAAAACCAACAATACCGCAAAAAAGGAAGACGGGATTACTTTTAAAATTTTGCGTATCTTAAATGATAATGACAATGTTGCGGTGATTATTAGTGTTTTTAATACTGGCGAAAATAAAATAACCCTTCATATACCTAGTTCTGCAAAAGAGTTTTGGAGCCAATGTCATATTGACAATGTTGCTTCTTATGACAAAAAATCGGTTATCGGCACTACTACTCTAAAAGAAAAGTATGATACAATTACACTTGAACCAAGTCAAGGCTTTTTTTATGTTTGTAAATCGGATATTGATAATAGATATAGCGAAAAAAATATTGCTTTCATTACATTACCAATTTGTGATTCGCAAGGGAAAATTGTTTCGAGTTTATCAAAATCATCGGATTTGCCATTATTGGAGATTGGTAACTACAAAAAGCCCCAAAACATTAACTTTATAGATGCAATAATTATTGCTTATCATGCTAATCTGTTGAAGTATGATAGTGAATCACGGATTATGGTGAAACTCAAAGACAATATCTATCTGGTCACGTTTCCGTCAGAGAAATTGCCGCCCGGAACTGCTGGTGGAGATTTCGCAGCACGAATTACTATAGACGCTAACTCAGGAACGATTTTGTCTGTTATGGCGGGAAGTTAATTGGCATGCGAACGTTACTTTTAATATCATCGGTTTTTGTATTGTTTTCTGCCAATGGAGTGGAAATACCTTATGTACATGTTTTGGAACAATCAGGAAACTATCCTGACGCGTTTGAATTATGTAAAAAAACTCCTGATGATGTATTTTCATTGTACTTCATCGGAGATTATCTTTATCATGGTCGCAAAGGTGTCAACCAAAATCAAGTCCTCGGAAGGGCATCCTATCAGAAAGCTATTCCCTTATTGTTACCATTAGCTAATTCTGGAGATGTTAATGCTCAATATTATTTGGGGAGATGCTACGAATACGGAAATAATGACAATACTTCAGCTCGCAAATGGTATATTAAGGCCGCTGACAATGGTAATTCTGATGCAATGGTAAAAGCTGCAATGTTTATTGCCAAACGCAAAGGCGGTGGCGAGAAAGACCCCAAACGTGTTATGTCATATATTCAAAAGGCCATATCTGCCGGAAATCCAGATGGAAAGGCATTATTAGCGTCATATTATCTTGAGGGAAGGAAAGATATCGAAAAAGGCATCCAGCTTGCGAAAGAAGCTTCTGATGCAGGTAGTGCCTTAGGGCAAATGTTACTTGGCGGTATTTATATGCAAGGAATGGGATCCATTGCCAAAGATGAATCGAAAGCCATCGCATTACTTCAAGCTTCATCAGATCAGGGAAATTCGCTAGTCAGTGAGATACTTGAAAAACTAAAAAACAAACAAAAAACTGAAGCGTCCGCCTTAACCCAAGAAGATGAGAATCCATGACTAACGTCATTTTCAACAGCGGTTTTATCGGTTTTTTGATCTGGTTATTGCTGTTTGCCGTCAGTACGGCGGCATTGGCGATAGCCATTCGTTGCATCTGGATATTGCGAAAATCCTTGTTTACCTCTTCAGAGTTCAAGGAAAAATTGATTCCGCTGTTGAAAAACGGCGACTGGCAGAATGCGTTTGAGTTTTGCGAACACAATCATGCATTGGTTTGCACAATTGCTGGTGAGGTACTTCTTGCCGCTCATGAAAAGAATGATAAGGACCGGCAGGAACTTGTTTCTGAATTGCTGGATCGGCGCGTGAGAGCCATATTGCGTCAATTCAACACACTTTCGATGTGCGCGAATATCGCTCCCATGCTCGGGTTGCTTGGTACCGTGACCGGGATGGTTGACGCATTTATGGGACTTGGAACAGCGATGGGACCGGAAAAAGCCTCTATTCTGGCCATCTCAATTTCCCAGGCGCTTTATACTACCGCGGCAGGACTTCTGGTGGCGATTCCCGCAATTGCCTGTACGGTTTTCTTTCGCAACACTCTTGAGAAACGGGTTGAACAGGTAACGACTTTACTGGAGCAGTTTTTAAAACACCTTCCAGCCCCGGAACAGGAACGACCGGTTTTCAGCAACACGGAAACCGCAAAATTACCGAGGTAATATGCATTACCGTTTTCCGCAGAAAACTCCGAATCTGTCTGCCGGTTCTTTGTCCAGCATGATCGACATTGTGTTTCTGCTGATCATATTTTTTGTCGTCACTGCCAGTTTCGACCGGGAACAGATTGATCCTCAGGTGGCACTTCCCGTGGTCGAAAGCGCCGCCATCAAATCTTTGCCGCCGGAACGAATCATGGTCAATATTTTGCCGGATGGCTCGGTCAAGCTCGGCTTTCACCACATTCCCGCCGGCGAAGTTTCCGGAAAGCTCGGCGGATTGCTGCACTCCATGGCAGCCGACCGTAAAGCAGTTCTAATTATCAACGGCCACCGCGATACACAGCACAGATTCATTTCCGAAGTAATGAACGTTGCGGCGAAAGCCGGGTATCAGCAGGTCCGGATCAATGCCGAAGTTCAAACGGAGGGGCAATAATGCGCATACCGGTTATCGCTCCTCCGGAAGAATCCAACAGCATGTCGGCGATGACCGATGTGGTGTTTCTGTTGCTGATCTTCTTTATCGTTACGATGTCAAGTTATGTCGAAATGACGCTTCTCGAAACCAATCTCCCCACCTCCGGCGGGTCGAGCGCAGAGAAAATCGATTTGCAGAACAGTCTCAAAATTGAGTTGTCCGCATCCGGCGATTACGTCGTCAACGGTATGCCGCAATCCCGCGAGGCACTGGAAAAGCTTCTGCGCCGCTATGCCCGTTTGATGCCGGATGCGGAATTTCTTCTGCAATGTGATCCGGAATCCAGACACCATATGCTCGTAACACTTCTTTCCGATCTGGCCAAATATCGGTTGAAAAACGTAAAACTCCTGAAATGAAATTTCTTGTGCCAATCCTTCTGGTCCTTTGCTTCCGCCTCGCCGCCGAAGAGTTGGAAGAGGTCGAACAGCTGTTTGAACAAGGTAGATTCGAGGAGTGCGACACGCTTATCGAAAACGCGCTTCAAGCAAATCCGCCGGAGGATCAAAGGGTAAAACTGCAGGCGATACGCGAATATATATGGGGAAATCACCCGGAGAAGATTACCGAAAACGTTAAAAAAGCCAGAGAAATTGCCGGTCATCGAGGATGGCTTACCGCAGACCTCTTGAATCATTCCTCATTGCTGATCCGTCGGGCCGGGGATTGGAAAGCCCGCGGCATCCCGGAATATCAGGACCTTTCCAATGCGGCGGCGGAATTGCTGAAACAGCTGAAAGACGGCGGCAACCCGGCAATTGCCATCCAACAGGTCATCCTTCAGACAAAAAACCATAATTTGAACGGCGAGTACCGCGAACCGATAAAATTGATCCGGAACGTCCTTCAGCTATATTATCCCTCCCGACGCCAAGCCTCGAAGAAGAAGTCTTCCGCTGAAATCGAATTACTGATCCTGCTGGGTGAACAGTACGCAGGACTGGGCACAGCCACGCGCAACGAACGGGAAAAAATCGATTTTCTTTCCACTGCCTCCCGCTATTATCTGCAGGCCGTAAAAGAGCTTCCGGAAAATTCCCCCCGGTTTTCGGATTTGTGCGACCGGCTTTGCCTGTGCCGTGAAACATTACGGTTGCTGGGCTACAACCTCCAACTGCCTCGGCAAATAAAACCACGAACCTCCATAGAAGCCGCCATGATTGATGAGATGTTTCGTGCCCGACGTTTTTATGATGTTGCAATGGCACTGGAAAAACAGACAAGTTCCGCCATGCGTTTGCGTTACGCGACCGCACTGGCTGCAACCGGACAAGCGGATCAAGCTCTCAACGTACTTCAAGAGCTGGAAGAAATTCCGGAACCGCATTGGCTGTTGCAAATGGGAAAATATGCGGTTGCATGCGGCCAAAAAGCAGAAGCAGGAGTTTTTCTGCAGCGTTTTCTGGAAACCGTCCCTCAGGGACTGGAGGCGCTTGTCGCAACTCAACAGTATGCGACAATCCTTATTGAACAGAAAAGGTATGCGGATGGAGCGAAGGTTTTATTGCGGCAGGCGGAACTGTTCTCAGGTCAGAATCAGAAAAATATTGCGCTCCTTTCTGCAGCCCAATGTTTCTATCAGGCAGAATGCTACGCTGATTGTATCGCAGTTCTTTCCAGAATCCCACCAACGGTTGACAGTCAATGGTTACTGGCACAGGTAAAAATAAAAGAGAATGACCTCGGCAACGCCCTGGAGTTGTTAAACGAATTGCTCCAAGACAAACATCTTACCGGTGAGTTGCGCAGACAGGTAGCCCACCTGGCGATTTTCTGCGCCATGAAACTGGATGCTCCTGATACGGAAACGCTGCTGGAACTGTTCATCGAACTGTATCCGGATGATACGGCGACGCCGGTATACGCTCATCATCTTTTGAAACTTTATCAGGCAACCAAGGCGAAACCGGAAAAATTTGAGAAATTAGCCGTCCGTTTTTTTGCAATTGCGCCTTCTCCTCATGAGGCGACGGCGTTTCTTGCAGCTTGCGCGGCTCGGATTCCGAATGCTTCATCCAGGGAAGAACTCTTTCGACTGCTGCTGAAACGAGAGAGTATTTCGCCTGCGGAATTGAACATCCTTTTGCGGGAAATTCCATCACATGAGCTGAAACGTGAATTTCTAAGACGGTATCTTAAGCCGTTTGCCAACACGCCGGAACTTTGTCAATTATATCTTCAAATTGCGGGAATGGAGTTCGAGGCCGGAAATTATCCGCAGGCATTAAAACATCTTGGACTGCTCCTTGAACAAACTGAGGTGTTTCAATATAAACGGTGCAAAAAAATGCAGATTGCGTGTTATGTGCAACTTAACCTGGAAACGGACGTTCGGAAATGTTGTCAGGAACTTTTATTGACATCATTGGAGGCCAGGGAAAAGCGATCCATCGTGCTTGTGCTTGCGCAGTCATGGAAACGATCGCAGGAGCCCGCCAGGGCGATTGCGATTGCGTGGTCGGCGGTACCTCTGGCTGGAGAACGGTTCGCCCGTGAAGATGAGCAAATAATCTGTGATCTTCTGGAGCTGATTATCGATCAGGCAAAAATTATTCAAAGTGAGGTCGACATCAGGGAGGCGAACGATATGCTGCAACTATACGCCCCCGCGCCATCCTCTCCGGCGACCGTACAGTTATAGGCCATGGCAATTTGAACCCGCAGGAGTTGTTATTGCTCCCACAGTTTAATACTTGTAGTTCATCCGGCGTATCTGACAGACTCCTTGTGAAAAAGAGCTTTGATCTTCTCCGGTTGTTTTTGAATGCT
>ERZ779869.1257-NODE-1257-length-24284-cov-9.325189_pt1 | contig 24284 bp, 23 predicted proteins | sample MGYA00511557_ERZ779869 | MGnify/ENA primary metagenome ERZ779869 (study PRJEB29588, sample SAMEA2154620) | human gut metagenome | biome: human gut; feature: human-associated habitat; material: faeces | place: Denmark | collected 2008/2010 ... | reverse complement strand
CGAAGTGATAGTTCAGCATAGAAACTGTTGTGCCGGTACGTTTGTACTTGTTTTTCATATTTCAATTACATCATATTTATGAAACACTATCAACCCTCAGATTGAAGAGCCCGCCTAACCCACCCCTTACGGAGTGGGCTTGCGGCGGATTTAGTTGTCAATATCTTCTTTTTCATAAAACTTTCGGCGGCTTTCCCCGGGCACACCCGGGGGATAAGCCGCTGCCAACCTGCCTTTCTGTTGTTTTTACCATGGTTTACCTATGTTTCTTGTTATTTCTTCCGTGTCGTTTGACAGTACTTTACCGGCTTTCCACGCACAAAGATAATCGTCGAGACCTTTCAGGATATTCCCGTCCTTGTCTTTATTATCCCAGACGAGGGAAGATACGTTGAGACCACTGTCGATACAAGTCTTATACAGCTTATCATGTGCTTTCTTGACATGCGGATTGGTCCACATATCAGAATCATAAGCGATTATTGCACGCGTATACCCCATCTCCAGCATCTGGCGTATGGCTTCCGGAGCCATCGCCTGCGAATTGGTGCCAATAAAGCCCAATACCGTCATATTCGTCAGCTCCCTAATCACGTCCGGTTTAAGAACGCCTTCTGTCCATATAAAAGAGGACTTGTGTCTTTCTCCAAAGCAGAAGTGAACGCCATTCTGAGGTCCGACCCCGCCTTCCATTTTGGCAGACGACAACCATTTGTACTTTGGATACACTATTCTCTTTGATGGGAAAAACTTCTTTTCTCCATACAAAGAAACATTATATCCAATACAGGAGGATGCGTCATTCTCATCAAAACAGGGGGCTATAACAGTTTTTAGCCACCGACTAAAGGCGTCTACACTTATGGGCGTCTGTTTGCCGTTAACTTCGACCAGATAGCTTTGCAGCTTGCCATTTACATATACAGGCCGGCACATGCTGCCAAAGGGGATTTCGACGCCATTGCACGAGACAAAGAAATCATGTTTGGGTATAAAAACGTTGTACCCAATAAGCTTGCCGAGAGACGTTTTTACTGCCTTGACCTCATTGCCTAACCGCAGCTGAAACCCCTGTATCCGCCCGTTTATGTCTCTAACGGGCACCATCAGGTGATAGAATGCCGGGGTGGTCATATGCCATGCTCCGTCTTTATTATAGAAGCCAGGCACGCCTTCCAGTTTATGCTTCAGTGCCAAGTCGGCGCATATCTGGTCAGCCTGCTTTCTGTTCGGCATTCCTTTATACCCATTCTCTGATATGGCTTTATTGCTCAAGCCTCGCGCCGTCAGATTTTCATATTCCTGTTTTGGAAGAGTGAGTCTGTTCAAAAGGTCTCTGTATACCAAATCCCGTATGTCTATTGGAGCCAATTTTGTGAATTCCTTTTCGGGAGGCTCCTCCTTCCTGTGGAGAACGGGGCTGCGCTCTCCATTAAAAGCTTCACCCCGAAAGCTTCGCCATGCTTCCTTGGTGTCACAGCCCATTATCTCGGAATAAAACTGCAGTACGCCGCCCGTTGCGCCACAGTTGTGACAATAATACCTCTTTATCCTGGTGTCAAAGAAAAACCTTCTTCTGGTATCATCGCAAAACGGACAATCTATGTTTATTTCATTATTGCCTTTTGGGGGCGCAAACGAGATATTGCAAGCGGACAAAACATCTTCTACCGACGGCAGCCTGTCCAAGACTTGTTGTTCCGTATTTGCCATCTAAAGTTAGGCAATTCCTCACCCCCCTATAGAGGCGGATTGAGGAATTGCCCGCCTCCTTTCTTTGTTTATTTTTGACTCCTCCCACCGCTTACGCAGCGGGATTCCGAGGTACGTGGAAGGTGCCATAAGGGGTCTAAGAGTAGACGACCTCTGGGAACCGAACACCCCTCAGAATCTTAGCGCGGCAATGGTGGCGACCCACGCATTAGCGCCGCAATAGGTGGGAGCCTCTGCCTTTGACTGCTTTCGTGTTATGCGCTGTGGTCAAGCAGGCTTGTTGTCTTCCACAAGCCCCCACTTCAATATTTTTCGGAGTTTTAGTGGCGGGTTCTTGACAGGCCCTCCTTCTATTGCGCTATAAATTTTTCATATAGCGACGGGTCCTTTTTTAGTTTTTCACTCACGACAGTAAAAGCTTGCAGGATACGTTCTTTTTGCGGTGATGAAGTATCCTTCTTCATCAGGACATACGTCATAAGCTGTATATCATTTCGCAAAAGTTCGCCAATGGTTCCTTCTTCTTTCCCAACGGACGCAACCATATTGAGCGCCTTATCGAGCTCGGCGTCTCCCGTTGTGAAACAAAGGCTTCCGCCCGCATCAACAACAGCCGCTTCCGCCTTTCCTCTTGCAAATTCCTGTTGGACCGGCTCGACAGGTTCTCCACTGTCGGGTTTCCCCACAGACATCTCTGATGTGGCGGACGTCGGCATCTCGTTGCCCGCACTTACCTCGTGCGACGAGGGGAATGCATCGCTTGTTGCTTTTGCAACAGGCAGGGGAGAGGGATAGGCTTCCGGCTTAGGCTTTGGTTCGCTCTCAGCCTTTTTCTTTTCATACGAAGCGAGCAGCTTTTTTTCTAATGCATCCAAACCTACGGTTGATGTGCCATCGACGGTTATCCCGTCACCGGTTGCCTGCCCCTCGTATCCAAGCGGCTCCATGAACTCGGAGTCTTCGCTTATGTCGTTGAGTGCTTCCGCTATGGTGGTGACTCCTAACGCCCTAAACAGATTGCGATATGCTGCGGTTCGAGCAGCCTCTACGAAGTTATCCGCCATGTTGCGAGTGGAATAGCCGATACAGTTTTGTCTAAAGTGCTGCTCATCATCACTGATATTTTCGTAGAACGTGACCTCAAAAGCACAGCTGTCTCTGTCAAGGTTAATAAGCCTCTCAATAATCTTTGCCTTTGGGAATATTTCCAATAGCTTTATCCTTTTGACGTTGATTGGCACAAAGACCATCATATCGCCAGGATTCCCATACCTTTGTGGTACGCTGCGTGCGTACTGCGAGATGTCTTCTACGGGGTCTAACGGCAAAGGGCTCTTTGTTGTAGTCTTTCTCAATTCTTCCATTTGATTTCCTCCTTGCATATATTTTTTATCTATGTGAACGCAAAAAAAGACACCGACTGCAGCAGCGTCTTCTTGTTGCGGTATATGGATTGAATACGTCATGTATGATGACGCAATACAAAAACTGATAGAGTTACAAAATGGCTGAAGAATAGTTTATATGTAAATATTATATCATTTACCGCCGCAAAAAACAACATGTCAAATCTTGCGGCTATTCCAACTTTTGTGTTTAGTCTGTGACGTCTGCCACCACCTATAGAGGTGGCGGCAGACGTCACACTTACCACGCATCTTGCAGGCTGCGGTCAGCGAACCGAGAATACCTCGGCTTTAGGCGTGAGGAGCGCCAAACAAAGTATGTCATAAAGCACCATATTCCCATCTTTTTCGCGCACAAGAGCGCTTGACGGGTAATAAAGCCTTACCCGAGCTCCTGTTTCTTTCGCACCTATCCACTTTTTAATCTTCTGACTGGGTTGTGCCACTTCGTATTTTGTCCCGTTGTCACACAGAATGATGCAAAAGCACAACTGTCGTCTATATCCGCCCTTTTCGACGTTAATAAGGCGTCCTTCCCTGCATTCATAAAGACCCTGCCTTACTATTCTCATGGTCGAGAAATACAACCACAGAAAGTACAATGCACAAAACAGTCCTATCAACGCAAATGTCCACATTTTAAAGATAAAGGCAGCGAACATAAAACCTACAAACGTCCCCACCGCAATAAAGATATGGTTTCTCATGCAGCTCTCAAGGTAGGGGTCTTTTTCTATTGCCCGTTTTCCATCTTTTCCATATATCCATGCTTCAAATATTTTTATCATGGTTTTCTCCTTTTGTTCGGTAACGGTATATGCTCCTTCAACCCTAATAAAGTCCGCCTCCGACATACTTTGCCATCACAACGCAGCGCCCCTGTTTACCGTACATCTGCCGGTCGCATGTAGAAAGGGTTATTATATGGTCCCCGTAGGAAACGTTCACCCCCGTATTGTATCCCGTGTACGACTTTGCCTTGCTGATGAAGTCGTTGAACTCGGCCTCACTGCCAAAGTTATGCTGTGAATAATTGAACTTCTCTATATCGGCAACGTTGAACATAAATGCGGCAAATATCTGCCAGGTTCCCGCTCCATCCAACATATCAAGCTGTATGCTCGGATGCTTTTTAAAGTAGTTTTCGTCGTAGTATTTCAAGAGAGTAGAAAACATAGTTGTCTTTCCACTACCCATATTGTGACCGTAGATAACTATGTTTTTATCACTCGGCACCTTGTTCGTGAAATCTACAAATAAGCAGCCGGAGGAAGAGGATGCCTTGCTGAAAGACCTCTTAAGGTAATATTCATTGTTTGACGCCTGCACGACTGGATAATCTACTACTGTACCAGAGATGCGAATCCATCCGACTATATCGGAATTCTTGTTATATAGATTTTGAAAATCTATACCCATCCCGCCGCTATAATTGCTTATCGTAGGACTCTTCTTTGGCGACGTTGCTGATTCCGAATTATCCGTATTATTCTTTCTGCCGCCGGAGGAAGCCCCTCCCTGGCTGTCTGCGGCTTGCCGAAACGTCCCATTATCAGCGTTGTTGACCAAATCATCTATTGTAATATCTCCGGTCGCATCTCCTTCGCCAAGCGGTTTCAAGACCATCTGCACGTATGGCGCCGTTGGGTCTCCGGCATCGTAATCGTCATCGGTAATAGGCGTCAAAAGCCACCATGAATCATCCTCGTCGCCAGAAGAGCCTTCCGGCGCCGGCGTCCCTTCTATAAAACGACTTTCCTGGTACAGCTCCGATTCAAGGCTTGTTTCCCTTTCCTGCACGTCCTCGGTCAAATCCTTATATTCCCGCTGTTCCTGACTGGTCTGTGCATAAAACTTGACAACCTGGTATCCGGAAGTTGCGGCAGTGACAACACAAACAGTAATGAGGAAATAGCAAGCGAATATCCTTATATTTCTCGCTCTCCTGTGTGCCCTTCTTTTTTTTCTTTTTTGTGTCTTGCTCTCTTCCATTTCCATTCCTTTCCTTATCAGTGGAGGGGGAGGGGAAGGGGGGGGGAGCTACATTATCTTCGGCAGGAGTACGAGCACTACGAATATTACAATGCCCGCTCCTATTACAATAGCTCCTGCCTTCAGAAGCAGCTCCTTATTCATTTCCTTCTTAGGCGCACCGCCGTCTATGGGTAGTATGTCATCATAGTACGAATCCTCATTTGGGTTCTTCTGCGGCTCCACATTTTTCCGGCTTCTCGCTCCGGCGGCCCTCTGTCGAGCCCGCTGCTCGCGCCTTTCTTCCTCCTGTCTCCTGTTTTCCTCTTCGCGCCGACTCATATTCCCCCTTGCGGCCGAAGCAGTGCCGTATCTGGTGTTTATGTTTGCTTCTTCGCTATATGACCTTCTTGCTTCGCGTCCCCGCTGCGGTTCGTTATACTCCCTCTCAGGCGCCGTTCTGCGTGAGGCAGGGGAAGCACCTCTGTTGGTTCCATGGCTCACTACAGCCGTCCGCTGTAAATCCGACTGGTTAACCGCCGCACCATTTGCGACAGCTTTTTTGTTTCCTTCTTCCGACCTGCGGGATTCCATTCTTACAGCATAGGCAGCCGGAGAAAAAGAACTCTCATCGGACGTATTTCTTCCGTTTGCCTCTTTTGCTGCGGTAGACTGTGACGCTGCTTCAACGGAATTGACCGCCGTCTTGACGGACGTAGTGTCCACATTCTCTTTTAATCCATCCTCCTGGGGGCGGGGGATAGGTGTAACCCTTACCAACTCTTCTCCGTCATTCTCTTCTTCCTCCCCGGCGGCCCACTTTTCTACAGCGTTCCCCATCGTAGAAGCGGTATCTTGGCAGTGAGAAGCAGAAGGGTTATAATCAGTATCGGGGACTGCCGTTTCGCTTATGCTGCCAACAGGGAACTTAGCACTCTCCCGGTCATCGGTGCTGGGACCGAGCAGCAGCTCTATCGGGGTCTCCTTTATGACTCGCAGAAGCTCCGTATCTTGAGGAGAAGAGGTTATTACTTTACTGCGTCGTATAAGCCCAATAAGAGCAGGATTGTTGTTTATCACAACGGGAGCAAAAAAGAACTGCCCGTGCATATTTGGCATAGCGCCGTTTTGCTTTAATGACCGTATCACTTTTTCAGCGTAGGGGAGAGGCTCTTCTGTTATATTGTCCTCTATTACTATCGGTTCCTGCTCCGAAGACTCGTCTTTATCCTCCGAATTAAGACTGACAGCATCATCTGCATCGAGGACTTCTTTCTTCTCTGCTAAAGGCGGCTCCTGCATGGCTTTTCCCGAGAAACGAACCTCGTATGCCTCATCGAATTCGCTTGTCTCTTGACTTCTGCGCTGCCTTTCCATTTTGCGTCGAATGGCTCGCCTCTGCTTGGAGTTCAGCCTATTTCCATCTTCATCAAACTCCGGGACTATAATTTCACAGACACTTTCTTTCGGAGCCTCACTATAATCCTCGACGGTCTCGATATTAGCCTCCTCTACAAACTCCTCGTCTCTATTTCCTTTTTTCTTCTCTACAGTGTCTTCTTTGTCTTTGCTTGCTTCATCCAAAGGCATGGCATCCAATTCTTCTTCATTATCGCACTTCGTTCCGCACTTCGTGCAGAATGCAGCCTTGGCTCGAAGCCGTGTGCCGCAATAAGAGCAATATTTGATTGCAGATACATTTACTTCAACGTATTCCACACCACTACCTCCTTATTATTTTTCTTTGATAATCGTTGCGTTCTTCGATATAAATCTCGTGCATTGAGTACAATAACCATTCAATACCGAGCAAGAAAAACATATCCTTTGCCGTGGCTCATGCCCGCTGGTGAACTTCTTCCCGCATATTTCACATGTATCTATGACTAACGTCTCAAAATCATATTCCTGCTTGGAACACAGCTCGCACATATTAGTGTAATCTATGGTGGCGCCGCTTATCTCCTCGTCAGGCACGTTCGAGCTGAATTTGTAAACGTTGTCTCCATCCTCAATAACCGCCATCACATCGCTTATTTCCACAGTATCCGGAAGTATATAAACCAACCTGCCGCACATAACAGAATTGGTCTTTTCTTTTACCCACTGTTCTATTTCATTATCTTTTTTCCATTTTGGACGATATGGCGTCATGGTATTCATGTCAACGGCACGAATGGAATCTGTAGAGAACTCGATATATCCATCGGTAAGCGGCTCTATGGAGTATCCGAACACCACCGGTTTTTCTCCGCTCTTAACGTACTCCGCCTCCTGCGGCACCGGCAGGTAATCACTGAAGCCGAGAAATGTAAACCTGTATTTTTCTGTCGTAAATCCACCATATACACCCTTCGCCTCATTGATAGAGTAGGGGGGAGGGGTAGATACTGCAGCCAGCATGGAGTCCGGAATGGGAGTAGCCACTGCTCCAAGCTGAGTCTCCGGCTTTTTTTTACAGCCGGATAGTGAAACAACAAAAAACAGAGAAATCACCAAGCAACATATTTTATATACGCTATTCCTTGGAGAATGCATGTGTCTCTTACTCCTTCTGTCATAACAATTATATTATATAACGTCTTTTATATCAAATACGTTATTTTTAATTATACAATCTTCATCCCTTAAAAGCAAGAGCACCCCCCATCAAACTCCCGCTTTTGGGCTTTTATTCAGGTTATTTTTACAATCTCTTTTGCTCTTTCAGCTTATATACAACCCTTCCCATCGTTACAGAACTCGGTTTCGCCGGAATCCCTTATTTCGAATTTCCCGGATATGCAGGCAGCCGCAGCGTCATCTTCATTGGCCCAAGTCTCCGCAGACAGTCTGCATCGCTTATTTCCATGTGCATCCACGGTCCCTATACAATACCTGTTGCCGGATGCAGTAACACAAATCTTATTCCCTCTGGCACACAGCCTACCCATCATATTACGGGATATATTTCTATCCCCATTTAATATAACCTTCCAATCATCTATCATCTGCCCGAATTCGCCGCATCTACGCATAAAGTGCTCTCTCATCTGTCTTAACTGCAGGTCGCTGCAAAGGTTTATCTCATTTGCGGACACATAAGGAACCAATCCTTTTCCGATGAAGATAGGAGCTGATACTATTCCTTCCTTCACCGGGAGCAGCAGCCCGTATATTACTGTCCCTATCTTCTGCTTTAAAGGGAAGGGGAACAGTACGGACACATCTTTTAAGAATATATTCTCCGTTCCCTTCAGAGGAGTTTTTTTGATTGTGGTGAATACAGCACCAACCCTGAATATTTCTTTGATTTCGTTAATAGAGTAAAGCATTTCCTTCGTTATCTGCTCATATTTCAATCCTTCCATAAACATTATCTCCTTTTCTATATTGTTGTTTTATACCACTAAGATGCTTTGTTTTTACATTTACTACCACTTTTATATATTGTATCATACTTTAATATATGGTACAATATATGCAGCCTAAAGAAGGGAGAGGAGGGCAAAGATTGATTAAGAATGATATAAGACGGATAGATGTTGAATGTGTACCCTCCGTCGCTGATGAACCTACTACTGATACCGGCGCACAGGCTGTTGCTGCAGGAAAGAAAGAAATACGGTCTTTCGCCATATCCACAGTGATAAGCATGGCGCTTGCGGCTTTGCTTGCCCTGGTCATAAGCCTTGTTTTTTCATATGGTGAGATTCCGTCGGAAAGTATGTACCCATCCATCGAGGCCGGCTCATATTTCATTGGCAGCCGCATAGCTTATTATCCAAAGAGAGGTGATGTTATATCCTTCATTGCCCCGGATGAACCGGATAAATATTTTTGCAAGAGGGTTATCGGGATAGAGGGAGATACCATAGAAATAAAAAGCGGAAAAGTCTATCTCAATGGCGAACCTCTTACCGAAGAATACGCATATGGCTTCACCGAGCCGTATGAAAACGGCAGCGTATTCTATGTCCCTAAAGGATGTGTCTTATGCATGGGAGATAATAGGGAACATTCTTCGGATGCAAGAGTATGGAAGAACCCTTATGTGCCGGTAAGCACAATTATAGGTAAAGTACTTCTCGTTTTTAATACCCACGGAATATATCGCATGACTTAGGCGCTCAATATGATAAACCCCTTATCGTCAGGATAAGGGGTTTATTTTTCCTCTATTCGCCACTATATACTTCGTGCTGTCATCCGTTATCCCGTATGCTTCCACTTCTATCACAAGACTTATCTGCTCTATAAGGGCGACAGCCGCCTTTTCGTCACCGCATATGACTAACCGTATTCCCACCTTGTCAGTTGTAGGACTATCGTCAGATGGATATGACGAGCTTTCCTCGGAGTATCCTTTTTCCGGGTTTTCTCCTACCCCATCGAGCACGTCTCCCTTGATTTTATACTTTACTGCATTTCTCTCTTCACCGTTCATTTTTATTATTCCTGTCATCATTTCCGCTTCTTTTATGGCCATAAAAAATCCGACTTCCGAATCCTGCACCACTACATTACTGTCGAGAGAGAGAGGGTAGAAGTATATGCCAGAGTTTTTAATAATATCGACAGGCGCAAATATAAACGAATCATTGGTCTTTACTGCTTTGGGATTCGAGTTAAGTACATCACAGGTAAGGTCTACTATGGTGTAGGTGTTGTTCATCTCTGATGAATCGAACGACCTCACAATGTTCGCATTGGTATCTGAAACGAAAATCGGAGCAAAGGAGGAAGAATCTGAACCATTCTTGTTGCTCGATGCCTCCACTATATTATCTCTTTCCCGCGACTGAAAAGCCGCAGCTATGACTATGATAAGCACCATTATCTCCGCAAGCAAAGACAAAAAGAGCTTATTTTTCTTTGTCCAATATATCAAATACTTCATTACTGTTCAGGCATGGATATCCTCAACCTCCATATTGGTGAGAGAAACTACCCCTTCCTCCTTTTGTACTATGCAATCAAACAGCTCTGTTTTTTTACGGCTTTAATCATTGAGCTGCCGCTTTGTATACTCCTCTATTTTCGTCAACTACCCATCACTTAAAGGTAATGGGTTTCCGTTCCACAATCCTTATGAACTACCACTCCCTTGACACTCCCCACGGCTAAAGCCGGGGGATTCTCGGTTCAACCATCACCGCCTGCATCTGCGAGGTCTTACACGGTGTCCCCGAGCGTATAGGTTCGGGCGTGTCCCGCCCTACCGTATGTATTAGCTACGCCAGCAGGCGCAAGCCCTCATGCAAAATGTTCTTCGCGGCGTTTATATCCCTGTCGTGCTGTGCGCCGCACTCCGGGCAAGTCCAGCCGCGCACGGATAGGTCTTTCGTGCCTGACCACTGTGCGCCGCAGCAGGAGCAGGGGCTTTACGGCACGTTCCGGTAAGTGGTATCCTCTTGAAGGTGGCACTCTGTCTGACTTTATAGACACATACATATTACCACAATAACGTCTTTTATATCAATAACGTTATATTAAAAAATTTTTTCTTCTTTCACTTTAATCCCTCCGGCTTTAGCCGGGGGTGGGAGTGTTAAGAATCATTATCGTCTATCAGCTTAATCCCTATTTGAGCCAGTTCGCTATCTGAATATTGTCTCTGAGGATAATCTACAAAATTGTTTTTCTTTGCCGTACAGCCGCTATTTTTGCTCCCGCAGACGTGGGATTTTACTTGTTTTTGAACATTAAGCAACCTTCCAAAGCTCTGGTTAAAGAGCATGGCCGTTATATATTCCCTAAACTTCTTTACTTCTCCCTCCTGGGAAAGATATCTGTCGGCCACTTCCTCTATATCATCCAGCTTGAGCTTTGATACTTCAGCCCTGACCTTAGAAGCTGGTATGCTGTGACCGTTTATGCGGAAGCTGCCGGAGATGTCGGTTTCCATTATATCAGCGAAAACACGTATTACCTCTACCACAGACTCCGGAAGAGATTCTATTGGATAATCACTGTTGCCGGTTAAGAGGTATAGGGCGGCGTCAAAATCGTTATTCCTGTTTGCCGACATGGCTTCGTTAGCCGCATTTGCCCATGTCATAAGAACGGTAGGGAGGGAAGGGGCGCCACATTTTGCCATGCCAAGAATTTGGTCTTGTCCTACGTTAGCAGCTCTCATGGTTGCAGCGGCGGCAGACCAGCACGCTTGAAGTGCTCTGGCCTTGTATTCATCTACCACATCTGAAAGGAGCTCATCAATGGTATATGAAGGCATCTTATATGCTTCTATTACCCTCTTCCACAGAGGAAGCATGGCTACGGAATTTCCGTTTCTTAAATACAGGGATTCGGTAGCTCCTTCAATCCATCTATCCTTATGAGAAGGCAATGTAAGATTCTTATCTGATAGATTGATAGAAGAATTATCTTGGTTTATGGTATAAGACGGTTTATGGTATGTGGTATGGATTTTGAGTGGGCGGTTTTTTGAGTGGGCGGTTTTTTGGGGTCCGGTCAAAACCGCCGATTTTTCACATTCACCGAAGTCGTTTTTAGAATTAACACAGGAAACACCTGAATTTTCTGCGTGGGTTAAATTTTGGGGTTCGGTAATATAAGAACCATTTATACCCCGCGAGGGAGATGGTTCGTAAGCATTTTCTGCGCGGTATAGTTTTTGGGGTTCGGCTGGGTTTTGGTATGTTTCCATAGAGGAAACACGCTCGCTGGCAGTAGCTATTTTCTTCTTTATCACGCAGCGGCCGAGGCCGTAGGTTCCATCCGGCTTGCGCATTTGGGTTATAGTTATGAGACCGCTCGAAATGAGGGCTTTCATGTACTTGTCCGTACTGTTGCGGGATATATTGAGAATGTTGGAAATTCCGGCATATGACAGGTATGCGAGTTCGCCAGCGCCGCACAGAGAGCAAAGGTAAGCGTACACAGCCTTTGCATCGGCAGAAAGGTTCTTCATGCACATGACATAATAGGGAATAGTGCCGTAACCGGCGCCCTCTATTCCTTCACCGGATACGAAGCTCTGCCCGTATTCGTCCACCTTTCCCTCGCAGTAGCGTATATAGGAGGGGGGAGAGGATACCAGCTCATAGGTATTGCTGCCGTAACAGAAGTGGTTGTTCTTGTTGAGCTTGGTGCGCTGATGTATGCGTATATAGCCTGCATTTGTGAGAATAGAGCAATGCTTCTTGTAGGTGCTTTCGGAAAAACAGAGATGACCGCATATGGTTTCCCGAAGCGGGAATGCGGAGTTTCCTCTGCCGGCAAGGGCACATATATAAGCATAAAGCGCTTTTGATTTAAGTGGGAGGGAAGAATCCTCCATAACAAATTTTGGAATAACGCCGAAGCCTTTGGAATATATCTGGTCAAGGGACAGAAAATTGCCGCTACGTATTTCCGCAGCAGAAGAAGCACCTTGGTTGTCCAGGTGATTCATCAAAGCGAAGTCTGTACCTTGTTCCGACATTTGCAGAAAATAACCCTTTCTATAGGATTGAAACACCTTTTGAAGCCTTGGATAGCCGCAAAATAACACAAAAAAAGGTGGATTTCTCCACCTTTAGTCCACAAAGCAAGTTGACGATGTGCGCAATTCGGGATATAATATCTATATCCGTGATGGCAGTCAGTGGAGTTGCTGTCACGCCGTATCGGGTGGTGGAATACCCGGATGCGGGTCTGGGACGATAAGATGTCCCTTCATATCGTCCCGTGCTACCAACGCGGGACAATAGCCTTTACGAGGACGATTATAACACATCGTCCTCTTTTTTTGCAAGTATTTCCAAGTAATACAGACAATTTATAGATGGGATATGTAAAAAACGTGGAAAAGACGTTGCAAAACAAAATAAGCATAAACGGGGAAATATAAAAGACGTGAAAAAGACGTTAAGAGGGTGAATTAGAAGCTGCACCGTAAATATAAAAGACGTATAAAAGAAATATAAAATACGTTATATAATGTGATATGAGGTAATAGAAAGAGAAGCCGCAACCGGTGCAGCTTCCCTAAAAAAGCAGTTATTTAATAACCGAATAGCTCACAATAGTATATGAGATTACCAATCTTGTAGGCAGCGACTCCTATGGTCTTATAGCCAGGCTTAAGCAGATTATCTTTATGGGTTTTTGACGCCATCCAGCCGGCATGTGCATTCTGAGGGCTCAGCCTTGTGCCATAGGCCAGATTTTCGCCGTATACGCAGGATGCGTCAACGGTCCAGAAAGGATTGCCGTCGGGACGGGTGTGAGAGAAGGAAACCGTTGCTTCGTCAGCTCTTATTTTTGCAGCTTCGGTCAGAGCGTAATCTATCTTAAGCGTTCTAAGTCCGGCATTTTTCCTCTCCTTATTGAGCAGAGCTATTACTTCCTGAGCGTAATTAGCATCATAAGTGCCATTCGAATACACAATACTGGCTTTCTTGTGTGAATAGCAGATATTGATATTGCCTTCCACCTTTACATATGCGGCCGTGGTATCCCTTCCGTTTATAGAGGTCTTTACGTGCGTATATCCGGAAATGGAGGAGGCGTGAAGGGAAAGGTAGCTTCCGCTCGTGACATAGTGAGTAATAATATCGCTGATTCGCTCCCCGGTGTCAACATCACAGTGCCACTCTTGAACTTTATAAGCAGGAACAGGCGTTGCGACTGGCGAAGGCTTTGCCGTCGGCGTCGGAGTGGGCCGTATCGTCGGCGTCGGTCTCATAGTCGGCACTGGCGTAAGTCTTATAGTTGGAGTAGGCATAGGTTTTTGAGTCGGCTTCGGCGTAATTACTGCGGTGGGCTTTGGCGTAATCACCTTAGGCGTAGGCGTTGCTTTTGGAGTAGATATCGGCGTGGGGATAGGAGTAATCATAGGGGTGACGACAGGCGTTGGGTTTTCACCGGGTTGTGAAGAGGGAGGGGGAGTGTTTGGATTGACTATAATAGTTATATCCGAGCCACTGACCCCCAGAGTGGGGGAATCATTAGTGGTAGTTAAATAACTTGACGGAACAAACCCGGAAACGCCATTGTAGTTTATTTCTGTCCATCCGTTAATCTCGCTTTTGCGCTCCGCTATATCGCCGGGATACATCACACCACACCTCGACGAAGTCGAGGAAGAGGAGGTTCTCACGTTTACCATGGCGAGGGCTTTTACATTCATGCCGGAAACGCTGGTATCCGTTGGCTCTTCGGAGGTGGGCGAAGCGTAAACGGAACTCACATATCCCTCGCTCGTGTTATAGAGGATTTTGCACCAGGCTCCATCCTGTTCCAACAAGGGGACAATTACCCCTTTGGGGACAGTAGTGACCTTAGGATAAGAGGAGCCAGGGCCGGACCGCATGTTTATCATGGCAGTTATAAGAACGTTGGACGATGCAGTACCCTGACTCACTGCACTTCGAACATAGTTCTTACTTATATAGCCAGAGGCGTCGTTGTAACGCACCTCGTACCAGCTTCCTACCTGATTTAAGACCTGAAGCATCGTATCGTTGGGTATGACGCCTACTATCGAATAGCTCATACCAGGGCCATTCCGCATGTTAATAGTGGTTGTCGTTATGACTTGCGCTGATGCGAAGGCCGGTGTAGAGATAAGACAAAAAAGCAATATCGTTGTGAAAAAACCGGCCTGGATTCTTTGCAGCCTCATCTAAAGTTAGGCAAGTGTACACTCAACTTCTGTAGGTGGGTGTGGAACCGCCCATCCTCCTTTCTTTTTTGATTTGTTTGTCAGGTTCTTTTGATTTTTTGTGCGGCTAATGATAAGCCGCACAGCCGTTCGGCTGTCAGGTATCCTTCTCCAATGTTATCCCGGGGTTTTATATGCGCGGCACAGCCCCTTACCCTCAGAGCTGTTTAACAACACACTGCAGAGCGGCAGATTCGGATGCACGCCCGCCGGCGCCCATCTATTCCTGGGTAACGCAGTGCCCGAAGCACTTAGGGCAGTTAAGCAGGTTTGTTGTTTTCCACAAGCCCCCGCTTCAAAATTCTTCGGAGTTAAAGTGGCGGGTTCTTGACCTTCCGGTGCATCTCCCTTCTTCGAAAAATACAAAACGTAATCAACGATAAAGACGTTGTTGTTACCCTCATGGTATCACAATAAAAATCGCAGATACAAGGGTTTTTTAAGTTAAATTCAAAAAAATTTAAGGCTTTGTTTTATGGTTATTAGAACATGGTGTGAAAATGTTTTGTGGCACATAAATAAGAAAATGCCACATGACACAATGGTTTTATGGCACACAAAAAAATCATAAAAAAGAACGCAAAACCATCGGGGAATGGCTGCTCTCTGAAAGGAAAACGCCTCTCCCGGCATTGAGAGAAGGCGCTTTCGTATAGGATAGCAACGGGAGGCGTTATCCTGCGGTATGGTTGTTTGAGACATCGCCGAAAACGTCGTTTATTTTGCCGTCTTCGGGTTCGTCGTCTCTGAGTTTTACTATGCGGGCGGCGAGCCTGCGGCGGTCCTGAGAGATGGCAGCATAGTGCTTCTTGGTTGTGTTTACGTCCTTGTGTCCCAGAACGTCTGCAACGAGGTAGATGTCGCCGGTCTCATTATACAGTTGGGTGCCATATGTGCTGCGGAGCTTATGAGGTGATATGCGTTTGTTGGGCGCAGCGATGGCGGCATATTTGCGAACCAGATTTTCGACGGACCTGGTGGTAATACGCTTGTGATGAAGGGAGAGGAAAAGGGCATTGATGTCGCGGGGTATAGCGGTCATCTTCTCGCGGTCGAGCATATAGTCCAGTAGTGCCTTGCGGACCTCGCTCCCGAAGGAGAGTATATCCTGCTTCCCGCCTTTGCGCATGACGGTGAATTCATCGGATATGAAATTCACGTCGTCTATGTCTATACCGACGAGTTCCGAAATGCGGATACCTGTACCGAGAAAAAGAGTCAATATGGCCAAGTCGCGCTTTTCCGTCATCTTATGAAACTGCTTCTGCCGGTCAGACAGGCCCTCTCCGGACTGCACCACGTCGAGCAGCAGCGCTATCTCATTGGGCTCCAACCTTATTATCGCCCTGTCCCGCAGCTTTGGCATATCTATAAGGGAGGGGGCGTTGTTGATTATGCTGCCGCGCTTGGCAAAGTACCGATAAAAGGAGCGAATGGACGCCAGCTTGCGCCCTTTTGCGGACGCCTTGTTGGTAACGGCAGCGCCGTCCTCGTCCACATATGAGGAGAGGTAAGACGCGTAAGCCTCTATATCGGTAGTGGAAAGAGAATCCAATTGTGCAAGAGAGATTTCCCGTATATCGCTCACCTGCTCGCCAAGGGGTGTTTCCTTGACCAGATACCTGAGAAACGTCCGGATGTCAATTGCATAGGCGTAGCGAGTACGCACCAATGTGGTGATTTCTGCGCCCTGGAAGAACTCGCCTGCATAAGGGGGGAGCTCCTTGATGATATCGCGAAGCAGGACCGTATAATATCGGTATTGCTGGTTATCGTATGAATCCGGCACGGCCGTTTACCTCCTTTTCTGCCAAGTATCACGAAATGCCTTCAATTCGTTAATCAGCGATAATGATTGTGCCGTACATTTCGTGCCCCTCATTACCCTCATGCCCTCTAAAGCGGGCGGCTTATAGTGATTGTTCGACATTGGTTGTGGCCTGCCATTCGTCCCACAATTTGGAACCCCACTGGCCGCACAACGACCACTCCCGATTATCTATCCAATATTTTGCATCGGTATGAGTTTGTATAATCCATGTTATGTAGCGCAGCCCCGTGTCGGTGGGTTCGCGGGCCATCAACTCATCTATTTTTGTTTTGCGGATTGTAGTTGCCCACGCCACTTGTTTCAACGACCCGCTCAATTCAGGCCAGCCCACTGCTCTACTCTCCTGCGCCGCCTTCTCGTTGGCCGTCTCCCGCTCTGCCTGTTGACGGGCTTTGTAACATTCAGAGCACTCATCATAATGCTCGGTCGCCCACTGCTCCCACTCATCGGCATCACGGCGATTCCGGCAAATTTTAGTTGCTGTGTAGACTTTTCCGCAAGTTTTGCAAGTACATTCCGCTGTTGCCTTTGCCATTTTTTCTATCCTCCCATGTTGCTATACAATAACCGTTTTATCCTTCTATCCTGATTGCATTAGCATTATATTGTTGCTTGTACCAATCCGCATAGCGCATTATATTCAATACTTCGTCCTTAGTTAATGATGATGCAAATTCCTTGGAAGATACAAAATCAAAACAATTATCACCTTGCTTACGATACCATATTTTCATTCCACTGTCGTTTCCATACGGATTCAATAAACAAATATACATATTTTGCCTCCCAATCAATCAATTATATCCCTGATTCTTTAATCATGTTGTCGTAAAAGTCGTCAATCGCTGTATTTTTCGAGGTCTTCCGCCGCTCTGTCTTCAAGATATTCCAGCATATCCGTATAAGCGGGAGCAGTACCTGCTGTGCGGCATTCATCGAAATATTCGCCTATGGTTTGGATAACAGAGACTATAGACTCCCTGTTATGGAATAGGATAGCCTCTACACGCGGCGTTTCGTCGTCAGCCGAGCGGACGAAACTGTTGTTCTGGGAGGAAAAGGCGGATATTTCCTTTAGGAATCGAGAATAGGCTTCGCAGCCGTCCTGATAGTCGTCGCTTCCTACAGCCCTGTACACATCTTCCAGAACGCTTATATAGCTTTCGAAGGAAGGAGTGCAGGCGTCTTTTTCGCAAGATTCCAGATAGGTCTGCATTTCATACATGGCGCGAATGAGCCATTCGGCATTACAGTTGTTTTCCATAGCTGCATTGTTGAGCTCGGCCAGCCGCAGGGAAAGCGCCTTTGCCTCTCCGCATCCTTTTTTATCGTTAACACTCATTATTTAAGTCTCCTTCCTTTCGGTTATTTACCTATAATTGTAAACCCAATATGGGGTGGATACAATCACACATCCAATAGCGCCTTCGCCTTTCTGCTGATATTCCCAACCACTATGCGCACGGGCTGCCTGTCGCCGGCAACTATTTCCACGACCGGCCGTTCCAGCCACGACGGAGGGACCCTGCACGCCTTATCCTCGTATTTGCCGCCAGACCTGGAAACGCAGCGATAGTAACGGGCGTTTTTCTTCCAGCCAATCATGCGGCTTTTCCCGGAGCCGGCTCCCGCCCGAGTAAAGACCTCATAAGCGGGAATCAAGCAGTCTATATCCTGCAGCAATATGAGCGTCTTTGAAGATGGGAAATCAGCACTGTCCCCATCGATGAAGGAAATCGGAGCCGAGGGAAGCGACGCAGGTCCCAAAGCCGCAGGGGAAGGGTAGGGGAGCGGTGTCATGGCTTTTGAGGCTTCGCCCGGCTCCACGAGCGGGGGAAAGACCTCCACTATACGGCTTTTGTAGGTCTGCATATCCGGCGTTATAAGCGCGGATATTTCGTATCCACGGTAGGAGTAGGCCCTGACCACCGCTAACAGCAATGACTCAAATTGAGATATAAGGCGCTGCTCATGGTGGGCGAACCTGGCTCTGAGTACCGTCAGGTATCCGTCGGGTTCCGTAAGCAAAATGACGACTTCATTCTGCGGGCTGGATATAGTAAGACGCCCGCCCAATATGCTCGTCTGCGGCCTGCTGCCATATCCCGCATCGGCCGCAAAGAGATTTACGATGTCGCGCAGCTCTGCAGGCCAGCTCGATACGGAGGAGGAATCGGATATATCAATCATTTTCGCCCGTTGGCATAAAGACCTGCTGCAGTACGGGAATACGTAGTGCAGCAAGGATGAGCAACCCCACTGCAAAGAAGGCGAGGGCTTAAGTCCGTGGCAGCGAAAAACCTCTTAGGCATGAGTGATTCCTCCTTATAAGAATTCGAGATGCCCTTGCAGGAGGGCATATTATACCTCATGCTCATAATAACATGTCTGAAAAAGTATGTCAACAAAAAGAATTTACATTTTATAATTATTCTATGATATTATACAAATAATTATAATGACAACTACTTGACATATACCAAGTAGTTAATTACAATAATCTTAAAAGGAGATGGTAAGATGGCACAGGTAATAAAAGATAAGCAGGATATGACCCATTTGTCATGGACGCACATCCGTTCTTCTTCTGGAACGGCGGGCTCTTTTTTGAAAGCGACCGATGACCTGAGAGAGCCTAAGGTGTATTATAAGCTTTCCAATTACGATAACCAGAGAGGCGTAACGGGACACGAATGCGTCAATGAGATAATTGCAGACAGGCTGCTGAGCATACTGGGTGTGGAGCATCTGAATTACAGCCTTATACATGCGGATATCATAGTAGAAGGCAGGAAGGTCGAAACCTACCTGTGCGCATCAGAGGATTTCAAGAAGCGGGGCGAAACAAAAGTCGCGCTGGACGTATACTATGGCGTTGAAAAGCAGCCTGACGAGACGCCGATGGACTTTTGTTTGAGAAACGGGTGGGGAGAGTATGTATACCAGTTCCTCGCAGTGGATTTCCTGATTCTCAACAGGGACCGGCACGGGGCTAATATGGAGGTTCTTCGTAACAGCAAGGAAAAGACGGTAAGGCTGGCGCCCATATTCGACAACGGACTATCGCTGCTGTTCAACTGCCACACGGAGGAGCAGGTGCAAAAATTTGACCCGATGGAGGATAAGCCGGTGCAGTGCTTTGTAGGTTCAAGGTCAACCAGAAGGAACCTCGAACTCATACCGGCGGACGCGTTCCCGGCGTTCAATCGGCTTACCGAGGAACATAGGGACATACTCTTAGAGGACCTGGATGGGGTTATGCCCAGATTGTGGCTGGACAAAATATGGGACATGATATGGAGGCGGTGGAAGGTATATGAAGATTTTCGCAATACGAGACGCGGGGGATAAGGACAACAGAGATATAGCTTATCTTTTTTATTATGAAAAAGGGGGCCGCTTCTATGTTGAACTGCCGGCGGACGCCGACCCATGGGAGACCCCGCTGATACTGTCGTCGTTCCTGAAGAGGGGGGAGAGGACCGTCAACTCCTATTGGAGCCGGGTATGGGTGCAGCAGCGGATAGTACCGGCTGATAGACAGAATATCGGCCAGATACTGAGGGATAACGGGCTGAAGGAATACGATGAATGCAGGCTGCTGGAGCTGTCAGAGGGGCGGTGCCCACAGGATAACTGCTACATAGCTCCGGTATCGGAGGCGGAGCTGCCGGCAGAGTTTGTAATGCGGTTCGGCAGGAAGGTAGAGGACGTCATACCGTTGGTAGGGAAGAACCTTCTGGTTTTTTTCAGGGATGGCAGCGTGAAAAAATGTTCTTTGTACGAAATGCTCGGAGAGGATAGGACCTTTGCGCCCATACTCAACAGCGACGACCAGTTCAACAGGGTCAGGCTGCAGCCGGGGGGACACGGTGCGTGTTGGGGTGAATCGCTCAACATACCATATGAAACACTGTACGCAAAAGGAGAGACGGTCCCTCTGAGCGCGGACGACTTTATAAGTTTCGTGGAGCATAGGGTGATAAACACTGCCGAGGTGATGAATATGCTCAACTGTACCAGGCAGAACATAGATGACCTTGTACGGAGGGAAAAGCTGCATCCGATAAAACAGTCGGCCAAGAACCGGTTGTTTCTTCGCAGGGAAGTAGAAGAACGCATGCCGCGATGATGCGACGGCCTTCCCGACTTTTGTTGCGCGTGTCTTCGGGCTTGCCGAAAGAGCACATTCTACAGCAAAAAAGTTGAGGCACAGGAGCGGGGCATGGCGTCAAAAAACGCAGGGGGCCGCGAAGCGAGCTTAAAGAACGGCGAAGCGGTCCGGCAGAGAAAAGTCAACCTCGGCGCCATATATAATTTCGCTAAACCTGCATTTAACGAAGTTATTCCCGCCCCTAAATCTCCCATCAATAACGCCGGCTCGACCCCCTGCGGGGGTCTTCCCCGGCTGGTGCGTCCGCCTTTCGACCGGCTGGATTATTGCTATCGGTGGTTTTTGCTGCGGTTTAATATGTTTATGCGCTCCACAACCCGTTTCCGGGCGGTAATTCCGAGGTTCTGCAGTCGTTTTTTTCTTCCATCCGCCCCTGGTTTTACCGCTGTATCCCTCGCTGGCAGCTCCTTTTTTTCTCTTTTTTTTCTTTTTTTAGCTACTATATTTCTTATTCCATACACATTCATTAGTAGATAAAAACAGAATTCATACAACATATTTTTATATGCTTTTCCAATATTCATTTCACGCAGTAGCAGTATGACGTAAGCACCCTATTTTCTAGCGTGCCCTGGAAAGGGGGTGCAGGGGGAAAACCAGGACTAGCGCAACTCCGATGGTTTTCCCCCTGCAATTCCCATGGTGGCTTCCAAAGCCCCCATATTATCAAAGATTACTTTCTTTCTGATTAAGTTCCTTCTGAAGAAACTGCCCCACCTCCGTCATAGCCATAAGTGTCACAACCAGGAACCCTCCTGGAACAATTATCATCCACCAGGATCCGGTCAGCAGCGCCTTCTCCGCCAGCGACAGCATGCTGCCCCAGGACACGACCTCCAGCGGAAGCCCGAGCCCCAGAAAGCTCAGCGTCGACTCCGCCAGAATCGCGCCGCGCACGTTCATAATCACCATGAACAGAATCGACGGCAGGAAATTGGGCGCAAGATGCACGCGCAGGATGTGAAAAAAGCTTCCGCCCATGCAGTGCGACGCCTGCACGTATTCGCTGCTGCGCAGCACGCGCACCTCGGTGCGCACGACCTTGGCAATGCTCATCCAGCTGGTAAGCCCGATGACGATCGACAGACTCAGCGCGCTCGCCTTGCCAAGAATCGCCTGCAGCAGCACAATCAGCAGCAGGTTCGGGATGCTGATGAAAATTTCGTTGACGCGCATGAAAAACGCATCGAGCTTTTCGCCCGCGCAGCCGCTGAGACTGCCGAAGAAGACGGCAATGGCAGTCGACAGAAGCGTCGCACAGATGCCGATGAACAGCGACAGTCTGCCGCCGGACCAGATCATCGAAAAAATATCGCGTCCCATCGTGTCGGTGCCGAAGAGAAACTCCCTGTTCGGCGCGGCGCTGCAGTGGCGCAGGTCCATATAGCCGGAGTCCTTCGTCAAAAACACATCGCACAGCAGGCAGCCCAGGACAATCAGCGCAAGCAGGAGAATGGAGACAATCGGAAGATCCTTGTGCCATGGCTCCGTTGCGTGCTGCGGGGGCGCAGCTTGCGGTCTTGCGCCGACGAGCGTAAAATCATCCATTGCCATCCGCCTCCCAGCTGTCTATGACTTCCTTTGCGCGCATGCGCGGGTCAATTTTTTCGCTCAGCGCCTGCGCCAGCAGATTGCAGGCAATCACAAGCGCGCCCGAGAGGATGCACAGCACCATCAGAAGATTGTAGTCCTGATAGCGCGCGCTTTCGTAGCTGAGCGTGCCCAGCCCTGGGAACGAAAAAACGCTCTCGACGATGTACGTGCCGCCCAGCACGTGCGGCACGGAGATTGCCATGATCGAAAGATACGACGGCAGAACGTTGCGCAGACAGTGCCGGTATAAAATCCGTTTGCGCCCGAGCCCCTTGGATTTTGCCAGCAGCACGTAGTCCATGCGCATTTCTTCGAGCATCTTGTTGCGCACCATATAGGCGTAGTACCACAGATGCCCGAGCACGACGACCGTCAGCGGCAGAATCAGGTGCAGTACCCGGCTGCCGGCGTCGTTTGCCTTTCCCACGTCGTAAGCGCCAGAGCTCGGCAGCCAGCGAAGCTGGACCGCAAAAATCAGAATCAGAACCAGCGACAGCCAGAATTCCGGAATACAGCTGGTGACGGTGCCGATTTTGCACAGCGCGCGATCCAAAAGAGAATCCTCATGCCGCGCGCACAGGACTCCCAGTCCCAGAGACAGGAAAAACGTCAGCAGAAAGCCGATGCCGCCCAGCTGCAGCGTGAACGGAAGTCTTGCGCGAATGACCGCCAGCACGTCCATTTTGTATTTGTAGGAGATGCCGAGCTCGCCGCGCAGCGCGCCCTTCAGCCAGATCAGATACTGCTGCGCAATCGGCTGGTCCAGCCCCAGCCTTGCTTCTGCCTGCGCGCGCTCGGCAGGCTTCATCTTTTCGGCGCGCTCGCCGTAATAGGAAACCAGCGGGTCTCCGGGGGCAAGGCGGGCAATCACAAAGACGAGAAGGGACAGCACCAGCATGCTCAAAAGAAAGACGGCAAGCGTCCTGCAAAGCTTTCCTGCGCGGTGTTTCATATTTCGCTGCCTCCCTCCGTGAGAACAAAATGGTCGGGCGCAACCTCGCGAAGCGCGCCTTCGGTCGGAAGCGTCTCTGGGTCGAACGTTATAAGCTTGCGGTTGCGCTCGCGGATGGGGTCCGGCAGCGGCATGGCGGAAATCAGCGCCCGGGTATACGGGTGCTGCGGGTGGGAGAACAGCTCTGCGGCAGGCGCCTCTTCGACCAGCCGGCCGCGCAGCAGAACGCCCACGCGGTCGCACAGATAGCGCACCATCGAAAGATCGTGTGCGATGAACAAAAACGAAAAGCCGTGCTCTGCCTGCAGATGGCGGAAGAGGTTGATGATCTGTGCCTGAATGGACACATCCAGGGCGCTAACCGGCTCGTCTGCCACCAGAAGCTCCGGCTCCATACACAAAGCGCGTGCGATGGCAACCCGCTGGCGCTGCCCGCCGGAGAGCTCGGCAGGGTATTTGTCCAGATACATTTCATCCAAGCCCACGTATTTCATCTGAAACGCAGCTTCCTTGCGGTAGGTACCGCGCTTTGGCGTCATACGCGCAATGCGCATGGGCTCGGCAATGATGTCGCAGACCTTCATTCTGCCGTTGAGGCTCGACGTGGAGTCCTGAAAGATCATCTGCCGAGAGGTCTGCAGGAGCTTTTTGTTTGCGGCAAACTGTCTGGGGTTCGTGATGTCGATGCCCTGATAGAAAATCTGCCCGGCGCGCGGCTGGACCAGATTCATGACGCAGCGCGCCGCCGTCGACTTTCCGGAGCCGGACTCGCCGACCAGACCGTAAATCTCGCCCCGGCGAATTTTCAGGTTGATGTCATTCAGGGCCACCACTTCGCCACCCTGTACCGGGTAGACCTTCCGTACATCCTGCAACTCAATGAGGAAAGGCGAAGGATTCTCCATCGTTGTACCTTCCACCGACCTCACCTTCCTTTTCTTCCTTATTTTAGGCGGTTCATTTCATGATACACTACCCGGGAAAGGATGTCAAGG
>ERZ779869.1248-NODE-1248-length-24417-cov-3.263566_pt1 | contig 24417 bp, 18 predicted proteins | sample MGYA00511557_ERZ779869 | MGnify/ENA primary metagenome ERZ779869 (study PRJEB29588, sample SAMEA2154620) | human gut metagenome | biome: human gut; feature: human-associated habitat; material: faeces | place: Denmark | collected 2008/2010 ... | reverse complement strand
GGCAGACTGTAAATCTGTTGTCACTGACTTCGGTGGTCCGAATCCACCATCCCCCACCAAAAATCCCGATTGCGTAAGCAATCGGGATTTTACTTTTTCACTCTTCACTTTTCACTTTCCACTCTTCGCTCGTCCGCGCATTCGGGATCTTGGAAAAGCGGTAAGTAATAGTGAATATTAAAGACGTCCGGTCTGCTTCGCAGAGAGATATAAAAAACACCTGATTCCAATACGGAGTCAGGTCATTTTTAAAAAATTAGTTCCTTGCAAATATGTAGGAAGAATATATATCTGTCTGCGGTTCGATATTTGACGGATCATCGGGCGGATACGGAATCCCGGGCGGATATGGAATCCGTCCGGGCATTTTTTTGTTATTGTGCTGTGACAGGCTCTGCCTCTGCGGGTGGGCAGGTGCTTTCAAACAGCTTGAGGGTGGGGCAGAGCCGCACGCTCTGATACGAGGCGGTGTGCTGTCCCTCCAGGCGCTTACGCAGCAGCACTGAGGCAAGCTCGCCTATATCCCGTGTCGGCATATTGATACTTGTCAGCGCCGGAAAGAGGTATTCTGACGTTGTATTTGCGTCAATGCTTATTACCGATATATCCTCAGGTATACGCAGATTTGCCTCGCGTATGGCGCGAATGGCTCCGTATGCTATATTGTCGTACGCCGCAAATACCGCGGTAGGTACGTCCGGTTCTGACAAAAGCCGCTTCATTCCCTTGTAGCCGCAGGCTTCAAACCGTTCTGGCAGATTTACAATATAATTGTCCGGAAGGCTCAGATCGTGCTCCTTCATGGTCGAGATAAAACTGTTCATGCGTATTTCGGTGTGCAGCTCGCCTATATACGCGATCTTTCTGTGCCCCAGCTTGATCAAGTGATTCACCGCGATAGCTGCGCCCATCGTGTGATTAATACCTATGCAGTCGCAGAAGTCAATATCATTGTCGGTACACACCAGCATGAGCGGCGTTTGCGTCTTTCTGAAGATACGACGTATCTCATGTATGTGTGACGTGCTTTCGGTAAGCAGGAATATTCCGGACACGCCGTCGCGCAGGAAGGCTTTTATTGCCGTCATCTCCTGATTGCAGTCAAACTCGGTCAGTGAAACAACAATGCGGTAGCCCTGCTCCTGCATGCGGCGGTCGAATGCGTAAAGTATGCTGTTATAGTATTGGCTTGCAAGCTCCGGAAAGATCACTCCTATGGTCTTTTCATACTTTTCACCGTTGGCAGGGGAGATCGGAGGCGGAAGCTCATATCCCAGCTGTATTGCAAGCTCCCTTATATGTGACGCGGTTTCGGTATTTATATCGCTGCTTCCCCTGAGCGCCTTTGAAACGGTGGAAACATTCACCTTTGCCAGCGCCGCAATATCTTTAAGTGTCGCCATTCGTCATCACCTTTAATTTTCGAAAAATCCGTTTATATTATATCAGCAAAGCGGATATTTGTCAAATCATATGTGTAAATTGAAGAAAAAATAATAAAACCGCTCCGGTATCTCCTCTGCCGTAGATTTGGCAGGGTTATCTGTTCTTTATCAGCTCAAGCAGCGTGCTGTCTCCGAACGCGCCCTTCCAGTCGGCGGCAAATCCTGTCACTGAGGTGTCGGTGGTGGTGTGCCGCAGCAGATTTTTCATCACATCTGAGCTGACCGTTGCGACCTGAACGCCGACAAGGGCGCATTCAAGTACCTCGCGGGCGGTCTTGAAGCTTGCGGCAAGAATTTCGGTCCTTCTGCCGGAGGCGGCAAGAATCCTCGCCATGTCACGCACGCAACCCACGCCGTCAGCGCCTATATTTTCAAGTCGGCTGACATACGGCGCAACGTAAGCCGCGCCTGCCTCGGCGGCAAGCATTGCCTGAGAGGCGCTGAGCACCGCTGTCACTGTGATCCCGAAGCCGCGCGCGGAAAGCTCGCGTGTGGCGCGCATCCCGTCCGGTGTGGCGGGGATCTTTACAAAGGTGTTCTTGCCGAGCAGGGACACTATCGCCTCCGCCTCGGCTTCCATTCTTTCATATTCCGTCTCGGTGACCTGAACGTGAAGCTCCTTGTCCGCTCCGATCATTTCACGTATTTTTTCAAGGTGGGAAACGATATCCCCGCCCTCGCGCGAGAGGATAGTGGGATTTGTGGTCACTCCGCAGATGGGAAAATAGTCGTTAAAATACCTGATGTCGGCAAGATTTGCCGTGTCGAGAATAAGTCTCATTTTCTGTTCCTTTTTTATAAGCTGATTTTGCAGGCTGTTTATAAAATTATATCAGCAAAACCGGCAGTTGTCAAATGCAGTCCGCGAAAGTATGGCGCGGGCGCGGATTATCTTTTGAGCTGGAGATCGTAATGAGGATCGTATGCCTTTTCCTCGTCGGTGAAGCGGTGCAGGGTATTTATGACCTCTCCGCCGTTCCACTTGCGGTCCTCAACGTCCTCGGTCGTTCCCATTACGGTAACGTTAAGCTGGCGGCGGCGTGCGCGAACCTGATCCCAGTCGATGAAATAAATATGTGCGAACTCTCCGCCGTCAAGGACGCCATCCTTTATGGTAAGAGTTTCGCTTCTGCCGAAGAAGACCGAGCGCAGATGCCCGTCGGTGTTCATGCTGGTGAAGTCGCCGGGTTCGTTTACGTATCTGCCGAACTGGGAGTGGATAGGACCGGGGTGACGGTACTGATGCTCCTCGCGGAAATCCGGAACCAGCTTGCGCATGATGTCGAGCAGGTCATGCTGGAGATATTCAAGGTCAAAGCTGTCGATGTCGTGAGAGCATTCCTGCACCATTACCGAGCAGGTGGTGTGATGAGACGCCACGCAGACCGTGCCGTTTTTGACTCCGGAGGCGGCGACTATCTCTCTGATCTCGGGGGATACGTCGTGAAAGGTGGGTATCCACCCGCGGGACTGCAGTTCAAGTTCTTTCTGATACACTTTGAATTCCATTTTGTTTTTTCCTCTCGTTATTGAAGATTATACTTTGTTCAGCCGTTTGCCCACCGCTCCTCCAGGATGGATGACGGCAAATTTGCGGCTGCTGTAATCAAGATATTCCACAAGCGCGGCGCTGAGCGCGTCAAAGACCGCCGAGGTAACGGCAAAACTGGTCGTTCCCTGACAGTTGTCGCGGTCACATTCGCGTGTGACGGCGATCTTAAGCACTATGTCCGCCTTTTTGCCAAGGGAGGACTCAGGCTTTTCGGTAACTGCTATCACTGTCGCGCCTCTTTCGCGGCAGATGTCTGCAATCGGCAGAAGCTCATCTGTCTCCCCGCCGCGGGACGCAAGCAGCATTACATCGCCGTTTTGTATGTAGCCAAGACCACCGTGTACCGCTTCGGCGGGGGAAAGAAATCTTGCCGGACGCTCAATGCAGCAGCAAAGGTGGGCAAAATGACGGCAGGCGATGCCGGAATGTCCGCAACCCGATGCGGCAATGCGTTCTGCGGTCGCAAGCGCGTGCACGGCTTTTTCAAATTCTTCGGGATCGAGCGCCGCGGCTGTGGCGGCAAGAGATTCGCGTTCGATCTCAAAGGCGGCAAGCGCGCGCTCCATCATAAGGCTTGCGGTGTTTTTTTCTTCAGCGCTCATGCTCCGTGCACCTCGTTCCAGACGGCTCTGAGAGTGCTGAGCATTGCGCGTGCCGCCGCCTCGGGGTCAGCGGCGCGCATGACTCCGCTTGTGCATCCGGTGGCGAGCGCTCCGGCGCGTATGACGCGCGCAACGTCATCGGGAGTGGAGATGCCCGCGCCCTGAAGCACCATTATGTCGGGATCTATGCGCCGTACTGCCTCTATGGTGTCCCGTACATACCCCATGTCGCTGGTGACACCGGTGCCGATAAGCTCGGTCGGCTCGGCTACAATGAGGTTTGGCGAGAGCTTTGCCACAGCTTCGATCTCCCGGACGCTGTCGGCGCAGACGATGGTGGCAAGACCGACCTCGTCAGCCCGCGCGATAGTCTTTTCAATTTCGTCAAGCGTGAGCTTTTTTTCGGCATGATTCAGCATAACGCCGACCGCACCCGCTTCCTTTATGGATTCGGGCAGCACCGAGCCGAGTCCTCGTCCCGGACGGAGGTAATCCATATGCTGGGCATAAACGTGAATGTGGCTTGTGTTTTCGGCTATCATGCGGATATCGGCATACTGCGGCGTAATTATAACGTCAAGGTCATATTCTGCGGCAATTTCGTCCACCGCCTTGGCAAGGCGGAGCATACGCTCCCCCCACATGAAGCATTTCGGTCCTATTTCAAAGTAGGGTGCTCTGATCTTATAGTTACTGTACATTTTTCTTAAAGCTCCTCAACGGCTATGCCGAGGATAGCGCAGAGGTTGCGTATCTGCGGACGGTTGTCGCCGTATGTGATGATATAATGCTGACAGCTTACGCGCTCGGCAAAGCGCGCAACGTCTCCGATCTCAATTTCAAGCGCGGAAAGCTGCGGTGCGGGCTGTGCCCAGCCGCACTCCTCCCATTTCGGCGGGGTCTTGCCGTTGCCAAGGAGCATCTGCATGGTATATTTTCCGTCGCTGTATGCAAGACGCGACATGGTAAGTGTTCCGGTCTTTACCTTTGAGACGTTAAGAATACCCTCGCTCAGCAGTCCAAAGGCGGCGGGGATGACGGTGTAGGCGTCGCCGTCCACCATATCGGCGGCTACAAAGTCGGGCACGCCGGCAAGCACGCTGTTTTCAAAAAATTCGTAGAATTCCAGATACCCGGCAAGCTGACCTGTCAGCTTGTTCATCATAAGCTGAGTTACCGCGCCGAGGGAGTCGTTTTCGGGGATGGTGGTGTATCCGTCCTCGGAAAGCAGCATGAATATCGGCGCCGGAGGGAAGCCACACAGCTTCTTCATTCCGTCAACGTCCTTGAGCGATATCGAGCGGTAGCCGCGTTCCTTGGCGATCGACGCCACGGCAAGGTAATATCCGGCGGCTTTTTTCAGCGTTTCGGGCGCGGCAGGCTTCAGAAAATGCCACTTGCCCATGCGTTCGCTCACGACCTTTTCGACCTCGCGCGGGTCTGCGGCAAGATATCTCTGCTCGACCTCAAGCAGCTCGAAGGTTTCGATCTCCACGCCCGTCTCTTTTTTGAGCGACACTCCGTCGTACAGCGTGCCGTAAAGATTCATGTCGCGATATCCTGCCATTCCGACCTTTGCCGAACGCAGCTCCCTCGCGGCAGAGGCGGCGCGGCAGAACGCGGCGACCTCTGCGGAGCGCGTTTTTCTTCCTACTATGTCGTATATGTACTTAAAGCGATACCCCAGCCCCTCAAACGCGGCTCTCAGCCCGGAGGTGCCCGCCTGATCAGCGGTGGTAACAAGACGTCCGTCCTCGTACCAGCCGCAAAGCCCCCACAGAACCATAGGGAGGGAGCGGTAATGCTCGGTTATTTTCACGACTGCGTGTGTGGGGATCCATCCGGCAACGCAAAGCACCAGCGCATCAAACGACTCGCCTGAGAGCTTCTCAAGCGCGGCGTTTATCTGCTTTTCCTCACTGTCGTCGGCGACGGGGTAGACCGAAACCAGCTCAAGCCCTTCGCCAATGAGCGCCTGTTCGGCGGCGCGGCATTTTCTTATTATCACATCCACCGGGGTGTTTATTTCACCAAACCCCACAAATCCAATTTTGCTCATCTTTCCTCTTTGTCTTATCATTGTTTTTTGTTGAGCGTGTCGTCAAGAGCGCAAAAGCTCTCATACGCACCCGCGTAGCTTCTTGACCATGTGTCATCTGACGGGCGGTATTCCTGGACGGTGCGTACCGCACGTTTTGCCGCTTCGTTGACTGAGGGGTATATTCCTGTCCCCACTCCCGCCAGCAATGCGCTGCCAAGGCAGGCGGACTCTCCCTCCGCAAGGGTAAATAGATTTTTTCCGGTAACGTCCGCTTTTATCTGCGCCCACAGGGGGCTTGAAGCGCCGCCGCCCGTGATGCGTATTTCTTCGATATCGGCGTTTATATATTCAAGCTCCTGCCGCAGGACAAATGCGACCGATTCCATTATCGCGCGGGCAAAATGCGCGCGGGTATGACCCAGCCGCACCCCGGAGAACACCGCGCCGATATCGGGATTGTATTTCGGCATTGACGAGCCGCAGAAGTACGGAAGCACTGTCAGACCGTCGCATCCCGGCGGAACAAGCGCGGCTTCATTGTCAAGCTCGCGGAAGGACAGCCCTCCGCCCAGATTGTTTTTGAACCATTTAAGCGACATTCCGGCGGTAGCCGACCAAAGCAGCAGGCAGTATTTACCGTCCGCGTGCAGGTGGCAGGGAACGATACTGTCGGGATCGAATGTCGGGATCTTATCGGTGACGACGCATACGGCGAGAGCGGTTCCGGTCATTTCGCTGACCATACCGGTATCGGTAACGCCGACTCCGATCGCTCCCGCTATCTGATCCAGCGCACCGGTCGCCACGGAGATGCCCGCGTATTCGCCGACACATTCTCCTCCCGCGCATATGCGCGGGAGCATTTTTTCGCTGACGCCGATGAAATCAAGCATCTCTCTCCACCAGCGTCGGCTTGAAATATCAAAGTAGATTGTTGACGACTGCACCGTCGGCTCGGTGACAAACGCGCCGCACAGCCGCCAGAGTATCCAGTCCTCAAGCAGAAATATCTTTTTTGTTTCCGCCCAGATATCGGGTCGGTTCTTTCTGAACCAAAGCAGCTTTGAGGCGGGCCATGCCGCGGTTATTTCCGGCTGTCCTGTGACCTCATAGACCTTTTTTCTGCCGAAATGTGCCTCAATTTCCTCAGCCTCGGCAGAGGCACGGTTGTCAAGCCACACAACGGCGGGATAAAGTGCATTCCCGTCGCCGTCGGCGAGAATGAGCGTTTCTCCCTGTGTATCCACGGCGGCGGCACATATAACGCCTATTCCGGACACAGCATCGGAAAGCTCGGATATGGCTTCCCGACACATCGTGACATACTTTTCGGGGTCAAATTCGACAAATCCGGTAAGTGTGTCGGTGTCAAGGGTGTAATCCTTGGATACGATACCGTAACGCTTGCCGTTCTCGTCAAATACCGCCGCCTTAAGGGAGGTGGTTCCTATATCTATACCCAAAAGCAAACGCTTCTGCATATATTCGTTCATTATGCTAACTATGCCTTTCCCGGTTTATTGTCTTTTATTCGCGGGTGTTGGGCGTTTACTTTCCGGGATGGAAAGCCGCCTCATCAAAATCCCGCGGTAATGCCGCAGGATGTGCGGCATTACCGCGGAGCAGACTCTGCCGGTTAAAACCGGTCAGTTTTTAACCTTTACTCTGCACACGCAGACCGCGCAGGCGGCGGCAGCTACGGCAAGAAGGAGTATGGTAAGCTGAACCGCGCCGTTATCCCCGGTGGGGACTGCAGGATCGGTGGAAGGAGCTTCTGTGACAACCGGAGCGTCGGTAACGACGGGCGCGTCGGTAACGACAGGTGCGTCGGTATCCGCGGGAGCTTCTGTGACAACAGGGGCTTCGGTAGTGTCGGCGGGGGCGCTGTTGCCTACAAGCTGGATCGAGCCCTTAAGAGAGTCGTTCTTATAGGAGCCGACGTCACTCCACATAAGACCGATGTCACGCGATCCGGTAATGCCGGCGATATTGTCGTTTACGTAGATATCAAGACCTATGCAGTTGCCGTCTATCATCTTCATATCGGCAAATCTCTGTGAAAGATCAAAGGCGATCTCAATAAGATATCCGGTATCCGTGATCTTGGTGCAGAAGTTCTTGAAGGTTTCGCGGGGGATCTGGTTGAAGTTGGCGGTTCCGTCGCCGGCAACAGCCTCATCGCCGGTAAAAGCGCGGCAGCTGAGGACGAGCCAGAAAGCGGGGGCTTCCTGTGTGGCGGTAGCGGTGCGGTTGTAGTTGGGGGAGATCGTAATGCCTACCGAGTTGCGCTGCCAGAGGGAGCCGGCTGAGACGGTTTTAAGCTCCCAGTTCTCGTCGCCGATGGTGGAGTCGGTGACCTCGATAAGCAGATAGAGATACTGGCTGTCCCACATGGTGCGGAACTGAGCCTTTGTACCGTTGGTGGGGTCGTTCGGGTCGGGGCTGTTGGTGGCAAAGGTCTTTTCAATGACGTTGACCTCGGCAAGCTCCCAGATGCTGTCGATCTCACCGTCAATTACGGGCGAGCCAAATACTGACTTGGCGATAGGGTAATTCGCGTCCGGCTCAAGTGCCGCCATGGGGAGAACACATACCGCGCAGAGTGCGGCTGCAATGACAAGAGAAAGTGCGAGAGAAAATGCTTTTTTCATTGTTGGATTCCTTTCTTGCTCTGTTTGAGTTATTTTATATAAGTCAGAGACCGCTTTGTCACTGCGGTGCGCTCTGAATATATCGGTTGGGGGGGCGTAGTTTCTGACCTTTATGTTTTTTGTTCAAGGGGCGGGCAGACCCAGCGGTGCGTCTGCGGTGTGCAGTGATATATTCCGTAAAGCTCGCGCAAGGCTTCCGTTCCGCGCTTTGAGTTGCTGAGCGCAAAGCCGTTTGCCGCAAGCTCGTGGTCTATCACGGCACGCAGGTAGAGCATTCTCCACCTCGGAGTCCGGCGAATGCGCTCTGGCAGCCTGCCGTCGTACTCAGTCAGGGTATTATAGACATATTCGATATCGCTTGTGTCTGATATTTGGAAGCGGCGAACGCCGTCGGCAATACTTCCTTTGCGCGCCAGCGCGGTCTCGGTGCGTTCTATGGCATCAACAAGCGCGGTGTCATCACAGCAAAGCTCAAACCTTGCGTACTGCTTTACCGCGTCGTGCGAGATAAGATGTCTTCCGCTGTAATACGAAAGGATCATATATTTGTTGATATCCTCGAATATACCCTCCGAGTAGGGGAATCCGCCCCGGTAAAGGTGACCGCTGCCCATATTCGTGCGGTCGAGGAAACGACCGAGCGGATTGGCGCCGAAGCCGCCCCACGGCGTGCATGAATACATGCTGATCTCGGGGAAGTCAATGAACCTGACTCCTTCCGGTATGCCGTCGCGGCGGATGCATTCGGGAAGCTCTCCGTTGAAGAAGAAGGACATGATATAGTCAAAGCCCGAAACCTCTCCGGAACGTATTTTTTTCATGAAGGCTTCCCACTCGCCGTCAATAAACCGGTCGAAATACCACGCGGAGATTATCAGCTTACAGCCGGGGCATACCTCTGCGAGCAGCTTCTGGAAGTGAGGAAGAATTCTCAGAAATCCGTTTGAACCCCACGGGGTGCATTTTTCGCAGGTGCAGCCGCCCTGGTCGTAGGGCCAATAGCACACGAAGTCAATATTTACGTCAGAAAACGCCTCAAGCACCTGACGACGCTCGCGGAGTATTTCCTCAATGCCGCCCGGCTTTGAGGGACATATTTCGCGGTTGTAGATGCCATAGGGTTTGGTGTGATAGCCGTTTTCGACGAGGAAGGTCGCGCGAAGCTGCTCCGGGGAGGAGTCAAAGCCTTCGTTTGCCAGCATGGTAAGGGAGGCGGACATTCCTATCTTCTTTGCATACTTGAGGAAGAGCTTGAGTCTTGATATGAGAGCGACCGATTCGGGCTGGTCGATAGAGGAGTAATGGTGCATGTCGTACCATACAAGCAGCGCGTTGCATCCGCGCAGCGCAAGATCTTCGATCACCTCATAAACCTCGCTTACCGGAGCTTCATGATAGAAATTGTGAAAATGCGTTGCAAAATACATTCCGCGCAGGGGCTTGGCGGGTGTAAAATCCACTTTTTCGGCTGAAGGCTCAAAGCCGCCCATGCCGTCAAAACGGGAATCGTAAAGGAAGCGTCCGACAGCGGCGTGAAGCGCGCAGTCGTTTGCGGCGGTGAAGGAAATTTCCTTTCCGTCCGGCACAATGATGTAGCGGTCGGAGGAGAGCGCCGGATCTGTGGCGAGCCGGAAGGTGTAATCCGCCTCTTGGGTATTGCAAAGCTCACAGCCGCGTTCGCCGAAGCGGCGGGTAAGGGTGCTGAGGAGAACTTCAAAGCTCTCCTTGCCCATTGAAATGTTTCGGATATAAAATGTTGTCATTATTTTTCCTTTTTGGGACGGCTGTCAGCGGCCGAGCGGCGGGCAGACCGATTTCTGTATCCGCATATCATACGCGTGATAAATATCCCACAGCTCGCGGAAGCAGGACTGCGCCCGGGCTGAGTTGAGCGGAATATTTTCGTGGGTGTATATTTCAAAGTCTATCACGGCGCGCAGATAAATTATTCTCCAGCGCGCGTCTTTCTTTACAGCATCGGGGAGAGTCGCGTCAATTTCGGTGATTATTTTGTAAATTTCACGTATTGCGGCAGGGACGTACGGAGTCACGCGCAGTCTGCCGTCCGGTGCAAGCTCTGTTTTGCGCCACAGCGTTGCTTCCATAAGCTGAATGGCGCGCACAAGCTTTTCGGTGTCCTTTATGCCGAAATAATAGCGGATATAGTCTCTAAGCGCGTCGGTTGTGGACTCGTATGCCCCGCTGTAATGTGAGACACAGAAAAACTCGTTGAGATTTTCCCACATTCCCTCGGAGTAAGGGAAGCCGCCGTCAAGCGCGTCTCCTGCCGCAGAGAAGAAGTTGTCAAGCCGCATGGGTATGGGGTTTGCACCGTATCCTCCCCACGGGCGGCAGCTCCACATGCTTATCTCGGGAAAATCTATGACCGAGCGGCCATCTGGCGCACCGTTTTTCACGACAAGAGGCATAAGCTGACCGTCGCCGTGGACTGCCAGTATATATTTTGCCCACGGATATTTGCCTGCCGCGACATTGTTATAGAGGCGTAAGCCTTCGTCCCGGAGGTGTCTGTCAAAGTGCCAGGTTGAAAGTATCATTTCCGCGTCGGGGAAATATTCCTTTATAAGCGGCTTTACCGATTCCTCGTATACCTTGACAGCGCCGTTTTCGCTCCAGCGGGAGCAGGCGTCGCAGGTGCAACCGCCCTCGTCGTAAGGCCAGTAAGCAAAATATTTTATCGGAACATCCGAAAACGCTTCGAAAAATTCGCGGTGTACGCGGCGTATCTCGTCCATTCCGCCGGGCAGGTTGGGGCATATCTCGCGGTGCAGCTCGGCGTAATTGGGAGTTATGTATTCTCCGCGCATATCCCACGGGGCGGCGATCTCATCGGGTCGGTCAATATATCCGGTGTTTGAAAAGAGGATGAGAGCAGAGTCGATACCCATTTCACCCGCACAGGCAAACAGCTCCTTCAGCCTTTCTGCCATTTTAACTGCATCGGGAGACTTGAAGGACGTGTAGTGCTGAGGGGCAAGGCAGAGCATGAGCGCGTTACAGCCCCAAAGCGCCAGATCCTCTATGTAGGGTCGCACCTCGTCCATCGGCGCGATGTGCCAGAAGTTATAAAAGTGTGTGGCAAGATACATACCGCGGATGCGGCATTTCTGTTCGTGGCTGATCGGCAGCGCGGCAGGCTCAAAGCCGCCGCAGAAGTCAAAGCTGCTGGAGATGAGAAAGCGTCCGAGTCCTGCGTAAAGGGTGCACAGGTTGTTGGCGCTTATCTGAGCGCCGTAGTTTCCGTCAGGACTTACAAGGAAGGAATCCTTGCGGTCCTTTTCCTCGTCGCTGTAAGGAACGACAGAGACGGTTATGCGGTAAGCGTCATCGGCTTTGCCAAGGCGGCCGCCGCGTTTTTCCGCGTGGCGGCGAAGCACACTCTCAAGGCGGGAAAATTCTTTGTCGCTTAAGTTGCCGTTTTTCAGATCAAGAGTAAACATATTCGGTTTCATCCTTTCAGCTTTCGTTGTCGGTAACTCTGGAAGTTCCCGGAGTATAGGGAATATCCATTTCGGTTATGCGGTTTGCCGCGTTGATGGTTTCTTTGACATGAAGATCGTTTACCAGATGCGCGTTGTGCGGGTCGGTAAGATAAAGGGGAAACGCCTCGTCGGAGGTCGTGAACAGCGCAACATCCGGGTCGATCGCCGAGTATACCTCAACAGTTCCGCCCGCGCCGCCGTGGTGAGCAACCTGACAGATATCCGATTTGAGATATCCGCCGTACATCTTCACAAGATTTTCATTCTGGATCGTTCCCGCGTCGGCAAGGAACATGATGCTTTGCCCTGCGAGTCTGACGCGGAACACCACCGAGGTGTTGTTCCAGTTGCGCGTGTCCGCCCATGAGCGTGTCGGAGTGCGGAAATCCTCCTGAGTTGACAAGAATTCAAGCTCCGCGCCGCCGATATGGCGTACCTCGCCGGAGTGCACCTTGGTGAGCTTTCCCGCGGGATTGAAGGCAAAATAGTTTCCTATGCTCTTTTGCCGCAGGTAATACTCATTCTTTTCGATCCAGTCGCGGCAGTCCTGCTCTCCGGGATAGTTGAGGATAAGCTCATCTATCTTCACGTTGTTGCAGCCGAGATATTTTTCGGTGAATCTTATGAGTCCGCCGGTGTGGTCGCAGTGTGTGTGCGTGATTATCCATGCCGCAACCGTAATGTTTTCGGGGTCGGGAGCCTGCGCGCGCAGGGTGTTCATTATTCCGTCGGCAAACGCGTCTATCATAAGTCCGCCGTCGATAACAATGAATCTTCCGTCCTCAAGACGAATAATGTAGCACATAAGCCCGCAGTTTACTGCCACTCCGCGGAATACGCCCGTAGTGGAAAAGGTCCTTCCTATCTGGGTGAGCAGGGGAGTGCAGAGCTTTTCCGCATTGCTCACGGAGTCGGCGGGACTCATGTTTTTTGCCGGCTCGGCAACTGTGCGGGCAAAGGAGTTGAAGGGTGTAAAATAGGTGGTCACCGCGCAGTCGCCTTTGCGGTATGCGGCAAACAGATTGCCCGCCGCCGTGCGCTCCCACACAGGAGCAAAGCCCGCGTCGGTCAGCTTGCGGCAGTAGCCGCGCCACTCGTCCGCGCTTGTGTTTTCGCTTATCAGCTGGACCGCTCCGTCGCCGTCGCTTATAACGAACGGCTCTGAGCTTTCGGAATAGCGGGGGATAAGGTCAATAATTTCGTTTTCGTTTACGTTCATTTTTAATACTGTAATGTCTGCGGCATATCAGTTGCCGCTGTCTGTTATCTTATACGTGCCGACTGTGTACGGCAGATAAAATTCGGTTATGCGGTTTGCCGCATTGATGACTTCCTTTACGTGAAGGTTTTTTACAAGATGGGCATTGTGCGCGTCGGTAAGATAAAGCGGAAACAATTCGTCGGAGGTCGTAAACAGTGCAACGTCCGGGTCAATAGCCGTATATACGCCGGTCGTTCCGCCCTCGCCTCCGTGGTGGGCTACCTGACAGATGTCGGATTTGAGGTGCGAGCCGTACATTCTTACGGCTATGCCGTTTGAATCCACCTGCGAGTCGCCGAGGAACATTATCTTTTGTCCGGCTATCGTCACGCTGAATATCATTGAGGTGTTGTTCCAGTAGGGTGTATCATCAAAGGTACGGCTTGAGGTGTAATAATCCTCCTGCGTGTACAGAAATTCAATTTCCGCGCCGCCGATATTGCGCAGCTCTCCGCTGTGTACCTTGGTGAGCTTTCCGGACGGGTAATATCTTTTGAAGTTATTGAGTGTGGTCTTGCGGTTTGTGTCCTCTTTTCCCTCGCGGCAGGTGCTGTCGCTTGGGAAGTTGAGGATAAGCTCGTCGATCTTTACTCTTGAGCCGTATTTGTCGGTGAATCTGATAAAGCCGCCGGTATGGTCGTTGTGCGTGTGTGTGATTATCCACGCCGCGATCTCAATATTATTCGGATCTGCGCTTTGCGAGACAAGAGTGTTATATATGCCGTCGGCAAAGGCGTCTATGGCAGTGCCGCCGTCGATGACGATAAATCTGCCGTCCTCAAGTCTTAACGTAAAGCACATAAGTCCGGAGTTGGCGGGCAGACCGCGGAAGGTCGCATTCTGTGAAAATGTCCTGCCTATCATGGTCAGCACCGGCTGTGCGGTGCTCCCGCCCGTGGAGTCGCCTGATGTGGCGCTGAAATTCGAAGCCGGACCGATGATTATACGCGCGGTCTTGTTAAAGGGGGTAAAGTATGTGTATATCCCGACGTCGCTGCGGAGGTACTGAGCAAACAGATTGCCGTTGACCTCGCGCTCAGAACAAAGCTCGTAGCCCTCACCCAAGAGCTTTTTGCAATAATCGCGCCACTCGTCGGCGGTGGTCTTTTCAATTATGCTCTGATACTCGCGGTCGCCCATTGAGTATATTACGGTATGACCGTCCGAGCCGTACTGAGGCATTCCGTCAAGCAGAGAGCCGGAGCTTTCCTCGATATTTATTCCGGATGGGAATTTGCCGTTGCTGCCGCTGATAACTGTTCCGAGGCTGTCGGCGGCAAGACCCATGCTGACGTCGCTCCAGCCGAAAACGACTATCTTGTGTCCGACGGTCTTTACCAGATACTTGTCGTATCCGGCGGACTCGGACATTATCTGCTGCGATTCCGGATAAGACGTCTGACCGATAAGGATATCAAAGCTCTCAGCGTCGTATTCCTCGCCGGGCATTAGAAAATCCGTGGTTATTTCCGGCGCCTTTCCGGAAAAAGCGGAAAGCAGGTCTCTTATCTTCATGGCGGCTTCTTTTTCCGCTTTGGTGCATTCATCGGGTCTTACAATGCGGAAGTTCACGCCGTTTTCGTCCCAAAGATCCGGGAAATTTACCGGTGCGTCGGTGACTGCGTCCGTACTGTCGGATGTGTTGTCGCCCTCAGTCCCGCCGGTGCAGGAAAACATCAGCATTGCGGAGGCAAGCATCAGCAATACCAGTCCCGCAAGCCGGAGAAAGGGCGTATGCCCTTTCTCCGGCTTGGTTTATTGTTTTGAAGTAGTGACATTTTTGGGGTTTGCTTTCTGTACTCTGGCAGTAGTGCACTCAATCCTTGCTGTCCGGTATTGATGCGGCTATATCTGCCTGTAGCTTCTTTTCATATGTTTTGAAAGCGGAGGCAATGTTGGGGTTGTGGAACATATGGAGGTTGTGCAGCAGGCTGATGCTGTTGCCGAAGTTGTTGGCAAGTGCTATGTCTATCTGTCCCTTTTCAAACACCATGTTTATCATCTTGATGTCGGTGGGGTTCTGACTGCACTTGTAGTGAAGGATGTTTCCTACAAGGGTATCGACAAGAGAGCCGTGAGACATGGCGTAAAGGGTCTCGACGATAAGACCGGTGCGGTCAAGGTCGGGGTTTGTGGAGGGAACGGCAATGCCTTCGACATAGCTGTAAACAGGAGCAACATAGTCATCCTGGTCGAGGTCATACTTGGGGGGGATTACAAGTCCGTATTCAAATTCAAGACCTCTCACCGACTGGATGGCATAGGTTGCGGAGCACTGGAAAAGCGCTCTGCCCTCGTTGAATACTGCGGCGTAGTTGTCTGTGCCTGCGGAGGAGGAATATCCCTCATAACGGTTGGGGCTGCATCCTGCGATCGCAACTGTGGGATCGTCAACGAATTTATTAAGGAAGCGGGTGTAAACGTCGATATATCTTTCGGTAAGACCGCTGTATGTCGGATAACCGTTCTCGTCGGTCTGGGTGATGGTCTCGCCGGAGCTGAGCATCAGGTTGCGCAAGTGATTTATATGTGCGGTAAAGCCGAGGATATCGGTCGATACGTCGTACACGCCGTTGCTGTCGTAATCGACGGCGGCGGCTCTCATCATTTCGTTCATTTTTTCCCAGGTCCACGTCCCGGCTTCGACAAGGTCATGCGGGCTTTCGAGCTGGTTGTTTTTGATAAGTTCCTTATTGAACGCATAGATGTAAAAGCCGCAGTAATAATTGAGGTGTCCCTCACCGAACACAACGTAGCGTTTCTGACCTATATTTACCGTGTCGTTTATGCTTTGCGCCCACCAGGGATTCTCAAGGTCGATGGTCTCTATCTGGGATATGTCGACGATCTCGCCACGCAGATAGCTCTGAAGCGCGGTTCCGGCGGGCATCTGGCATATGTCGTAGATGTGCGTGGAGGTATTCACCGAATTTGCAACCTCGGTGGCGATGTTTTGCGAGTTGACCTCCGTCATCTTTATTCCGAGTCTGCCTTCTATCATGCTCTGGCGGCGATAAACTATCGTGCTGAGCAGGTCTCCGTCCGGCTCCTCGGAGGTCATGGCGTCAAAAGACCAGGTCGTGGGGCGGGTAATGACTGTAAATTCGTAATTGTCAAAGTTTTCGATCGGCAGAGCGTCCCACGCTTTGGTTTCGGGGGTAGTAAGCTCGGCGTCCGTTGATGCGACGCTGGTGCTGTCGTCTGCCGGTGTTTTTGTGTCGGAGCACGAGGTAAGTGACGACGCTGAAAGCAGCATAAGACCTGCAAGCATCAGCGTTCCGATCGTTCGGGTGATTTTTTTCATTTGGGGATCAATCCTTTCTGAACTTAATGTGGGGGTGCGCTGGAGAATGAAAACCTGATCTTCATTGGCGACACTTGCCGCAAGAAGAAAAACAAGGCAAAAGTTTCGAAAACAACGGAGCACATCGTAGCTTTTTATAACCACAATAACATATTAGCATAAAAGAACCCGCTTGTCAAGCCTAAGAGAAAAAAACTCACAATTTTTTTCGCAAATAATGAAGATATTTTCGAAAAAAATTTGCGTTTTCTATTGACAATTGCAAAAAGCTGTGATATAGTATGATAAAAGCACCGCAGCATCCGTGCTGCAGGCTTACATTTTTATTTGCCGCGTCTGCGGCATGGAGGATATCCCTTTATGAATAATGACACAAAAATAAAATCTGCCCCGCGCATTTTGGCGGGAGCAGCCAAAACAGACATAACCCCGCGCTTGCCAATACGGCTTGTCGGGCAGTACTATCAGCGCGTTGCCGATAAGATCGACACCCGGCTGTACGCCAACATTCTTGCTCTTGAGGGAGCTGACGGAGACGCCGCAGTAATGGTTTCGTGTGACCTTCTTGCGGTAAGCCGCGGCTTTACCGAGATGGTGCGCCGCAAGGTAGCCGCCATTGAAAACACCCCGCCGGTGGATTGCATCATGCTTTCGGCTATACACACTCACACAGCGCCTTATCTTTCCCGCACGGCGATGTCAGAGTTCTGGGGCAGTGATTTTGAAATTTCTCCCGATCCGGAAAAGGAGACCTTGCCGGAGGACTATGCGGAGGAGATATCCTCAAAGATAGCGCTCGGTATTGCCAAGGCATGGCAGGAGCGTCACGAGGTTAAGCTCGCCGCCGGATTTGACCATATTTCGATCGGCTACAACCGCCGCACAAGATACGCCGACGGACATACCGAGATGTACGGCTCGACCTTCCGCCCCGATTTCATGGAGATGGAGGGCGGCACGGACGACGGTATCCATTTCATTTTAATATATAACACTGACGGCTCTACCCTTGCGGCTGTTATTGAGGCGGCGTGCCCCGCACAGGTCATGGAGCATCATGACTTCATCTGCTCCGATTACTGGAATACGGTGCGTGAAAAGATAGCCGCGCGTATGGGCGAGTTCCCGGTAGTCTCGCTCTGCGGTGCTGCGGGCGACCTTTCGCCGCGCGATCTGGTGCGCACCCCGATGGAGGAGCCTGAGATGCACGCGACCGAGATGTACAATAAGCCCGGCGTGGAGCGGGTAGCTTCCCGCATCTGCGAGGCATTTTTCCGTTTCGCGGAATCGGCAAAGGTGGAGGAGGATGCAGGACTGCGGCATAAGGTGAGCTTTTGTCAGCTTCCGCTGCGTAAGGTCACCCGTGAGGAGGCGCAGGCGGCGTCGGAAAAGTACGATGCGCTCCGCTCAAAGTATAAAACGATAGGGGAATTCACCGAGGGTGAATGCACCCGTCTGTCGCTTTTGGCTGCCACACGCAACCGTTATGAGCATCAGCAGCATACCGACACGCATCCGGTCGAGATACATACCCTGAAGCTCGGCAGTGTGTGCATAGCGACAAATCCCCTTGAGCTTTTTGTGGCGTATGCCGACAGGATACGCGCGGGCAGCGGAATGCCCAACACAATGGTTGTGCAGCTGACAAACGGTTACGAGGGATATCTGCCGTCGGCAAAGGCAATATCCTGCGGCGGGTACAGCGCCGGGGTCAACAACGGCTTCCTCGGAGCCGAGGGCGGCGACGCTCTTGTGTCCCGGACGCTTGAAATGATGAACTCGCTTAAAAAATAAAACAGTATATAAAAGCCCTCCCGCTTCCGACGTTTGACGCCGGTAACGGGAGGGCTTTGAGTTCAGGTAAACAGCCTGCGGTCTACGGTTTCTTTTCGTTTAATATTATAATGTTGAAAATGCTTTGTGCGGCAATGTGAGGTATTCAGTGAAAAAGTGCAGGCATTTTTTCAATCGCATATGGAATTTTTCACATTTTTATGCTATACTATATCCAATAAATATGACGGAGAAATAATTTGAACAATATAACCGAAGCTCTTCTTGACACATTGCTTGAAACCATTATCGACACTGCAAAGCTTTTGCCGATACTTTTTATTACCTACCTTATCATGGAGGCGCTTGAACACTACGCCAGCGAGCGCACCTTTACCCTGATAAAAAAAGGGCGCGGCGCAGGTCCGCTGCTCGGCGGACTGCTCGGGATAGTTCCGCAGTGCGGTTTTGCCGGAGGAGCGGCAAGCCTTTATGCGGGAGGTGCGGTCACTCTCGGCACGCTTATTGCGGTCTTCATTGCCACGTCTGACGAAATGCTGCCTATACTCATCTCAGAGGGCAGCGGCGCTATGATATGGCGCTTTATGATCTTCAAGCTCGTCGCCGCAGTGATATCGGGATTAACCGTGGACATTATTCTGCGCGCGGCGCGCCGCGGCAGGGGAAAGTCGCCAGACGGCGAGGTCAACATCGGCGCGGTATGCGAGCGCGACGGCTGTGACTGCGGAGATGACGAGCACGGCGGAATATTTATGCCCGCGCTCCGCCATACTCTGAAGATCACAGCAGTGATCTTTGCGGTATCTCTGGCAATAGGGATCGTTTTCTGCTTTGTGGGCGAGGAGGAGCTTGCCCGCCTGCCCATAAATGTTCCGGTGCTGGGGGAGGCGCTGGCGGCGCTGTTCGGGCTTATCCCGAACTGCTCGGTCTCGGTACTGCTGACTAAGCTTTATCTTGGCGGGGTGATAGGCGCAGGACCTATGCTTGCCGGGCTGTGTGCCAACGGCGGGGTGGGGCTTCTGGTGCTTTTCCGCATGAACGGCAGCCTCAAAAAGAACATTTCCGTTACCGCGCTGATGTGGGTGCTCGGCGTTTTCTGGGGCGTGGTTGCACGAATCATCTTTGCTTTTGTCTGATATTCAGAGCATGTAAAGCTCCGCAATTGCCGGAATCGCCCCGGCGGCGGAGCTTTTTTGTTTTCCGATGGCGATTTTCTTCGGACAGGAAAGCAGCTTTTCGGCGGCAAGCTCAAGCCTTTGGGCAGTCAGCTCTGCGGCGGGTATTGCTTCAGCGGACACATCAAGTGCAAAGCCCGACACCTTGGGGTCGTAATCAAGACAGACGGTTCCGCTTCCGCCCAGCACGGAAAAAACAGCGGCGTGCAGACGCCCGGCGACGGTAAACTGTGCTCCGCCCATGAGGGAGACATACTGTCCCGGAGTGAGCGCTCCGGCAGGTATGCACGCACAGGCAACGCTGCCACGCCCGAGAAGCTCCGCTATTTCGCCGCATATCCGCTCGTCCTCAGGAGCAGGCGCGGCAAGCACGGGAAGCAGACCGTACCGGGAATTCATCCGCACGGCAAAGTCAGCCAGAGCCGTGACCGCGCGTTCCTCGGCAGCCCCTCCGCCGCAGCCGTGAAGCGACGCGGTAGGGCGCGGAGCAATAATGAAGTGAGGTTTATCGGTTTTATACTCCGCCGTAAAATTCTCCGGCAGGGGAGCGCTTTCCGTAAGATACGCCGGGTCAGCGGAGGGTATTACATTTTCGCCGCCAAGCGCGGCAAAAGCGGCTTCCGCCAAGCCGTCGCGCGCAAAAATTATGTCAGCGGAGCTTACCGCGTGCGCGGCAAGCCGCTTTGAGATTCTGCGGCGGAGCGGTCCTGCGCCGCCCCAGATAACGATCCTGCATCCGGCGCGCTTTGCCGCCCGGATAACGCTTGCGTAATACACAAGCGAGCGCAGACTGGTGCTGTCCTGAAGCAGACTTCCACCGCCGAGCAGCAAAAGACGTGTGTGCCGGAGCGTCTTTTTTATTTTTACGGGGGAAAACGCCCCGATCCCTTCGACGCCGGGCGGAAGCCCCGCGTTACCTTTGCCCCGTGTAAGCGCGTTTATACGCACAGATGACGGCAAAAGACGGAAAAGTCCCGCCGCAATGGCGGAGAGGGAAGCGTCGTCCCCGGCGTTTCCCGCACCGTAGTACCCGCAAAGCAGGACTCCGCCACGTGCCTCATCTGCGGCGGAACGCAAAACGTCCGCGGTCGCGGCGGCGATTCGGTCAATGTCAAAGTGTTTTTTTACGGTTTCGCGGCAGTATTCTCCAAGCTCATCCCGCTCCGCGTCGCTCATGGACATAAAACGGCAAAGCTCAGTGCCGAGCAGTGCTTCCGGGTCGCCTCCGTGCGCGGACGCGCCGCGGCAGGTCAGATTGTCCGCTACTGCGGCGGCAAATCTTTCCGGAGTCAACAGTCCGAGCGTTCCCGCGTCGCCGCAAAGCAGTACCGGGACTCCCGCCGCCATTGCCTCAAGCGCGGCGCGGGAGGTTCCGACAAACAGATCCGCCGACGCGGATATCTCATCGGCGCAGACCGAAGCGCCGGTGCAGAGTACAGCCTCGCGCCCGATCACACGGTTTGCCTCGGCGGCAGCCTTGCAGACCTCCCCGTACATATTTCCGCCGCCGACTACGGTAAGGGAAATGTCAGACTCGGGGAATTTGCGGCAGAGGTCGGGCAGGATACGGCAAAGCGCAAGCGCGGCGGAGGAGCTGTCGCGGTCAAGGCGGCTGACTGTGACTATGCGGTATACGCTGCCGGGGTGTGGTTTTTTTTCTGTCTCTCTGATATTCACGCCGTTGGGGATTACACTGATGCCGTCCCGCACTACCCCGTATGTGTTTGAGATATAGTCGGCAATATCGTCGCTCACGGCTACGGTGCGATCCCCCCAGAAGGAGTGACGCGCGCCCGGCACGTCGGGCGCGTACATTCCGTGTACCGTGACGGTAACCGGCGGGAAGGGGCGTGCCGTAAAGCGGCAAAGCCGCCGGCACACTCCCGCGCAGAATGCGGGGATCCTGCCGTGGGCATGAACGGCGTCAAAGCTCTCCCTGCGGCAAAGCCGAAGTATTCCAAACACCGAGCGCAGTACCGACGCGGGGAATTTTTTGTCAAGCGGGAGGCAGGTGTGTGCTATCCCGGCGCGCTCGAGCCTGTCTGTCAGCACGCCGCCGCACGAGGCAACATGTACGCTGTGTCCGGCGCGCAGATATGCCTTTGAAAGCGTCAGCACGTGTGTTTCCGCTCCGCCGATGCCCATTGACATGGTAAGTATAAGTATCCTCATCGCGCGCCCCCTTTTTTCTCTATTATACAATTTTTATCGGTCAATTGCAAGTATTGCTCAAAACGCTTGACTTTTTTCGTGTTTCGGACTATAATTTCTTTACTATTATAAGCAGGAGGTAAGGCAATGCCTACAACTGAAAAAAACGCCCTTCCGGCGCTTCCCAAGGTGATAAACAGCGGGAAATTTACCGGTGGGCACGTTCAGGGTATCGCTCTGGACGATGAGCACAAGTACATATATTATTCCTTCACCACAATTTTCGTGAAGGCTGATCTTGAGGGAAATGTTATCGGCACTGTCACAGGTCTTACCGGGCATCTTGGCTGCATATCCTTCAACAGCGAGGACGGCAGGGTGTACGGTTCGATAGAGTACAAGCACGACTCGATAGGTCAGGGAATAATGAAGCGCACGGGTGTGGCACTTGCCGATGAGGACGCCTTTTATATAGCTGTTTTTGACGTGGATAAGATCGACCGTGTCGGTATGGACGCCGAGCGGGACGGAGTAATGCGCGCCGTATATCTGCCGGAGGTAGCCGGGGACTACGCGGCGAAAAATCCCGACGGAAGCGAGCATCGCTTTGCCTGCTCCGGGATCGACGGCACAGGATTCGGTCCGGTTCCCGGCAGTCCTGCCGGCTCGCCGAAGATGCTTTTTGTGGCATACGGCGTTTACGGGGATAACGCACGAACCGATAACGACAATCAGGTGATACTTCGGTTTGACTGGCGGCGCTTTGACGCGGTGGCACAGCCCCTGTCGCAGGGCGCGCCGCATCACTCCGGAGTGCGCGCGGACGAAAGATATTTCCTTTACACCGGAAACACGACATGGGGCGTGCAGAATCTTGAATATGACTCCTTCCTTGACGCATGGCTTGTCGCTGTCTATGTCGGTAAAAAGCCGCAGTATAAGAACCCGCCTATGTTTATATTAGACGGCAAGGCTGCTCCCGTCGAGCGTGAAGTCCCGGGGCTTGGTATACGCGGAAAAATGCTCTCGCTGAAGCCGATAGGCGGATACGACGCGGCGAACGATCTTTACTACTGCACCTTCCCGAAGGGACAGACCGGAATTTATTCGCTGGGCGGCGGATATTACTACATTTCATACGAGCAAAAAACAGTTGAAAACGGGGAGAAATTCTTCTCCTCCGAGGTTCACCTCTGCCGCTATACCGGAGAGGGTGAACAGCTTTTCGAGGCATTGGAATAAGGAGGGAAAATGAAGCTTTCAACTCAGATATCATATATTGTAAAGGTCTTCGGCTTTGAGGAAGGCGTAAAGCTGCTTCACCGCGCGGGATATGACGCTCTTGACCTTTCGCTTTTCACCATGAAGCTTGATGACTGTGAATATGTCGGCGACGGCTGGCGCGAGTGCGTGGAGTCCCGCCGCAGCTTCTGCGACAAAGAGGGTATAGTATTCAATCAGGCGCACGCGCCCTTTGCCTTCCGCTGGGAGGATCCCAAGGTATATGAAGAAATTGCGCAGCCCCGCGTGCTGCGCTCAATAGAGATCTCCGCCATGATGGGGGTGGACGTTATTGTCGTTCACCCGCTGCACAACGCGGAATATAAGGGGCATGAGGCGGAAATGCATGAGCTGAATCTGAAATATTACCGCTCTCTTATCCCTTATTGTCGCGAATACGGAATAAAGGTCGCAGTGGAGAATATGTGGCAGACAGACCGTAAGCGCCGCTGTATTTCGGACGACGTTGCCTCGCGCGCCGCAGATCTTGCCGCCTACATTGACGAGCTTGACAGCGAGTGGATAGTCGCCTGCCTTGACCTCGGGCACTGCGGACTTGTGGGCGAGGAGGCGCAGGATGCAATACGCATACTTGGTCACGACCGTCTGCGCGCCCTGCACGTTCATGACAACAACTATCGTGAGGACAATCACACCCTGCCCGGAATGGGAATGATGGACTGGGATGCTATTTGCTCCGCACTTCACGATATCGGGTACGCTGGCGAGTTCACCTTTGAGGCGGACGCCTTCCTGCACCGCTTCGGGAAGGACTTTCTCGAGACTGCCGTTCGCTTTATGGTGCAGAACGGTCGTTACCTCATCGGAAAGATCGGACTTTGATATAAAACCGGGGGCTGTAAAAAAACTCGATGTTTTTTACAGCCCCCGTAAAATGTCGGTCGGGAATCCGGCATTTTACGGCGATCTTGGTCGGTTTTCCCCTTGATCTGTCTGAATTCTGGTGAATGATACGGCAAAATGACGGCTTTCAGCCGTCAAAATCAATGTAGTTTGGGGCGTTAAAAAATTCAGAAGGAATTTTTTAACACCCCTTTTTTAAGCAGATTCACCGGTGCACCGGTGTTATTTTTTCAGCTTTATTGCGTTGTGCAGGACCTGAAGCTCCACCTTGCTTCCGCATTCCGCGCGTTCTCCGTCCAGAGTCCACACGGTATCCTCCGGAAGTCGGAAGCTGACGCGCGACGTGCGGAAGAAATCTATCATCCGGCAGTCAAGATTTGAGGTCAGCAGCGCCTGGACTATCTGATTGAATTCGTCCACATTTTTCGGACGTTTTATCAGTATGACCTCAAAAAGACCGTCGTCGAGTCCGACAACGTCCTCACTGAGCTTTACAAGTCCTCCGACAGACAGTGAATTTGTCACCCCGCCGAAAATATAGTCTCCGCGGTATACCTTATCTCCGCCATCGCAAACCACCTTTATCGGCTTGATTTTGAAAAACTCCTTGATCCCCTCAAACACATATGCAAGGTGTCCCACATTGTTCTTTGCGTTCTGCGGCGCGGAATATGATGCGGCGGTGAAAGCGCCGAAGGAGGCGATATAGGTAAAGTAACGGTCGTCCCCGAATTTTCCGATGTCCAGCGTAAAGCTCTCCCCGGTGGCGGCGGCGTCGGCGGCGGCTGCGAGA
>ERZ779869.1245-NODE-1245-length-24435-cov-7.960705_pt1 | contig 24435 bp, 19 predicted proteins | sample MGYA00511557_ERZ779869 | MGnify/ENA primary metagenome ERZ779869 (study PRJEB29588, sample SAMEA2154620) | human gut metagenome | biome: human gut; feature: human-associated habitat; material: faeces | place: Denmark | collected 2008/2010 ... | reverse complement strand
AAAGACAAGAGCAGATAGTATCAACACTAGATTCAGTTGACAGCTATATTGATAAGCAAACTAAATTGTTAGAGCAATTGCATTTGTTGAAAAGAGGATTATTGCAACAAATGTTTATATAAACATCTGCTGTAAAAGTCCCTTTTTGATATTGTGCAAATGCATGAGACTGAATTCTGTATATTCTATTAAGTTTTCAAAATCCACCATAATTTTTGATATTTTTTGTTGAACTGTAAAATCAGGAATGCTTATTTTTATATCATTTATATCTTTTAAATAGGCACAATCCATAGTTCCTTTTGTTGTAATTGCCCTTATTTTTTCCTTAAAAAGGCTTGAAGTGAAAAAGAAGTAAAGGAATTCTATAGAAAAATTACTCTTTGGAACTATACCTAAAATTCCTTGTTTTGTAGTTACTGGTATTTTATTAATGGAACAAGCACCAATAGTTGCACCATTTGAATAAATAATGCTATTTTCAGGAACGATCCATGCACTAGATTTTTTTAACCCTTTTTCTGTAATAAAGTATTTTGCGGAAATTAAATAATGTTGGTTCAAATCATCTATTTTGATAAAAGGAATAGTTCCGTTTTCATAATTTTCTGCATCCAAAGTTGATGGCGTTCCTCCTTCTGAAGCCATTTTATAAATATTTTTAAATAGCGTTATACTTTTTTCAGAATCATTATAAAGTTTCAAAAACAACCCTCTTTTATATTTCTTTAAGCTCTCGACCAGCCGCCGTTGTTTTTCAATCCGAGCATCCACCAACGACAGAAAATCAGCGATTTTTTGTTGCTCTGGGAGTGAAGGTAAATATATTTTAATTGTAGATATTTGTGGATATTTTAAATTCCATGTATCCGAAGTGAGCCCCTGCGAGTTTTTCCTAAATTTATTAATTAAATCAGAATTTTTAAATAGATATGCAATGTATTTATTGCATAAAGGTTTGGATGCTTTTAAAACAGTATATGCGGGACTCACAATTCCGTCATATGGAGAAATTCCATTTGCACCTTGCCACATTCTCATTGAATTATAGACCATATCTCCAACATAGACAATTTTATAGTTTCCTTTGTCTTCGCTTGAATTGTCTTTTCCCTCGATTTCAGTTCTTTTTTTTACACCATCATTCATGGTAACAGATAAAAGTTCAAGATTTTCACTACCTCTCTCAGACCGTTCGTCAAAGATATCTCCGATGTTACATATAGTATAGTTTTCACTATATGAAGCAAATCTAATCTTCGGCTCAAGACCATTAATTGGGGATTATTTTCTCCTCTTTTAATGGTCTTGAAGGTAAAGTTCCTGAGTTACGATTTTCATCTTACGATGATTCATGGACTGCTGAAAAATTATCCGATTTTACAGTAAGAGTAACGAGAAAAAATAGTAAAAATCAAACTGATCTGCCTTTAACAATATCTTCCAAAGATGGTCTAGTCGACCAGGTTACATTTTTCAATAAAAAAGTATCGAGTAAAGATATGTCAGGCTACTATCTGCTTCAAAAGGGAGAATTTGCATATAATAAAAGTTACTCAAATGGCTATGATTTTGGATCAATAAAGCGTTTAGAACGTTATGAAATGGGTGCACTTTCTACGTTATATATTTGCTTTGCTCTTACAAAATATTGTTCCGATTATATCAGGCACTATTTTGATTCATTAAAATGGTATCGTCAAATTTATATCATATCTGCTGAGGGTGCACGTAACCACGGATTATTAAATGTTCCTACAGATGATTTTTTTGCTACGACACATTATTTAAGTCAATCACTTTCGGAGCAGGAAAAAATAGCGGCATTTCTGTCGTTGGTGGATGCGCGGATTGAAAAACAGCGGCAGTTGGTCGAGAGCTTAAAGAAATATAAAAGAGGAGTAATTCAATACTATTTTGACAATATTTTAGGAGAGAGAATAAAATTAAAAAATATTCTTATTGAAGTAGATGAAAAAACAAAAATTAACAATCAACATCCCGTTATATCGTCTACCAAACAAGGCTTGTTTTGGCAAGAAGATTATTTTAATAAAGATATAGCTAGTTCTGATAATAAAGGATATAAAATTTTAAGGAAAGGGCAAGTGGTCTTTAGCCCCCAAAATTTATGGATGGGAAACATTAATTATAATGAGGATTTTGAAATCGGTATTGTTTCTCCATCGTATAAAATTTATGATATTAACAAAATGTTTGATCCTTATTTTGTAAGTGTTTTATTAAAAACACCAATCGCTATGAAAGAATTTTTCTTAGCATCGGAACAAGGTGCAAGTATAGTCAGACGGAATCTTAACATGGATTTATTTGAAAATATAACTTTTCAAATCCCTTCACTCGATAAACAAAAAGATATTTCAATCAGACTATACAAATTACAAAAAAATTTAGACCTCAATATAAAAATACTAGATTATTTAATAAAATTTAAGCAAGGATTATTGCAACAAATGTTTATATAAACATCTGTTGCAAAAGTCCTCGTTTTTGAATGTTTAGATCTTCTAATATGCCATTTTCATCTATTATTTTTTTATCTAAAATAGCAAATATTTTTGCAATTTTATCTTGCATCTCTTTAGTCGGTAATTTTATACCCATATCACTTAATGTTGAAAGAACAATATATGGAGTATTACCGGCTTTTTTTTCAGCTTCTATTCGTGGATGCAAATTTGCTTGCAAATAGTAATAAATATACATTATATTTTCTTGAAAAGCATCCAATACATAGGTTCTTTGATAAGCATTAAATTTTCCACAATAATGATGAATATACCCAACATTCGCACCATTTCCCGAAATTAAAAGAGCATCTGTATCAAAAGCATAATTGTCTATTTGAAAGAATTCTCTTGCACAAGTGTAAAAACGATATTTTCCTCCATCAACCATTGCGTTAGCATCTAATTTGCCTGTAGTAATATTACAAATTTTTCCTAAAGGTAATACATTGGTTTGAGAAATTTTATCAAAAATAGCAGATAACAACCCTCTTTTATATTTCTTTAAGCTCTCGACCAATTGGCGTTGTTTTTCGATGCGTTGATCAACAAGCGAAAGAAAATCAGCGATTTTTTGTTGCTCCGGTAGAGATGGGGTGTTAATTGCTATTTTACCTAATTCTTCTGCTCGCACATGAACAACAGACTTACCTTGTGCAACTCTTGAAATTTTTTCATTCACGACATGATTAATTATATAACTTAAGATTCTGCCATCAATTTTATTTTGGCGAAAAATATATAAATCGCCTGCTAAAATTACATCAGGTACCATAACACATGTTGCTGTTGCAATTTCTTCAGGAGTTTCTCCAGAGGTTGGAATAATAACATCTCCAACATTACTCCAATAAATACTTTCAACTTTTTTATTGGTCTTACGTATAACATTATAAGTAACCTCATCATAAGTTGTATAAAGTTCTCCATAAAGTATAAATGGTCTTCCGTCTTGCGATATATCAGCTTTTGATAACGGAGCACCTTTTTGAAAAGTCCCGATTTCTTTTAATTTTATATTTTCCCATTTTTGGGAGAAATTTTTAAATCTAATAGACGGCTCAAGACCATTACTTGAGGATACATTTTGCTCGTTAGAGGTTGTTTTTTGTGTAACTTCATTCGTCATGATTTAGTTCTCCTCTGCGAACGGGAAATCCAATCCTAATTCATCAAAATAAGGTTTCAGTTCGGCATTAATGCCTTTTATATCCGCTTGAAGCTGTTTAATTTCGGCAGAAACAGCATTAAGATCAATTTCTTCTTCTTTTTCAAAAGTGTCTACATATCTCGGAATATTGAGGTTATAGCCATTTTCTTCAATTTCAGCCATTGTTGCAACGTGAGCATATTTCTCTACATCTTCACGTTTTGCGTAGGTTTCAACGATTTTATCAATATCTTGATCACGCAGGATATTTTGGTTTTTTCCTGGTTCAAAATCTTTAGAAGCATCAATAAACAAGATATTATCGCTATTAGCGTTGCGATTTTTCTTTAACACAAGTACACATACCGGAATGCCTGTTCCAAAGAATAAGTTCGCCGGAAGGCCGATGACGGCATCCAATATATTTAATTTTTGAATAATATATTTACGAATAGTCTCTTCGGCGGCACCGCGGAATAATACACCATGCGGAAGTAAAACAGCAATACGCCCATCTTCATCCATGTGGTGTATCATATGTTGAACGAAAGCGAAGTCGGCTTTACTTTTCGGAGCAAGTTTACCGTATTCATTAAAGCGTTCATCCTCTAAAAATTTGTCATCCGCTGACCAATTAGCTGAATAAGGCGGATTTGCGACTTGGATGCGGTATTTTTTATCCTGTGCGCGTTCTTCGAAATAGTCATGCTCCAAAGTGTCGCCATTATAAATTTCAAAATGGCTATATGGAATGCCACGCAGAATCATGTTCATTCTGGCAAGGTTATATGTGGTAGATGTCAGTTCTTGGCCATAATATGTACGGACGTTTACATATTTTTTGAGACGTAACAACAGAGAACCTGAACCGCAGGTCGGGTCTGCAGCCGCTTTTACATCTGTTAAGCCATAGCAAGAAAGGCGGCATAGCAATTCTGCCGGACCAGCGGGAGTATAAAACTCTCCGGCTTTTTTACCAGCGGTGGCGGCAAATTGACCGATTAAATACTCGTAGGCATTACCTAAAATATCAATTTTTGTATCTTCAACGCTGAACTCAATTTCATCTAGGGCAGAAATAATTTTTGCCATAACGGCTGAGCGGTCTTTAACCGTGTGGCCAAGTTTTGTAGAATCCAATTGCATATCAGAGAACAAGCCATCAAAATCATCTTGAGATTCGTTGCCGTGAGTTGACTCCATTAGGCTATTAATAGCTTTTTGCAGAAATTCTATATCAAAGGAACGATTTTCGACCATTTCAACCATTTTACGGAATAAATATTGCGGCTCAATTACAAAACCTAAATCACGCAAAGATTCATCGATTACAGCATCACGCAATTCCTCGTTTTTCCAAGCATCCTCGTAAGTAACGCCATCATCTTTTAGTAATTTTGCCATATATTTTTCGGTACGGTCAGAGAGGTAGTAATAGAAAATCATACCTAAAATATAATTTTTGAACTCGTAGGCTTCCATATTACCACGCAAAGCATTAGCCATAGCCCAGAGTTTGTTGCATAAATCTTTTTGATGTGCTTGAATATTATCCATAATTGTGTTCCTTTGTTATTGAAATTTCTCTGCTAAATTTTTGATAAAGCTAACAATGCGCGAAACTAATGACTTTTTCTTTAGCAACGACATTGGGGTTTTAATTCTATCTCGGATGTCTCCTGCGTTAATGATACCAGAGAATTCAAATTCGGAAATAACGTCGGTTAACATCTTTGGATCAACTTCTTCTTTTTCGGCAAATTCTTGGATTTCGCGATTTTTCTCGGCATTTTCAAAGTCGTTATAGGCAGCATCAATTTCGTCCGCATTTTGTAATCCACTTACAACTTTATCCAAGAACGACTTTAACAATTCAACTTTTCGTAGTAATATCGGATTGTCTGCACGTTCCAACTCAGCTTCAATATGTTTAATATCAAAGCTCTTTTTATCTGGATCGTCAAAGTGAATATTCCGGATTAAGTTCATAATATAGGCGACGTTAATGCGGTTACTCTCCATTAACTCTATGCAGAAATCAACGTCATTCAAAACAGATACGACTTCCTTGTTTTTCTGCTGTTGATGGTAGAGCATCAAATATTTGCTTTTATAATCTTGGTATTCTTGGTCTCCCATTAATAATTTGTCACTATCAATGTTAAACTCAATAAATGTGCGTAATGAATTAAGGTATTTTGTTAACTCTCTGAATAATAGAACAAATGCAAGCTGCTGCTTTTCATCTTGAATATAATCAAGCGAAGATGGTTCTAAAGCAATCTCGCGAATTTTCAAGACGACTTGGTTATATTTTTCAACAAAATATTCAAACCCAGGCGTTAAAACACCATCAGATTGACCTTTTGAGAATAAAGCAATGGCATCGTCAGTGCGCTTTTTGAGGTTGCGATAGCAAATAATGATGCCAAACGGTTTTGTTTCCTTTTCTACACGATTTGTGCGAGAATATGCTTGAAGTAAATCATGGTAACGGAGGTCTTTATCTACATAAAGCACAGAAAGCGGTTTGCTGTCAAAACCTGTCAAAAACATATTCACCACAAGCAATATGTCTAAGGATTTTGTCTTCTTACCTTTAACGCGGTCAGATATATCTTTTTGGTACGCATGAAATGTGTCAGTAGAGAAGTTAGTGGAGAAAGTTTCGTTATAATCCTTGATAATCCTTTCTAACGCATCACGACTATGTTCATCATGACCTTCGGCATCTTCATTTTGACCATAAGAAAAGATACCACTTACGGTTAACTTATGATCAATTTTTTTGAAAATATCGTAGTATTTGATAAGCATCGGTATTGATGACACTGCAAATATAGCTGTATATTGCCCATTACGTGTTTTTGACATATGATTGGAAACGATATGGTTTGCAATTAAAGTCATTCTCTCATCGGCCATATACAATTCGTTAATATCTATACGTTCTGCGACAGTTGGATCATCCTCATCAAAATCGCCATCTATTGTTTTTATATATTCGACATGAAAGCCTAAGACGTTATTATCAAATATAGCATCTTTAATGAGGTAGTTGTGTAGGCATTTACCGAATAATTGTTCTGTGGTTTGGACTATTTTACCTGCTACTTTTCCGTTGATATCAAAACGCGGTGTTCCGGTAAAGCCAAAAAACTGGGCATTATTAAAGTGCCGAACAATATCTTTGTGCATATCACCAAACTGACTACGGTGGCATTCATCAACAATAAAAATAACTTTCTCATCTTTGTACAAGTCCATTATTTTTGCGTGCTGCGGTTTTTTGACGGCATTTGCCATTTTTTGAATGGTTGTTACGATAAGTTGCCGGTTTTTGTCTTTCATCTGACCTACTAGAATGTTTGTCTTATCTGTAGCATCAACAGAACCGGCTTCAAATTTATTAAATTCTTCCGTTGTCTGAGAGTCTAAATCCTTGCGGTCAACTAAGAATATAACCTTTTTAATGTTCGGATTTGTTGCTAAAATTTGTGCAGTTTTGAAAGAAGTTAAAGTTTTTCCCGCACCGGTTGTATGCCAAATATAGGCATTTTGATTTGTTAATTTTTCTTGTCTAACAAGGGATTCGACCGCATAAACTTGATACGGGCGCATAATCATCATTAATTTATCAGTATCGTTTAGCACAGTGAATTTTGTTAACATTTTGATTAGATGGTCACGAGCGAGAAAACTAACGGAAAATTCTTTTAAGTTTGTAATTCTGATATTGTTTTCATCTGTCCAAAAGAATGCTAGGCTATATAGCAATTCTTTATCAGAATTAGCAAAATATTTAGTATCAACACCATTAGATACAACAAATGTTTGAATATAATGATAGAGACCGTTGTATGAGTGCTTTTTATAACGCATAACCTGATTAACGGCTTCTTTTATATCAATTCCTCTACGTTTAAGTTCAATTTGCATTAATGGCAAACCGTTTACTAAAAGTGTTACATCATAACGATTTACATATTTTCCAACAACAGTCGTTTGATGTGTCACCTGAAATAGATTTTTTGTATGGTCTTCATCTAATAGAGCTACATAAACTTTTTTACCGTCATCTCGTTCCAAGATAAATTTATCTCGGAGAATCTTAGCACTTTGAAAAACGCTTTTTCCTAAAAGATAGTTAAAGACGCGTTCCCACTCTTTGTCTGATAATGGTTTTTCTAATTTAGAGGCATTAAATAAAGAAAATTGTTTTTTAAAGTTTTCTTCTAGGTCATGATAGTTATTTATATTGACCGAGGTATAGCCTTGATCTTTAAGTTGCTCTATTAATAAATTCTCTAATTCAGCTTCACTCTGGTATACCATGAAAAGTTCCTTATAAAATAATCCTTAAGCATAATACAGAACAATATTGGTGATTGCAAGCAGAAGCACTTAAATATTTACAACTTTGATATTGCTTATAAAAGTATTTGAATTAATTATATTTATTTTACAAATTAATAGCTAAATCCTTTTTAAATCCTGTGTTTTCACAATGTTTTACATATCCTCGAGGATTGCAAACAATACGACAATTCCCGATTTGGTAGTCGCAGGCGGTATGAATATGACCATGACACCAGAGTTTGATATTGGGGTGATCAAGGATAAAATTTTCTAAATTACTGGCGTATGCGGGAGAAATGGCGTCGTTTTTATACTGTTCTGGAATGGATTGTTGGCTTGGAGCATGGTGGGTGACAACCACAATCTTTTTGTCTGGAAACTGTTTGCAGACCGTATCAATTGTCGCCAATGTTTTTTGAAACATCAAAACACAATGTTCTGGTCGCAACTTCAGTAGTGATTTTATCATTGATAACAAAAGGATTTATATTATGCATATAAAACATGGACAAAACGAGGATACATTAAGCGATTTAAAGTTTACAAGGGTGTCAATGTTAGACAAATAATATCTGACTTCTGCTTTTTGCAACCATAATAGCATATTTCTGAGTGCTTTGTGAAAAAGCTGAGATATTGATATAAAATGCTTGATTTTCTCCAGAAAGTTTTATATTATAAAACTAATTGGAGGAAATATGATATATTCGTTTGATGATTTAGCGTTGAAGTTTCGTGATTATACCGACATTAAAGGAAAAATCCGCCGGGAACTTCAATCTGGAAAATTGATACAGGTCGCACGAGGGCTTTATGAGACCGATGCAGATGTTTCCGGAAAATATCTGGCAGGTAGGATTTTCGGGCCGTCTTATTTATCTTTTGATTATGCTTTGGCGATGTATTCACTTATACCTGAAGCCGTTTATCGAACTTATACCTCTGCAACGTTTCAAAAGAGGAAGTCTAAGCAATATCAAAACCATTTTGGAGTTTTCACGTATCGAGATATTCCCTCTGAGGTTTATCCGTTAGGAATTTTGCTACACGAGGAAAATGGTTATTCTTATCAAATCGCCACACCAGAAAAGGCATTGTGTGATAAGCTCTATACATTGCCACCGGCTAAAAATTTAAGCGAACTGCATGCTCTTTTATTTGATGATTTGCGAATTGACGAGCAGGAATTTTGGAAACTTAATATGAATAGCTTAAATGAGTTGGTACCATTATATCATGCAAGTAATCTCAATCTTTTACGTAAGTTAATCCGGAGGAATAAGTAATGCAGACTGTTTTGGAGCAGATGTTAGGACATTATAAAACCGATACAACAGAAGAAAAGAAAAATGCACTGAAAGAAGTTGTGCAAGAAGTAGCGTTGTGTGGCCTGTCACGGGCCGGATTTTTTAAGCACGCAGCTTTTTATGGCGGTACAGCTCTCCGAATTTTTTACGGACTTGACCGTTTTTCCGAAGATTTGGATTTTTCACTGGTTGCGCCAAATGCAGATTTTCAACTTAATCGCTATTTTTCAGGGTTAGAAAGTGAGATGGCCTCATTAGGTTTGCGGTTTTCTATTGAAGAAAAACAAAAGACGGCAGCCTCTGCTATAAAATCAGCTTTTTTGAAAGGAAATACCAAAGAGCATATCTTAAGTATTTACGATGTTAATACTATTGGTATCAATCCTGATGAAGTGATAAAAATAAAGTTTGAAGTTGACACGAATCCGCCGGCTTTTGCACAATTTGAAAATAAATATCGTTTGTTGCCAACACCTTATCAGGTTAAACTCTATGATATGCCGTCTTTGTTTGCGGGCAAACTCCATGCAGTTATTTGCCGTGCTTGGAAAAGCCGTGTTAAGGGACGGGATCTTTATGACTATGTTTTTTATCTGGCCAAGCAGGCAGAAGTTAATCTTCCACATTTGCGTGCGCGACTTGAAGATTCCGGTGCATTGTCTGAAGATGAGCCGTTTACAAGAGAAACGTTGTTGGAAATGCTTAACCAGCGATTTGAATCTATAGACTTTGATCAAGCCAAACAAGATGTTTTACCGTTTATAACTAATCCGGCTAAAATGGATTTATGGAGCAAAGATTTCTTTATTGATATTACTAAAAATCTGCAAATTGTTGAAGAGACAGAGACCTTTTCTTAAAAATAAACATTTTAGAGGTCTGATTTGTGCATTTTCACTAACTCTTTGATGTTTTTAAATATTATGCAAAATCAAGGCGTTATTTTGTATATTTTTCCTCATATTTATCCTTTTGCACAACCAATAGCGAAAACGGAAGCTTATGCTTCCGTTTTTTGTATCTGCGGTGTTTTGCGAAATTAAAGAAACTGCGGGATTCATTTTTTATTTTGACAGTGCGCCGGAACTACAAATCCGGTTAGTTAATTATATCCGGAATTTCAGTTAATTATATTTTACGGTATGGCATCAGGCTACTTTTGCTTTTTCGTCTGCAGCAGGAAGATACCCTTTGCCCTCAGCGGCAATACGCGCTGCATCCGGATATTCCAAAGTTTCCATCCGCCTCAAAAAGGCGGACAGCCAGGCTGAGTCCAAAGTCGTGTCATAAGGCCGGGAAAGGCGAAAATACGTTGCAGTATAAAAACGCCACCAGCGGACGGCAAACTCCATACTGTCCCGCAGAAGACCGACAGCTGGCGAATTTGCTTCCGCACCGGATTCCGAAAGCGCAGACGCAATGGGACGGAAAATCCCGTTACAAACCTTGTCAAAATAATGATGCGGAACGAGCGTCAGCTGCCAACAGTCAGCGGCCCGGCTTTCCCTGTCATATACCTCTGGCGGCAGGGGCTGCTTATAAAGGGGAGAGGCAAAACCTTCCGGCGTTTTTTCCACGGGGTAAAGCGAGGCGCCGTTCCGGCGGTAAGCTTCCATATCCGGCGGACAGGCAAGCGACCGTACGACTTCCTGCATGGTTTCCAGTTCCTGCAGCAGATGTTTCCGGTCGGGATGCAAAATATCCAAAAGAGGATTCAGACAATCGCGTTTCAAATGATACAGCTTTTCGGAAAACGATTGCAGGAGAAAATACTTGTTCAGCTGATAATTAAAAGAGATGCCGAAATATGGAATAACACAACATCCGCGGCAGGTTTCCAATGTGCCGGACGAAAGGGCACTGCGGCGAAAAGCGGCACTGTCCAAAGCTGCGTTCAAATCTTTGTTCCAGGCGACGTTTTCGCTTACGGCGTGATAGCACGGCAGCACCAGGCTGCCGTCGGGCGCAAAAGTCAGCGTATGGCGGTTGGCCGAACAAGGCGGCAGCTGCGACGGAGAAGAAGTTCGGAAAAATTCCATAAAATGCAGCAAGACAACCGTGTACGCATCAAAAATCCGGTTGACTATATCGGAAATATATGCCGAAATACGGTAAGTTCCGCCCTTGTCCATATAGGGAAACATCGGGCTCAGGTAAATCAGGGCATGATGCCGCTGCGCATAAGATATCATATTGTCAAGCTCATTTATATTGCCGTCGGTAACGACAGTCATTATTTTCGGCGCCCGCACGGAAGCAATTTCGGCAACCGTTTTTTTGACATTTTCACAGGCATCTATACCGCGTATCTGCCTGTATGCAGCACTGTCGAGCGTATCCAGCGACGTATTGAACTTATCGGCGGCGAATGCCACTTCAAGCATTTTGCGTTTAGAGGCAGAGGCAATGCAGTTTGAGGTTACCTCGGTTTTTATGCCCAGCTTTTTGGCATATTCAATGACTTCTGCCAAATGCGGATACAGCGTTGGCTCGCCGCCGGTAAAATCTATATAGCGGACGCCGTGTTCCCGGCATTGTTTCACCAAGAGGCAGGCATCTTCCGCGGACAGTTCGGGCACGTTTTTGAAGGCGGGATTCTGCCAGACGTTGCAATAGCTGCAGCGCGAATTGCAGCGATAAGTAACATAAAAACGCGCACAATAGAAATTCTGACCGTTCATCTTTTATCCTTTCTTTGTAACCTGTTCAATACTCCGGCGCAAAATCGCCATCCCCTCTTCCAAATCAGCGGCGGCAACGTTCAACGGCGGTGCCAGACGAAGAATGTGCCCGCTCAAAATAGCCTCCAGCCCGTTCTGCCGCGCCCGGAAAAAGACTTCCCGCGCCAAAGCGGCGTCCGGTTCCTTTCCGCTACGGCTTTTGACAAATTCCACGGCGCCCATCAGACCTGCCGAACGAACATCGCCGACGGACGGAAACATTGCAGCAAGGCGTTCCAATTCTTCGCGAAGCATGACGCCGCTGCGGCGGACACGAACGAAAATTTCCCCTTTCTTCAATTCCTTCAGAACGGCAGATGCAACCGCAAGATTTACGGGATGGGCGGCAAAAGTCGAAGACCTCTCGCCGGGGCGGACGGCATAAGGGTTTTCGGTGATGTATTCCCGTTCACACAAAACCGAAAGCGGACGCCCGTTTGCCAATCCTTTAGTCAGGGATACAATGTCAGGGCATATTCCCCACAGCCCGTAACTGGCGAGAAAATACCCGGTGCGCCCGCCGCCGGTCAAAACTTCGTCGGCAAACATAATTATTCCGTTTTCCCGGCAAAAATCAGCAAATCCCGTCATAAATTCCCGGGGCGGAACAACAACGGCGGCTCCCTGCACGGGTTCAAAAATCACGGCTTTGGCGCGGCGTTCTTTCAGTTTTGCAATAACTTCGCCCAGACAATGCAGACCGCAGGTTTGGCGTTCTTTATGCCACGGACAGCGGTAACAATGCGGATAGTCCACCTGAAAATTGTCAAACAGCGCCGCATGCGCGGTTTCGTTTATTGTCAGCTTGGTTCCCATCGTCTTGCCGTGAAAACCGCCTCGAAACGCCGCTATCGGAATGCGCTGCTTGTCGAAATAATTAATAATGTCGCTCAAGCCGCGGTCTACTGCATAACCTCCGTCATTATACGGGATAAGCTTATAATCCGGCAACGGCAGCAACGGTGCCAGTTCTTCATAAAAATGGCATTCTGCCTCCGTCCGCCGGCCGTGAACGTTATCCATCAGCCCGGCAGCCCTGATTTCGGCGGCTACAAACGGCGGATAACAATGGCCGAAGCTGTTGGTAAATATTCCCGACGTAAAATCCAGATATGTTTTGCCGTCCGCATCGGTAAAGCGGCTTCCCGATGCCGATGCGACGACGATATCTTCATCCGTACAATATCCCTGCGGCGTACGGGCTCGAATGCGGGCGATGATGCCCCTATTTCCAATTCCATCCATATTCTTTCCCCTGTTCATGCGAAAACGGTATACGGGCATAGGCGAATGCCAGCTTTTTCAGCCACTGCCGGATTTCTTCCGAAATATCGTCCAGCGAAGACAACCGCCAGCGCCACGATTTGGCATAATCCCGGCCATGGGCGATGCGCCCGCGGTTATCCAAGCCGAGAATGTCCGGCAGCGGAATAATCACTTTTTCGGCGGCGGAGCGATACAATTCTTCAATACAGCGTTTTTGGAGGTTGTCCTGCGGCGACGCCTGCAGGTAATAGCGCAGATACGGCAGATATTTCGCTTCCAGCCCCTGCAAATAGGAAGCAAAGGCAGGATTATCATGCGTTCCGGTATAAGCGACGGACTTGTGCGGATAATAAAACGGCAAATGGATGGTTTCGGTACCGTAGCCGTTTGCAAAACCGAACTGAAGAACCCTGGTGCCCGCCCAGCGGTATTTGGTAAACAAACGATATGCACGTTCGGGAACGCTGCCCAAATCCTCGGCAATCAGTTCCACGCCGCAGGATTTCGCCAGCCGGGTCAGTTTTGGGATAAATACGTCGTTTTCGGCATCAGGGCCGTCATACCAGCGTTCGCCGACGCGCCCCAGACCGTAATAGCGTACAAAACCAATCGCATGGTCGATGCGGATAGCATCATACAAACCGGCATAAAAGCGAAAACGCTCCAGGTGCCAGCGGAATTTGTCCGCAGCGGCGGCCGGCCAATCGTAGCACGGCATATCCCAGCTGCGGGTATGGGAGGCGAAACAGTCTCCCGGCACGCCGGCCGACAAGGTTACGGATGCATCTTCCGGATTGACGGCAAAAATATTTCGGCGGCTCCAGACGTCGGCACTGTCGTAAGCAACGTAAAAAGGCAAATCGCCGATTATTTTTATGCCGTTTCGTCCCGCATACTCTTTCAACTGATGCCACTGGCAAAAAAATTCGTACTGAACAAACTGCCAGAACAAAACGGAAACCGCCAGGCGGCGGCGATAACCGCGCAGCACTTCCGGACGGCGGAAAGCCGCCCCTTCTTCCCATTCGTTCCAGGGTTTCCAGCCGAAGTGTTCCTTTAACGCCATAAACAGGGCGTAATCGGAAAGCCAGACGGCATTTTTGCGGCGAAAAGCCCAAAATCCGGAATCACTTTTGCCGCCGCGGGCACAAAACCTGTCGAACGCCAAACGCAAAAGCTTAAACCTTGCCGCAAACAGCCTGCCATAATCAATATCAGCCGAATTTGCACCAAAGTCATACTGTTCCGCTTCCCCCGGCAAGAGCAAACCGTCTTTTTCCAGCATATCCGGCGCAATAAAATACGGGTTTCCGGCAAAAGCGCTGAGTGTTTTATACGGGCTGTTGCAGTAGCCGGTCTGCCCGTGAGGCAAAACCTCCCACAGCGTTTGCCCGGCTTCCCGCAGCATATCGACAAACCGGTACGCCCCCTCTCCCATATCGCCGATGCCATACGGCGACGGCAGGCTGAAGACCGGCAGCAAAATCCCGGCGGAACGGTTGTAGCTGTCTCCGTTGATATATTTTTCCGCATGTTTCATTTTATTCTCCTCGTTTTCCTGAATATACTTTTCGGCGACCCGGCGGTTTTCCACCGCCTGCCCTACCGTCCGTAACGGTCTATCCGTGCCTTGCGGTATATTTCCTTCCAGCCGCTGCTTTTAATCCGCGCGTCGTCCATATGACCCCGCCCCGACAAAACGGCAATGCCGCGCAGACGGTTCTGCATGACCTCGCTGATACTGGATATTTTATCCAGACGCCAACGCCAGGATTTTTCAAAATCGTGTTCATAGCATATCCGGCTTTCGTTGCCCAACGACATAACGTCCTGAACCGGAATGATGACTTTTGCCGCCGAAGAATTATACAGGGCGTCAATGGCGTTCCAGACCAAATCCTCGCGTTTGGAAGCCTTCAGATACGTCATCATGTACTCCAGATCGCCATCACTTTTGTGCGCCAGAAGGCCGGCCAATGTTTCATTATCGTGCGTTCCGGTGTATGCCGCGATATTCTGCGGATACATCTGCGGCAGGTGAATATTGCGCGTCCCGTAATGCATATCGCCGACGGTATGTTGAAAAATGCGCATACCGAGCCAGTTCAGCTGGTCATACAAATCATGCGTTCGCTGATTGTTATTGCCGAGGTTTTCGACAATAATATCCATATTGCGTTCCCGGGCAACACAGTCGATAATGCCGGTGGCTGATGCCCTGTCACTGTCCGGCCCCGGATACCATACGCCGCGCGCACCGTCGTCTTTGATGCCGTAATAATGGACAAACGCCACGGCATGGTCGATGCGCATAATGTCATACATCCCGGCGCCGATGCGGATACGTTCCGCCAGCCAATCGTAATTTTTCGCTTTCATTCTATCCCAGTCATAGCAGGGATTTCCCCAGCGGATGTCCCTGTCACCTGACGGAATGCCTGAAAACAGCTTGATGCTGCCGTCGGGGTTTAAGTCAAACAACTCGCGGCGGCTCCAGACGTCGGCACTGTCGTGGTTTACATAAAACGGCATATCTCCTATCAGCTTGACGCCTTTTTGATGAGCATACTCCTTTAACTGCTCCCACTGCCGGAAAAACTGAAACTGCGTAAATCTCCAGAAAGTGATGTCTTCGTTAAGGTTGCGGCGAAGATTGCACATCGTATTTTTTTCGCGGAACTTTAATCCGTCGGGCCATTTGTACCAAGGGGCATTTTCCAGCCTGCCTTTGACGGACATAAACATGGCGTAGTCGTCAAGCCAGCCGTGGTTTTTAAAACGAAAGGCCAAAAAATCGTCCGACTGGTGTCCGCCCTGCATCATCCAGCGCCCGAAAGCACGGCGAAGCATTTTTTCCCGCGAGGCGAACAGTTTTCCGTAATCTATATCTACCGGGTCGGAACCGAAGTCTAATCCGGACAAATCCTGCGGACGCAGCAGCCCCTCCTCCATCAATTTGTCGGGAGAAATATAATAATGGTTGCCGGCACAGGAACTCAGACTCTGATACGGGCTGTTGCCGTAGCCGACCGGGCCGTTGGGCAGCATGGCCCAGAGCTGCTGTCCCGAATTTTGCAGCACGTCGATAAACCAGCGCGCCTCGTTACCCAAATCCCCTATGCCGTATTTTCCGGGCAGGCTCATTACAGGCAGCAGAATGCCAGCCTCCCGCTCATATAATTTTCTGCCGTTCAGTTCGGTCAAATCAAAACTCATATTAAAAACGCTCCTCCGTCAAAATTAAAACATTGTCCCGATGTAAAAGCATAATGATTGGTTATAATATTATATACCAGCGCAGCCACTTCCGCCGGCTGTCCCAAACGCCGCGACGGCAGCCTCCGTTTCTGCGCCTCTTTATCGTCAGCGGCTGTCATCCGGGTTTCAATATAACCGGGCGCTATGGAAAAAAACGAAACGCGCCCGGCAAATTCCGGATTGGCGGCTGCTTCGGCAGTCAATGCCAAAACGCCTGCTTTGGAAGCGCTGTACGACATATCGGCGCCGGTTGCCGCCTTAAACGCTGCCAGCGAGGCGTTGTTTACCACCACCCCGGAACCGGGCATGTGCGCAATTTCATGCTTCATGCATATCAGGGTTCCGACCAGATTGACATCTATCACGCGGCGGGCGCGGGCAATATCCGCCTCAGAGAGTTTTTGGGGCGCTATTCCCGTTCCGGCATTGTTAAACGCGGCATCAAGCTGCCCGATACGGCCGAGCAAAGCGGAAATTTCCGGCTCATTGCTGACATCGGCAACGCGGTAATGAAATCCGGGCAGCGTTTTTTCCATCGCGGCGCCGCGGCCGTCTTCCCCGTTTCCCGAAATGCCATACACTTCCCAGCCGCGGGAACAAAACAATTCGGCGGCAGCTTTGCCGATACCGTGCGTGGCGCCGGTAATCAGAATTTTTCCAGGTTCAGACAAAATGGCCATCAATTTCCTCCTTATGATCTATATACCAGGCGGCGGTTTCCTTAAGCCCTTTTTCCAGCGTGTAACGTGGCGCGTAGCCGAGTTCCCGGTTCAGCTTTCCGTAATCCATGCACTGGTTCTTTATTTCGCCTGCCGTGACAATTTCTTCGCGCGGAGCGATTTTTCTGCCGGCATATTCGGACAACCGGCCGATTACCTCGCCCATGGCATAACTGTTGGACGTTCCGAGATTAAAGGCCTCGCCCAGAATCCGCCCCAGACTTCCTCCCCGTTCCAGCCGGTCAAGCAGCATGGCGACGGCACGGGTTAAATCGCGGACATAAATCATATCACGGTAAAAAGATTCCGCCCCGCCCGACGGTGTCCGGTACTTCTTCAGCACGGGAGCGGTTTGGGTATACAGCAGGCGATACAGCGTCCCCGGAACAACCCGGCTCTTGTGATAATCGCCCGGGCCGTAAACATTGCAAAAGCGGTATACGACCGCCGGAAAACCGCTCTTCCGGGCAACGGAGCGCACCAGTTCATCGGCGCGCGCCTTAGAGGCGTCATACGGACATGACAGCGGACGCAGTTCATCGCTTTCATGGTACGAACTGCGTCTGCCTTCGCCGTAAACCTTGTCCGTAGAAGCGTAAAAAAATCCCCGGAACGAACTGTCGTGCCGCTGCCAGCGCCGCAGCGCCGCTGCAAGGACATTCCTTGTCCCGTCATAATTCGTCCGCCAGGCTTCCCTTCCGTTTTCCTGCGCTTTCTGAATCGTGGCGCAGGCAGCAAAATGAAGGACAAACTCAATATCCATCCCGCCTTTTTCCGCGGCAGCAAAAACGGATTCGATAAATTTTCCGTCCGCCACGTCGCCAAAGCAAAACTGCACATCGCTTTTGGCAAACGCCGCTGCCGAAACCGGGAACGCTGCCGCAGTACGAATCCCGGCATCCTGTAAAACGGCGGTGCAGAAGACTTCTTCCGGTTTGCCAAGCGCCAGCACTTTGCGGCCCGCTGCGGCCAGTTCCGCCAACATATGCTGCCCGATAAAACCGGTGGCTCCGGTTACCAGACATACTTTCATCCTTTTTTCCATCTCCCCTCCGCGGTTAAAGGCTTTTATCCATCTTTGCCGAGACAACACCTTCCGCCAGCAAGGTTTCTATTCCCTTTCCGGTATCATAAAGGGAGAAATATTCCCGCAGACTGGCAAACGTACGCAGCGGCTTTTCGGCTTCGGGATTAAGAGCCAGTATCATTTCCAGCATCATCAGCCCCTGATAACGGCGGAATTTTGCATCGCGTTCCACATTCTTCTTGTTAATCCAGGTATGCATAATATCCTGATGCCAGTCCGGGCGTTCGGGATGGTGTTCCAGCGTATAATAATGCCATTCGGCACGGCGGCCGGTTTTGCAATCAATAAAAAACGGCGGTTCCCAGATTATGTCCAGAAACGGCACGACTGCGGGCGTTCCCCATATACCGCGCCAATCGCAGACAAACGGAAAAGTACGCTGGTCAATCCCCAGCAACTGGCGGGAAATGACTTCCGGTGCCAATTCTCCCCTTATCCAATTATTAATGAAAAGTTCTTTGAAAAAACGTCCCCATTCCCGGAGCAGCCCCTTATCATTAAAAAACATCAGACAGGTATTGACAGCAGGAAGCGATTCATTGACCGGGGGCAGTTTGCAGCCTTCGGGAAAATGAAGCGACGCAAAAGGCGGATAGCATTCCCCGCCGATTTGCTCCAGATGCGAATAGGCCGCTTTGACCGAAGCTGCACCGGGAATTATCACGTCATGGCGTTTCTTTAAAATCAGGTCGGTATCCACAAAAAAAACGGGGACTTGTTCCCCCGCCAGTTCAGCTTCTTTCAACAGTGCATCCGGTTTGGAATACGAATAATATATGCGGTAATCGGTATTTTCCGGCGTAATATTCCTTTCAAGCGTTTCGTAATCGACATGGCTCCAAACGCCGCAGTCCAACAGCCCGTGCCGGGCGAAAAAGCCATATATCGCCTTATCGCAATAAAGGGTATGGCAGCTGCCGGATTCCGGATATAAAATGCGGCGGATTATCAATCCCTGGGCAATCATGGTCAGCAGGTAGTGGCTGCCGAACGCCTTTTCAAGCGCCTGTTCGTCAATAGCGGCATAATTCTGCACATTGCCGCCAAAAGTCCGATATGCCAACGGTCCGCTGCCCAACGCGTTTATAGTGCGAACAACCGTATGCGGCGACGATGACACGCCTTTTTGAATATAGTCCAGGAGTTCTGCCGTAACTTTGCTTAATTTCATACTTTCCTCCTTCGGCAAAGATTTGCAACTCACGAAAAAAAATATAACCGGAGCGTTTTGGAGCGTCAATGCTTAATTTTTTATTAACAAAAGAAAAAACATTTGACTTTTTGTCAAAAATCTTTAGTATAATAACTCCCCGCCCGATTGAAATGTTTTCGGTAGAAGTGTTTTCGACTGAAATGTTCCCGGTTAAAATGTTCCCGGTTGAAATGTTCCCGAAAAGTTGCATGTGTAAAAAGTCCCGAGGGGCTGATTAGTTCGCCGCAGGATTTTTTATTTAAAATACCTTGTCTTTTGCGTTTTATAATCCGCGTTTACGCTTTCCTGCGAAACGGACGGAAAATTATAGTGCTGCGGCACATATGCGGATTTTGCCAGCAGTTACCGGCAATAAAAAAATTTTCCTAACCTGTGTTTAACAGGCTATGCCCTTCTGCGTACAGGCGGCTTATATATGTCCAATCCGCCGATGGCTTATATGATGTGCTGGCGACTTACAGATGCACTGACGGCGTGCGGATGTGTTGCAGGCTTATTGCTCGACCGAAAAACGCTTATACATTGCGCCGGCGGCTGCCTTATATATTGTTCAGTAAACGCCCCACAGCCTGCGACAGTTCGCGGATATAATCGTTGTCGCTGACCGGCGCGCTTTTGCCGACGCTGCGGCTCTGATACTTTTTCAGAAACGGGATGTCCACCGGCGTGAACAGGCGGTACAGATTTTCTCCGGTATCGGATTTGCCGCCGTTTTCAGCAAAGCTGTGGCGCAGCTGGTAGAACTTAACGGGAAAGCCGTCTTTCTGCGAGAATTTGCGCATCAAATCCCCCTCGCCCGCAGCATAGAAAAAGCCCTTAAACGTATCGGGATTGCTCTGCCAGTAGGCGCGGCAGACTTCCAGCAGGTTGGCTGTGCCGTCGCTGCTGACGGCCCGGCGACCTTTCCGGACGGCCGCAAGGTGCAGGACGAACTCGATTTCTATCCCGTTCTTGGCGGCTGTATTGAATATTGAAGCCAGAAAAGAAATGTCGGCGATGTCGCCAAAGCAAAACTGCACGTTATGTTCCTTAAACGCCGCGGCAGAAATGGGAAGCGCCGACGTCGCCTTTATCAGGCGGTTGTTGGCAGCCAACGGGCTGAACGCGTCTTCAGAATCGCCCAAAGCCAAAACCTTGCGTCCCGATGCAATCAGTTCGTTCAGGATATACTGCCCGACAAATCCCGTTGCTCCGGTTATCAAACAGACTTTCTGCTCCATTTCTTCTTCTCCCTGTCCTTGCGCTTTTGCTTTTCCGACGAGCGGTTATGAGCGCCATGCGCGGTTGTATTCTCCTATAGAAGTTATTGTGACGCTTTTTTGAACGTTTGTCAACGCACATGTTAAAGTTTTTTTAGACAAAAGTATTGACTCTTTTACTATTTTGGATATAATCAAGCTGTTATTTTATAAATTTATGTTTTTTAATTCTTAAAATTATTCTTTATGGAAAAAACATCCTTAACTTTGGCTCAGGCACATTGGATGTGTGTCCAGTCGATTTTGCAATTGCAACAGCTTCACCAAGCTGCCGGCAATACTGCCGTCATCAAATCCGAGTGCAAATCTCCGGAACTTGTCAATACTTTAAGAGACCGGGCACTGCAACTTGGAGCGGGAACCAAGACCCGCCTTCTGCCCGTTTCCGTTACCGGCCAGGGAAACCTGCTGGTGCTGCGCGAACGCGTCTGGGGATTGAAAATCGGCAACATGCTGGTTTTTGACGCGGGAAACTACTCATTGCAATCGCTGCTCGGCTTTGCCTGCAATATTCCGATGGCAAAGGTTTATTCCGACCGGATTATCTGCTACTACGCCAACGGGCGGCGCGTTATGCAAAAAGCCGACCCGATTGCGCTGGTCAACCGTTTCCGCACGCCGCCGATGCGCGACTGGATGAGAATTGACTTTGAAGCCGCTGCCCGTTTCTTCCCCGAAGAAACAGCAAAACTGAGACGGGGTTATCCCGACATCAGCCCTAAGAACTGGCGGCTTTTGACCGATGCCAACGTGGAAACGCTGGTTCTGGCGCAAGACGAAACGTACGACCACTTTATTCCGTTTCACTGCGTGATGAATGGTTCGCCGGTCAGCCTTGACTACTGCGACCCGATTTTGGGAAAACTTAACGGCTACGGCAACCTGCAGCCGCTGTTCCACGAATTTGCGACGCTGCTTGCCAACGGGCATTACCGCGAAATTGCCAAAGACAAAAAACTGCGCTGCTTTGAACGAGGCTATTATGCCCGCGAAACAGGCGAAAAGAGCTTGTATCCCGGCGTTTCCGAACTGGAATTGAAAGTCGGCTTTGCGGACATTCCGTTTGAACAAGCAATTTTGCTGGCCAAGAACCAGACAGAACTCCGCCACCGTTATGTCCGCGGCGAAAGGCTGTTTTCGGTTGACGCCGACGGAAACGTGCTTAACGCACGGAACGTTGTCAACAGCCGGAATTTCAAACCCGGCGGACAGCGCATTATCCTGCTGCCGGACAATGTCTACGAAGCATGGGGAAAGGACTTTTCTTCCGAGATGCTGGAATTTCTGGCAAAAGAACGCACGTTCGACTACGGCATTTACGGCAACGACTTTATCCGCAATGTTTCGGGACAAGAACTGGAACAGTTTAAAACGCTGAAAAAGTTTGCCAAAGCTGCCGGATTCGGCGTTAAAACTGCGACTAAAATCGGTTTGGGAGCAGCGAAAATTGTCGGCGCAAGCTGCGTTATAACGGCACAAAACGCTTGCAAGTTTGCCAGCTTTGCTTTTGACGAAATCGCTTACCAGTTTGAAGGTACCTATGCCAGTGAAGGTGCAGATTTATCGGCTCCGACAAGAAGAGGTTGTATTACCGGACGTATCCATTATTCGGGTAGATCCTATGGTGATTTTGATTGGTAAAGAAGGTGGTTTATTCCAAAACAAAAGAGGCTGTTCCCTTATGGGAACGCCTCTTTTTTTGGTGCCGTGCACCCGGCGGACGGCAAATGCCCGATTATCAGCAGGCATAGCTCCTGCTGCACTCCTTGCAGCGAAGCTCTTCCTGAAGATAGGCATACACTTTCTTTACCTTGCGGAATTTTTCCGCGGCATCGGGACTGCGGTTCGTATCGGGATGATACTTTTTGACCAAATCGCGATAAGCCGCTTTCAGGCTGCCTTCAGTCAATGTTTCCGGCGTCAACCCGAAAATGCGGTAATATGCGTTCGGTGCGGCCGCAGACGTCCCGGAACTTTTGCCCTGCGCCGAATTCTGCGAAGACGAAGTTCCCTGCCCCGCACGGTTTTGTCCGGAGCCGGAATTTTCGGTTCCGCCTTTCTGCCCGCAACTGCCTTCCTGACGGTATTCGGCAAACAAGGGATTGCACTCTGCCAGCCTGGCAAGATAACGGCGTAATTCAGCCCCGCGCAGGTTTCCCACCGGATTTTGCTGCAAAAAACCGAATTGCTGAGGCGTCAGCCAAATGCCGTTAAACAGCACCTTGATTTTATTAATCTCAGCTTCGTTTTTTTCCTGTTCAGCTTTGGCCCGTTCAGCCTCCTGGAAAGCCTGTTCACGACGAATCTCTTCCTGACGGCGTCTTTCTGCTTCGCGGCGGAGCTGCTCACGATACGCCTGTTCGCGCCGCAGCTTTTCCTGCCGGAGAATGCCGGCATATACCTCGGCAGCACTGCCCAGAGTTTGTAAAACCTTTTTTATTCTCTGCGCCCGGCAGAAGAAATAAAACCATACTCCGCTGCCTAATGCAAAAAGCAACAGGCACGTGCATAATGCATAATCTAAGCTAAATGTTTCCATAAATGATATTTTAATAATTAAAAAATTGCTTTTATTATAAAATGCGTTTTTATTTTGTCAATATTTTTTGACAAATTTCAAAAAAGACAGAGGCTTGACAGCATTGGCAGAAACCGAAACAGAGCCGAAGTTATGACGGCGGGACGGATTGTTGCGCAAAGAAACCTGCCACAACGGGAGAAAACGCCGATTGCTGTGGAAAAAACAGAAACGGAGAAAGATTTTTTTATTCCCGGGGTTATATTTTAAAGGCGTTTGAATTATTTTATGGAGGCGATATGAAAAAAGTTATTTTAGGAGCAATGATGATGTTAGCAGCGGGAACAGCCAATGCGGCGGACATTAAGCTGCCGGAACATACGGCAAACGGCGGTATGCCCCTGATGGAGGCGATTGCGGCCCGGCGTTCGGGAAGAACCTTTGACACCAAGATGCTTTCCGACCAGGTTTTGGCAGATTTGCTGTGGGCAACATGGGGAATTTCTTCCGAAGACGGCAAACGCGTTGTCCCGACGGCACGCAACCGGCAGGATATCGACCTGTATGTCCTGCTGCCCACAGGTTCCTACCGTTACGACGCGGCAAAGAACACGCTGGTTCAGCTCGGCAGCGAAGACCTGCGCCCGATTCTGGCAAAAGAGCAGAAATTCGCGGGCGATGCGCCGGTTCACCTGCTGTTTGTTACCAAAGACAAGAAATACGGCGAAATGCACGCCGGGTCAATGTACCAAAACGCCAGTTTGTACTGCGCTTCAGCAGGGCTGAAATGCGTCGTCCGCGGCCTGTATGACCGGGCGGAAATCAAACAGGCGCTTGGGCTTGATGGCGATTATGAAGTCGTGATGACCGAAGCCGCCGGTTATCCGAAAGCGCAGTAAGCCGGAATATCCTGCCCCACGGCCTTAAGCTGCCAAATCAAGCCCGGGGCGGGAAACGGCACAACTCCCGGACGACAAGAAAAAACGCCCGCGTGACTTTATCGCGGGCGTTTCGATTGGTGAGAGTGTTTGGGGCTGTGCGAACATTTGTC
>ERZ779869.1227-NODE-1227-length-24561-cov-8.239288_pt1 | contig 24561 bp, 30 predicted proteins | sample MGYA00511557_ERZ779869 | MGnify/ENA primary metagenome ERZ779869 (study PRJEB29588, sample SAMEA2154620) | human gut metagenome | biome: human gut; feature: human-associated habitat; material: faeces | place: Denmark | collected 2008/2010 ... | reverse complement strand
TTACTAAATACATGATATTTCGCTAACTATTGACTTTTTAAGACAAAAATACTATTATATATAGCAACTGAAAGAGATATACCTAAATGTATTAATGGGGGTTATGCATTATGGGAAGAAAGATAAAAAAATATATTTTTATAATACGAAGTTAAAGAGATAAAGGTAGTAGTTTGAATATCTATTGCTTTTATCTATTCTTTTTTTGAAGAAAGGATGTGTTGTGTTTGGAAAACAAAGTTAAAAATTTATGTGGTCTATATTTAAGAGTTTCCACTGAGGATCAAGCACGAGAAGGTTTTAGTTTACCAGAGCAAAAAGAACGATTAGAAATTGCTAATAAAAAATCACTAGAACTAGATAATAATTCTAATGAAGTTATAGATATAGTTAATAATTTAAAAACTACCTTTACCAATAAAGATAAATATGTTTTAAATAAAGATGATAAAGATAAAATTGATAAATTTATTCAGCAAGTAGATTCAACTAATGAAGAATATAAAAAAATGCAAAAGTTATCTATTACTCTTAATGGTGTTGAAACTGAATTAAAAGAACACAGGAAAAAAGTTAAAATACTAACTGAAAATAATGATGCTTTAAACATTAAAGTTAAATCACTAGAAAAAAAGGTAGATAAACAAGAAAATGACATTGATGATCTTAAAGATAAAAATTCTAAACTTCAAAGCACTATCAACTTCTTTGAAAACTTATTTGATAGATTAGTTAAATTTATCAAAAATAAAATGTTTGGCAAAGAAAAAGAACGTGAAGATTATTGGATTTTCTCAAAAGATTTATATACTCATAATATATTTAGCGATAAAACTATTGAATCAATTCAGGATGACTATATTTGGAATAAAGAAAATGATAAAAATAAAAACTAAGGAAAAGATGATTACGAAATTGGTATGTAATCATCTTTTTATCATTGTTTTCTTTTTAAAGTATATGGTTTACCCTTTACTTCAGTAAAGAAATCACTAGTTAAATCTTCACTTTCTTCTTTATGAATATGTTCGTTTTCGTATGCTTGAATAATTGATTCATCATCAACATCAACTAGTACAGTTCTTTGGGTTAGTCGTGGTTCTTCCTCTGGTGTAAAATATCTTACTCTGGCATTTGATTCATTGTAAAGTGTTGTTAAATTGTCGAAATGAACAATCTTGTTTCTTTTTAAATTTTCAAATTTAGCACTTCCTATATCATAAACATCAGCGTCAATCATTGTTAAAATTGCTAAATGTCTAACTTGTGCTAAACTAAATATAACTCTCATTAAATCAGGAGCAAAATCTTTTAAACGTTCATCTGTTTTAACTTTTTTAAATAAATCTTCAGCTTCATCTTTATTATCACCATAAATAATTTTATTTCTTCTTGAAATTTATTCATATTCTTCATCAGTTAAAAGTTCTTGTCTATTCTCAATTATTGCTAGATAGAATTCATTTAATTTTTTTGATAAAAGAATTTGATCCAATTCCTCTTGTGAATACTTTTTATTCATACCATTATACCTCTCTCTTTATTTTCTTTAATTGATGTCCTTTTTCACTTTCAATTTCTTTTTTAGGACTATAACTAATTGCAAATCTAGTAGCTGCGTCATCTCTATATAAAGCAGGAGTAAATCTATCTTGAGTAGTATCTATTTCATATTTAACATTATTTTTTTCAAACTCTTCCAACAATTTTGCTAAACTTAAATATAAGTAACCATAGTTATAAATTGTTTCTGATTGAGCAAAACCAACAAAGAAATCTCTTTCTTCAGTACTCTTTACATATCTATATACCGCAACTATTCTTTCTTTATTTTTCATTATAAAATCTATTGGACTGCCCATATTATTTGGTAAATCATCAAAATCCCCACAAAAAACTAAATTAAAATTCAAATAATTTTTTTCTTCTTTATTATTATAATTAGCATTTGAAATTAAATTAACAATTTCTTTTTCAGCAAATTTTTTAGTATTTTCATCCATATTTTCATATAATTCCAATGCTTCATAACTTCCAACTAATGTTGCTCCACCTCTAATAATTTTAGGTGATATAAATAAATAATTTTTTTCTTTACTTTCTTCTATAAATTTTGCTTTTTCTTCTAAAGTCATACAAATCTCCTTAATTGCTATTTTACCATAAAATGAAGATTTACTGTTGAATTTAATTAAACTTATGGTATATTGTTAGTAGTGAGTGATATTTATCATATCACTAGAGAGAGTTATAGATATCTACGACACCCGCTCCAGTTGAAAACAACTCACACTTTAGGGCGTGAGTTTTTATTTTAGAATAAAAAGAATAGTCAATCTTCTTGATTATTCTTTTGCTTTATTCTTAACATCATCTAATTAAATGCTTGTCTATGTCAATACTTATAACACCATATTCATATAATCTTTCTCATTTTTACCCTTGCATAATGGCATGTAATATTTTACTTACTTATTGATAAAATCACTATCACTAAATATACTTTTACGTTGGATTATTAAATCATTTTAGAATTTTATCTTATGTATTTTTTATTTATAGTCGCTTAAAAATGGAAATTCAGCATAATTTTGAAGATAATTATTTATTCCTTCCGCTAAATAAATATAATTATTATCTTCAACATTGTTCTCTTTTAACAGCTTTAAAAAATCTTTGTAAATCAATGTTACTATATTTTTATTTTCACTATTAACTAACATGATATTATATAATCTATTAAGTTCATCATCAACTGTTTTATTTGAAGAAATTTTTCCTTCTAACATTGCGGCCTCTTTTGCCTTTTCAATACTAATTTGTGGATATTTAGAAGTTATTTCTTTAACAACCAAATTTATTCTATCTTCTTCTAACAAATTTCCGTTGTATTCGAATATCATATTAAGCCCTTCCTCTTCTATTCATAGCTTGTTCACCGACTTTTATTACTGTTTCAGAATCCAAATGTATAATCTGACTTGTGCCTCTTAATACTTCTTTAATAAATGGGGTTCTTATATTATTTACAATAGTTTGTAAACTTCTAGCACCTGTATTTAGTTCGTATGCTTGATCTGCAATAATATCATAAACATCTTCATCTATTTCTAATTTTTTACCTCGAGATTCTATCCATTGCTTAAAACCAATCAAAGGACTAATAGTTGAATTCCTTAAAATTTTAATAAGACTTTCTCTACTATAATCATTTGTATGAATATATGTATTAAATCTTCCAACAAGTTCTCTCTCAAGGCCAATTTCCATTAAATCTTGAGGTTTTATGGTGTAGTCTTGTTGACTATCTTGTAGACTAGGTTGGCCAAAACCAAGTGATTGCTTCGGTTTTATTTTTTGCTGTCGTAAATCTGTTAATGCTCCAAGACAAACGAACGTTAACTTTGAGGTGTCAAATTCGAATTCTTTCATGTCCAAGGTACTGTTTCCTACACGAATTGTATATTTTCCGCCACCAAGAAAGTCTAAAAGCTGTTGTTGAACTGCTCTTTTCATTTCTAAGCCGCCACTTCTAGAATAGGCAATTTTATCGAATTCATCAAAAATAACAATTCCTCGTTGAGCCTTTTCTATATCTCCATTTGCTTTTTTATATAGTTCTTTTAAAACATCAGTAATATCTCCACCAACATAGCCTGTTGACGAATAGTTAGTAACAGAAGTTGCTGTAAATGGAATTCCTAATTTTTCTGTAATTTCTCTATTGATAGCAGTTTTACCCGTTCCCGTAGGTCCATCTAAAAATATAATAGAACGTTGTCCATCAGGCATTTCTTCATTTTGAGCTAATTGTTGATTATTAACTATATTGTAAAATAATCCTTCTACAGCTTCTTCTTGTCCAATAAATTTTTTCTGTATCTCATCCAATATTAGCCAAATACTATCATCATTAAAATCTGTTGATATTAATTTTGATTTTTGGGGTTGTTCTTTTGGCATATACATTGATTGTTTTTTGGGAGAAAAATCAAACATAGAAGATGAGTTGCCTAAATTATTACCTTTTGAGAAATTTCTTTCGCTTATACTGCCATTTATCAAATTATAATTTTGTAAGGCTTTAAATAGTAGATGGTCATGAAACCACAATCCACAGCTAATGTCATATTTAGTGCAAAAATAATTAAGTACATCTGACTCGATAATTGTTACTTCACCTAGACACCAAATAATTACCTCTGGTGTAATAAAGTTAATATCATAAGAAGCTGTTTTTTCTTTCATTATTGAAATTAAATCCAATTGAAAATATTTTTGATAAAATTCAGAGTATTCTTCATCAGCTAATTTTTTTATTTCTTTTGTTTCAATATCTGCAAATGATAATAAATCTTGAAGTTTAATATCATCATACTCACTAAGTATATCTTTTAAATCTTCTTCAACCATATATCCGGCAATAAAAAGCGATAATACTTTTTTATCTGTCTTAGTAAATTTATAGTTGTTTCCCTTCGAATAACGACATACATATTGAACTATGTCTTTTTCTTTAATAGAAGAATACAAGTCCATAGCCTTATTTATATAAAGTTTAGTTTTTTCATTAAATTCATCGTATTTCATATTATAACCTTCTTATTCATATATTATACCATCAGTTATGAAAACATTAGATAAAATTTCCATTAATTTTACATAATTGCTAATTTTTTGAAAAATTGTGTCAAATATATTTTATGTGAGCTTATATTTTGCTTAATTTTTCTTGGGGCACTCGTTTAAGATAATGTTCAAGCTCATGAAATGACGCTAAAATTTAAAAAAGTTAGCCCGTTATCATTTTCATTAGATTTATTATAGTAATTTTTATTATGATTTTTTTCAATTACTTCTGAAGATATATATACCATTCCTGAATTAGTGTCTTAAAACCTAATCGTTAAAGGATTAACTTTGAACTCTGGATTATTCTTTATAATATTTGTTCTCAAATTATATACAATCTATATGGAACATTTAAAACTTTTTTCAAAATCTTCTAAAATCTTTTTTTGTATATTTTTCACCGGTCTTACTTTCTATATATTTTTTTACTCCAATTATATCAGCTGCTGTAAATACCGCTGTAAAAATAACTGCTCCCGTCCAATCTATTGGTCTTTTAAATATTAAATCAAATAATATTGCAAAACCAAATAGCATTAATGCGCTTAAAGCATATAGTCCAAATTTCAATCATTTTTTCATTTTATATCCTCCTTTAAATTTCTTATTTTCAATTATAGATTGATACAATTTTTCAGTTGCAAAAATATAATCATCTGCTATATCATAAAATCTATTACCTTTTTGTTCTTCGCTATTCATGATATTAATATACTTATCAGTATCAAGTGTATCAACAGAAGATTTTTCTTGTGATAACTTTTTACACATTATTTTTGCTCCATTAAGTTGTTTTACTTCGTTTTCAATTACAGAAATTTGCTCTTTAAAAATCTCATCAAGATTTTTAACTCCATTAAATATTAAACGAATATTTTCAATAGAAATATTGCATTTTCTGAATAGCAAAATCTTTTCTAATCTTTTTAAGTCATCTTCACTATAATCACGATATTCATTATCACATCTTTTTGGCTCTAATAGTCCCCCCCCTTTTCGTAAAATCTAATGTTTGCTCTTGTAATATTTAACTTTTTTTCTACTTCTTTTATGGTCATTTTTTCATCTTTCCAAATACACTTCAAGGTATAAATTTGGTTTACAGTCAATACTTTTTTTCAAATTTAATTGCTACATTGAAAGTTTCGTATTTTTCTTCTTCACATTCATAGTCAATTCCTTTTATAATTCTGTAAGTCCCTTTTGCAAGTTTACCATACTCATTTTCCCAATCAAGTTCAATTTCTTTACTTTCTTTTGATAAAAGTTGAAAAGCAGGCATATCGAAATTTAATTCAACATTTATTTTATGCAATTTTCCATCTTTTTTAATCTCTATTTCATAAGGATTTCCATATTGGAAATTTTTATCATTATTATTAGTTAAAACTAGAGTTGCACTTTTATTTGTTAATGTTCCTTCTTTAATAGTCATTATACCATCATTTTGGTAAATTTTATTGCTAAATTAAAACATCCAAGATTCATCCAACATTTCTAGTATATATCCAACATTTGGAAGTAAAATAGAACCTTGCAAGCCCTTTAATTAAAAGGGATAAATCGAAAGTATGGTAGAGTGCTTCCATATTTTAACTCAATTTTGCAAGTGCAAAATAAGAAATGATAGCACTATAAATCCTTTATTTATAAGACATTAAGTATAATTGTGCTATCAATTTCCTTATCCTGCTTATTATTTACTTACTTATTTTTCATTAATTATCTCTTTAATGGTAGGTCTAAATACTAATCCAAATGTAATATCTTTGCCTTTAAATAAATTTAAATCTATTATAGGTATCACTTTCAACAATTCATAATTATCTGGTATTGCAGAATCAAATACTGTCATACCATTTTCAGTTCTATCTCCTTTATCTTCACGATATTCAATTTCAAAATATTCTCTTAAATAACCCAAATATTTATTTACTTGCTTTCTTTTCATTGGAGAAGATACTAAAACCATTTCTTGTTTATGATTAACTTCAAATGGTAATTTATAATCATAAGCACCAACTTGTGTTAATTTAACTGCTTTATCAATAAAACTACTTCTAAAGTTTATTTGCTTAATATCCAAACTACCTTTATCAGTTTTATCAATCACAATATTATCTATATATTTTGATATAAATTGTTGTTTTTCTTCTTTTGTTTTTATATCCCATTCAAATTTATAAAACTCTTTTTCTTTATAACCATTATCAATAGATATTTTTTCTATATCTCTACGGGCCATAACTTTTTCTATTGTAAAAGTATGAGTATCTAATTCATTTAACTCTTGTTTTTTATTATTTAGTATTTCTAATTTTTCATTTATCTTTTTTAGATCCTCTTCAAAATCTTTGAGTTCAACTATACCAGTTAGATATGCTTTTTTAATTCTTTCTTTTTGTTTAATGTATCCCTCAATTTCTTTATCTAAATTAAGGTCAGTATTCTTATCTTTTTTATCTGCAAGTATTGGTAAAAAGAAGCTATTACACATTTGTTCAAACTCTAAAAACTCATATATTGCTTTTATCATATATTCTTCAACATAATCTTCTCTTAAATTGAAATGACAAAACTCACAATTATAATAAATATATTTTTTCTTTTTACCACCTGAACCTTTACATTTCATTATTCTTCCGCATTTAGGACATATTAATTTTTGAAAGAATAAATAAGTTCTAGTTCTTGTATAGGTCCTTTGATTGGCTAGTTTTTGCGTTTGGCATTCTTCCCACATAGCACGAGTAATTATAGGTTCTACAACATTCATATAAATAACAGTATCACGACCAATTTTTTTAGCTATTCTTTTGTATTGTTCATAGTCGCCCATGTAGATTCTATTATTTATAATCTTTTCTATATCAGTGTCATACCAAGATTTGTTTAACACTTTTTCTTTATTAAAAATATTAGATATTTGTTGATAACTATTTCCCTCTAAATAAAGATTAAATATTCTTTCAATAATATGTCTAGTTGTTTCATCTATGATAGTTTTTTTATTTCCATCTTTTTTATATCCAAGTGGAATAACACCGGGTAAATGTCCTGACTTTATAGCACCATTAAGTCCAAACTTTGTTCTTTCTGATACGATTTCTATTTCTAGTTGTGAAAGAACCGTTAACATTCTTACAAAGAATCTTCCATTAGCAGTACTAGTGTTAACGTCATCTCTATCACATACGAGATAGCAATTATATTTTTCTAGGATATTAATTAGTTCTTCTAAGTCGCGAACGGAACGAGTAACTCTATCTAACTTATAAGCAACTATATAATTTATTTTACCTGTTTTAACATCATTAAGCATTTCTTGGAATTTAGGTCTATGTTCCATATCTTTTGCACTTATTCCAGCATCTTCATAAACCTTAAAAACATTATATCCTTTAAATTCACATAAACTAAGTAGTTTTTCTTTTTGCTCTGGCAAACTAAAACCTGCACGAGCTTGATCGTCAGTACTAACCCTAATGTAAATACCAGCATTCTTTATTTCTTCTTCACACATTCTTATCCTCCTTAACAAAAAAGGGCGAAGCAATATTTAGGTTATAAATACTACTTCACCCAATAGGTTTTAATATTTTCTATAACCATTATAACACAGATTTCGTCATTATTTTAGTTTTTTAATGAAATCTTTTAAATCAGATAGTTTTATTTTGGTATTTAAATCTCTGTAGTAAGCAAATTCGTGTCCATTGAATAAAAGATATGTCTTGTTATTAATAATTGCTCTATGAGGCTCTAAATAGCCTATATTGGTAGGCTCTAATTTTAATAAACTACCATTAATGAAAATAGGTTTAGTATTATTAAGCCTACAAGCCCATTCAACTTTACTTTTAAGTTCATGATTTATTTTAATTTCTTGTTTGATTATTTTTATCATAATATCATCAACACCTTTCTTAAACGACAAAAAAATCAATCATTTCTGATTGATTTAATCATTAACATCGCTTTGGTGCGACGATTTTTGCTTCTGGAGCCATAAAGGTTGAAGTCGGACAACCTCTAATTATCTAAATTATAGGTAGTAATAAACTACTAACTAATATAAGTATACCATGAAAATACTAAAATTTAATAAAAAATTACTAATAATTATTAAGCAGGATAAAGGGAATGATAGCACTGCCCTAATTCATTCTATATAAATATAGGAATAGTTGTGCTATCATTTCTTATTTTGCACTTGCAAAATTGTGTTAAAAATATGGAAGAATTCTACCATACTTTTTATTTAAATCAATTAATTAAAAGGTTTGCGAGGTTTTATTTTACTTCCAACTGTTGGATATATACTGGAAATGTTGGATAAATCTTGGATGTTTAAATTTAGTTTCAAAATATGTTGAAATTATGGTACAATTATATATAGAAGCGACAGATAAATAGTAATTTGAAAGTGAACTAATAGTATGTTTAATATTAGATAAAAAATTGATATATTGTTCTTGGATGGTGATAAAATGAATCAAGAAAAAATAGGAAAATTTATTGCTAAATTAAGAAAGCAAAAAAAATTAACTCAAGAACAGTTAGCAGAAAAATTAGGGATAACCAAAAATGCTGTAAGCAAGTGGGAAAGAGGATTGGGCTTAATGGATTTGTCATTGTTAAAACCATTAAGTCACATTTTAGAAGTCTCGGTTACGGAAATATTAAATGGTGAGAGATTTACTAAAGAAGAAATCGATTCAAAAAGTGAGGAAACTTTAATTGATACACTTGATTATTCTGCAAAAGAAATAAAAAAGGTAAAAAAGAATAAGTTTATAATAATATTATTAACAATAGTTATTACTATTTTGTCAATTGTAATATTAGACACAATTCAAGCAATAGTATTTAAAAATAGCCCAATAATAAGTTGGAGAATTGAAGATGCTAATGATAGTGATAGTTATGTAGACAAAGGTATTTTAATTGATACTTATTATTGTGTTAGCGATGATGTAATAACGGTAATTCCAACATTTAAAAATACAAATTATAATTGCCCATCAGAATAATAATTACAAATTACAATTTAGTGATTTGTTAAATAAATAGTAATTTGCCGATAATCATTTTTTGAACAAAAGTTGTAACTTTTTTAAAATATGTTACTATGTAGTTGATTATTAGTAGAATTAAAGCTTATTTTTATTAAAATAAGAACAAAATAAAGGAGGTATTGTTATGAAAAAGAAAAAAATTATTATTTTATCTATTTTAGTTATCTTTATAATTGCTATGATTTGTGGTGTAATTTGGTACTTTAACAATAGAAATTCAAATTATAAGCCAAATGGCAAATTAAATTATGATACAGTACTTGTGAATGAAGAAACAAATCCATATTATCAAGTTGGATTTGCTGATTATGTGTTTATAGGAAAGGTAGATAAGGAAATTGAAAGGACATTCTCAGATTATGGCTCAGCTAGAACTATATATGAAATCGAGGTAACAGAAAATTTGAAGGGTGATCTACAAAATATAATTAAAGTAACTTATCCTGGTGGATATGATAAAGATGGAACTCTTATATTGCATAAAGGTGATTATATAACGGATGAGGAATTACCAAAGATAGGTGAAAATTATATATTTGTGGGTATTGGACAGCCAAACGGAACAATATTATTACAAGATTTATATTCTGATACTCCATATACAGAAGAAAATAAAGAAAAATACTTGGACTATATTAATAATCAAGAGAATGTAGACAGAGAAAGATTTAAAAGTATTTATGAGAATTAGAAAAATGCAATAGTTGATTAACAATAACTACTTTTCTTTTTTATGCTATTATTGTAAAAGACAAATTACAATTTAGTAATTAGTTAGAAAAATAGTAATTTTTTGTTATGATTGGAGGAATTTAAAATGAGAAAAATATGGAAGGAAATAACAATATTATTGATACAGTTATTTATGTTTTACATTTTTCCTTTATTTGCAGGACCAACAGATATAATGGGAATGGTATTCTTAATTTTGGTATCAACTTTTATACTTGCTATAATATTTGCTAGTATTTCAAAGGAAAAATGGAAATATATCTATCCAATAATTATATCTATATTGTTTATACCATCAGTGTTTATTTATTATAATAGTTCAGCTTTAATTCACGCAGTTTGGTATTTGGTTGATTCTGGTATTGGCTTTTTAATAGGTTTAATTATTTATAAAATAACTAATAAAAAGTAATACAAATTATATGTATAAGGAAATTTAAAAGCTATGAATAAAGAAAAATTGATATCAAAAATATTTTCAATATTAAGTCTTGTATTTGCAATTTTAACTTTGGTTGGTGGATATTTGGTAATTACTCATAAATTAGATAATGCTGGATATTCAGTTATACCAATGTTATTTACACTAATATTTAGTACATTATATAAGAATAGTAAAAAAGATAAAGAGTAATATAAATTACAATTTAGTAATTAGTTAGAAAAATAGTAAGTTATTGTTTAGATTAGTTTGAAATACAACTAATCTATTTTTATATAACTATTTAGAAAAAAATCTAAATAGTTATTGACATTAGAGTTACAAAATAGTACAAGCTATTTAGATATATATCGAAATACTATAAGTGAGGTAATTATTTTGGGAATGTCGGAAACATTAAAAGCAATTAGTGATCCTGTAAGAAGAGAGATATTAGAACTATTAAAAGATGGTAGAAAAACAGCAGGAGAAATATCAAGTAGTTTTAATTTAACAGGAGCAACCGTATCATATCATTTATCAAATTTAAAGAAAGCAAATTTAATAACTGAAACAAAGCAAAAGAACTTTATATTTTATGAATTAAATAGTTCCATATTTGAAGATGTTTTAGTTTGGATTTATAAGTTGGGAGGAAATAAGAATGGAAAAGAAAAATAAAAGAACATTAATTTTAAGTGTAATTATATGTTTATTACCAATGGTATTAGGTATTGCTTTTTATAATAGGCTACCAGAACAAATACCAATTCATTTTACGATAAATGATGTACCAGATAATTATGCACAAAAAAATTTTGCATTATTTGGAATACCAGTTATTATGGCTATTGTGCAAGCAATATGTATAATATGTACAACAAAAGTTAATAAATTAAAAAATAGTGAAAAACCTAGAATTGTAAAAATAATGGAATGGTTTATTCCAATTATTACAGTATTAGTATATATTATTATGATAGAAGTTCCGTTAGGTAGTGATGTTTATGTTGGAAAAAGTGTATGTTTGATATTAGGAATATTATTTACGATTATTGGAAACTATATGCCTAAAATGAATTATGAAACAGGAAAAAAACTTTTTCATCCAACTCCTAAAACTGAAAAATCATTTAGAAAAATGAGTAGAATTATGGGATATGGTTTTCTAGGTATGGGTATTATATTACTAATATTGATTATATGGGTATAACAATAAATTACAATTTTTAAAGGAGATATATTATGGGAGAATTTATAATACAAATAATAATAGGTTTAATTATAATAATTATAGGGATATTGAATATGAAAGGAAACATATCTTTACTACATTCTTATCATAGAAAAAGAGTAAAAAAAGAAGATATAATACCTTTTGGAAAAAAAGTAGGAATAGGAAACATAATCATTGGAATTACAATAATACTAGCAGGCGTATTCACAATTTTAAATTATACTCATATAAGTAATGTAGTATTAAGCATAGGAATTACAATGGGAATTACTATAATATTTTATGCAATGTTTAGATATAATAAGGGAATATTTTAAAATTACAAATTACAATTTATTAAGCAGAACTTATATTTAGTCCTGCTTTTTTGGTGCTTAAAATTAGTTAGAAACGGAGGATATAAATTGAATTTAAGAAAAAAAGAATTAAAATTTTCGACTTTGAGTGGGGATTGGCATTATAGAAATATTGATATGACTGAACCACATTTAAGTGAAATTAATATTGAAAATAATAAGATAATAGCAACCTATGAGAAATATTCATCAGCACTTGATGATTATATTTTTTGCAATAGTGAGATTATTAATAATAGTGAACTGATTAAAAAATTTAAAACGCTGAATCTTGGAGAAAAAAGTCTTGTATTAGATTTTATTTCTGATATTGATTGTGTTGTTGACTGGAATAAAATTGTAGATGATTTAAATAAGCAAGAAATATATAATGAAGAAGATGATTATCAAGACGATTTATTAATAGTTCCTGCTAAAAAATTAGGAGATGGTTGGAATTGGCATAAATATGATGATGGCTCTGGGTATCTTGAAGGACCAGATGGCAGTAGATATATGGATTACGACTTATCGACGAATGAATATAAGATTAGGCCGGATTCAAGATGGGAGTTTTTTCCACTTTCGTATTATTACTTGGATGGAATAGAGCCATCACAATTTAAGGCTTTTAATTTTATGGAACAAGAGATGATTGATAATGTTCTAAAAAAAGAAAACAAAAATGAAGAAATGAGTTTATAAAGGGGGATTAAATTTTGAGTATATTACAAGAATATGAAAGGATAAAAAAGGATGTAGGTCAAGAAAAATGGGATAGCATTGAAGATTATATTGATTACCATCATCCCGAATTGTTTTTAAGTGATATTATTTATAATAAAGATAATTGGCAAGAATTTGAAAAATGGTTTTACAAAGAAAAAAAACAAATTGATGTAAATGTTTTAAGTGCTTGGAAAACTGATTATGATGATTACAAAGCAAATATTGAACTTACTAGAGGAAATAATAAGTTAGGAAATGTTATAGTTAGTTATGCAGAAGGCACAATAAGATATTTAGCTAATAATTTAGATAAAGAACTTACAGAGAAAGAAATAAAAATGGCTTTTAATAGATTGGCACTTGATGATTTTGAAAGTTACTTAAAATTACCTAAAATATCTAAATGTTCTAAACTATTACAAAGTATTTATGACTGTGTATGTCAATCTGATTCTGCTATGTGTCATATAACCGAAGATGATTGGTTTGAATACTATTCTAATGAGTATAGTCAAAGAGATTTAGACATTTTAGAAAATGAAATAAATAAATATAATTTAAATGACTGTGTTGTTATTGAAGAAGATGGTTATAAAATTGTTGGGTATGGAGATCTTGAAACAATGTTTATAGATGATAGAAATATTAATATAGAGAATAATTATGAGAGTGAGATGGGGATTTAATTGGAAGAACAAATAAAATTAGAGATAGCAAGTTTTTGTGAAGAGTGTCCTTCTCATGAAAATTGCCCAGAAGATGAGTGCGTTCTATTTAGAATAGAAAAAATAATTTTAGAAAGTGAGGATAAATAAAAAATGAAATTAATGACAAAAGAATTAGAAGAACAAATAAAAAAATATCCTATTGGTAGTCAAGATGGATTAGGTAAAGATGCTAAGGTTCTGGTAAAGTATTTTAATCCGGCCGGAGTAGGAACTTGGCTTATTACAGAAGGAAATAAGCTAGATAACGGTGATTATGAGTTATTTGGTTATTGCCATTTAGGAGATGATTTAAATGCTGAATTTGGATATGTACTATTGTCTGAATTAGAAAATATTAAGTTGCCTTTTGGATTAAAAATAGAAAGAGATTTATATTTAAATAAAGATTGTAAGTTGATTGAAGCTATGAAATCAAGTGGAATAACGCCACCTGATTTTCTTTTTTCTACATCAAATAAATGGAAAGAAGAAAAAGATTTTGATTCAATGATTGCTAATATAAAAGAGATGAATAACACAGATTCATATACAGTTGCTAAAGTCAGTGATGGCGTCAATTGTGTAGAATTACATTATACTAATGGCAAGGCAATGATTGAATACGGAACTAGAATAGCAGAAGATTCATGGGAAAATGATATAAAAGAAGTTGAATGGTTTAATAAAGATATGTCTATTTCAGATATTGAAGATAAGCTTGATGGATTATTTGCTGAAAAATTTGGAGAGAAAGATTATGAGTTATAGTGATATTATTTATACAATAAGTGATAATAGTTTAGATGTATTTAAAACAAAACAAGAGGCCAATAAATTTTATTCAACTTGCTATCGTTGTAGTAAGGGTACAGAACAAGAAAGATATGCTTCTGTTTTAAATGAGTTGAAATTTAGTAATGTTGGTAAAGATAATGCTAGTAAAACTTGTAATAAAATTAATATTAAATTGAAAGAAAATATTGATAAATTTATTACTATTAATCTTGAGAGAGATTTATCAATTGAGGATGTTATTAAATACTATGAAGAAATAATAGTTCCAATATTAAAAGTATCAGATGAATATGGTGTTGATTTTAATAGCAAAATTCCATTTGAAGATTTTGGCTCTGATGATGATAGTTACACAAATATTAGTTTTACAGAGTATTATAAGGAGATATTAGAAAAAAATAATATTGAAATGGATAGTATATGTACTAATAGCTGGTCTGATGGAAAGTATAATTTAATAGTTAATGGAAATGAATTTAGATTAACAGCATGGGATAATTTAAATGCTGTTATTGATAATGTTGATGCAATTGTTGAAACTTTAAAAGAAAAACAGATACAAGTAGAAATATCAAAATAAGGGGGAAAAATTATATGAAGAATAAATTATGTTATTTAGTTGATATAGTTGAAAACAATGAAAATTGTGTGATTTTACAAGTAAAAGATAATAAAAGATTAGAATTAATTAAATTAGGTTGCTTTGATGGCAATGAAGAGCTAATGAGATTAACTAAAGGAAAAAATCATACTTGTACTGTGTTCCCTAAAAGTGGCAATCCATTTTCTTGGAAATGGGGAGAAGGTGGATATACTTTAGTATCTGATCGTTTATCTACTATGGGAAAATTAATTGAAGCTTGTATAACAGAAGATTTTGATATTTATATTGGAGAAGATAAAAATAAAATTAAAGAAACAATGAATATCATGTCATTAGAAGATTCAAGTAATAATAGTCATTTTATTGAAATGATGTATTGGAAAGATAATAGTCATATTTCAGTTCATAAAGATAATTGCTTTTATAAATCTTTTGATAATATTAATGATGCAAAAAGGCATTTTGAAAGTTTAAATTATAATGTTAATTTTAGAAATAAATATATAGCTAAAACAGGTTGTATAGTCGAAAATTATGTTATATCAAGAGTCAAAGAAAAATCTGAAAGTTTTGAAATATAAAATTAAATTATAAAGGGAGTGAATAAATTTATGAAATTTAGAGGAAAAATAGATAGCATTGATAACATAGTAGTATCTGATCCATCTTATGATAACAAAGTTTGGTGTAGATATGAAAAAAACAATATAAATGCTAAGAATTGGATAGCTTCTTTAGAAATAAATCCAACTGAAACAAAAATTGAAGATTATGATATAAAAGGTGTTGAATTCTTTTTACTATTACAAAAAAATAATGAAGTTTGTAGTTTAGAAGAAGATGGTCGACTAAAATATTTGAATAATATTAAACTTAATAATTATACAATATGTATGGATACGGCGTGCGTTGCTTTAGGAATAAATGACAATGCTAATGAAATTATTAATTTGTGCGGAGAATGGCAACCATCTTGTGCTGTAAAAACTGGCAGTGATGGAACTTTTGGTGAAATATTAGAAGGGGTAAAATCTGGAAAATTGAATTTTTTATTAATCAATGGATATTTTGATAAAGATTTTATGAATGAAAATACATTGTTTAATTATTTAGTGGAGCAATTTCAAATAAAAGATTTAGTGAAAGTAGATGATAATGCGGAGTTAGTAATATAAGATGAATAATGTTAGATTTAATCCAATGAGTTCTATCGAGATAATTATTTTAATATTGGCTATATTTGCAATGATTTTTATTTTATTTATTGAACCTAGAATTAGTAAAAGAAAGTTAGAAAATAAAAACGAACATGGGTCCAGTAAATTTGCTGACATGAAAGAAATAGAAAAAACTTTTATAAAGGAAGATTTAAATAATATTAATAGTGTTGGGTTCCCAGTTTGGTATAACAAAAAAAATGGAAAATTTACTGATGTTTACTTTGATAATAAAAGTCCACATTTTTTATTAATAGGTTCTACTGGCTCTGGTAAAAGTGTGACTGTTGTAATACCAGAGTGTTTTATGTTTGCTACAGCAAAAGAAAAACATAGTGTAGTAGTAACAGATCCAAAGGCTGAAATTTTTAATGCTACAAGTAAGGTCTTTAAAGACAATGGTTATGATGTTATAACTATTGATTTTAGAAATCCTAATAAATCGAATAAGATAAATATTATGCAACCAATTATTAATGAGTGGAAAGAGTATTGTCATTATAATAAGATAATGCTTTTTCTTTTTGCTCATTTTCTTAAAAAAAATAAAATAAAACTAGATAGTTTTGATGATAAAAAATACTTAATTAAAGTTAAAGAAAAGTATAATTTAGAAGATTATTTGATTGATATTATAGAAAATAATAGAAATGATATTAATGATATTATAATGAATAAGAAAATGTATGATGTTAAATACTTTGACGATAGTTCAAAAAATGGTATTTTGTTAAAAGATTACTTATTATCAAAGTCAAATGAAGAGATTATATTAATGATTAGAGAGTATCAAAATTTAAGTTCTAAACATCAAGCTGAGTCTAATAGATTAGTTATTTCTTTAGCTGATTTAATATTTGTGGATAAGGAAACAAATGATAAATTTTGGATTAATAGTGCTAAACAATTATTTATAGGAATTTGTGGTATTTTTTTAGAAGATTATCAAAATGGCTTAATATCAGAAAATAAAATTAATATATCTAGTGTAAAGAAATTCCAAAATTCATCTTTAATAAAAGAAAATCAAACCTTTCTTCAAAGAAATGTTAATAGTCGTAAATATGGAAGTTTATCAAAAGACTATTTGACTTCTATTCTTTCAGCTGCTGAAAATACTTATAAATCAATTACCGCAGTATTTGGAGAAAAGATGGCTATATTTGATGATTTGAATGTAGAAAATGTTACAAGTACAAATGAATTTAATTTTACTGATTTAGGTAGTAAGCCAACAGCTTTATATATAATTGTTCCAGATGAAGATAGAGCGTACTTTCAGTTGGTAACAATTATTATTGGTATGCTAACAAAAGATTTAACTAGATTTGCTAATTTGCCAGAAAATAAGGGACAATTGCCAATAATGGTTGAATGGATTTTAGATGAATTTGCAAACTGTCCACCACTTAATTCAATAGAAACATTGGTATCAGTAGCTAGAAGTAGAAGAATGAGATTTCAATTTTTTATACAATCTTATGGACAGCTTTCTCAGGTCTATGGAAAAGATGTAGCTAGTATTATTCAAGATAACTGTGCTTTAGTTTATCTAAAAACTAACACCGTTGAAACAGCTGAAATAATTGCTAAAAAACTTGGTAAAGCAACAGTAGAAACTCATTCAATGAGTAAGAGTACAGATATTATGAAAGTAGGAGCTAATAAAACAACTTCATTAATGGGAAAAGAATTGTTGACTGCAACTGAAATAATTTCTTTGAAATATAAAACTATAATATTTCCTACAATCAGTAATCCAATTTTTAGGGACACATATCTATATAGCGACTTATTTCCACAATTTAAAAATCTTAGTGGAATAGATAGAGAAACAAAAGTTTTGAAAAGAGTTACTAGCAATTATTATACAGTTGAAGAACTAAGGAAAAAATCAGAAGTTAAAAGTGAAAACAAATTGAATGAAGCTACTAAAAATATTCAAATGCAATTTAATCAAACTATTCAGAGAGAGGTTAATAAAGCTAAAAAAACTGCATTTTTAAAAGAAGAAAGTCCAGTCAATGATTTTATAGAAAATTTAGTAAATAAGTTATTTACTAATAATGAGGTTACTGTAAATGAAAGTGAAGAATCGTATACTTTGTTAATAAATAAAATAATTAATAAAATTGAAGTTAAAGAAATAGAAGATTATACATTAACAAATTATAGCTTAAGTGTTTCAAGAAATCTAAGTAAAGGTTTTACCAAAATAACTATTTGGAATAGTACGAAGGAGAAAAAAATATGAGAAAATGCGGGATAATTTTAGTTGCAATAGGGCTTATATTATTAATTTTTCAATTCGATTATAAAAAGTCTTTAGATAATATTAATGATGAAAATGTAAATACATATATTGAAGAAACATCTGTTATAGAAGAACCAACTATAGAAAATAATAAAGAAGAAAATAGAACTGATTATAGAGAAAAAAATGAAATTACATATACAGCAATTTTAGAAATACCAAAAATTAATTTAAAACGAGGAGTTGTAGATAGTACAAAAAATTTTAAATCAATTAATTATGCCATTAGTGTTGATAATAATAGTCATTATCCAGATGAAAATGGCAATTTTATTTTATATTCACATTCGGGCAATAGTAGTATTGCTTTTTTTAATAGATTAAACAAATTAGATTTAGGTGATGATGTTTATATCTACTATAAAGGTATTAAATATCATTATGAAATTAAAAATAAATATAACATTGAAAAAACAGGAAAAGCGGAAGTTATTAGTGGAAATAAAAATAAATATATTACTTTAATTACATGTAATCCTAATCAGAAAGGGTATCAAATAGTAATTGAAGGAATTATTGTAGATGAAATAAATTATTAAGAAAAAAAGAATATTAGGGGGTATGTCAAATGAAGGATAATTTTATAGTTTATGAAATTGAACCAGATAATAAAAGTTTTGAAGAAATAAAAGAAAGTGTGAATAGACAATTGGTTAAAGTTATTTTGAAATATTTTGCAAAATTAAACTAACATGGCTGAAAAAATAAGTATGTTACGGTATAATGTATATGTAAGCAATTTTAATGAGGTATGTCGCTGTCGAAGAAGGATGGTGATGTACTAATGGAGAAGGTGGTATTATATATAGGATTAACAGATGAAGAGAACAAAGCATTAAGTACGGAGGAAATTGAAAGTATATTAAGTAAACGTACAACTGAATTGCTTGATTATGCTAATGAACTAAAATATGATGTTTGTGGAATTTATAAGGACGGTTATTATATTGGTGACGAAACAAATAGAGTTAATTTAAACAAAATGGTTTCAGAATTAAAGGATAAATCAATTAATTTTGTACTAACAACATATAAAGAAGTAATTAGTGCAGTCAATGAACGATTGGAAGATTTTACTAATGAAATAAGTAAATTTAGTGCTAAACTAAAAGTTATATCAGAACTAAAATTAGAAGACACAATTGCAAGTAGAAGAAATCAACAATTAAAAGAATTGATGGATGACTGTAAGCTAGAATATGTTTCGCCAAGTATAATAAACTTATTAAATCTCGATATTAAGAATGATGAACAATTTTTAAATCCGGATTTTGAAGTGAAGAAACGTTCGGCTTATGTTAGAGAAATATATAATTCAGAATATAGTTGGTATGGAAAAAATGTTATTCTTTATGTAAGATTGTCAGAAGAAGATAAGGATAAAAAAACACCGGAAGAGTTAAGCGAAAGTATTAAAAATCAATTATCTATGTTATTAAAACATGCAAAAGCTAATAGATGGATTGTTGTGGCAATATTTTGTGATGAAGACTATTCTGGGGTAGATAATGATAGGCCAGAATATAATAAGTGTCTTAGATTTTGTGAAGTAGGAAAAACCGATATAGTGTTGTGTAAAATGCAGTCAAGATTTACTAGAGACATGGAACATGTAGAAAAATATATTCATGGATTATTTCCGCAATGGGGCATAAGATTCGTTGGTAAAGTTGATAATGCCGATACGGTTGTAAAAGGTAACAAAAAGTCAAGACAAATAAATGGACTTATAAATGAATGGTATTTAGAAGATTTATCTGAAAATATTAGAGATGTTTTTAGAGATAAACATGCTAATGGACAATTTACTGGACCTTTTGCTCCTTATGGGTATAAAAAAGATCCAGAAGATAAAAATCATTTAATACCGGATCCAGTTGCAAGTGTTGTTGTAAAAAAAATATTTGAATTATATGCTTATGAAGGTTATGGACTTTACAAGATAATAAAATATTTGAAAGAACATAGTATAATGTGTCCGTATGAGTATAAAGTAGCACAAGGTCTTGAGGCTAAATATAATAAAGAAAGTAAAGAACACGTCTGGAGTAGAACATCAGTTAGAAGAATATTAAATGATGTCGTTTATATAGGACATTTAGCTCAAAGTAGAACTACAACACCTAGTTACAAAAATAAAAAAGTAATTTATTTGCCAAAAGAACAATGGATTGTATGTAAAAATACTCATGAACCGATAATAGACATGAACACATGGAATAAAACTCAAGAAATGATAGAGAATAAAGCTCGTTGTTGTAAAGCTCATGGAGTAAAAAGTAAATATTCTGGAATTATTGAATGTAATTGTTGCCATAAAAATTTTAAAAAAATATCTGCACCAAAAGATAATAAAGAAGCTGAATATTTTAGATGTGCTGAAATTTGTAAACCATATCATGATTGTAATAATACACGAAGTGTAAGAACAGATGCTTTGGATGAAATACTTTGTGAAAGAATAAATGAAAGAATTAAAAAATACAAAGATTTATCTGTTATGAATAAAATCAATATTAAGGAAATTCTTGGAAGTGATAAAAATAATCAAATTGAAGCTTTGAGAATAGAGAAAAAGGATATTGAAAAAAAGATTGCTCAAAAAGATAATATTTATCAAGGAATGTACGAGGATTTAAAAACTGGTATAATAGACTATGATGAATACAAAATCTTTAAAGAAAATTTTAAAAATGAAAAAATTGCTTTAACTTCAAGGCTAGAAGTAATTGATAATCAGCTAAAAGAATTTGATCAAGCTGAAAATAATTTTGAAGAAGTTGGAAAGCTGTATAAGAAATATAGTTCTATTAAAGAAGTTACAAGAGAAATAATAAATGAATTTGTAGAAAGAATATATATTGGAAGTTATGATAAAACGACTAACAGTAGGGATATTCATATTAAATGGAGATACCAATTTTAACATTAAATAAAAAGTTGACTAAGGTATCATTTGCAGATGGTAATGGTAGAGTAGGAAGAATGATAATGTTTAAAGAGTGTTTAAGAAATAACATAATGCCTTTTATTGTATTAGATAATGACAAACCATATTATATGCGTGGCCTTAAAAACTATAAAGAAGATAAAATGTTTTTAATAGATACTATAAGATATGAACAAGATTTGTATGAAAATATTGTAAATGAGATGTTAGATTTTGATTTAGGTGATAAGTAAAATGAGTGGTACTAAATTAATTGAAACAGATAGAATATTCTTAGAAAAAGTAATAGAAGATAAATAATTGATAAAGAATTATTAGTGTAATGATAATTCTTTTTTAAATATTTGACTAATTAATAAAAATAGAGTATTATATAAGTGATTTATTTGAGGTGATGAGATATATGACTATAAAGAATATTGATGTTTATAGTGAAATGAATGGTAGTTATGTAGTGGATAAAGATAAGAAAATTACGGGGTATGCTTCAATTGATAAACCTTGGCAGAAATATTATAGTAAAGAAGCTATTACTGCTAGTATACCTGAATTAACTGCTTATCAATATATGGTAAGTCAAAATGAAGATAATTTAAGTACTAAGGCTATTATGTATTATGGTAAAAAGATTAGTTATAAAAATTATATAGATATGATAGATGAGACTGCTAGAAGACTATATAATCTTGGTGTTACTGAAGGAGAAGTAGTAACAGTTATGTCTGTTGCTAATCCTGAATTAGAAATTTTATTTTATGCATTAAATAAGCTAGGAGCAGTTATTAATTTAATTGATGTAAGAAGTGATTATAAACAAATAAAAAAATATCTTATGGAAGTAAAATCTAGTACAGTAGTAGTTATGGATAATTTTTTACCTGAGTTTGATAAATGTATGGAAGATGAAGATATTGATAATATAGTAGAAAACGTTATTACATTAAGTCCATATAATTCAGTATTATTTCCATTTAATGTATTAGCAGAAAAGAAGTCTAGAAAAGAAGATAGTACTTTATATAGTAAGATAGATGAAATAAAGAAGAAAAACAAATATATGACATGGAATGATTTAATGAGTGTTCATAAATATCGTTATCCTAGATATCCTAGATATAAGAAGAATATGGTAGCGGCTTTAGTTCATACTGGTGGTACTACTGGTGTACCTAAGACAGTTAAACTATCTAATGAAAACTTTAATGCTATGGCTATTCAATATAAATCACTTAATGCTAATTATAATAAAGGTGATACTTTCTTAAATGGAATAGTTCCATTTGTAGCATATGGTATTGTTGTTACTATCCATATGCCTATGTGTTTAGGTATGACTAATATTATTGCTCCTATATTATCTCCTAAAGAGTTTACAGAGTTTATGATTAAGTATAAACCTAATCATACTGCTACTGTTCCAACTTATGTTGAACATTTTATTGAAGATGAAAAAGCAAATTCTATGAATTGGAAATGTATTAAACATATTGGAGTAGGTGGAGAATCTTTTACAAGAACACAAGAACAAGAAGTTAAAGACTTTTTAAAGAATCATAATTCTAGTGGTAGTATAGATAAGGGATTTGGCATGACAGAGTTATCTGGTACTTCGGTAACTTGTATGGGTAATGTTAATAAATTTACTAGTTTAGGTATTCCACTTCCACTTAATACTTATGGTATATTTGAAAGAGGTACTGATAAAGAATTAAAATATGGTGAAGAAGGAGAAATATGTATAACTGGTCCAACTGAAATGCTTGGTTATTTAGATAATGAAGAAGAGGAAAGCAAAGTTATAAAAATACATAGTGATGGTAAAAGATGGATTCATTCTGAAGATGTAGGTATAATTGATGAAGAGGGTTTTCTATTTTTTAAAGGAAGATATAAAAGAATGTTTACTCATGGAGGCTTTAAATTGTATCCATCATATATTGAAGGAATTATTGTAAGTCATCCTAAAGTTGAAAACTGCTGTGTTATTTCTATTCCTGATCAGACATATGGTTTTTCTCCGGAGGCACATGTTGTTATAAAGAATGATAGCGTGAGCGAACTTAAAAAATTAAAAGAAGAATTGATAAAACTATGTCAAGATAAACTTCCTGAATATTCACAACCAGAAGATTTTATTTTTGAAGAAGATTTACCACTTACATCTGTTGGTAAAGTTGATTATAAAAAAGTAGAAAAAATGAGAATAAAAAAGTTAGAGGAAAGCACTAAATAAGGCTTTCTTTTAGTTTTGAATTATGGTATAATTTTTATAGAATAAAGAGGTGTTTAAAATGAAAATAAATACTACAATATTTTTAACGATAATAAGTTTCTTTTATAGTGTATTATTGATGATTGCATATTTTTCAAAAGATAAAATTAAAACGCTTGAAAATAAAGTGTATTCAAAACTTATTGTCATTAATTTTATTGGTATAATTTTGGAATTGTTTTGTACAATATTTGCTGGATATGCTAAAGATTATTTAGTATTTTATACGATATTAAATAAACTTTTTCTAGTTGAATTAACTATTTGGTGTTCTGTATTTAGTGTTTATGTATTTTTAATTTCTTCAAAGAAAGAAAAGAATGAATTAAAGTCATATCTAAAAAAAGTTTCCATTTTTCATATTGTAATAGATGTAATAACAATGTTTTTAATCTTTGTTTCACCAGTTCAGTTTAACATAAATGATTTAGGATATGTTATGTATTCTTATGGGCCTAGTGTCAACATTGTTTTTATTAGTAGTACATTGTATATTATACTTATGTTTACTTGCTTAATTAGAAATTTTAAAAATATT
>ERZ779869.1221-NODE-1221-length-24637-cov-2.542551_pt1 | contig 24637 bp, 10 predicted proteins | sample MGYA00511557_ERZ779869 | MGnify/ENA primary metagenome ERZ779869 (study PRJEB29588, sample SAMEA2154620) | human gut metagenome | biome: human gut; feature: human-associated habitat; material: faeces | place: Denmark | collected 2008/2010 ... | reverse complement strand
GAGATAAATCGAAGAAAAAGGCTCCTTTACTTACAAAAAAATCGTGGTTGCACAAAGTGTGGTGATTCCTTACGGTGGCAAAAGGTTTCTGCTTCCAATACTGATCAATGTAATAAGCGGCAAACTCCGTATTGCACTTTCCGGTTTTCATATACTTCTCTATAAACCAAACATAAGGATCGTTCTTCAAGGATCCGGTAGAGTAGCGTTCCGTTCCCGGAATCTTTGTCCCTTTCTTACCGGTAAACATAGAAGTGCCATCAGGGTTCAACAACCATCTTTTTACCGGCAATTTAGGCCCGTGCAATACAAGACGATCATACAAACTTCCCGGAGTTTCATCATAACGAATAGCCACCAAATTTTCAATTCCTGCTACCGAGGATGCCACATTACTGGTAGAGGCGATGTTTCCATCATAAACGACTACCCCCTCTATATAAGGAGCATATGCCGTGAATAAATCCTCCATTGTCTGGTATGTCCGTGTCTCACGTCCATACAACCATTCACCTTTCTGACGATATTTATTCCACCAATAACCATCGATATCGTGATTACCCTCCATTACAAAGTAAACATACAACCGGGGAGCATCCCTGTTTACCACTCCTTGCAAAGTAGAGACCGCATGAACATCGTCCCAAGCTACATCGAGTCCTTCTTTGGTATTCAAGTCGGTATTGAGTGTATAACGTAGATCATAAATACCGATTTCCGCATTGGCAAAAGCCGTATATATCATCAACAATAATACAGCTACGATTTTTAAATATCTATTTATCATTTTTCTATGTTTTATTTTTGTTATCTATTATTTTTCACACGGTATTCTCAATACAGTCAGCGAATTGGCCTGACAATCAATAGTAAATTCACTGCTAATTCCCGATAACTCGGTGACGTTCGGAACAATTTTCAAAGGATCGCTGAAACTATTTTCATCAAATCTGTCGTCTGCACCTAATACAATTTTAGTTCCTTTCGATGCCAGATTTTTCGCCTTATCCAATTGTAACCTGACTTTCCAGTTACCGGCCTCGGCATTTACCAATTTAACAATAACTTCTTTTCGCTCTCTGTCATAACCCGATACGACATAATGTTTTTTCTTAGGAGCATAAGTATATTCATATTGTAGCTCATCGTTAAGAAAACATTTCCAATGAGCACCCTCGATTTCGATTCTCACCGTATACCATTGATCAGTCTTAATAGATGCCGTATTTCGATAATCAAATAACGAAATAGGACCTTCATTATTCACCTCTCGAAAAATAACAGACTCATTAGTGTGGCTTCCTATGTCCGCCATAAAATAATTATTCGAATCCGTGCCGCCAAACACAATTCTGAATCCTTCTGTTCCAGAAATTTTTTTGGCCTTCAACTCAATCGTACAATCATCAAACTCCCTATCTTCAAGGATAGCCAAAGCATCTATTCCTTTCTGGCTCTGAGACAAAAGATTTCCTTCCATTTTCCAATCGCCGCGAATTATAGTCCATTTATCCACGAAATCACTCCACCCCGAAGTATATATTTCTTCGCCATTTACAATGACTTTCAAATCTTTAAATTGAGCTTCCGTATTATTCGTACCCAATCCGATAAATCCATTTGTGCGGAATACCGGCTCAGGAGAAGCAGGTTTTAAATCTGTGTGTAAATTCACATCAGGGCGATTCTCCGAGAACATTTTTAACACATAGTAATTCGTACGGCCATAAACTGAATCATTTTTCAGCACTAACAAATGATCTTTTCCGTGAGCCGCATTCTCTATCAACGGAGCATAAGATACCATTTGAACTTTATCCGCATTCCTTTCAACCCCCGTCAGATAAGCAGCCTCTGCCAAAGACGAATAGAGAGAGGGTCTGCCGATAGCCGCATATTCCCCCACATAGATTTTATACGGAATATCATCGGGCAACTTATCATAAACATCTGCATTATTATAGAACCAACCAGCCGTCTCATAATAATGGGGATCCAAGATATCTATTTTCTCCGCCTCTTGAATATAAGGGCTGAACATGAGAGCACATACGACCTCTATCTGAGGATATTTTTCTTTGATGGCTTTATAAAAACGATTATAGTTTTTCACGTAACGAAGCCCTACATTTTCGTTTCCCACCTCTACGTATTTGAGAGGGAAAGGGGCTGCATGACCATTCTCCGCTCTTCTCTTTCCGTAAACGGTGGTCGTATCGCCCAACGCATACTCGACAGCATCCAAAGCATCTTGAATCAAATTATCAATCCGATTCTCTTCTTCCCAATAGTCACCATTCCGAAACAGGCAAGACATACCGGCATTACAAACGAACAGACCATCGGCATCAATATCTTCACAAAATTGTAAGAATTCATGATAACCGAATCCATAGGTACTACGATATCCCCACAAATTATATTCTCCGGGGCGTTTCACAATATCACCTATCGTTTCTTTCCATTTGATACGGTTATCCATAGTTAACCCTTCGACTATGCATCCGCCCGGCCAACGAACAAAATCGGGTCGCAAGTCTCGAAGCATCCCGGCAACATCTTCTCTCAAACCATTTTTATGTCCGCAAAAAGTGTTCTCGGGAAACATGGATACAAAATCGATATATACTTTCCCTTTATGAGGTAACAGCAAAGCAAAACGAAGATCATTCGCTGTCGTGTCGACTGTAAAAGCTCCCTCATAATGATTCCACGAACCATCACGTTCTATCTGGAAATTCTTAGAAACAACTATCTGTTCTTCGCAATCCAGCAAGGCCGCCGTCACTACCGTATTCTTCAATTCTTCCGTAAACAGATAAAATTGGAAATTATACCTTTGTCCCTCTGTAACGGCTATTCCCCAGTAACCGTCATTCACAACCCATACATCGGATGCGGACGCACCCAAATCGATAAATAAGGCATGGGGAGTAGCGTTATTCAGTGGCTTAACCTCGGTTATCTCATAAAAAGGAGGCCTCGTATCGGAAACACACTTCACTTCCCAGCTTTCCATAAAAAGCGAATCGTTCCAAGCGATACTAAAATGGTTAATGGAATCATTGGAATAGCAATGCAAAGGTTTGGCAACTGCCTTTCCATCTTTCAACACCGTGCCGGAAGGTAAAGTACCATCTTCAAAGCCACGATTTCTTATCATTTCTGCATATAAACCGCCATCGCCAGAATGAGTAATCTCTTCAAAAAAGATACCATACAAGGAGGGAGGTATCTCGGCCTCTTCCCTTGACAAATCGATCGTTACTACATCGACGGGCTGATTGCAGGACATAAAGAGGAATAAACCTCCAAATTGCATTATTTTTTTGATCCACTTTTCCACAATCTATTTCCTTTTATTTCTAAGATAATGATCCAATGATTTCATAAAGACACCTCCGACCACCGAACGCGCCCGAAAGTTTATATAGTCGGCATTCAATGTTTCATACCAATCGCCCAAAGGGACTCTCGAAGAAGTCTCATTTACATATTTCCAAATCGGTCGTATCAACTCTTGAAAATCACCTTCCGAGTCGGCCATTGTGGCACTCCATACGGTATCGTCAGTTTTACCCCATGTAAAGCGATTGTCCAAAGGCAACCCGTATTTGTTCTGGGTTTTCAGATAGAAAGTGACTTCCTTTTTCATTATACGGTCTGGCAATATATTAAGGCCCAAAACTTTATCCCATACAAAATTATACTTCTGGCTCCAAGTACCCGGCATATCGAAGGCCAACCGATAATGATCTCCGTCATCGGCTCTCCGTTCCCACTCAATGGCCATTCTTTTAGCCATTTCGGTAAATTTCTTGGCCTCCTCCGGCTTATTCAACATTTCGGCCAAGCGACCATAACCGGCAATCGCCATAATGGCTTTGGCCGAAAGATTGGCATTGTGCGCCAAATGTCCCGCAAAATCTTCGGTGCACAACTGATTTTCAGGATCCATACCTGCCTCGGCCAAATAATTGCTCCAAGCCGTCAAGATTTCCCAATGTTTTGCCGCATAGTCTGCATTCCCATCGGCAATAGCGATCGCAGTCGTCATAATCAACATATTCCCCGTTTCTTCCACAGGCATATCTCCCTGATAAGTTTGCCCATTTGCCAAAGGATATGTACCGACATCGTGTGCGGCAAAAGGCTTTTTCCAACGGCCCGACTCGCTATAATCGAAAATGAAATCCAGCATAGCTTTCATTATTTCTGTATTATACCGAATAAAAATAGGACAAGAAGGATATGTCACATCAACCGTACCGATAGACCCGTTGCTGTTATTTTCCTTAGAAAAAAAGAACAACTCACCGGCGGGGCCACAAACCAGTTTATGAGCCGATATAGCTTGGCGATAAGAGGCTGCACAAAGTTCGGCATACTGCTGTCCTCCGGCTTCAACAGCGTCTTTCATAACCTTATAATCCCACTCGTCACATCGCTGCATGGTTTTTTTATAATTCTTTCGGGCATCGGCCAATGCGGCTTCCATCGTCGGATATTTTTTCTTCCAATACGCTTTCAGATTTTTCCCGAAATATTGTACAGAGGCAATATCGTCATAACCGATCATCAAATATCCTTCGGATTTCCGTTCTCTCACATTGCCCAGATTTTCGCTATACGCTAAAAGAATTTCTTCCTTATCCAAACGTACCGATGTCCGAGATATTTTTGTATCCAGCAGTATTCCTTTTCCTGCAAAACTCTCTTGAATAGAGCGGGGAGTTCCCACAGACATATCAGAAGATTCAGATAGGTTACCGGCCAGATAAAAGTATCCCCAATCGATACAAATAATATCACCGCTTTTACCTAAAACATTCTGCTCTAATGTCCCCGTTTTCAGAATATGAATGTCGGAAGATCGATAGTTTTCTACACTTACTTCTTGATCCAAACTGTTAACCGCCCATCGGGGAGTCGCAGAAAAATAAATCTGCACATCGTGAGCGCGTTTATCCAATGACCGGACTTCATAACTAATATAATTAACCGGGCTACTCAATAAATCCAAATCATTCAAGACCAATGGACTCGTAAATTTCAAGTCCAATTGGACAGGACCACAATAAAAAGAATAATAGGTCTGGGTAGGTAATACGCTTACCTTTATCTGTTCGGCTTCCGTACCGAAAAAAGACTCCATTTCATCATCGGTAAATAGGCCGAAATCGACATAAGCTCCTCCCTTCGTATTGTGACAATGGGCTGCAATGAGATTATTTTCTGCGGTTAGCGATTTCACTTGCTCTGCCTCCAACGGTTGCACGACATAATTCCTCCACTTGTATCCCGTGCTTACTAACATCTGCCCATTCAGATACAGTTCAAAAACATCATCGTGCGAATAAACAAGATATAACCGTTTCTTCGAGATATTCTTATCTTCGATCGAAAACTTCCTACGTATCCAAATATCCCCCTGATTCCACTCGGTTTTAACATGAGGCATATCGACGCTCCCGAATGCCCCCGCCCCTTCCTGCCATTCCGTATCATTATACTCTTTTGTATACCAATCGGCATAAGGCATTGTATTCGTATATTTGGCTGTCCATTCCTCGTCTCGGGCATCTTTCAAAATTGACGTCAAAGCCTGTTCGCCTTTTCCCATAAACCGATAGCATTTACCATCGACCCTTAAAACGCCCGTCAAAGAATGTTCTGTTCCTGTCCAATGCCGAACCTCATCTTCATACAGCTTATCGGTATGTGACCACGCCGAAATGTAAGGATCGATGGTAACCAAAGGATAGGCCGGAACTCTCAAATTAGAAACGGGGACTTCCTTGTTATTCCCGGCTTCCACAAAGACACCCCAAAAAGTAGTTAATAGCAAAAATAAAATACCTCGTTTCATAATCCTGTTTTTTGTTTGGTCATTCTGTTACTAATATTTTCTTCACGACCGCACCACCATTCCCTCTTGTTATCCTGACAATGTAAAATCCGGGAGCGACCGATACGAATGCCGAACAATCGGAAAGCCTCAATTCTTTCACTTTCAATCCTTCGGGAGAATAAACCTCGACATTTCTTATAGGTGTCGCAGAATTAATTCTAAAACCCAATTTACCCCCAACGACAATCAGTTTTTCCTCCTCTATATCCATCACGGAAACTACATCACTCTTATCCAGATAAACATTAGCCACGTTCGCACTATTCCCGCGCCAGACCATTTTCAAACGATGCTTACCGGATAGTTCTCCCAAAGTTCCTTTGCCAAATTCATACTTCGTTAAAGACCCTGTACGAATCAGTTCTACGCTGGCAAAAGGGACCAATTCATTTGCCCCGAACGTTTTCAGACAGGCCGAATGGTTTCTCCACCGGACATATACGGCATGAGAACCAGTAATGTTTACACTTAACGGAGCCGACGCTTCTTTATACTCTCCCTCTTTCGTCTGTTCCACAGGAATCGATGCCACAGGGACCGCCGTATCTTCTATATAAATATCAAAGAAGCCGTCCTCGCAATCTCCGGGGTGCGTGTATTCCACCATAAACCGGTTATACAAACCATGCCTTGCATCCCCGAAATCAATATCTCTGATACGTATCCTCGTTCCCGAACTCGTATTAATTATAGACTCGGTCTTTCCATCATACTTAGCGCCTTCTGTACCCTTATCGACGATAACAACTTGATAAAGGCCTCCTCCTTTGGCCGGAATACGAATATCCCCGGCATATGCAGGCTTTGCGGCAACAAGGAACGACAGAAGTAAAAACAGAAAGAATTTATTCATGCCCATTTCCTCCATTCTTTTCAATATACTCTTTTAACGTAGCACAAAGATCCATGGGCAATAAAAACTCATACGTATTCGGCAAATAACTTTCGACACGCTGTAATTCACGAATCAACCGTTCATATCCTCCTACTCCGCCGTAACTGGCCGCAATCAGATAAACATTCCGAAAAACAGGCTTTTGCCCGTTGGGTTTTACACTTATCAAATCTTTATACACATCGCCCTCTTCCCAACAATGAGCTCCTTGTAGAATACAGACAACACCTTCGCCGTCTTTACCAACCTCATAACGTTCCTTATTATTTTCAAAACCATCAAAAACGCCCTGCAAACCACAAGTCTGCATATATCTTCCAAAACGTTCTTTATTAGTTGTATTCCACAGGCAAGCAGTATGGAAGCCGGCCGTTTCCAACCATTTTTGATTGGTTTCCAGCCATTTTTCATAATTATTTTCATTGTATTTATCGCCATAGATAAACTGGAATCCAGAGGGACCGGCGACTAATTCATCATTGGGAGTCAGATTTTTATAAAAATACTCCAACAAAACGGGATTTAACTCTTGCAAAGATGCAGCCATTGTCATACCTACCGGAACCTTTCCCCTACCCGGAGCATTCTTAAACATATTGTACATTTGATTGGAGTCGAATTGTACGTTATCTCCATCGCTCCATATAAGACTCACATAGATTTTGCCGGGCAATGCCTCTATGGCTTGACCCTTACGCTGTTGGAAAGCTTTCCTCGGGAACGAGCACCAAAAACTTCCGTTTGCGTAATAATCACTAACCATAAAACCTACATTATACGGATTGGTTGCATTATTCAGAGCATCCCCGTCTTTTCCTGCCCCATAACCCATTGTGGAAGAACCCGGTTGATAGTCCATTTTATCACAAATCTTCTGAATCATGGCAAATTCATCGGGATCCGAGTCGCTTAAAAAAAATACAAACCCTTTGGAGGCTGCTGCATAATCATATATCTTCCACGGGTTGGAAACATAGTCACTACGCAAACCGGCAGAAAAGCTCAGAGACTTATGACATCCGTCGGCCAAGTTATCGATAGCCCACTGATAGGCCTCCAATTTAGTGGCCCAATTATTCGAAATGTCTTCACATTCTATATTCCAATCCAGTTCATTGTTAAAAAATTCCTTTATCTCCTTAGTAACCGGAATCCCTTTTTGCTGTGCACAAATCATTTGTGCCAAGCACCAAGTCCATTCCTTATCAGGATCCCAAAGGACCATCTTTTTAAAACGATCTTTATACTTATCGACCAACGTAGCTAATCCCGCATATTTTTCTTCCGAATAATTTCCCCGTAAGAGGTTCCACGTTTCCCCCTGTTTCCCATAAACGTCTTCGAACTGTGTCTGGTGATGATCTTCATACACCAAGTAAACCTCCGCATTGCTCTGGTTCAACACGCCCTGAGCAACGGCCGCCGTTATTTTACCATAACTGTCATCACCCCTAACATCAATTACCGAAATCTGGCTTAAAGGCACATTCTGATTTTTGAAAAAAAGACCTTCCTGAGGTTGTTTATCGGATTCATAAGAATCGAGATGGGGAAGTTCCTGTGCAATTGTAAAATCGGTCTTAGGTTCCAAAAGCATGTCATCTAAATAAAAATCGAATCCGGTCTGCTCCGTCGGTTTCATAACATTTGCCATCTCAACCCAAACACGAGCATAGTCCCCCGAACCGAAATCGATCTCTCCCAAATCCAATGTCAAACCATCGCTTGTCCCTTTTATTCCCTCATCTGTAAAAACCACCGAGGTCTTGGGGTCATAAACGACCGACACCTTCGATTCTTCCATAGGCAGAATCATAGCATCCTGTGAAGGAGAATCGATATCCCCATTCGTTAAAGGAGCAGCCTGTGACATGACTGCCACAGTGCTGCTCAAACCAGATGCCAATATTATAGCATACTTTACATTCATATTTTATAATTTTATTTTTCAGCAGTTTATACCGGAACAACAATTTCTTTTATCGTACTAAAATTATATCGTTTTTGAGGATTAGCGGTACGGACTCCAATACGCACCCAATATTTCCCCGGATCCAAATTTCTTACATTCTTTTCTACCACTTGGAAAGGTACTCCGGGTTCATAATCGCCACGTTCAAATTCCTTTTTAGCTCTTATCGTATACTTGGTTTCCGAATTATTCACTCCCACATTAGGAGATTTGCTGGAAATAAAAACTTGGGCTTCGCTCAAAGTATACAACCCCTCGTCCAAACCTTCCGTATTGACTTCCTTCTCTGTATCTTCAATCGTATATTTGATCTCCAAATTATTCTGTTTGCTACCGGTCAATGTGATTTCATCTATATTCACACGAGCATAAGGTATAACGGAATAATCCAATCGGGTCAAACGATTCTCTTTCAAATACACGACTTCCGGTTCGGGAGCGTAAAATGCGCCTTCTTTCAAAGTAATCCGATATTTCCCGGCAAAAATTTTCGTATTCAAAAAAGTGCCATCGGCTTTCCCCCAAAAGAATCGGGACTGGGTATTGGCGTGTCCCGCCTCTTCCCCAATTAACTCATAATATTCGACTTTATAGCTATTTGCCGCTTCTGCCTGCAAAGGCTCGTTGGTCTTACGGTCGACAACAGTCCCTTCCAAACCGGAATTCGGAGCTTCATAATTGTCATATTCAAAATAGTTGCAGGACGAGAGAAGCAATGCCGACAAACCAAATATATAATATAACCTTTTCATATTTTATTACGCTTTTAATTATAATACGGATTTTGTTTCAATTTCTCATTCTTGGCAATTTCCCCATCAGGAATTCTCTCATAATACATTTTTACATCGAATGTATAATAGTATTTATTGGCAGCGACTTCCTCGAATATATACTTCTGTTTGTTAATATCGAAATATGGACACAAACCCGTATACTGCTTGGTCTCGATTTCTTTATCGGCAATTCTCCAACGTCTCAAATCCCAATACGTGTGATTTTCAAAAGCCAGCTCGATTCTGCGTTCGTGTCTAACCTTATCTACGGTCAAGTCGCTTAAAGAAAGTTGCTTAATATCTGCACGACTGCGGATATCATTTATCCAAAGCAAGGCATCGTCCAAATGCTGCCCCATTTCTACCGCCGCTTCGGCTCCATTCAAGAGAGCTTCTGCATATCTGAACTCAATCCAATGTTGTTCCGAATAATTTTCGATGACTTCTGATTGCGGCATATTCTCGTTCAAGTACTTGCGCATAAAGAAACCAGTCATATTACCCGAATAATTTCCACTTCCGCTTTTCCCTACAATATGATAAACCTGTCCGTCATTGGCCGTATAAACAGCCTCCTCATAATTCGTGGCATTTTCCTTCTTGCTGCCATCTTCTATGATCAATCCCTTTTGTATAGAACAAGGCTCTCCCTTGAAAATAGCATTCGGATAAATGATCGAACCGCCAAAACGGGCATCCATATTTTGAAACAGCTCCGAAGGATCATCGAAATAAGTGTTCTTCGCTCTTTCTGCGAAATTTGCAGGAGTACCGTCTTTGTGTTCAAACATTTCAACAAATTCCAATGTAGGGTTCATATTGGAAGAAAAACCGTTTCCACGGTATTGGTAAGGAACGAAATAAACATCCCAGCCATGTGCGTTTACATTGCGTTGGAAATATTTACAGAAAATATTCTCTGGGCTGTCCTCGGCAAGGAACAGCTCGGCAAAATTCTTCTCTTTATCCGAGTTCTTCCTATACAACGAAAATCTCTTCGATTTTTCAAGTTCCTTTACAGCTTTATAAGCTAATTCGAAATAATCGTTTGCCAAAGCCTTATCGATACCGACCAAACCATTCAAATCAACGGTTCCATAACGCGCGATACTACCGGCATACAGCATAGCGCGAGACTTCAATGCCAAAGCAGCATATTTGGTGGCACGTCCTTTTCCCAAAATCTCCTCATTATCGGGCAACAGACGGAAAGCCTCGTCTAAATCTTCCGCAATAAAATCATAGCAGGCCTTTTCCGTATCTCTCGGTACTTTCAGCGATTCAATATCGCCTACATACTCTTGCGGTTCTCTCAATATAGGTACACCACCATATCTTTTCACCATTGCAAAATAGCAGTAAGCCCGGATAAAATGAGCCTCTCCCATCCATGCATCAGCAAGAACCGTATTCTGGAAATTGGATTTATAGGCCGGGAAATTTTTCAAAAAGTAATTCACCCGACGAATTTTTCCATAATCCCAACAGCCCCACCAAGTTCCATCACCGATGGTCGAAATATCATCGCTGGAACTACACATAGCCTCACCCGATACATTCGGTAAACGACCTTGCCCTTTACCCGATACATTGAATCCTTGTTGTGTATAGCGAAAGTCCTCTATGGGTAAGTCATAGTAAAGAGTCGTCATATAAGACGTTATACCCGATTCTGAATTAAAAATCGCATCATCTTGTATAATATTAATGGGCGGCACATCTAAGTAATCACACGAATAAAACGATAGGGCCATCACCAATGCCGATACTAATATCTTATTTATTCTCATCGTATTTCAAATTAGAATGATAAATTCAATCCAAAGTTAAAGTTTCTCATAATCGGATACAGGTATCCATAATTCCCTTCCGGATGCTCGGGATCGACGAAATCCAAATTAGATAGCGTAAATAAATTATAGCCATTTGCAAATATCCTCAAACGATCCACTTTGAATTTACGAGTGATATGCTGGGGTATTGTATAGCCAATTTCCACGCTTTTCAACCGTAAATAAGAAGCATCGTATGTCGTCTGTTTACATCTTGCATAATTCACGCTATAAGATCCGGCATCACGGGTCGTAGGCCATTTTCCGGGAATCCAGTTCCCATTTTCGTCCTGACGATATCTGTCATAAAAATGAGCCAAACCGTTTCCACCGAAACACAACGGGTATTGCAATTGCTCGAAATAGATCACATTGAATCCACCACCGCCTTGGAACAACAGGTTCACATCAAACCCTTTCCACTCGGCAGCGATAGTAGCACCGAATGTCATTTTGGGATTTCCGTTATCATTGGTGTGCTCGTACACGTTCGGATAAACATCATTGTCATCGATGATTCCGTCGCCATTCCAGTCTTCATATTTCCAGTCACCCGGCAACTGGGTAGCACCACCCTGACCGTCTTGAATAGGCGACCGCCAAATATCCTCCATCGAAGTAAATTGTCCGTTTGAGCCATAAGCCCACCCCATATCGGAATATCGGTTTGAATATTTATTTCTCCATCTATCATAGGAATTCACTGCATCCCCTTCCTCCAAATGTCTGTTCTGACGACGAGTCAATGCAAAATTCAAACTTACCGAATAGTTGAAATCATTAATCTTATTGCGATGTCCCAATACGATTTCAAAACCTTTATACAAATCTTGATTCAAATTTTCTTCCGGCAATTCAGCACCTATAGTACCGGGAACTTCACCACTTCTCTTTCCTAACAGACCATCTCTGTATCTCCAAAAGAAATCTACCTGAGCAGACAGCATACCATTCCAAAGATCAAGATCGGTTCCCACGTTCAAGGTCTTCGACTTATACCAAGTTATCAGTTCATTCGGTAGACCTCTGAAACCCAATCCTTTATAGACAACATCGCCGAATACATAACTGGCGCCCGGATAATCATATCCCGACAAATATTGATAGGACGAGGAACCATCGTCACCCATAGCTCCATAAGATGCTCTTAACTTCCAATTCGTAATAAAGGACAGCGGAGCAAATTCTTTGATAAAGCTCTCTTCCGAAATTCTATATCCGACAGAGGCCGATGGGAAAAATCCCCAACGATGTCCTTTGGCAAACTTGGAAGAACCGTCATAACGGAAGCTAACTTCTGCCAAATATTTGGATTGATAATCGTAATTGACACGTCCGACTAGACCCATATTCGTTACACGATAAATCTGGCCAGCATCGGCATTACCGATTTGCTCTTCTTCGGAGCCTGCAAAAATCTCGTCTACGGCATCCATCTCGAAGTTTCTTTTTGCCCACAAGTTATCCTCTTCCTTTGCACTTTGTTCGTACAAAAACAAGACTTTCAAGTTATGTTTCTCTGCAAAAAGACGCTCATAGTTCAAAGAAGCCTGTAATTGATTCTGTGCTCCCTCCCATGATTTTCTGTAAATAGAAGAAGGCGATGAATATATCTGAGAATTATAAACATCTTTCTCCCTATCGTATTTATATAATGTATATTGTTTTTGAAATTCTTTCTGTTGATAGTTCTTATAATCATAAGCATACAAAAACTTAGCACTTAATCCTTTCAAAAAAGGAGCTTTATAAGTCAATGTAAATGTAGTATTCAAGGTTCGGTTTATCCTACGCTTATAACCGGATTGATCGGCATCGGTAATCATAAGCGGATTCAAACCATACATCACGTCATTAGGAAAACTCTCATTATTATTGGCATACGGAGTTTCCGTAGGTTTAAGCATCCAAATAGCTTTGAACTGTTCCCAAGTATCTTTATAAGGTTGATTCTTTTCATCGGACATCGCACCGATCAACAATTCGGCTTTCAAATCTTTTGTAACATCGAAACTCAAATTGGAACGGATATTATAACGATGGTAATTTAAATCGCCGGTTTTCCAAATACCGTCTTCGCCATAGTAACCAAAAGAAAGGAAATATTGTGTACGCTTCCCGCTTCCGCTGGCCGTTACATTGTGATGGGTTTGAGGGACCAAATTTTTCATAGCCAAATCATACCAGTCGGTTCCTCCCTCCCGGCGGAAACGAGCTACATCTTCTTCCGTGAAAGTGGTATTAATACCTCTACCCATATTTTTATCAGCTTCACGAACAAGCTCGGCATATTGAGCAGCATCCAAAACATCAGGCAAGCCCGACGGATTCTGGAAACCGAAACTTCCGGTATAATCAATTCGGGTCTTACCGCTCTCACCCTTACGAGTCGTCACCAATAACACGCCATTCGATGCACGCATACCATAAATAGCGGCAGATGCGTCTTTCAATACAGACACGCTCTCGATATCGTTAGCTTCCAACCGCTGGAAATCTGACACCTCTCTTACGACACCATCAATAACGACCAAAGGAGTACCCAATCCACGGATATCCATCTTGGCATCATAACTACCCGGCTCTCCCGTACGTTGTTGAATACGCACACCCGGCAATTTACCGGCCAACATATTTTGGACATTCGAAGTGGGTGTAACGGTCAGTTCATCTGTTCCTATCGTACTGACTGCTCCTGTTAAAGTAGCTTTTTTCTGTGTGCCGTAACCTACGACCACTACTTCATCTAATATCTGATCATCTTCACTTAAAGTCACATTCACTACGGTTTTTCCCTTCAAGGCAACATTTTTCGAAGCAAAGCCGATCAATGAGAATTTCAATTCCGCTTTGTCCAATTTGTCACCGGATACATTCAAATTGAAAATACCGTCTATATTCGACATCGTACCGGTATTAGTTCCCACCACTACGACATTAACCCCGGGTAAAGGTTCCCCGGACTGATCCCTCACTACCCCTGAAATTTTCTGCTGTTGATCATTTTCTGCTAAAACCGTAGCGCAGCCTACCACAACAAAAAATAAAAATAGGAATGAATGAGAATAATGGGAAAGCATTGAAACCGCCTTTTCCATATAAAAGAAATTGTTTTTTTTCATGCGTCCTGTTAGATTATTGTTATTCAACCATTTCCTTAACAAGCAATTGCAATTTTAGAATTTAAAAAAGATAGGAAAGGAGAGGACCGACTAAGCGAATCCTCTCCTATTTGATTTTTTATTTTACAACCTTAAATGCTTGGGAAGCTCCGGTTGAAACGATATTGACTACATAGATACCTTTTCCGGTCAAAGAAATATTCTCTATTGTATTTTCAGCTATTTGTTTAGCCACCAACACACCATTCGTCGTATAGACATAGATCATTTCATTTCCATTCAAACCTTCTGCTCGGATACCGTCGGTAGTCACATAAACGTTATAAGCGGCTTTTTCGACATTTGTAACTCCACTTGTGCTTGTTTGCCATTTAAATACCGGATAAGGAGAGATAGTGGGATCTATTGTCCATATTTCATCAAAATCCCAACCCATATCGTCTGCATAAAACGATTCGGTCAGTTCCTCTACCGTTTCTCCATTATCGGTATCGATTCCCGTTCCCTCTGTTACGGCTTGACCATTCAATAAAACCGAAGAGTGCGCATAATTATCAGAAACATCTCCACCGTTTCTCTTTCCTACAACACGATGTGTCACTTCGACTTCGCCTATAATATCCTTGTTCAAAGACAAACAGGAAATAACCGCGCCACCATCATTAGCACCGACAATACCACCGACATTGGTTTTACCTTCGATAGTAGAAGTCGAATAACAATACATCACTGTGGCATTTCCAGAACTAACGATTCCACCTACGGCATCCCCGGTCTCACCATCAGTAGACTTAGCCATTACATTACAATCGGCCGTATAACAGTCTGTGATTACAGTAGTACCGGCACAAGGCCCAACGAGGCCGCTGGAATTAGAACCTGTTCCAATGTTCGAACAAGAACTGTTGATAACTCCCACTTGCTCAATCGTAGCATTACGAGTTAATCCCGTCAAGATACCTAAACGCCCGCCACCAATGACAGTCACATTATCAAGCAATAAATTTCTAATCGTACCACCGTCAACAACGCCGAAAACACTCATATCATGCGCACCGGTATCATCTCCATGCTTAGCCATCAAATTGGAAATCTTATGCCCATTACCATCAAACGTACCGCTAAAACGTTGGTCCGAACCATCTCCGCTTCCCCATTCTCCTAACGGCCACCAACCGCCTTCTTTTTCATAAGAAGCAAAATCCAAATCGGCCATCAATTTAAAATAGGAGCCCCGATTCTCGCGTACAGCATCGAACTGAGCTTCCGTCTCAATCAAATAGGGATCTGACTTTGACCCAGTACCCCCGGCATACAAATCACTTTCCTGTGCCCAAACACTCGAAACCAGCATCATGCTGCAAAAACAAGATGCTACAATCTTTTTGTAATCATTCTTTTCCATGACATTAAAACTTTAAATTATTAATAACACTTTATTTAATAGCGGATTTCGGACGACAATCCATATTCGCCCCAAAATCCTTATTCGGTTTATTTCCCATTGTAATAACCAATGTTCCCCCATTCACTATATCGGCATGAGAGATGTAAGACTTATCATACGGTCGACCGTTCAACTGAACCGACTGAATATATTTGTTCTCTCTTGAATTATTGACCGTCCTTATTTCAAACACCTTATTTTCTGGCAATTTCAAAGCGACCTTATCAAAAATCGGTCTGCCGAAAACATAGATTCCATTAGAAGGATTGACCGGATAAAAACCTAAGGACGAAAACACATACCACGAAGACATCTGCCCGCAATCCTCGTTACCCTGTAACCCGTCGGGTGAATCATGATACATTTGTGACAATATATAATCGACTTTCTCCGCCGTTTTCCACTGCAACCCAGCATACGAATAAAGATATACGGTATGATGTCCGGGTTCATTGCCATGTGCATATTGCCCTATCAGACCGGAAATATCAGGAGATGCCGCATCGCCCAAATCGGCATTAACCGAAAACAAACTATCTAATTTCGAAACAAAAGCGTCATCACCACCCAACAAAGAAATGAGACCTTCCACATCATGAGGGACTAACCATGTATATTGCCAACCATTTCCTTCGCAATAAGCATCGTTCCGATGAGTTGAATGAACAGGATTAAACGGAGTAAGCCAAGAACCATCTTGATTTTTTCCTCTGAAAAAGCGGGTGTCCTTGTCCCAATATTTTTGATATGCCAAAGCTCTCTTCGAAAAATATTCATAGTCATCTACCTTACCCAGCTTTCGAGCCACTTGTGCCACTCCCCAATCTGCTACGGCATATTCCAATCCCTTAGCTACCGATTCCTTCTCTTTATCTGCCGGAATATATTCAAGTTTTGTCACATACGATAATCCCTTATAATCAGACATCATTGAAGCCTTCATTGCCTGATAAGCCCGTTCGTAATTAAAACCTTTCATATTTTTCAATATAGCATCCGCTATAACAGGAACCGACTGAATACCTATCATTTCATTCGTGTCCGAGCCATACAAATGCCAAACCGGCAAACGTCCTTGTTGCTCATAAATAGCCAACATCGAATTAATAAAATCGGGAACACGCTCCGGCTGTACCAACGTATATAATGGGTGAGCCGCACGATACGTATCCCACAACGAGAATACGGTATAATTGGTGAAACCCGGATCTCCATACACATTTTTGTCTGTACCTCTATATTCCTTGTTACAATCATTGAACATAGCCGGTTGTATAAACGCATGATATAAAGCTGTATAAAAAATACGTTTGGCTACTGTATCCGTAGTCGATACTTGCAGTTTGGACAATTCGGCATTCCATTTGGCAGTCGTCTCATCTACAACCCGTTCAAAATTCCAATCGGCGATTTCTTGTCGAATATTAGCCGCCGCATTTTCCATACTCACCGGCGATATTCCCACTTTCACATCAAGTTTCTCGACATCAGATGCGACAATTACATTTCCCTTCACGTCGATGCCTTGTAAAACATTTCCTTGTACCGGTATCGAATCGTGAAACAAAGCTAAACGTATCGGTTCGGAGAAAACAGCCGTAAAATAGATTTGCTGTTGCTTCGACCAACCAGAGGAACAACGATAACCACTGACAGTAGTATCGTTCACTTGTTCCAGATATGTATCGGTAGGACGATCGTCGCCATTGGCATCCTTTAAATTAATCATCACATACTTTTCGACATTCTTCGGGAAAGTGTATCTGTGAAAGGCAACTCGGTCCGACGCCGTCAATTCTACTTTTGTACGATGAGTTTTCAATACTACTCCATAATATCCGGGTAAAGCCGTTTCATCGCTCTTAGAATAATAAGAAGCATAACCCGATAAGGGATTATCTTGGGTTCCCGGCTGCGTACGCATTTTCCCCGTATATGGCATAAATAACAAATCGCCCGTGTCGCTACAACCGGTTCCATTGAGATGCAAATGTGAAAATCCTATTACAATCGAATCGGAGTAATGATAGCCAGAACACCAATCCCACCCTTTATTTATATTGTTAGGACCGATCTGCACGGCTCCGAACGGAGCAGCGACTCCTAAAAACGTATGACCATGTCCGCCGGTTCCTATATACGGGTCCACATAATTTACCGGAGCAAATATCGCCGATTCGATATTTTCGTCTTTTACTCTACACGATACAAGTAAAAATAAAATAGAAATGAATACAATTAAAGGTTCTTTTTTCATTACAGCATTTTATGTGTGTGAGACAAAAGTAAGATTATAATATTAACAAAAACATTAATAATACATTAAGAATCCACGATTCAAGCATACATAAAGTAGATTTTTTACGACCGAAACATTAACAAAACATTAATATTCGAGAGGTATCATTTTTCAATTCACTTTTCCCGTTATTCCTCCGACATTCGTAATTCCTTCTATCCGACAAGTCGAGTAACAATCGATGATTTCGCTATCTTCACTCATGGAACTGGATATACCACCCGCACAATCCTTCGCATAAACATTTCCACCCTTCACAGAACAGTTTTTTACCACCGACCGGTAAAGTGGTCCTGTCAAACCTCCGGCATTCGATCCATGATCCGATAATCGGTTTTCACATTGGCTATCGAGTATATCGACCTGTTCTATCTTTGTAGAAAAGGTAGCGCCTGTCAGAACTCCTAAACGCCCCTCTCCAATGATGCTGCAATTTTCAACTTTCAAGTTGATAATCTCTGCACCTTCTGTCACACCAAAAATACTCAGGTCATGAGCTTTTCGTTCCACCGACAAATTCCTAATCGAATATCCACCTCCATCAAAAAAGCCACGAAAACGCTCCATAGCATTATCTCCACTTCCCCATTCGCCCAAAGGCCACCAACTTTGGCCATCTTCTCTGACATAATCAGAAAAATCGAGGTCGTTAATCAATCGAAAGCATTGGCTTCTATACTCCCTTATATGGTCGAACTGTTGCGGTGTAGAAATAAGAAACGGATCTTCCCTACTCCCCGTACCACCGGCAAAAGGAGCAGTTTCCTTCAAATAAATCCGCAAAAGCTCAAAAAAAGACGGGGCATCCAACAAACAGATACTATCATCTATTTTTTTCAGTTCCTCGACTACCTCTACATACCACGTGGGAGATTTTATTATATTTCTAAACCAATGAAAAGGCAACCCCTCTCTTTCTCTTATTCTATTGACGATAGCCACCGCAGCATCTTTGGGCTCGACATCATTGATATCGTAATCGGCCCTCAACACAGGCATATTTCCAAAAAGCATACTCCACGAAGATAGTTTCTGAGGAACGATTCCATTGGGACTAAATGATTGATAACATTCCATTCCTTCCCAATTCAAACCGGGAGCATAACCGTCGACAATAAAACCGGTAATGCTCAATCCCCATTTCTCATAATAGGGCTTGCAGTGCTCCGCCCACGATTGTAATCCAGAAGGTAATCCCGAAATAGGTCTGGGTTCTTGTAACATTCCGGGACTCAAATATCCGGCTCCATTATCCGATGCGACAAAATAATCATTCTTAGTAGCCGTTTTTCTAAAATTATGTAACACATGAGGCACGCGCTCCTGTAATACCGGACTTATGGCCCACATCATCGGGACTCTTCCTCTATTGGGGTCGTCCCAAGTAAGCGAGGTAAATTGGCTCACCCACGATGAAGCATCATAATCCCCCACATAAAATATCAGAAAGTTCCTTCCTTTCACGTCGACTTTACCGTCTTCGGTCAACAATCCTCTTTGCTTCAACTCTTCATGAGTAACCCACGGTTGCGAATACCGCTCTTCCAAAGGGAAATGCTGCCAAAAAGAGGCATTTGCCAACGCTCCGATTGCAATTGCATCGGCATCTTTAAAAGCGTTGTAAGCGCTGATAAGACGTAAAAACTCCCACTCCGTAGGAACATCGTCGTGGATACCGCCGGCATGCTTCGTGTATTTAAATGCCCATGAGGGGAACCCTCCTATATAACAATACTTTTCACCTTTATTCTGTTGGTATGCCAACAATAGCATTTCTTTAAGGGTAGCCAAATCAGTCCCTACCTTTTGAGTCGGTTCGTCTGTTGCCGGTTCGTCTCCCCACGGTGATAAATCGAAAAAGAAAGCTCGCTTGCTAATGAAAAAATCATGATTAGAAAGCGTATGATGATTCCGTACCGTAGCACCGGGATTTTGTTTCCAATATTGATCCAAATAATAAGCGGCATATTCCGTGTTACACTTGCCGGTTTTCATATAATTCTCTATATACCAAATGTACGGATCGTTTTTTATAGAGCCTGTGCTGTTTCGATTCGTCCCCGGAATCACCCCCGATCCCGTAAACATCACACTTCCATCTTCATTGATCAATCTACGCTTTACTTTCAATCGGGGACCACCCAAAACTAAGCGGCTATACAAACTCTCGGAATCAAGATCATAACGGATCGGCAAAAGGTCTTCCGCACCCGCAACGGCAGAAGCGACATTGCTTGTGGACGGAACTCCCTCATCATAAAGTACCACCCCCTTTATGTATCCGGCGTAAGCCGACACCAAGTCTTCAATGGTATTATACGTTACCGTTTCCTTTCGATACAACCACTGCCCTTTCCTACGATACTTATTCAACCAATATTTATCAATATCCAATTGATCCCTATCCACAAAAAAGACATATAATTGCGGAGCATCCCGGTTGACGATTCCTTGCAAGGCCGAAACGACATGTACATCGTCCCAAGCGACATTGCGTCCCTTTGGTGTCGACAAGTCGGTTTCCAAAGTATAATGCAGGTCATAAAGCCCTATCGCCTCTTGACCGGCTGCCTTATAGCAACCCAATACCCAAAACAGCACTCCATAGATAAGAACTCTCTTCATCATGCGACTCACCTCTTAAATTTTCAGACTTTTTATACCACGCCATCAAGATCACCTCCACCGATTTTACTTTTCATCAAGCAGTAAAAAGTAGTTTTCATGAGGTCAAAACATGGTCACCTCCGGTTTATCCGAACCGGAACATCTCGAATGTACATGGGATTTATTTGATTCTTACTTATCCTCGTTAGTCAAAGAATACGGGAAATCTTCATCGTTTATTCCGCGCTCTGTATTAGGCGTATGACTCATATCGAAATCAAGAACAGCGCCGGCCATCAACTCCTCGTGTTTCAACCAATTGTGGTTATACTCTTTCCCGTTCATTTTCAGAGAACGTATATATCTATTTTCGTTCGTGTTGTCGGGAGCATTCAAAACGATCTGCTTTCCATTTTCCAACGTAAGAATCGCCTTTTTAAAGAGCGGAGCTCCCATCACATACTCCCCTGAGCCCGGACATACCGGATAAAAGCCCAACGCAGAAAATATATACCATGCAGAAGTCTGTCCATTATCTTCATCTCCACAATAGCCGTCAGGATAAGGAGTATACAGCTTATCCATCACTTCCCTTAACCAATATTGCGCTTTCCAAGGCTGCCCGGCGTAATTATAAAGATAAATCATATGTTGGATAGGCTGGTTGCCATGTGCATAATTGCCCATATTCATAATCTGCATTTCCTTTATTTCATGAATGCACTGCCCGTAATAACTATCGTCATAAATAGGAGGAACCACAAAAACAGAATCCAACATGGAGACAAAGTTCTCCTTCCCTCCCATCAGATCGATGAGTCCCTGCACATCATGAAACACGCTCCATGTATAATGCCAACTGTTGCCTTCGGTAAAAGCATCGCCCCATTTATACGGACTGAAAGGAGACTGAAATGTACCATCTTCGTTTTTCCCGCGCATCAGATTGTTCTCTTTATCGAAAACGAACCGATAGTTTTTACTCCTTTCCCGATAAAGATCGATTTCTTCCTGCGGACGGTTCAATTGTTGCGCCAGTCTCATAATACACCAATCATCATAGGCATATTCCAATGTGCGCGCCACATTCTCGTTAATACCTACATTATAAGGTACATATCCTTTTTGATTGTAATATTCATATCCCAATCTTCCCGTCGAAGGAACTTGGGGGTGCACATGATTCGCTCCGTGCAGAACAGCCTCATACAACAAATCGATCTTTTCTGTCTGACATCCTTTCAAATAAGCATCAGCCACAACAGATGCCGAATTATTACCCACCATGCAGTGACGGTGTCCCGGGCTGGCCCATTCGGGTAAAAATCCACTTTCTTCATAACTGTTTGCCAATCCTTCTTGAATTTCTTTGTTGACAGAAGGATACATAAGGTTCAAGAAGGGAAATAAAGCGCGGAACGTGTCCCAAAATCCGGTATCTGTATACATATATCCTCTCCTCACTTCTCCATTGTAAGGACTATAATGGACAATATTTCCATATTTATCTACTTCATAAAACTTACGGGGAAACAATAAAGAACGATACAAGCAAGAGTAGAAAGTACGTAGTTGTTCATCAGTTCCCCCTTCTACTCTCACTCTATTCATTACATCGTTCCAAGCATTTCGAGCAGACTCTTTTACCTCGTTAAAATTCCTACTGCCCAGTTCTTCCAAATTCAACCATGCCTGCTCTTCACTGATAAAAGAAGAACTTACCTTTACACCAATCTTTTCACCTTTATAAGTCTTGAATCCCAACACAGCACCGACATGATTATCTTCTACCTCTCTTTTACCTTTTATAATTTTATCTCCGCTCCATACTTCTGCCGAGGCAAAAGGCTTATCAAATTTCATCACGAAGTAATTTCTAAAATTATCCGGTACTCCCCCGCTATTTTTAGTCGTATAGCCGGTTACCGTGCCATTTTCCTCATCTATCTGAACAAAAGACCCGTTATCGAATGCATCTACTACGATATACGACTCTTCACTTTCTGGGAAAGTAAACCTAAAATAAGCCGAACGTTCCGTCGGAGTAATTTCTGTTTTCACATCATGGTCAGCCAAATACACACTATAATAATAAGGCTTTGCCGTCTCAGCTTTATGAGAAAACCAGCTTCCTCGCTCATTTTGCAAGAACTTTTTACCACCGGTCACCGGCATCAATGCAAACTGCCCATAATCATTGATCCACGGACTGGGCTGATGTGTCTGCTTAAATCCTTTTATCTTATCGTCGGTATAACAATAGGCCCAGCCATTTCCCATATCTCCCGTTTGCGGTGTCCAGAAATTCATTCCCCACGGTAATGCGACAGCCGGATAGGTATTACCCGTAGACAAGGTAAACTTAGATTGTGTTCCCACTAACGGATTCACATAGTCAACCGGTGAAAAAGAAGTAGAAAGCACCTCTTTACCCCCACACGATATAAGCAAAACAGATAAAAATACAAGTAAAGAAACTTTTTTCATGGAATCGTTTTTTTTGTGACAAAAGTAAGCCGAGGTAATTAATAAAACCATTAATAGAATATTAATTATCCATATGCAATACTTATTTCCGAATCAAAAACATTAATAAGGCATTAACAATTCTCATAAGAAAGGAAGCGACATAACAAGATTAACAACAGGAGGAAACCACTCGACAATCAGCATAAAAACAATTCTTTCAAATAAAGCTATCGAGGTCAACGTTATTGCCTCATATCTTTCCATATATTTTACCGCAAATAGTCACGTGTAGAAAACAACATCGCCTCAAACAAGAAAAACAACTCAATGAAAATTTTCTTGTTTGAGGCGGTGATACATTTCTGATACTATTCGCTAATCCGTAAGCCTATTGACACCGACACCGTCGAAAGTCATCTTCACCGGTTTAATAAAACCATTTTCGTCAAAATACATACGGTCGATACAAATCTCTCTATGATTTGGAATCGTATCGCCCAATGGGTGGCGATGATAAACAATATACCACTCGTCTTTCCCCGGTATCTGAATGACCGAATGATGTCCCGCACCTGTACCCACACTCTCGTCTTGTTGCAATATTTTCCCAATACGCTCGAAAGGGCCGAACGGAGAATCGGCAATTGCATAAGCCACACTATAATCCGAACCTCCCCAACTGCCTTCCGACCACATAAAATAATATTTGTTATTCCGTTTCAGCATAAAAGGTCCCTCCACATAATTCTCAGGTGTGACAGATTTATAATACGAACCATCGTCAAAAGGAACGAGGCTCAATAAATCCGAACTCAATTTTACCATATTACAATGATGCCAGCCTCCATAATACATATAATAACTACCGTCGTCATCTTTAAAAACGAACTGATCGATCGGCTGAGCGCCGTTCACAATCTTATCGATCAAAGGTTTCCCCAAAACGTCTTTAAATGGGCCTGCCGGGTTATCAGCCACAGCGACACCGATTCCACCATATTGCTCATCATTCTGGATATCATTCCCTCCGAAAAACAGATAATATTTGCCATTCGCCCGAACAATAGACGGAGCCCATAAGGCAAATTCCAACCATTTTATATTCTCAACAGACAACACTTTGGGATGCTTAGTCCAGTGAACCATATCTTTTGATGAAAAAGCATCCATATAAGTCTGTATATTATAGACCTGATGAATGGCCCGCGTTTCTTTTTTCAATTCGGGAAAATCTGTGCTATCGGCTCCGAAAGGAATATCGGACAACGAAGGATATATCCAATATTCATCATCGGAGACAACCCCTT
>ERZ779869.1219-NODE-1219-length-24736-cov-24.641546_pt1 | contig 24736 bp, 17 predicted proteins | sample MGYA00511557_ERZ779869 | MGnify/ENA primary metagenome ERZ779869 (study PRJEB29588, sample SAMEA2154620) | human gut metagenome | biome: human gut; feature: human-associated habitat; material: faeces | place: Denmark | collected 2008/2010 ... | reverse complement strand
CTGCACGCGGGCGGCAAGTTCGGCGGCGGCGGCTACAAGGTGTCCGGCGGCCTGCACGGCGTGGGCGCGTCGGTGGTCAATGCGCTGTCGAAGTCGCTGTCCGTGACGGTTTATCAGGATGGGAAAATTTATCAGCAGGAATACGCGCGCGGCAAGTACCTCTACGACCTGCGCGTCATCGGCGAAACCGACCGCACCGGCACGACAATCCGCTTCCTGCCCGACGTCATCAGCGATGACAACCCCGACGGCATCTTCGAGCGCGGCGTCACGTTTGATTTTGACGTGCTGAAGAAGCGCCTGCGCGAGATGGCTTTCCTGAACAAGGGCATCCACATCACCTTCACCGATGAGCGCGGCGAAACGCCCGTGACGGAGGATTTCCTCTACGAAGGCGGGCTGCGCGAGTTCGTCAAGTATCTGAATCACAACAAGGAAGTTTTGTTCCCTGAACCGATTTATACCGAGGGCGTGAAGGACGGCATCCTCGTGGAAGTCGCCATGCAGTACAACGACTCGTATGCCGAAAACATCTACACCTTCGTCAACAACATCGCGACCCCCGACGGCGGCACGCATCTGACCGGCTTCACCACCGCCCTGACGAGCGCCATCAACGACTACGGCCGCAAGTATAAGCTCCTGCGCGACAACGAGCCGAACCTGAAGGCGGAGGACGCGAAGGAAAGCCTGACGGCGGTTGTGTCCGTCAAAATGGAAGACCCGCAGTTCGAGAGCCAGACGAAATCGAAGCTGGGCTCCGGGCAGGTTCGCGGCGTGGTCAACGACCTTGTGAAGGAGGAATTGTCCACCTATCTGGAGGAGAACCCGTCTGTCGGGCGGACGATTCTTGACCGCTGCGTGAGCGCCCAGCGCGCGCGCGAGGCAGCACGCAAGGCGCGCGAGGCCACCCGCCGCAAGACGGTGCTGGAATCGGCGTCCCTGCCGGGCAAATTGGCGGACTGCTCCGAGCGCGACCCCAGCAAGTGCGAAATCTTCCTTGTCGAGGGCGACTCCGCAGGCGGCAGCGCGAAGGAAGGACGCGACCGCCATTTTCAGGCGATTCTGCCCCTGCGCGGCAAAATCCTCAACGTCGAAAAAACCCGGCTGGACAAGGCGCTGGGCAACAACGAAATTAAGAGTATGCTGACGGCGTTCGGCTGCGGCTTCGGCGATGAGTTTGACGAAAGCAAGCTGCGCTACCACCGCATTGTCTGCATGACGGACGCGGACGTGGACGGCGCGCACATCCGCATTTTGATGCTGACGTTCTTCTACCGCTACATGCGGCCGCTGGTGGAAAAGGGCTATGTGTACGCCGCCATGCCGCCGCTGTACAAGGTGACGAAGGGCAAAATGGAAAAGTACGTCTACGATGACGACGAACTCCAAAGACTGCTGGACGAAATCGGGCGCGACCCGAAGCCGGACATTCAGCGCTACAAAGGCTTGGGCGAAATGAGCGCCGAGCAGCTGTGGCAGACGACCATGAACCCCGAAACCCGCACGATGATGCAGATTACGCCGGAGGACGCAATGGCGGCGGATGAAATCTTCACGCTGCTGATGGGCGATCAGGTTGAGCCGCGGCGGAAGTTCATCGAGGAGAACGCGGATTTGGTGAAGGATTTGGATGTGTAACCGCATCCGCGCAAGGAGAACCTCTTCCGCCCGCTGCGGCTGGTTCCCCGTGCGCATTATACAACAAGCAATTATCAGACAGAAAACCTGAACAGTTCGGAGAGAAATTATGAGCAGCATTCAGGACAAACTCATCCCGGTGAATCTGGAAAAGGAGATGAAGCGGTCGTTCATCTCCTACGCAATGGCGGTCATTATCGACCGCGCGCTGCCGGATGTGCGCGACGGCTTGAAGCCCGTGCACCGCCGCATCCTCTATGATATGGAAGAACTCGGCATGACGCCCGATAAGCCGTACCGCAAATCCGCGCGCCTTGTCGGCGACGTGCTGGGCAAATTCCATCCGCACGGCGATTCCTCCGTCTACGATGCCATGGTGCGCCTCGCGCAGCCCTTCAACATCCGCTATACTCTCGTGGATGGGCAGGGCAACTACGGTTCGGTGGATGGCGACGGCGCTGCCGCCATGCGTTACACCGAAGCCCGCATGACGAAATTGACCCCCTACCTGCTGGAGGGCATCGAGAAGGATACGGTCGATTTCTACCCCAACTTCGAAGAAACGCTCATGCAGCCTGCCGTGCTGCCCAGCCGCTTCCCGAATCTGCTCGTCAACGGTTCCAGCGGCATTGCCGTCGGCATGGCGACGAACATCCCGCCGCATAACCTCGGCGAGGTCATCGACGGCGTTATCTGCATGATTGACAACCCGGACTGCACCATCGACGACCTGATGCAGCACATCAAAGGCCCGGACTTCCCGACCGGCGGCATCATCCTCGGCAGACGCGGCATCCGCGAAGCCTACTACACGGGGCATGGGCGCATTGAGGTGCGCGCAAAGACCAACATCGAGGAAATGCCCAACGGTCGCAGCCGCATCGTCGTGACGGAAATCCCGTATCAGGTCAACAAGGCGAAGCTGGTGGAGAAGATTGCCGAACTTGTGCACGACAAGCGCATTGAGGGCATCAGCGATATCCGCGATGAGTCCGACCGGCAGGGGATGCGCATCGTCATCGAGCTGAAGAAGGATGTTTACCCGCAGGTTATCCTGAATACGCTCTACAAGCACACGTCGATGCAGGAGACGTTCGGTGCGAACATGCTCGCGCTGGTCAACGGGCAGCCGAAAATCCTCTCCCTGCGCGACATGGTGTACTACTATCTGGAGCATCAAAAGGACGTTGTCACCCGCCGCACGCGCTTTGACCTCAACAAGGCGCTCGCCCGCGCGCATATTTTGGAAGGTCTGCTGAAGGCGCTTGACCACATCGACGAGATTGTGTCCATCATCCGCGCCAGCAAAGACCCCAACACCGCGAAAACGACCTTGATAGAGCGGTTTGACTTCTCCGACAAGCAGGCGCAGGCGATTCTGGACATGCGTCTGGCGCGCCTGACCGGTCTGGAACGCGACCGCCTCCAGCAGGAATACGACGATTTGGAGAAGGAAATCGCCCGCTTCCAGGCGATTCTGGCGGATGAACACCTGCTGATGGAGGTTATCAAGACCGAAATCAGCGCCATCCGCGATAAATTTGCTGACCCGCGCCGCACGGAGCTGACCACCATCGACGGCGAAATCGACGTGGAAGACCTGATTCAGGAGGAGGACATGGTCGTCACGCTGACGCGGCAGGGCTACGTCAAGCGCACGCCGAAATCCATCTACCGCGCGCAGAACCGCGGCGGACGCGGCGTGACCGGCATGACGACGAAGGAAGAGGACTTCGCCGTGCAGATGCGCGTTGTCTCCACGCACGACGAAATCATGTTCTTCACCAACATGGGGCGCGTGTACATGCTCAAATGCTACCAGATTCCGGAAGCTGGACGCACCGCACGCGGCACGGCGATTATCAACCTCATCCAGATTGCGTCGGATGAAAAGGTGACGTGCATGGTGCCTGTGCCGGGCGCGACGGGCGAACACAACCTCGTCATGGCGACGCGCGACGGCATGATTAAGAAAACGCCGTACAGCGAGTTTGCGAACCTGCGCAAGAACGGCTTGATTGCCATCAATTTGAAGGAGGGCGACGAGCTGATTGGCGTGGATTTGACCAGCGGCGACGACGAAATTCTGCTGGGCAGCCGCAAGGGCATGGCAATCCGCTTCAGCGAGCGCCACATCCGCCCGATGGGCCGCGCGTCGATGGGCGTGAAGTCCATGCGGCTGGATGACGACGATATCATCATTGATATGGTGCCGCTGGAGCAGGGCGCGGACGTGCTGGCGATTACCACGCTGGGCTACGGCAAGCGCACCAGCCCCGACGAGTACCGTGAGCAGGGCCGCAACGGCAAGGGTATCATCGCCACGAAGCTGACCGACAAGACCGGTGACCTCGCTGCGCTGCTGATGGTCAAGCCGGACGAAGACCTGATGCTCATCACCGACGACGGCACAATCATCCGCACCCGCGCCGAGGACATCCGCGTCTGCGGCCGCAACACGCAGGGCGTTATCGTGATGAAGCTGCAGGAAGGCAGCCACGTCATCGCCGTTGCCCGCGCCGAGCGCGACGAAGAGCCGGACGCGCCCGCGAATGCTGCTGATGCGGATGCCGCCGAAGCGCGCGCCGAGGGTTTCGACACGTCGGACGCGGCGGAATCGAAGGCAGTGCAGGAGCTGCTGCGCCGTGCCGAAGAGGACGCAAACGGCAGTGATTTGGACATGGATCTGGGCGGGGAGGACGAGAAGGATTCCCCGGCGGATGACGAGGATATTTAACCTGAAGTACACTTTTTCTCCCGGAGGGGTGACCTTCCGGGAGATTTTGTCTTGATTGCAGCAGAACCCGACCTCATCCGCAGCGACGGATGAGGTCGTTCCCCTCAATCAGCACGCGCAAACAGTATGAAAACGTCACCAACCGAATCGCGCGAAAGGGTCAAGGGACGAAGTCCCTTGTGGAGTCCAGAGGCAAAGCCTCTGGTCGCTCCCGCAGGAGCGAAACCCCGCATCAGCACGCGCAAGCAGTATGAAAGTGTCACCAACCGAATCGCGCGAAAGGGTCAAGGGACGAAGTCCCTTGTGGAGTCCAGAGGCAACGCCTCTGGTCGCTCCCGCAGGAGCGAAACCCCGCATCAGCACGCGCAAGTAGTATGAAAACGTCACCAACTGAATCGCGAAAAGGGAGTCCAGAGGGTCGAAGACCCTTTGGCAGGTGCAGGGCAGCGCCCTGCTGGGGTTAGGGGCAAAGCCCCTCGTCTCCCCCCTTGCGTAATCCCTCGTCTTGTGCTATGATTCACTTATGAACCCATATCGAAAGGGGAATCACCGCCTTGTGGATAGAAATTGAAATGTATGTCCTCCTCTTCTTCGCCTGCTCCTTCATCGGCTGGTGCATGGAGGTCGCCTGTAAGCTCGTGCAGTTCGGGCGCTTCATCAACCGCGGCTTTCTGCTCGGCCCGCTGTGCCCGATTTACGGCACGGGCGCTGTGCTGATGGCGTACTTTCTGCCCCTGTGGACAACGCAGGTCGAGTCGACGTTCCTGCTCGCCCTCGTCCTCTGCGGCACACTGGAATATATCACCAGCTGGCTGATGGAAAAACTGTTCCACGCGCGCTGGTGGGACTACTCCCAGAAGCGCTTCAACATCAACGGGCGCGTGTGCGCGAGCAACCTGCTGGCGTTCGGGGTGATGGGCGTGTTCGTCGTCAAGGTGCTGAAACCCTTTGCGTTTGGCCTGTTCGCCAAAATCCCGCCCGTCTGGCTGGATGTCATCAGCATCACGCTGACGGCGCTGCTTGTCGCGGACGTCGCGATTTCCGCGGGCATGCTGACAAAGATTCGCGGCGCGGCAGAATCCGTCCGCGCGGACAACACCGAAGCCATCACCAAGGCGGTTCGCGAGGCGCTCATGGCGCAGGGCTTCCTGCTCCGCCACCCGCTGCACGCTTTCCCGGAGGTGCAATTCTACAATAAGGCGCACCTTGCCCGCCTGAAGGCGAAGCACGACGAATTGCAGGCGAATATGCGCGAAAAACGCGAGAAGCTCCAGCAGGAACTTGACCGTCTCGAAGAGAAGCGCAAGGCGCTCAAGAAGGGGAAAAAGTGACCCGAAAGTTAATTTCTATTCTCCTGATCCTCCTGATTTTCTCGTCCGCTGCGCACGCGGATGTCCCTGTCCTTGACCTCCGCGCCCACGACGCCGACGCCCGCTTTCCGTCCGACGCCGCCGTCCTCACCGTCGCTTTTCCACAGATGACCTTCGCCGATGCCGCCATTCTCGTCTGCGACGGCCACGCTGGGATGATTGACGCGGGCGGATACGCGGAGGAATCCGCCGTCCAAACCGCGCTGGAAGCCCTCGGCGTGACGCGGCTGGATTGGGTCGTCGCCACCCATCCGCACCACGACCATCAGCCCGGCTTCGAGGCCATCGCCCGCCGGATGCCGATTGGGCGCTTCATCACGTCGTTCCCCGCGAACGAAAATGCGCAGATGCAGCATACCCTCGCGGTAATGGCGGAATGCGGCGTGCCGATCGAAAATGCCGCAGACGGGCAAATGCTGACGCTCGGACACGCGCAAATCACGCTGATTCTTCCGGAAAATACCGGCAAGACCGTTAATAATCGCTCCCTGCTTGCCCTCGTGACGCGGGGGGATGCCCGGATGCTGATGCTCGCCGACCTCGAAAGCATGGGTCAGCAGGCGCTGCTCGATTCCGGCGACGATGTGCACGCGGATATCCTCAAGTACCCGCACCACGGTCACGCTGCCATGAATCAGGCGCTTCTGACCACTATTGCGCCCAAACTCGCCATCATCACCGCCAAACCGACCCGCGCGCCGTACCCCCTCACACAGCTGGATGCCATGGCGATTCCCGCCGCGCACACGGATGAATGCGGCTTGCTGCTGCAAACCGACGGGCAGGTGTGGATTTTGCAGAATCTCACGATGGAAGAATAACCGGCGGTTGATTTGCAATAATCGTCGCGGCGGCTTGACAAACCCCGCCCGAACGCCTACAATGGAAGGGAAGTACAGGAAAGGAAGGCTTCTCCGATGAAAAAAATCCAGAAATTACTTTTACTACTCCTGATGATGGCAATGTTCCTGCCGACGTTCGCGATGGCAGAAACGCCCGTCATTGTCAATCTGGTTGAAAATCCGGACGCTGAATACCACTTTGAGGACGGCGCGAAGATTCTCGAAATCGTTTTTCCGCGCGTTTACTCCTCCGACTGCATCCTCCTGCGCTATGACGGCATGGTCATGATGATAGACGCATCGACCAAAAACGCGACCATGCGCAACCGCATCTACACCGCCTGCGATACCCTCGGTATCGACCACATCGACATTGCCTACAACAGCCATCCGCACGATGACCATATCGACGGATTTCAGTTCGTCAACGAATACGCGCCGATCTCCAAGTTCTTGATTACCTTTCCGGAAGATTTTAACGCGCGGATGAAGAGCACGGTTAAATTCATGAAGGCGAACAACATCCCCATCGAGCAGATTGGCAACGGCGACACCTTCACGCTGGGGGAGGACGGCGGCGTCAAGATGACCGTCATTCAGTACCACAAGTCCTCTTGGGGCGTGAACGACCAGTCCGCCATGCTGATGGTGCAGTACGGCGACCGCCGGATGCTCTTCGCGGGCGACAACGAGAACCGTTCGCAGCAGTATTTCGCGGCGAATCCGCCGGAAATCGGGCTGAACGCGGATATCTTCAAGTACCCGCACCACGGGCAGGTGCGCCTGCGCGACGACTTCCTGGAAGCCATCAACCCGCAGCTGATTTTCATCAACGGCGCGGCGAACGTCATCAAAGGCAGCGTCAACTACTGCGACAAGAAGCACATTTCGTACCTTTTGGGTTATAAAGGGCTGACCCGGATGCGCACGGACGGCAACATTTGGGTCATTGACTACCTGAAGGAAAAGAATGCCGACCGCGACTTGCCCTATACGCCGGAGCGGGACGAGTAACGCACAAAAATACCCAAAAGTTTAGGAAGAAAATGCTATGAAGTATCGCTATCTGCTCATCGACAACGACAACACCCTCATGGACTTCCACGCCGCCGAACACGCCGCCCTCCGCGAGGCGCTCACCGAGGCCGGGATTGAACCGACCGACGCCGTCTGCGCACGGTACAGCGCCATCAATGACGCGCTCTGGAAGGCACTCGAACGCGGCGAAACCACCCACGCGGCGCTTAAAATCGCCCGTTTCGCCCAGCTACTGGCAGAATACCCCGCCAAAAACGTCTGCGCACACCGGCTCGCCCTGCGTTACAGCCACTATCTCGGCACGCACGCTGACCTCATGCCCGCCGCGGAGGCGTTTTTGCGCCGCCTGCATGGGCAGATGAAAATCGTGCTGGTCAGCAATGGTGACAGCGTTATCCAGCGCAACCGACTTTTCCGGTGCGTGTTCACGCCACTACTGGATAACATTGTTATCAGCAGCGAAAAAGGCGTCAGCAAGCCCGATCCGCGCCTGATTGAAATTGCCCTTGCCGAATGCGGCTGCACGGACAAGGCGGAAGCTGTCATGGTCGGCGATAGCGCGACGGCGGACATCCCCGCGGCGGTCAACGCTGGAATCGACAGTATCTTTGTTGATTGGAAGAACACGGGCTGCCAACAAGCAACTTATACAGCAAAAAATCTGGCGGAAGTGGAGCAAATTCTGCTGAAAAGTTAAATTTCGGTGGACGGCATCATCCATAGATCAAAAATTGTCAGAAAAGGGTGCATTCGCGGGAATGCGCCCTTTTTGACGTCCGAAAAATGAAAAAAACGTTAAAAATGAATCGAAGCGATTGACAGCCGGGCGTTTCTGCACTATTATAATAGGTAGAGAGCGAGGGGATTTTTGATGGACGAGAACGAGTGGCTGCGCCGAAAGCCGCAGAGCAACCTCGATTACCTTGGGATTACGCTGATTGCGGTTGCGTTTTACATGGCGCTGCTCAACGCGCAGTCCTTCCTGAACGGTGTGAACCGCATTCTGGGCATCCTTGCGCCGTTCGCGGGCGGCGTGGTGATTGCCTACTGCCTTAACCCAATTGTTAAAGCAGCGATGAAGTACCTCTTCCGCGGACGCGAAAAGTGCCGCGGACTCGCCATTTTGTTGGCGTACATTGTCGGCTTGGCAATCGTTGCGCTGCTGATGGTGCTGATTATTCCGCAAATGGTCGGCAGCGTTGTCATGTTCTACCAGAATTTCGACGGCTATGCGCAAAATTTGCTGAATATGCTCAAGGAACTTGACGCGGAAACGCCGGGCGTGGATTTGAGCCTTGCGGTTACGGCGGTGGAGAACCTGAACGCCAGCATGAGCGACCTGCTTGGCACGATTGTCAAGGCGATTACGAACCGCGTGCCGCAAATTATCAGCTACGTCGGCGGCGTTGCTTCGGGTGTCGTGACTATTTTTACAGCGATTGCCAGCAGTGTCTACCTCCTCCTGCAAAAGGATAAGCTGCTCCGCCACGCGCGGGTACTGACGCGCGCGTTCCTGCCGAAGAGCGCCGCGGAGACGACCCTGCGGATTTGCCACGACGCAAACCGAAATTTCGGCGGCTTTTTCGCCGGAAAAATCCTCGATTCCGCGATTATTGGTGTACTGACGTTTGTCAGCATGAACATCCTCGGCTTGTCGTACGCGACGCTCATCAGCATCATTGTCGGCATCACGAACATCATCCCCGTGTTCGGCCCGTTCATCGGCGCGATACCCGGCGCGGTGATTCTGCTCTTCCTCGATCCGTGGCAGGCGTTGATTTTCCTGATTTTGATCCTGATTATCCAGCAGCTGGATGGCAATTTCATCGGCCCGATGATTCTCGGCGATTCGATTGGCATCTCGGCGCTCTGGGTTCTCTTCGCGATTGTCGTCGGTGGGGATCTCTTCGGCTTGGTCGGTATGGTCGTCGGCGTTCCCGTTTTCGCCACAATTTACGGCATTCTGCGGTCGGCGGCGCGGCACGGCCTGCGGCAGAAGGGGTATACGGACGTGGAAGAATCTGTATCCGCATCTGTTGCGGGCGACGAGATTGCCGATGACCCGCGTGAGAGCGGACACCGGATGTCGCTGCTGCGCCAGTGGAAAGAGAAAATCATGTCCATCGGCAAGAAAAAAAGCAAATAAGCACGAGGGGGAGCGCAATGGCTTCCCCTTTCCTGCGTAATTTCTACCAATTAAAAGGAGACGCGCGCCATGACACCCGAAGTCCAGCATTATTTACTCGCAGGTTTTCTTCTGCTGGCAGCCGTTTTCGCCGTTCCGCTCTTGAAGCGCGTCCTGACGCCTGTAAAAAAGCGGATTAGCGACCGCATTCCAGCGCTTGTAGGGCATCTTCTCCGCTGCTTCCTGCGCCCGGCAGCGTGGCTCGTCCGCGTCACACTTGCGGGTTGGGCACTGCTAACCATCCCGTGGAGCGCCGAAATCCGTGTGGTGCTCACCCGCGCAATGCCGTACTACCAGGCGTTTGTGCTGGCGATGGCGGCGTGGGGCGTTTGGGAAGCCATCCCGGTTATTTGGCAAATGCTGCATCGCCATCCGCACCCTGATCAGCCGGAAAACTACGAAACGTTGTCACGCTTTTTCGAGAACGGATGCCGAACAGTCGTCGTCGTGATGTCGGTTCTGGTCGGTTTGGACGGCCTTGGCGTACCGGTCACGAGCCTGATCGCCGGCGCGGGTGTCGTTGGGCTTGCCATCACCCTCGCGGCGCAGTCCACGCTCTCCGGCCTGATTGCCGGGATCACGCTCGTTGCGGAGCACCCGTTTTCGCTCGGCGATTACATCGTGCTGGGCGACGTTGAGGGCACCGTCGAGGACATTTCGCTGCGTTCAACCCGCATTCGCACGCCCGACCAAGTGCTCATTACCGTCGAAAACAGCAAGGTTTGCGCCGAATACATCCAAAATGCGAACGCGCGCACCCAGCGCCTGTGGGCGTTCACGATTGGCTTAGAGTACCGCACGAGTGCGCCGCAGGTGGAGCAGTTCATCCGCGACCTGACGAAACTTCTGGTTTCGGATCCGGACGTTGATGGGCAGAGCGTGCAGGCGGTGCTGGAGGAGTTCGCGGATTCGTCCATCAACGTCAACGTCCGCATGATGGTCAACACCCCCGGTTACGGCGATTACCGTGCACTCAAAGGCAGAATTAACCTTGCGGTTATGAATCTGATGGCGGAAGAAGGGCTGTCTTTCGCCTTCCCGTCGAGGAGTGTTTATGTGGAAAAGAACGCACAATGACCGAACGCGCGGACTTCTACTGACCGGATTGAAGGCGGCTGGAAGTGCGGCGGTTGCGATAGCCGTCGCCAGCGCAATACACCTGCAGTTTAGCGCGACGGCAGGGATTATCGCGATTTTGAGCCTGATGGGTACGAAGCGCGAGACAATGAAAGTGGCGCTGGGGCGGCTGATGGCGTACGGCGCGGCGCTGCTGATCGCCTTCGTGTGCTTCTCGCTCTTCGGCGATGGTCTGCTTGCTTTCGGAATTTACCTGTTTGTTTTCGCGTCGCTGTGCTATGCCTGCTCGTGGGGGTACGCGACGGCGATGATTTCCGTGCTGATTTCCCACTTTATGGGAACTGGCGGCATGACGTGGACGCAGATCGGCAACGAAAGTCTGTTGTTCCTCATCGGCACAACCTGCGGCATCCTGACGAACCTGCACCTGCATCCGGACGAAAGGCGCCTGGACGCATTGCTTCGTCAGGCGGATGAGCAGATGCGGACGGCGCTGCGGGCGCTTGCGGAAGCGGCGGATGCGCGTAACCCCTTGATTTTGCTGGGTGAGACGCTCCGGCAGGCGGATGAATGGGCCGCGAAAAACGCCGAAAATAGCCTGACAGACGCGCCCACGCGCGAGATTCACTATATCAACATGCGCCGCCAGCAGCGGAGAATCCTGCTGCAAGTCACGAAAGACGCACAAAAAGTACAGGGGCATCCGCCGCAGGAAGCCGAGGTTCGTGCGCTGATTGGCCGCATTTTTGCCGAGTATGACCGTGAAAACGACTGCACATCGTTGTTGTCCGCACTGCATGACCTGCTGGCAGAGATGCAGCGTCAGCCGCTTCCCACAACGCGTGGCGAGTTTGAGGATAGGGCGCTGCTGTATGTGCTATTGCGGCGCATGGAGGATTTTCTGCTGCTGAAACGCGAGTTCTACGAAACATATGGTTTCGAAAAAATCACCAATTAGAACGTAAATCATAACTATTTTCGTGATAAATTCAGCAAGAATGCGTCCACTTGCGCAAGCAGCAGAAAAATGCTATAATATAAGTTGAAATGAACGCGGAGGTGGCGCATGAAGCAGGAAACGGGGCGGCGGATTGCCCGCTGGGGTTATATGGCAGTCGCGGCGGGCTACCTCTGGTGGAACCTCGCGCGAATGACCGAATTTTCATGGACGTTCACCGTTATGCCGTATCTGGGCGACCTTGGTATCATTGCCGCCATTTTTTCGCTGATTTGGGGCTGGAAAAAACGCTCCCCGCTTGTCTGGACGATGACAGCGGGGCTTGGATGGATGCTGCTGATGAGCGCTATCCGCGGCGAAAATGTTCTCGCGGCTGAGTGGCAGTACCTCAAGGAGGGCATCATTGCGTTCCTCGTGCTTGCGCCGCTGCCGGGCTGCCTTACCGAAAATCGTTTTCGGCAGTTTTTGAAGGGAACGATAGCCGTCTGGACGACCGCAATTACTTGTCAAGCAGCCATTGGCTTGTGGGCGGCAATCAGCGGTCACGCCGTTTTCAGCATGAAGGGGACGTGGTACATCGGCATGAACCTCGGTGACCACCGCCTGTATTTGAACGCTTACGTTACGACCGCCGCCGCAAAAATGGGCATGACCGTGCTTTTGACCGCGGTTTTGTTCGCGCTGAGCCGCACGAAACGGGCGAAAATTGCCTGTGTGATGGCAATTCTGGTACAATGCGGCGCGCTCACGCTGACGGATTGCCGGACGGCGTTCGTGGCGCTCGGCGTCGCGGCGGGGTTCTGCGTGTGGACGCTCCTCGGTGCGAAGGTGCATATGCCGTCGAAATTAAACCATAGGCTTATACTTCCTATGCTGATGGCAGCGGGGATTATCCTCTGCTATGGGCTGTTGACGGGGGTGTTGACGCTGCTTGCCCCGTCCGTCGCGCCCGGCCCGCTGGACAACGTGAACCTGCTGGAGTTCCCAGCACACCTGATGACGGAAGCAGCCGCTGAACAGGAAGTTATATTGGACAGCACACCCGTCCACCGCAGCATTGACACTACGGACGCATTCAACGGGCGCTGGGGGATTTGGAAGGGGGCGCTTCGGCTGCTCAAAGCACAGCCGGAGCTGCTGCTGACGGGCACAAGCGCGCCGCTGGCGGCAGGAATGATGAATTTGTACACGGCTCCCGGCACGAAATACTTCCAACATGCGCACAATCTGTACTTACAGACGCTTGTCAGCTGGGGGATTCCCGGTCTGCTGATTCTGCTGACCGTGATTGCCATGTTCCTCATGCAGACGGCGCGGATTCCCAAGCGCAATCAGCCGCTTTGGGTGCTGATGCTGCCCCTCCCGGTAATTTACCTGCTGGTTTGCGAGTTGGTGGACTGCTTCACGATGCTTTCGACGGGTTCGCCAATGCTCTATTGGCTCTGCCTACTGATGGGCGCGGTGGATGCACAGGCGCGGCGGCTGAAGCCACAAGCGCTTCCGAAATAACGAATGGTTACAAATTTGCGTTTTGGGAGGTGAAGCCATCCGATGGTCGATATCATCATCCCTGTGTACAATGCACTTGATACGCTTGAACTTGCGGTTACGTCTGCACTCATGCAGGGGGACGTGCGAATCCTCCTTGTGGACGACGGCTCCACCGACGGCACAGCGCGCTTGTGCGACGAGCTGGCGCACCATCCGCGCATTGAGGTGATTCATCAGCGGAACCACGGTGTGTCCGCCGCACGAAACGCAGGGTTACAAGCGGCAGCATCGGAGTGGCTGACTTTTCTTGATGCGGATGACGTGCTGCTGCCCGACGCAATCGGCAATCTGCTCGCACTTGCGGGGGATTCGCAGGCGATTCAGGGTCTTGTGACCCGTTCGGAAGCCCCTGATGTGCCGCAATGCACCGTTCAAACCCTCTCTTCGCGTGATATGCTGGACTTGGCGCTGCGAAATCCAACCGTGCATTTGCACACGCACGGCTGGCTGCTGCGACGGGAAATATGTAACGAGAGGTTCAACGAATCGCTGCGGCTTGGGGAGGATGGCGAGTGGATGATGCGGGTGCTGCGCAGCGCGAAAACCGTTTCGCTTGCGCAGGTGAGCACCTATTGCTACCATTTGCGAGCGGATTCGGCGGTGCACAGCGCGGCAGACGTGGTGCGCGAATATCTGCGAACGCTTACGGCGGCACAGCCAACATTAAACTATTTGGACATGCCGGATGCGGCGGCACAGTACCGCTTGATGCACCTGCTGCTGATGCTGACGCACGGGGTGGTGCAGGAGGGCGGCTTTCGCGACGGGCTGCGCCAGTGCAGGGAGATTCGACGCCTGTGCCGGGAAGCGTTCCGCGCGGATTTACGCCGTGTGCGGTGGCTGCCGCGGTCAAAGGCGCAGGCGGTGCTGCTGATGCTGCGGTGCGGGCTGTATCCGCTGGCAAGGCGGGCGATTCTGATTCGGCGCAGGCAGAATCAGCAGGCGTGTGCTTTGGCGGAAAGTGCAATAAAATAGGAAGAGATTTTTCACGCCGGGGTGCGCTGCAGACGGCGAGAGGCAAATCAGCAGTAACTTACGGGTTATCGCGGGTGAAGCGACCTCATCCGTCGCTGCGGCGACGCTTTCATCAGTTGGAAAGTCATGGCACATCCGCGCTTGCACGCCGATGATGGCGAAAATGGTAGACAGCGTATTCGTCAATCGACATCAGCAGATTGTAAATCAGCGCAAAATCAGCACGCGGAAGCTGTATGCAAACGTAGCCAACGAAATTGCGCGAATGCGTCAAGGGTCGAAGCCATTGCAGGGGATCGAAGGGGACAGCGTCCCCTCGCGTCTCCTTCGCTTATGAAAGGAAGTATGACGATGAAACCACTGCGGGTGCTTGTCGTGGGCTGGACGGCGACGACGGGCGGAATTGAGCACTTCTTAATGGCGTATTGTGGAAGAATGAACCGCGAACGCGTTCAATTCGACTTTTTGTGCCGTTTTAGCCCGATTGCATGCCAAAAAGAAGCGGAAAAAATCGGGAAAATATACACGATTACCCGGCGGAGCAGCGATATAATGCGCTATTATCGGGAAATCAACGACTTTTTCCGCGAACATGGGCACGAATACGATATTATCTGGGACAATGAGTGCATGTTCAACGACATGACGCCGCTGAAAAAGGCCGCGGAGGTGGGCATTCCGGTGCGAATCGCGCACTGCCATAATCCGCAGAATATGGATAAATCAGTTATCGGACATGTGCAGGGCTTCCTCCATCGGGTCAATCACCATTCGCTCAGCCGCTACGCCAACGTCCTTTGGGCGTGTTCGATGGAGAGCGCGAAGTGGGCGTGCCCTGCCATGGATTTGCCCTGTGAGGTCATCCCGAATGCCATTGACGCGCAGATGTTCCGCTTCTCGGAGCAGGTTCGGCGCGAGGTTCGCGAGCAGTATGGGCTGGAAGATTGCCTCGTGGTTGGTCATGTTGGGCGCTTACAGTACCAGAAAAACCAAACATTCTTGCTGGACGCCTTCCGCCACCTGCATGAGCGCGAGGAGAAAGCGCGGCTCGTGCTCGTCGGCGATGGCCCGGATTTGACGGAGCTGGAGGCGAAGGCTGTCACCCTCGGCATCGAGCGGGAAGTCCTTTTCCTTGGCAATCGAGATGACGTCAACCGCTTGTTGCAGGCGTTCGACCTGTTCGTCATGCCGTCGCACTTTGAGGGCTTCGGGATGGCGGCTTTGGAAGCGCAGGCGGCAGGGCTGCCGTGCCTGTTATCCGCCAGCGTGCCGAGGGAAACGAAGCTGACGCGAAACGTGGAGTTTATTCCGGCGGAAGATCCGGCGATTTGGGCGGAACATATGCTGAACATGCTGGAACGCCACGAAATCCGCCGCGACGAGGCGCAGACCATCGCCGACGCGGGCTACGACATAGGCACCGCGGCGCAGCGGCTGGAGGACAAGCTCATCGCCCTGACGGAGAGAAAACGGTTTCAGCGGCGCTTCCTGATGACCCCGAAAACGAGTGCATCGGGCGTGCCGGCGCTGAACAAGGCGCGCGCGGACATCGAGCAGATTTCCGCTGAAATGGGATACGCGCCGTTCGTGCTCCACGCGCCGGACAGCGCAAATGGCAGCGTCTGGCAGGCTATCCAAGTCGGCGCAAAGACGCTTGGCGACTGGGTTCGCGCGTTCTACCGGATGCGGCAGGGCGACCTGCTGCTCGTGCAGTACCCGTATTTCCCGGTCAAGGGCTACGGCGTGGCGCGGCTGGCGCTGCACCTGCTGCGCTGGAAGGGCGTGAAAACCGCCGCGCTCGTGCACGACCTCGACTCGCTCCGGCGGATTGGGGGAAGCGCCGCGCGCGGGAGCGACCAGCTGCTGCTGCCGGGGTTCGAGGTGCTCATCGTGCACAGTCAGCGGATGGAAAGCTACCTGCGCACGGTGGGCGTGACGTGCCCGATGATTCTGATGGAAGCGTTTGACTGCCTGTCAGAAGGGGAAATCCCCGTGCGGGAGAAGAGCCGCATGGTCGCGATTGCGGGCAACCTCGCCGCGGACAAGAGCGGATACCTGAAAGATATTGGCAAGGTTCCGCTGGAATGGCAATTATATGGAACAAACTGGGCAGGAAGCGACTCAACGCGCATCGAATACCACGGCGAAATTGCGCCGGAGAAGCTGCCGGAGACGATTTCGGGCGCGTTCGGCATCGTGTGGGACGGCGACAGCCTTGACGGACTGACTGGCTTGTACGGCGCGTACGCCCTGCTGAACAGCCCGCACAAGCTGTCGACATACCTCGCGGGCGGACTGCCGGTGATTGTTGCGAAGAACGCCGCGGCGGCGGATTTTGTGGCGCGGGAGCAGGTCGGCGTGGCGCTGAACAGCCTGCGCGAGCTGCCGGAGCTGATTCGGACGATGCCGGAGGAGGACTACCAGCGCTACGCGGCGAACGCGCGGCGGGTCGGGGCGCAGCTTCGGGCGGGGGAAAACACGAAGCGGGCACTGCGGAAGCTGGAAGAAGTGGAATGAGCAGCTGGCGGACGGGCGCATCCGCATTGGCAATCAGGGCGCGTGCAGCCTGACGGCGCGCTTTCGACCGCAATGCCCGCGCACCGTCCGGCAAAATCCGAAAAAACGAAAATCCTCCCTGCGACCATCCAGCAAATTCGACTGGATGGTCGTTTTTTGACCGAAATTTCCTGCTGAAACGATTTCGAGAATCAGCCGAAACGATTTCGTAAAAAATCCCGCAAACCCTTGAAAACACAGGAATGAAAACGTTTACAACGCGAGGAATGGAGAATCCGGAAAAAATTTTTATAAAAAAACACAGGAAAACACTTGATTTTTTCGCGCGGGTGGTGTATACTCTAACCATCACGAAACCGGTTTAGCAAAAAGCCGAACGGGTTCGTGAACATCACATGTCCCGGAAGCAGAACGCTAACCCGCCTCGGCGCTTCCAGCAAAGACGAAAGGAGGGGCGCCCATGGCCGTGACCATCAAGGATGTTTCCGCAAAGTGCGGCCTGTCCATCTCCACTGTCAGCAAGGCGTTCAACAACTACGCGGACATCAGCCTCGAAACCCGCGAACTCGTGCAGCGCACGGCGCGTGAAATCGGCTATTACCCCAACGCCATCGCCCGCACGCTCAAAACCAACCGCTCCTACAACTTGGGCGTTCTGTTCCAAGAAAAGCGCGGCACGGGCCTGACGCACAGCTTCTTCGCCTCCGTGCTGGATGCGTTCAAGTCGGCGGGGGAGAAGCGCGGGTACGACATCACCTTCATCAACCACCACATCGGGTGGACGGGCATGACCTATCTGGAGCACTGCCGATACCGCAATGTGGACGGCGTGTGCGTCGTCTGCGCTGATTTTTACGCGCCGGAGGTCATTGAGCTGGTGGACAGCAATCTGCCCGTCGTCACCATCGACCACAGCTTCAACAACCGCTCGTGCGTGCTGTCGGACAACATCGGCGGTCTCAAGCTGCTGGTGGATGCCGCTTATCAGAAGGGACACCGCAAAATCGCGTACGTCCACGGCGAAAAATCCTCCGTCACGGAGAACCGCATCATCGGCTTCTACCGCGCGATGCAGGAGCACGGGCTGAATGTGAACCCGGACTTCGTCGTCGAGGCGCTCTACGACAACCCCGCCACGAGTATGCAGGCGGTGCTGAGCCTGATGGATCGCCCTGACCCGCCGACGTGCATCCTGCTGCCGGACGACCATTCGACCCTGGGCGCGCTGCAGGCCGCAAAACAGCTGAACTTGCGCGTGCCGGAGGATTTGTCCCTGGCTGGATACGACGGCATCCGCCTGACGCAGATGCTTCAGCCGCGGCTGACCACCATCGAGCAGGATACCAAGCGCATCGGCGCACAGGCGGCGGAATTCCTGATTGACCGCATCGAGAACCTGCGCACCGCTGGCAGCGAAACCGCAACAATTCCGGTTAAACTGCTGGAGGGCGAATCCATGGGCATCTGCCCGGTGAAGGCAGACGCCGCCAACAGCTGATTTTTTCCGCAAGAGGAGGCGGAAAAAATCACCCTACATCGTATTCCCGCGGCAGGGAAGCCGCTGGAAATATAGCGGGCACAACCCGCCTATTAAAGAGGAGGAAAATCCTATGAAAAAGCTCGTCGCTCTGCTTCTGTGCCTGATGATGGTCGTTCCGGCCACGCTGGCATCGGCGGAAACCGCCGAGGGCAAGGTGCTGAACATCTGGTGCTGGAACGATGAATTCCAGAGCCGCTTCAACGCCTACTATCCCGAAGTGAAGGAAATTGCTGAGGATAAGTCCACCACCACCCTGAACGATGGCACCATCGTCAAGTGGACGATCAACCCCAACGAGGGCAACAACTACCAGAACAAGCTGGACGAAGCCCTGCGCGCGCAGGAATCCGCCGCGGCTGACGACAAGATCGACATCTTCCTGATCGAAGCTGACTACGCTTTGAAGTACGTCGATTCCCCCTACACGCTGGACGTGAAGGCGGACATCGGCCTGACGGACGAAGATCTGGGCGGCCAGTACAAGTACACGCAGGAAATCGCCACCTCCGCTGATGGCAAGCTGAAGGCTGTCACCTGGCAGGCGACCCCCGGCCTGTTCGCGTATCGCCGCTCCATCGCCAAGGACGTGCTGGGCACCGACGATCCCGATGCAGTGCAGGAAGCGCTGGCTGACTGGGACAAGTTCAACGCTGTCGCTGAGCAGGCGGGTGCGAAGGGCTACTACATGCTCTCCGGCTATGACGATGCGTACCGCACCTTCTCCAACAACGTGTCCGCTCCGTGGGTTGCTGACGACGGCGAAACCGTGGTCGTTGACGCGAACCTGATGAAGTGGGTTGACCAGACCAAGACGTACACCGAAAAGGGCTACAACCACAAGTCCTCCCTGTTTGACGCGACTTGGGCGGCTGATCAGGGCCCGACCGGCAAGGTCTTCGGCTTCTTCTACTCCACTTGGGGCATCAACTTCACCCTGCTGGGCAACTCTCTGGAAACTTCCGTCGCTAACGGCGGCAAGGAAGAAGTCGGCAACGGCGCTTATGGCGACTACGCGGTCTGCCAGGGCCCGCAGGCTTACTACTGGGGCGGCACCTGGATTTGCGCGGCTGCTGGCACCGACAACGTGGCGACCATCAAGGACGTTATGCAGAAGCTGACCTGCGACGCGGCGATCGCCAAGAAGATTACCGAGGACACGCAGGACTACACCAACAACGTGGCGGCTATGAACGAGCTGGCGCAGAACTACTCCTCTGCCTTCCTCGGCGGCCAGAACCACATCGCGCTGTTCGCGGAAGCGGCTCCGAAGATCGACATGAGCAACATCTCTGCTTATGACCAGGGTCTGAACGAATCCTTCCAGGGCGCGTTCAAGAACTACTTCGACGGCAACGCCACCATCGACGAAGCCAAGGCGCAGTTCGAGAGCATCATCTCCGAAAAGTATCCGGAACTGGTGAACTTCCAGTGGCCGGACGCGGAGTAATTCGCATCACAAACCAAGCGGCAGGGGCGGGCATTGCGCCCGTCCCTGCTTGCTTTACGAAGAAAATTGCATTCTGTTCCAATGGTGACCTCTGGCAGCGAAATCCCAACGCCCGCCGGATGCCAGAGGTCATCATTGGGGCAAACGAACGTAGGAAGGATTGGTGATTCCGGATGCAGGGAGCAAAAAAGAAAGTCCGCTCCGTCAGCTATGCCAAATGGGGCTATGTGTTCATCGCGCCGTTCTTCATCGTGTTTGCGCTGTTCCAGCTCTATCCGCTCGTCTCGACGATTTATTACAGCTTCTTTGAGTATTTCTTCAAGCAGGGCGGTCTGATTCAGGTCGGCCCGAAATTCGTCGGCTGGACGAACTACTTGTACGTTTTCTCCAAGGATCTGCCCAGATACTTCGGCAACACCATCATCATGTGGCTGATGGGCTTCATCCCGCAGATTGTCTTCTCGCTTCTGCTGGCGGCATGGTTCACCGATAACCGCCTGAAGCTGAAGTGCCAAGGCTTCTTCAAGACCGTCATCTACATGCCCAACCTGATTATGGCGTCCGCGTTCGCCATGCTGTTCTTCGCCCTCTTCGCTGATCAGGGCCCGGTCAACAACATGATTCAGGCACTCGGCGGCGAACCCATCCGCTTCCTCTCGAATATCTGGGGCACGCGTTCGCTCGTCGCGCTGATGAACTTCCTGATGTGGTTCGGCAACACCACCATCATCCTGATGGCGGCGATGATGGGCATCAGCCCCTCCATGTTCGAGGCGGCGCAGATTGACGGCGCGACCCCGAATCAGACGTTCTGGAAGATTACCCTGCCGCTGATTCGCCCCATCCTCGTCTACACGCTCGTCACGTCCCTCATCGGCGGCCTGCAGATGTTCGACGTTCCGCAGATTTTGACCAACGGCAAGGGCGACCCGGTTCGCTCCTCCATGACCGTCGTCATGTATCTGAACAACTTCATCGGCACGTCGAAGAACTACGGCCGTGCGGGCGCGGTGTCCGCCATCATGTTTGTTATCTGCGCGGTGCTGTGCGTGGTCATCATGCGCACGACGCGCGGCGATGATGAACGCAAGCCCAAGCCCGTGAAAGCGGCGAAGGCTGTGAAGGGAGGCAAAGCGGCATGAGTCAGGCAACGATGAAAATGCAGCCCAAGACAAAAGACCAGCAGACCGGAGCCCATGCGGTGCTGACCGCGCGGCGCATCGTGGCGTATGCGGTGCTGATTCTGCTCTGCGCGCTGTGCCTGTTCTTCTTTTACGTCCTCATCATCAACGCAACCCGCCCGCACGCGGATATCCAGAAGGGGTTCTCGTTCCTGCCGGGTTCGTGGACGTCGCTGTGCAACAACTTCACGCAGGTGATAAACAACGCGAACATCCCGATTATCTCCGGTATGCGCAATTCGCTCATCGTTTCCGCCATGACGGCGATTTTTGCGTGCTACTTCTCCGCGCTGACGGCGTTCGGCATTCACGCGTACCGCTTCAAGGGGCGCGCGCTCGCCCTTACCTTCATCCTGCTGATTATGACGATGCCGACGCAGGTTTCCGCGCTGGGCTTTGTGCAGCTGATGGGCAAGATGAACTTGAAGGATTCGCTCCTGCCGCTGTTCCTGCCGTCTATCGCCAGCCCCGCGGTGTTCTACTTCATGTACCAGTACATGCAGGCGAGCCTGCCGCTGGAGGTCATCGAAGCCGCCCGCATCGACGGCAGCAGCGAGTTCGGCACGTTCAACCGCATCGTTCTGCCGATGATTAAGCCCGCTTTGGCGGTTCAGGCGATTTTCACCTTCGTCGGCGCGTGGAACAACTACTTCACCCCCGCCCTGATTCTGAACTCCGCGAACAAAAAGACGCTGCCGATTTTGATTGCTCAGCTCCGCAGCGCCGACTTCCTGAAGTTCGACATGGGGCAGGTCTACATGATGATTGCCCTCTCGATTCTCCCCGTCATCATCGTCTACCTCTTCCTCAGCAAGTTCATCATTGCTGGCGTTGCAGTCGGCGGCGGGAAGGAGTAAAGATTTTCCCGGAAATGAATGCGCCCTCCCTCTTCGGTATGATGAAGGGGGAGGGCGCGTTTTTGTGAAAATAACACTTTTCGCGGAGTTTCTCTTGACAAACGGCTATACTTTCGTATATACTATTATCGTACGACAACGAAGGGAGGAATCGTGATGACCGTTAGCGCAATCACTAAGTGGGGCAACAGCCAAGGTATCCGCATCCCCAAAAGTGTGATGCTTGCCGCGCATTTATGCGAAAACGACGAGGTAGAACTGATTGCTGATAAGGAAACCATTCTTCTCCGCAAACTGCGCCGTCCGCAAACGCTCGACGAACTCTTTGCTGGGTATGAGGGCGATTATCAGCCGATGGAAATTGACACCGGCGCGGATGTTGGGCTGGAGGTACTGGACTGATGAGCACATACCAACCGAAGCAAGGCGACATTGTCGTCATGAATTTCAATCCGCAGGCAGGGCATGAGCAAGGCGGTCGCCGCCCAGCACTGGTTATCAGCAATGTCAGCTTCCACCGCTATACGCATATGGCGATTGTCTGCCCGATTACGAGCAAAACGAAGGATTACCCGATGCATGTTCCGCTGGATGGACGAACGAGAACGCAGGGCGAAATCCTTTGCGAACACGTCAAGTCGCTGGATTATCAGGCGCGCGGCGCAGTCTGCGTGGAAACACTGCCGGAGGACTTGCTGCAAGACGTGTTGGAGCGCGTCAGAATGTCGATTGACTAACCGCATAAAGTTAGCCCGCACGAGGTTCATCCCCCGTGCGGGCTTTGCTGTGTCTGGAATCCGTTACCCGGCAGAACCATCCGCTGCGTCTTCCTCAATCGGCACCATCACCACATCCACCACGCCGCTTTCCGCCAGCGGCATGAGCAGATAGCGGCTTGCGAAGAGCACGCTCGGGTAGGCGACTTTCTCAAGCTCGTCGTCCTGATACGGCGCGATGAATACGCTTTCCTGCGTCTGCGCATCGCGGCGGAGGGTGAAGTGCTTGTCAAACGTCTTTTCGTCGTAGCGGTCAAGGTTCGTCAGCAGCTTTGCGACAACCTCCATGTCCACGGCGACCTGCGCGTTCGGCAAAAGACCGCTGATATCCGTGGGCTTGCGGTCAATCACCATTTCCGTGCGGATGTTCCAGCCGCCCGTGACCGCGCCGTCCGGCAGATCCACCGGCTCAATCGTCACGCGGAAGAGCGTCGTCGTCAGGTTGCCGCCCGCCTGCTTAATCGCCTTTTCCATGTCCGCGGAGAGGAAGTCCGACAGGCGCAGGATGACCGCGGCGTTCTTGTTGGAGAAGCTGATGGCGTCAATGCCGGCGTTGTTCATGTAGCGCAGGCTCATGTAGCCGAAGCGCAGCGTGCGCGCGCCGTACACCGGGTTGCCGTAGGAGTCGGTGACGTAGCCCGCGTCCTTGTTCAGCTCGGCTTCCGCGCTGATGCGCAGCAGCACCTCGTCCGTCTTTTTGTTCCACGTCAGCGAGGGGGTGAAGGGGCGCGGCTGGTCGTCCGCCGTGTTGCGCACGACGCTGCCCAGTTCGCTGTAAGAGAGTACCAGCTGCTCCTGTGTCGTGATGGTCACGAACATCTTCCGCCCGTCGGAGCGCTCGATCACCTGCTGCACCGGGTTCAGGCGTTCGCCGCCGCCGCCCCACCAAGACGGCTCGGTCGGCAGAATGGTGAACTGCGGCGCGTCGTCCATCAGGCGCAGCGTGTAGTAATCCGCCGCGGAAAGCCCGGTCAGCACGAAGTTGTAGTTGCCCGCTTCCTCGCCGGGTTCGCGCTTCAGGATGCCGCTGACCACGTCGCCATCCAGCAACCCAATCGACGTGAACGTGAACCGTGCCGGGTCAGCCTCGCCCTCGTTCTTCTGCTGATTCGCGTCGGGGCAGATGGTCAGCGGGATTTTCTGGATGCTGAAGGCGACATCCACCGTCCCCGGCAGATAGATCGGGTCGCCTTCGGGGATTTTGACGTGCATGACGTAGCTGCCGACGTAGAAGGGCAGCCCGCCGACAAGGTTGTTGCCGGAGTAGGTGATGCTCGCCGTTTCGGGCAAGGTCATGCGCGGGCGGTAGGTCATGGCGTTGTAGGTGGTGTTCGCGGTGCGGCTCGGCACCCACTTGACGCGGTGGACGTGGAAGCACTCCTCGCTGAAGGAGAAGCCGTCCGCGTTGCTTTCCGTCAGCGTGACGTTCTCTTCCGCCGATGCGTACACGCGGTAGATCACCACGTCGCCGGTGTTCAGTCCGCTGATGGTGACGGTATTGCCGTCCGCAGCGTACTGCTTGGCGTCGGCGCGGTAGGTGTCGGGCATGGAGGCAGGCGCTTCGCCCGCGTACACCTGCACGCCCGCGCTCTTTGCGCCCGTGGTCTTAAAGGTGATGGTCAGCGTGCCGTCCTCGTTGTCGGTGGCGGCAATGTCGCTGATTTCCAGCCCGGTCACGGCGCTGCTCGACTTTCCGGCGATGACGGCGGAGTACACCGTTTCGCCGTCGGTGGCGGCAATGTCCTGCCCGGTCAGGTCGCCGAAGCCCCAGAGCTGCAGCGTTCCGTCAAAGTGCGTTGTGTAGCGGTACTGGCTGCCGCCGATGACGACGGTCAGCGCCTTGTTCGGCACGGGGTTGCCCTGCGCGTCGCGGATGGTGACGACGGTGTGCGGCGCGTCGCTTTCCGGCTCCACGCGCACGTTGCCGCGCAGGGTGATGCCGGTCAGGTCGTTCTGATTCCGCAGCACGAGCCGCCCGCTTTCGACATTTAGCGACACCTGCGCGTTGTCAAGTGCAATCGGCGCGCCGTCTCTGAGCAGTGCG
>ERZ779869.1206-NODE-1206-length-24985-cov-11.732331_pt1 | contig 24985 bp, 18 predicted proteins | sample MGYA00511557_ERZ779869 | MGnify/ENA primary metagenome ERZ779869 (study PRJEB29588, sample SAMEA2154620) | human gut metagenome | biome: human gut; feature: human-associated habitat; material: faeces | place: Denmark | collected 2008/2010 ... | reverse complement strand
TTTATCCTGCAGACCCGCTAAAATGTCTTAATAAGTATATGTTGTGGTTATTTTCAGCCATATTTTCATAGCTGGCTGATTAGTTTGAATTATATCTTAACTACCTGGTAAGTATAATATTAAATATTAATAAAGTATGTTGTAAATACAACAAAAATAAGATTATAATGTAATGAGTGCAAAAGAAAAGGAAGCGGCTGCGAAGCAGACATTTACTTTTCTTGCACCATTAACGAACGAATATCCTGTGAAACAGGATAAAGAGTGCGGAAGCACGAATTCGTGAGTGTAGGATATGCTAGGTTATAATACAGGTGTGTAGTATATTAAGTTAATAGTGCGAAAAGATAGAGATTGGCAAATGAGTGCAAAAGAAAAGGAAGCGGCTGCGAATAGACACCGTAGATTTTATAGATTATTTTATGAATAATATAGAGAAGAATAGGATTGAAGAATATGGGCAGAATATTATATGACATTTCACAGGATTATATGGGAGTTATACAAAAGAGCAGGCTGTTTAGCGGTATAGAACCAGACGAGGCTAATGGAATGAGCAAATGCCTTGAGATAACATTTCGCGAGTATGACAAAGAAGAAGTTATATTTAATGAAGGCGATAAAATATCCAAAATAGGTATGGTGATTCAGGGCAATGTGAGCATAGAAAAGGCTGATTACTGGGGCAACAGGCATATTATGACATATGTGTCAGCGGGTGAAATATTCGGAGAGGCATATGCATGCAGTAACGACAAGACATCCAATGTAGAGGTTGTTGCGGCAGATAAATGTATAGTTGCATTTCTTGACACATACAAGGTTATGACGGTATGCAGTTCATCGTGCCAGTTCCACAGTAATCTTATTCATAATCTTATATATATGCTTGCTGACAGGTGTGTGGTTATGAACGAGAAGATTACACATTTATCCAAACGAAGCACTAAGGAGAAAGTATTGTCATATTTATCAGCAAGAGCCGCCAAATGTGGGAGTGATGAGTTCGATATACCATTTAACAGGCAGCAGTTGGCTGATTATCTTTCAGTTGACAGGAGTGCAATGTCAGCAGAATTAAGCCGTATGAAGAAAAATGGAGAAATTGATTTTAGGAAAAATCATTTTATTATAAAATGTCGTGATAAACAATAATCTGCCGCTGTAAAGACACATAATTTGGAAGAAAATGTTAATTTAAGCCGTCATTGTATAAAACTAAAAACAACTAAAAAATGTATTGAAATTAATTGACAGGGGTGTTAATATACCCTTGCGAGAGATAGTTAAGAAATTAACATTTCGCTTTATATTTTTGAGAGTTTTGTATACAATATACAAACTATTATACAAATTAACAGTTATTTTATTAAGGAGGAACCAATAATGGTAAATTTTGATCAGTGGAATGGTTTCAAAGGCAGACTTTGGAAAGAAGAGATCAATGTAAGAGATTTCGTTCAGAACAATTACAAGCCATATGATGGAGATGAAAGTTTCCTTGAAGGACCTACAGAAGCTACTAACAAGCTTTGGGGAAGACTTCAGGAATTACAGAAGGAAGAAAGAGCTAAGGGCGGCGTACTTGATATGGAAACAAAAGTTGTTGCTGGTCTTACAGCTTATGGTCCTGGATATATAGATGAATCTATGAAGGAGCTTGAACAGGTAGTTGGTCTTCAGACAGATAAGCCACTTAAGAGAGCATTTATGCCTTATGGTGGTATCAAGATGGCAGAAGAATCATGCAAGAACTATGGTTATGAACCAGATCCAGAACTTCATAAGATCTTCACAGAATATCATAAGACACATAACCAGGGTGTATTCGATGCTTATACACCAGAGATGAGAAAGGCTCGTCACAGCCATATCATCACAGGTCTTCCAGATACTTATGGACGTGGACGTATCGTAGGTGACTACAGAAGAGTTGCCCTTTACGGTATCGACTTCCTTATGGAAGAAAAGAAGAAGGATCACGCTAACTGTGGTTGTGGAACAATGACTGATGACGTTATCCGTTTAAGAGAAGAAATATCTGATCAGTACAAGGCACTTGCAGGTATGAAGAAGATGGCTGAAAGCTATGGTTATGATATCAGCAAGCCAGCTACTAACGCTAAGGAAGCTGTTCAGTGGTTATACTTTGGATATCTTGCAGCTATCAAGACACAGAATGGTGCTGCTATGTCTGTAGGTCGTGTATCTACATTCCTTGATATCTATATTCAGAGAGATCTTGAAGCTGGTACTCTTACAGAGAAGGAAGCTCAGGAACTTATTGATCATTTCGTTATGAAGTGTAGAATGGTTAAGTTCGCAAGAATTACATCATACAACGAATTATTCTCAGGAGATCCTACATGGGCTACTCTTGAAGTTGGTGGTACAGGTATCGATGGACGTTCAATGGTTACAAAGAACGACTTCAGATTCCTTCATACACTTGAGAATATGGGACCTTCACCAGAACCAAACCTTACAGTACTTTATTCTTCAAGACTTCCAGAAAGCTTCAAGAAGTATGCTGCTAAGATTTCTGTTGATACATCTTCAATCCAGTATGAGAACGATGATGTTATGAAGGTAACATGGGGCGATGATTATTCAATCTGCTGCTGTGTATCTGCTACACAGACAGGTAAGGAAATGCAGTTCTTCGGAGCTAGAGCAAACCTTGCTAAGTGCTTACTTTACGCTATCAATGGTGGTGTAGATGTTAAGAACAGAGAACAGGTTGGTCCTGCTTATAAGCCAGTTACTTCAGAATATCTTGATTATGATGAAGTTGTTGATAAGTTCGATGCTATGATGGATTGGTTAGCTGATCTTTATGTTAATACACTTAACCTTATCCAGTATATGCATGATAAGTATTACTATGAAGCTGCTGAGATGGCTCTTATTGATACAGATGTTAAGAGAACATTTGCTACTGGTATCGCTGGATTCTCACACGTTGTAGATTCACTTTCAGCTATTAAGTATGCAAAGGTTAAGACAGTACGTGATGAGACAGGTATCGTTGTAGATTACGAAATCGAAGGCGACTTCCCTAAGTATGGTAACGATGATGACAGAGCTGATGATATTGCTGTATGGTTACTTAAGACATTCCTTGAGAAGATTAAGAAGAGACATACTTACAGAAATTCAGAGCCAACAACATCTATCCTTACAATTACTTCTAACGTAGTATATGGTAAGTACACAGGTGCTATGCCTGACGGACGTAAGGCTGGTACTCCACTTGCTCCTGGTGCTAACCCAAGTTATGGTGCAGAGCAGAATGGTCTTCTTGCTTCACTTAACTCACTTACAAAGCTTCCTTACGAGTGGGCATTAGATGGTATTTCTAATACACAGACAATGAACCCAGACGCTTTAGGACATAACGAAGAAGAAAGAATTAACAACCTTGTTAACGTTATGGATGGATACTTCGATCAGGGCGCTCATCACCTCAATGTTAACGTATTCGGTAAGGATAAGTTACTTGATGCTATGGAACACCCAGAAAAGCCAGAATATGCTAACTTCACAATCCGTGTATCTGGTTACGCTGTTAAGTTCATCGACCTTACAAAGGAACAGCAGATGGATGTTATTTCAAGAACATTCCACGACAGAATGTAATCATACGAATAGTATAATTGCTTGAAAATTAAATGGGATAAAAGTGGCTTTAAGTTGTATGTTTACTGGTGATAAGTTACATTAAGTTATAACAAAAAATGAAAAAGCCACCTGTATTCAAAAAATGCAGTACAATCTGAGATGATTGTACTGCATTTTTGAATTTATGTGAGCAACGAGCCAAAATCTGTGCTTGTATGAGAATTTGACGACTGCTGTAATGATTAAATGAGGGGGAAAATCTGTCGAAGAATGGAAGTCCAGTTACTTTTCTGATAGAGAAAACGAACGATGATTACAGTCTGTTTTTCTTCATCAATCGTATAAAAGGCAAGGTAATTATTGATTATCACAAAACGAATGCCCTGACTTAATTCAAAACGAAACTCCTGTACGATATTTTTTTATGAAAAAGTTGTAAAGTGGTGTTATACAGGAATGAGGCAGTAATCGCAAACACAATCTACAATACAAAATGATATTCTTTTTTTCTGGATGTTTCTGTGATATACTTATACGCAGTCGTATCAGACCGGAAAGGAAATATTATGTTACAAAAATTATATGTTTTTTTCAGGAAAGAAACCGTTTTGTCAATTGCAGTGATCCTGGCGCTTCTTTCTATGTTCTGGGTCAGACCGGATAAGGCTTATTTTACTTATATCGATTTCAGGACTCTCGGGCTCCTCTTCTGTTTGATGGCAATTGTAGCTGGTTTGAAGGCTGTTGGTGTTTTTGATATACTTGCCCAAAAATTGCTGATGGGAACATCGGGAACTGTGGGTGTGATCAGGCTGTTGGTACTCTTATGTTTCTTCCTGTCAATGGTGATCACCAATGATGTGGCATTGATTACTTTTGTTCCTCTTGCACTGATCATTGTGCATAAACTGCCAAAGGAACTGGGCAATTACTGGCTTCTTAAAATAGTAGCCATGCAGACAATCGCTGCTAATCTCGGAAGCATGCTCACACCAATCGGAAATCCGCAGAACCTTTATCTATATGCCAGAGCAGGGATGTCCGCGGCAGAATTAATAACCCTGATGCTTCCCTATTCCGCCACAGCACTTATCCTTCTTCTGATATGGATACAGGTAGCCGCTGCCAAAGCACCTCACGTATGCGGTTCCGAAAAAGATAAAACTCTTTTGGGATTCTCTGACAGAAAAGAACTTAACATGGAATACCTGGCCGCTTACCTGATCTTATTTACAATCTGCCTGCTCACTGTTGCACGTATCATTCCATACCAGATTCCTCTTGTATTGGTTCTTATATATATGCTGCTAAGAAACAGGGAAAATATAAGCAGGGTGGATTACTCCCTGCTTGCCACCTTTATCGCATTATTTATTTTTATCGGCAACCTTGGAAGGATTCCGCAATTCAGCAGTTTTCTGGAAAGAATCATGGCAGGAAGGGAAACACTTACTGCTGTTCTTGCCAGTCAGATTATGAGCAATGTTCCCGCTGCGCTTCTTTTATCCGGCTTTACAGATAATTACCGGGCTTTAATTGTCGGAACCAATATTGGAGGTCTCGGCACTCTGATTGCATCCATGGCAAGCCTGATAAGTTTCAAATATATTGCAAAAGAAAACAGGAATCTGAGAGGGAAGTATTTGGGAATATTCACAGCCTCCAATATTATATTCATGATATTCATGTTAATATTGTATTTTTTTCTTAGATAAAGGTTTTCCCGGAATTACAAAAGCTATAACAATTCTTTCTTCGCAAAAAATTCTCCGCGGCACCTCCCATCCTGGAAGAAAAGCCGCGGAGAAATAAATATATTTTCGGTGCCAATACAAAGATCATTAATCTTTACACCACTTTACAACTTTTTCATAAAAAAATATCGTACAGGGCTTTCTGATGTATAATGAGTTTGCTCTAAAACATTTTATTTTGAAACTTTTTCTGCTCCAACAGCAGATACTTTGTTTTTACTCGTTTTATCAATACTAACATTGGAATCTGTACATTCCATTCGATTTTTATATCATCACTTTTCGTCTGGGATTACCACAAAATCCCTCAATACCTTTTACCACGCATGTTCCTATGCAAAAGTTGATTATTCCCACTTTATGAATATCACAGCTAAAGTTGCTTTGAGAATGATACTGGATTCTTAACAACTGAAATATTTAAGTTGTTTGATTAGTTAGCTTGGCTATAAAGATGAAATTATATTAAATTAATGAATATAATTTAAGTTTCTTGTATATAATAGTTGACTCTGAAACAGGAAAACGTAAAGACCGTACAGATTATCCAATTACAGCTATTAGGGAAGCTATCCTTAATGCATTAGTGCATCGTGATTATAGTATTCATACAGAAGGCATGCCTATACAGATTATTATGTTTGAAAATAGAATAGAGATTAGAAATCCAGGTGGAATATATGGAAGAATAAGAATAGACCAATTGGGAAAAGTACAACCAGACACGAGAAATCCAATAATTGCATCAGAACTAGAGGTGTTGAAAATTACAGAAAATAGATATTCAGGTATTCCTACTATAAGAAGGGCAATGCGTGAATATAATTTACCTGAACCAGAATTCTTGGACGAAAGGGGCTGCTTTATAGTTAAATTATATAAATACAAAGAAAATGAATATAATAAAATGATTGAAAGCAGCGAAGAGAAAAATTTAATTATATTCTGTAAGACACCTAGAACAAGAAATGAAATTTGTCATTATTTAGGTATAAATTCAGTGTCATATGTTATGAAAAAATATGTTATGCCATTAGTTGAAAGAGGAATATTAAAAATGAGTATTCCTGATAAACCTAAGAGTACGAAACAGTTATTTTATTGTGAATAGGATTTATTGATGATATATGTTTGGATATGTGATGGGGATTGAGTAGATGGAAATAGGAGTTATTGGTCTGAGCAAATTTAGTTATAATTAGAGTGGTATTAAATTATATATGTGATATGATTTAGGTGATGGATAACAAAAATTATCCATTAATAAGATCACGAAAAAAATAATTAAAAATTATATAGAAATAGAAACAGCAAAAATATTTATCTGCTGTTTCCATATAATCAAAAAAATTAAAATTTAAAATCCTTCCGCGGATGCTTATTTATCAATAGGTTCTTAGATTATATGAATGTTGAAATTATAGATATAAATTCAAAGGAATTAAAGGTGTAAAGCTGTACATGAAAATGTAGAACTTTATTTCACGAAAATACATTGACATTCATCTATGTATATGCTAATTTTATACATAGATAATTATCAATACGAGGTGAATGAAATGAGATTAGCGGATGTTTCTTTAATATGCAAGGCACTTGGAGATTCAAACAGGCTGGAAATAGTGCAGATGTTGTCAAATGGAGAAAAATGCGGATGCAGGCTTTTGGAAAGATTTAGTATTACTCAGCCTACATTATCTCATCATATGAAAATACTGGTGGAGTGTGGGTTGGTTAATGACCGGAAAGAAGGCAAATGGCACCATTATTCCTTGAATTGTGAAACTTTAATAGAATTCAAAGATTCTATTGGCAGTTTGACGTGTGAGTCATGCTGTGACAAAAAAGATAGCTGTTGTTAGAGGGGGAATCCTGTTAATACTTGTAAAGATTGTAAATAAGACGAAAGGAAGTTTTCTATGACAGTAAGAGAAAAAGCAGAACTGATTGTAAAAGATATAAAGAAAGAACAGGGAACAAATCCGGTTGTCATTTTTAAACAGATAGCAAAGAAGGAATATGTCAGTATTCATGGACCGGAACACCATATATTAGATGGTGCAAGTTTGCTTGTAGCCTACAAAAACGCAGGAGGAGAGATAGACTTAGAACAGGCATTGGACAGGCTGATGGCAGAGGGGCTTCGGATGCCGGGGGCAATGTGCGGTTTATGGGGAATATGCGGAGCAATCACATCTATAGGTGCTGCACTTGCAATCATCGACGGAACAGGTCCGCTTTCAACGGATGGAACATGGGAAAATCATATGCAGTTTACCTCGAAAGCAATTGGAGAATTAGGAACCATAAACGGACCAAGATGCTGCAAGAGAGATGCAATGATAGCATTTAAGAATGGTATTGATTATGTGAATGCTCATTATGGAGTAACATTGCAATATGAACAAATGCAATGTGGATTCACAGATTTTAATGAGCAATGTATAAAGGAGAGGTGTCCATTTTATGAGTAATGTAAAAGTAGCTTTTATTTGTGTTCATAATTCATGTAGAAGTCAGATTGCTGAGGCTTTTGGAAGACATCTGGCATCAGATGTGTTTCAAAGTTATTCGGCGGGTACAGAAACAAAACTACAGATTAATCAGGATGCTGTCCGTATTATGAAGGAATTATATAATATAGATATGGAAGCAGAAGAACAGTTCAGTAAGCTGGTTAGTGATATTCCAGATCCGGATATTGCAATATCAATGGGATGTAATGTAGGGTGTCCATTTATAGGCAGACCATTTGATGATAATTGGGGACTTGAAGATCCAACTGGAAAAAGTGATGAGGAATTTAAGATAGTCATTGAACAAATAAAGCATGATATTTTGGAGTTAAAAAGTAGATTGAACCATAATGAGATTAATATAAGTTATTTTAAAAGTATCATAGATCAGGATAGAGCCGCAGTCGTTATATGCAATCTTAATCATGAAATAATATATATGAATCCTGCTGCGGTTGTTAATTATGGAAAGCGTGGCGGAGACAAGCTGATTGGCAGAAGCTTGCTGGAATGTCATAATAAGGAATCACAGGAAAAGATAAGACAGGTGACAGAATGGTTTGCACAGGACGAAAGCCATAATATTGTGTATACATTTCATAATGAGAAGCAGAATAAAGATGTATATATGGTGGCACTTAGAGATAGTGGCAAGCTGATTGGATACTATGAGAAGCATGAATATCGAGATAGAGAAACAATGAAAATGTATGATTTATGGTGAGTTCCACCTAATGAGGAAGTAATAAAAAATATTGTAGACTGCTTTCTGTGCAAAACCAATGTTCATGTCAGATATCAGAGATACCTTGATGACTGCTATTGGCCAGATTCAGGCAGATACGCGCTCTGAATGATCCGGTACTGGCTGGAATCAACATTTTTGCCATGACTGCAAATGCATTTGATGAGGACAGAAAAAAGCACTGGAATGCGGTATGGATGGATTCTTAACCAAACCAATTGTTATTGAGGAATTGATCAGTACATTACAGAAAAAACTGGATTAGTTAAGAAAAAATAAAGTGATGCTAAGAAAACGTACGGTGATAATTGGCAGAATAATGCGGGTGAGGCAGATCATATTGATCCGTTAGCTAATTTTGTTAAATGTCATAAGCGTAATCCATTTATATCAAAAGAAGATTTAAAAGATATAGGAAATAGAGATGATAATATTCAGATATTTTCAATTATATGCGTTATTGTGTTAAAAATATATCGGCCTATATTGCAAAATATACAATAAATTGTACAAAACTACTAAAAATATTTGAAATAATTATATAAAAATAGCAATTGTACCCAATAAATTAATGTGATACAATCAAGGAAACTAAAACAGAAGAAATAGTTTCCTTGATTTTTTGTTTTATAAGCGTCACTGATACACAACATTAAAAGGAGCATTATGAATAATAAAGAGAAGATTTTACAGGCAACGATACAGGCATTTAATCAAAAAGGCCTTAAATTTACAATGGACGATATTGCATCTATTCTTGCAATGAGTAAGAAGACAATATATACAATTTTTAAAGATAAGAACACTCTGTTTATGGAGATGGTAGATTATCTGTTTGACACGATTAAAGAGAGCGAATCAGAGATAATTGAAGATAATACATTATCAACAATTGAGAAGATAAGACGTATTCTTGGAGTTATGCCTGAGAGTTATAAAGATATTGATTTAAGACAATTATATATGTTAAAGGACAAATTCCCGGAGATATACAGACACGTTGAAGAACGTCTGGAGAATGGATGGGAGACAACGATTAAGCTTTTGGAACAGGGGATTGAGGAAGAAGTGATAAGACCGGTTAATGTATTGATGTTTAAGATGATGATGGAGGCATCAATAGAACAATTTTTCCAAAGAGACATTCTTATAAGGGCAGGAATGACATATACACAGGGACTTGATGAGATTGTGGGAATATTATTAGATGGCGTGGCAGTTAAGGAAAGTCATTGAAAATAAAAAGGAGGAATATATAATGCAGGACAAATCAAAGGTTATATTTAACAATGAAATTGATAGAAAGGCATATAGAAAAGCTATTAATTCAAAAAAAAAATACACAAGAAAATATGGTGATGACAGCAATGCCGACTATAAGGTGACAATAAAGAAGAACAAATACATAGGTGATATGCTTGGCGTGTATGATGTGAGGGTTGCAGATAAGCCTGCAAGCGTATCTAACGGTAATAAAGAAGAATTTGATACTGATAAAGGTATTATAGTTGGCAATATAAGAATGGGTTTTGGACATTACAGAATATCAATGGCGATTGCTTCAGCAGCTAATGCACTTGGATATGTTCCTTACTGGATGGATCTTAATTCTTACGATAATACAACCTGTACTAAAGTTATAAGGGCACAGAACGACCTGTATTCGCTTGGTTCAAGGTTATCACAAAAGAGCTGGCTGTTTAACAGACTGGTGTGGGAACCAATGAATTACGAGGGTTTCAGGAAGCTTTCCTATAACGCTTCAGACCAGAAGAATGCAGAGCTTATGGCACCTGTATATAAGAATGTTCCTAAGAATATTCCGGTTATTGCAACTCATGTATGGCCGGCACAGGCGGCAGTACACGCAGGTATGAAAAATGTTGTTAATGCAATACCGGATAACTGGCCAATGGCATTGCATTTGTCAGAAGGAAGTATTCATACAGTCCAGACTCATTATGCTTATCAAGGTTACAGGATACTTAATGGAATGGCCGGCAATAAGGTGTTAAATGAAATGCCAGCAGATAGTCTTGTATACACAGGACATTATATCGACCACGAGCTTGTAGCTAATATTGAGGCTGACTGCAATGCAAGAATAGCAAGAAAACAGAACGGAAAGCCTATGAGATTTCTGCTTACAATTGGTGGCGCAGGTGCACAGAAAGAGATATTTGCCCATATAATTAAATACCTTATTCCTTATATTAAGAAGAATAAGGCAGTGTTATATGTTAATGTTGGTGATTATAAAAATGTATGGGACGAACTTATAAGAGATATCCCACAGATGAGAGAACTGGCAACTGAGCATTTTGACAACTGGAAAGACACCAAGGCATTTGCCACGAAGGCATTATCAGCCAGCCAGATAAACAATTCTGATGTAGTAACAGATAACAATAGAGATGATAATTCTAAGAATATTACAGCAGATAATTCAAGTGAAGACACATCTGATAATATAACAGGTATACATGGCTTTTATCACAAGAATATATTCGAGGCAGTGTATTGTACTAACCTTTTGATGAGGAGTGCAGATGTGCTTGTTACAAAGCCAAGTGAATTAGCATTCTATCCAGTGCCAAAGTTATTTATAAAGCGAGTTGGTGGACACGAACAGTGGGGTGCTGTTCATTCAGCAGAGATAGGTGACGGAACACTTGAGTGCAGGGATATACCTCATACTTTACAGATGATAAAGCTGTTTATGGAAGATGATACATACATTATAGATATGTGTAAGAACATCAAGAAGAATAAACAGATGGGTATATATAATGGTGCATATGAGGCTGTCAAATTAGCAGTGAATATGAAGAAATCAGACATTTAATACGGCGTGCAGTAATCAGGAACTTGAAAAATATGAAGAAATCGGACATATAGAAAGGAAAGAGGTAGCGTATGGGGCTTAATAAGAAAGAAATGGCATCTTATGGCATAGGTGCAGTTGGCAAAGATATGGTTTATATGTTTTGTGCAAGTTATATTCTGTATTATTATCAGGATATACTTGGGGTTAGTGCGATAGCAATGGGGATTATACTTCTTGCGGCACGAGTATTTGATGCATTTAACGATCCTATAATGGGTGTAGTTGTTGCAAAGACAAGAACCAGATGGGGAAAGTTCAGACCCTGGCTGTTTATTGGAACATTGCTTAATGCTGTTGTATTATTTCTGATGTTTTCTGCACCACCAACACTTGATGGCGGCGGACTTGTTGCTTATGCCGCAGTAACTTACGTTTTGTGGGGCGTTACTTATACAATGATGGATATTCCTTATTGGTCAATGATACCAGCATTTACAGAGGGCGGCAAGGAAAGAGAGAATATGTCAACAATGGCACGTTCCTGTGCAGGTGTAGGTTCAGCACTTGTTACAATTATTACAATGCAGTGTGTATATATGCTTGGAAAGGGCAATGAATATGCAGGTTTTAAATGGTTTGCACTTATAATATCAATACTGTTCTTTACTGCAATACTTATTACCTGCTTTAATATTAGGGAAAAATCAACAGTTGATGTTGAAACAGTATCAGTAAAGCAGATGTTCAAGGCACTTTTTCAGAATGATCAGGCTGTTACAGTAGTTATAACAATTGTTCTTATTAATACATCTGTGTACATAACTTCTAACCTTGTCATATATTTCTTTAAATATGATTTTGGCGGTGCAGACTGGTACAACGGCTATACACTATTTAATACATTTGGTGGTGCAATACAGATATTATCAATGATGGTATTGTTTCCGCTTCTTAGAAAGTTTTTGAACACAATAAAGATATTTTATGTAAGCTTTGTTATGGCTATTGCTGGTTATATAGTTTTATTTATTCTTATATTCACATCAATGTCGAGTGTGTTTATTTTATTTATTCCAGCATTTTTCATATTTGCAGCAAATGGAATGTTATTAGTCTTAACGACTATATTTCTGGCGAATACGGTTGACTATGGCGAATTTAAGAATAAGCGAAGAGATGAGAGCGTTATATTTTCAATGCAGACATTTGTTGTAAAGCTTGCTTCAGGTATAGCCGCATTAGTTGTGTCAATATGCCTTTCAGTATGCAGGTTAAGCAGTAATACAGATGTGGTGACAGATGCTGTGGCTGGTGGTTCGGTAGTAGGACTTAGAATGACAATGACAGTAATTCCGGTAATAGGTCTGCTTATTGCAGTATTTTACTTCCACAGAAAGTACATTTTAACAGAGCAGAAAATGGAAGAGATATCGGAAAGAATTAAGGAGAGCCATTAATGATAACGATTAATAATAATATGTATGTGCTTGATACTGACAATACATCTTATGCGTTTGCCGTGCTTGGAAGCGGGCAGTTGGAGCATTTGTATTATGGAAGAAAGTTACACGCCAATGAGGCTGTGATGACAGAGAAGCATACATTTATTCCGGGTAATACTAATGTATACAATAAAGATTATTCGTCTTATTCGCTGGAAGATGTGTGCCTTGAAATGTCATCATTGGGAAAAGGCGATATAAGAGAGCCTTTTATCGAAGTCACATATCCTAATGGAAGCAGTACAACGGATATGGTGTTTGACAGGGCAGAGATTATACAGGGCAAGGAAGAATACGATACGCTTCCGGGGTCTTATGATGATAATGGAGAGGTTGAACAGCTCGTCATCTATCTTAAGGACAGGAATTATAATCTCACATTGGAGCTTCATTATTATGTATATGAAAAATGTGACATTATAACAAGAAGTGCCAAGCTTGTTAATTCAGGAAATGAGAGCGTAAGGCTTGAAAGATTAATGAGTATGCAGCTTGATTTAAACGAGAGTGATTATGAATTGTCTTTTTTTAATGGTGCGTGGGCAAGGGAGATGAATAGAAGCAGAATACCCATTCGTGCCGGTAAGTATGTAAATGAGTCGGTCACAGGAACATCATCAAACAGAGCTAATTCTTTTTTTATGATAGGAAGAAGTTCAACGACAGAAGATTATGGCGAATGTTATGGATTTAATCTTATATACAGCGGCAATCATTATGAAGCGGCACAGGTTAATTCATATGGTAAATTAAGGCTTGTATCGGGAATTAATCCAGCTACATTTTCTTATATTATTGAAGCAGGAAAATGCTTTGAAGCTCCAGAGGCGGTGCTCACTTATTCATATAAGGGCTATAACAAGATGAGCCATAATATGCACGAATTTGTAAGAAAGCATATTGTGCGTGGAAGCTGGCGCGACAAGGAAAGACCAGTTCTTATTAATAGCTGGGAAGCGGCATATTTTAATATTAATGAAAGAAAGCTTGTGAAGCTTGCAAAGGCGGCTAAGGATACAGGTGTTGAACTGTTTGTTATGGATGATGGCTGGTTTGGCGAGAGAAATGACGACACAAGTTCATTAGGCGACTGGACACCGAATAGCAGAAAGCTTCCAAATGGAATAGCTGGCATTGCGGATAAGATAAAAGAATCCGGGCTTAAATTTGGAATATGGGTTGAGCCTGAGATGGTGAGTGTGAACAGCAGATTATATGAGGCACACCCTGAATGGGTAATTGAAATACCAGATGTAGAACATTCAGAGGGACGGAACCAGAGAATTCTTGATTTAACCAATAAAGCGGTTCAGGATTATATAATTGAGAAGATGAGTGAGGTGTTCTCATCAGCAGATATATCTTATGTAAAATGGGATATGAACAGAATATTCAGCGATTATTATTCTAAAAATCTGCCACCTGACAGGCAGAAGGAAGTATCGCATAGATATGTGTGCGGCTTGTACAGATGTATGAAGGAACTTACTAATAGATTTCCTGATATATTATTTGAGGGCTGTGCGGCAGGCGGCAACAGATTTGATCTGGGAATATTATGCTATTTTCCGCAGATATGGGCAAGTGATAACACAGATGCGCTTTGCAGGGCACAGATTCAGTATAATTACAGCTACGGTTATCCATTATCGTGTATTTCAGCCCATGTATCGGCAAGTCCTAATCATCAGACATTAAGAAATATGCCGTTAGAGAGCAGATTTGCAGTTGCAGCATTTGGGCTTCTTGGCTATGAATGTAATATGTGTGATATGAATAAAGAGGAATTAAATGCTGTGAAATGTCAGATTGAACTGTACAAGAAGTTAAGAAATGTATTCTTTACTGGTACATTTTACAGAACAGAAAGCTTTGAAGAAGAAAATGCAGGTAATGCCAGTGTATTAAATAATGGTAAAGGCAATATGGCAGAATGGACAGTAGTATCAACGGATAAGAAGAAAGCTGTCGGATTAATTATGCAAAAACACGTTATACCTAACACACAGTATGCCTGTTACAGGGCTAAAGGTCTTGATGAAGCTAAGAAATACCATTTTTACAACAGAAAGCTTCAATATGACATTAAAGAATTCGGTGAGCTTGTTAATATGGTATCGCCAATACATATCAAGCAGGGTTCTATGTTACAGGATATACTGTCAAAGCTTAAGAAAATGGATGGTGAAACAGAAGATTACATAGCTTATGGAGATACACTTATGTATTCGGGTGTCAAGTTAAAGCAGGCATTCAGTGCAACAGGCTATAATGAGAATGTCCGATTTTTTCAAGATTTTGCAGCAAGATTATACTTTATGGAAGAGGTAGAAGATGATAAGCAGTGACATAATTAGTTCGGGCGGTATTGATAATATATTAAAGGATCTATATATTGATGAAAGCCAGCTTGAATACCAGAGGAAAAGATATATTAATGCTCTGAACCGCTTCACACAGTTATATGGTGAAGGAGATGTGTTTATATTCAGTGCACCGGGAAGAAGTGAGATTGGCGGTAACCACACAGACCACCAGAATGGAAAAGTTCTTGCAGCTTCTGTTAATCTGGATATTATCGCAGTGGTAAGACCAGTGAATTCCAAGGAGAGTGTGTCAGAGGAAGGCAGTTTATCTGGGCATAGTGGTGTTAATGCCGGAATTATAAGAATTGTGTCAGACGATTATCCAATGATACAAGTGTCATTATCGGACACGGATATTAACAAGGAAGAATACTCAACAACTAAGGCACTTGTTAAAGGTGTGACTGCCGGCTTTAAGAAAAAAGGTTTTAAGACAGGAGCATTTGATGCGTTTATAACAAGTGATGTGCCTATGGGAGCAGGGCTTTCATCATCTGCGGCATTTGAAACACTTATAGGAACAATACAGTCACATATTTATAATGCTGGAAAAGTATCAGCAGAAGATATTGCAGTTATCGGACAGATGGCAGAGAATGAGTATTTTGGCAAGCCTTGTGGACTTATGGATCAGATGGCGTGTTCGGTTGGCAATATGGTCTATATTGACTTTAATAATAAGGAAAATCCAGTTGTTAATAAGCTTGATGTGGATATTAAAAAATTCGGCTACAGCCTGTGTATAACTGATACTAAAGGCTCACACAAGGATTTGACAGATGATTATGCAGATATCCGTCAGGAGATGAACGCGGTTGCCGGTTACTTCAGACAGGAGGTTCTTCGTGGCATTACATTAAAGGATATACTTGATAATTTTAAAGAACTACAGGAGAAGTTCGGTGACAGGTGCATACTAAGAGCAGTTCATTTTATAGAGGAAAATGAGAGAGTAGAAAATGAAGTAAATGCTCTTACATCTGGAAATATTGATGAATTCTTAAGGCTGGTATCAAAGTCAGGTGATTCATCTTACAAATATCTTCAAAATATATATTCAACCAAAGATACTGCCAATCAGGGCGTTTCACTTGGACTTATGATGAGTGAAATATTCTTAGGTGATAATGGTGCATGCAGAGTTCACGGAGGTGGCTTCGCAGGTACAATACTTGCAATTGTCAAGGATACTGCTATAGATGAATACAGAAGAAATATGGATAAAATATTTGGTGATGGTGCAAGTATGATATTACAAATCAGACATTGCGGAGGTGTCAGAATAATATGAGAAATTTAGAAGATATGAAGAAATCAGACAATATAATGAGTAGTGATGCCAAGGAAGGTACGGAAAATATTCCAGATATAGACAAGGTTATATCAGAGCTTGTCAATTATGCTTCAGAGAATGAACTGATAGAAGCTGATGATAAGATATTTATAGTAAACAGGTTGCTGGATATTTTTGAAAAAAACGGACTTGCAGAAGATAGTGAGATAATTAAGAATTCAGGTGTGCAGGAGCTGAATAACACAAGACCAATAGCAGATATCCTGTCGGACTGCCTTAAAATAGCAGTTGATAATGGACTTATAGAAGATACGCAGCTTAACAGGGATTTGTTTGATACAAAGGTAATGGGTGCTGTCACACCAATGCCTTCAGTTGTAAGAAAGCATTTTAAGGAGCTTTATAATAATAATCCAAAGCTTGCGACAGACTATTTCTATGAACTTAATAAAGCCTGCAATTATATAAGGTGTGACAGGATTGAGAAAGACCAGAAATGGAAGTACAATTCAGAATATGGAATTATAGATATAACGATTAATCTGTCAAAGCCAGAGAAAGACCCTAAGGATATAATAAAACAAGGAAAGTTTGCAGCAAGCGGATATCCTAAATGCCTTTTGTGTAAGGAAAATGAGGGATATGCGGGAAATCTATCACATCCTGCAAGGCAGAATCTAAGAGTTATACCGCTTGAATTAAGTGGTGAGAAATACTATATGCAATATTCACCCTATGTATATTATAACGAGCATTGCATAGTGTTTAATGATAAGCATATTCCTATGAAGATTAATAAAAGCACATTTAAAAAGCTTATTGAATTCACAGATATGTTTCCGCATTATACATTAGGTTCTAATGCGGATTTACCAATTGTAGGAGGTTCTATATTAAGTCACGACCATTTTCAGGGCGGTGCTTATGAATTTCCTATGGCAAGAGCAGAATATGTGTATACATTCAAGCTGGATAGATTCAGTGATGTTAATGCAGGAATTCTTAACTGGCCTATGTCAGTAATAAGGCTTAGCAGTAATAATAAAGACAGCCTTGTTAATGCCTGTGATTATATATTAGATAAATGGAAGAATTACACTGATGAAAAAGCATTTATATATTGCAATACAGATGGTGAACAGCATAATACGATAACTCCGATATGCAGGCAGAAAGGTGATAATTATGAGATGGATCTGGTATTAAGAAACAATATTACTACAAATGAGTGTCCATGGGGAGTGTATCATCCATCAGCAAATCTTCATCATATAAAGAAAGAGAATATTGGTCTTATTGAGGTTATGGGAATGGCTATACTTCCAGCAAGACTTGATAAGGAAATGGGCATTTTAAAAAACGCTCTGTTAAATAATGAAGATGTCCGCTTAATCAGCGAAATTGAAAAGCACGCACAATGGGTTGATAGCTGGAAAGACAATTATAATATAACTAAAGATAATATTGATGAGATAATCAGATTGGAAATTGGCAAGGTATTTGTGCAGGTGCTTGAATGTGCCGGTGTATACAAGACAGACGATAATGGAAGAGAGGCATTTGTAAGATTTATAAAATATTGTCAATAATATTTACTTTCTTTGATTGATTAATGTAATGGGTAGATTTTAAAAATTCTGAATCAGAATTCATAGATAGTAAATTTATATTTTAATGATTTTATAAAAGTGGTGGTCAATAATAACCCGACCACCACAGATAATCAAAATTAACATAAGTTACCAGACAAATTCTAAAATGTTATGAATTATTCTTGATAGCATTAACAGCTTCTTCTTTAGAAAGTTTATAGTTTTTCATAAGCTTATAAATTGTATCTTCATCGGAAAGATTAACTTCTTTACATAATTTAATAAAAACTTTAATGCCATTGGAGCGTTCCTTGATTTTGCCCTCTGCAAGTCCTAACTGTCGTCCTTCTTCTTTGACTACTTCAAGATGACCTTCCTCATAATACTCATAAATACTCACAGTAATCACTTCCTCTCTGTGATTTCTAAAAAATTCCGACAATACATTCTCAGCGATACATTCATCTACAGCCTCTGTAACAGCAGTGCGGATATCAATTTTTTCAATATCGGTCTTTATACGCACCTTATTAACAAATGTCATATAGTCCTTAAGTGTCTCACATTTAGAAAGAAATTCAGAGCTATATGTATACATATTTGTCCTGTTGAAATTATTATTATCCTTTGAATTCCTGCCAGAACCATTACTATACTTTGAATTAATAGTACGAGCCTTATTACCAGCATAATTATCAGTATTGATATTGATAACTCTTACAGTAAGTTCAAGCTCAGGATTGTCGACATTTTTCTCATACATATCTGATAGTCGGAGAGTGCTTTCCGCCTCAAGCGGCTGTTGTCCTGAATTAATATCATCAATAGTATGCTGACTTGTATTCGTTGTTGATGACTTTATGTCAGTTCCTGCATTTATAGTGCTGTCTGCTGAATGTCCAGCCTGCCTTGTATTGTCTGTAATATTAGTATTTTCCATAAGTTCTCCAATCTGTGGTAATGATGCCTGACAGCATAGCAGTTATATAAAATAATGACATAGCATTTAAACAGATGTTTGTTGTGATACTGTCATATACATTATCTGACAATATTGGAGAAATAAAAAATATATATCTTTATTACATTCTATCATTGGGAAAATGTTATGACAAGAAGAAAAATGCTGTTAATCCACCGTAATTATATTTCGTGCAAATATTTTATGGGCTTTTATTATACCTGAAATATATATTAATTTACATCAATTTTATCAATTTATACTACAATATTTACAGTCCTGTAATAAACTTCAATGACATAAAGAACAGATATAAAAATGTTCTATAACATATTTTAATTGAAAAATGGGAGGAAAATATGCCATCAACATATGCACATTATAGAATGGGGCAGCAGGTACGTTCTATGCTTGACGGTAATGAGAAAAAGATAGTTGAGAAATATCCTCAATTATATCTTATTGGATTACATGGACCAGATATTTTGTTTTATTATAAGCCATTAAAGTCTAATTCAATTAACAGTATTGGGTATGAATTGCACAAACATTCAGGTAAGGAATTTTTTGAAAGAGCAAGAAAAGTAATATCAGAAAAGAAAGACAGAGAGCCATATCTGGCTTACACATACGGTGTTCTTAATCATTTTGCACTTGATGTAAGCAGTCATGGTTATATTGAACAAAAAATAAATGAAAGCGGAATATCGCATGCAGAGATAGAAGTGGAATTTGACAGAGAACTTATGATTATGGATAAGAAAAATCCAATAACACAGTCGCTGGTAAGGCATATTATTCCGTCAGAGGAGAATGCAAAGGTAATAAGTGAATTTTATCCAGGTACAACTATGCAGGACGTGAAAAAGGCACTTGAAGGAATGATTTCCTACAACAATCTGCTTGTTGCACCATCGCATATAAAACGCTGGTTTATATATCTTTTACTTAAGGTATCAGGCAATTATAAGGAAATGCACGGCTTGATTGTGAATTACCATAAGAATAAGGCGTGCAATGACAGCACGGTGAAATTGTTATCGTTATACAGACACGCGAAGAACACGGCATATCAGTCAATTATTAAATTCGACGGATTTTTAAATAATGATTGTGAGCTGGATAAAGCATTTAATTATAGCTTTGGTTCGGTTCTTATAGAAGGTTGTGATAATAATCAGAAACAGTGTATATCGGATAATATTCAGAATGTGGAAAGCTTTATAAGGAAAGAGGTGCAGTATGAGGGGTAAAAGCAATAACAGATTTAAGCTTACAACTAATGAAAAAGGCTGGATATTATATGATGTTGGTAATTCGGCATTTATTCTTATGGTGTCTACGATATTACCTATATATTTTAATTATCTTGCAGAAAATGCAGGAATATCATCAGTAGATTATCTTGCATACTGGGGATATGCAGCTTCTATTGTGACACTGATTGTAGCAGTGTTAGGACCGGTGCTTGGAACGCTCGCAGATACGAAAGGTTTTAAAAAGCCTATATTCTCAGGTTGTGTAATAGCTGGCTGTCTTGCGTGTGTGGCAATGGGCATTACAGGTTCGTGGATATCATTTCTTGTTGTATTCGTAATTGCGAAGGTATGTTTTTCTGCAAGTCTTGTATTTTATGACTCTATGTTATCAGATGTCACGACAGACGAGAGAATGGATATTGTATCGTCAAATGGATACGCTTACGGATATGCTGGAAGCTGTATTCCATTTATTATAAGCCTTATCTTTGTATTAGGATACAATAAAATAGGAATTTCTCTGAGTGCGGCAATGCTCATATCATTTGTAATAGTAGCTTTATGGTGGTTCTTAATGACAGTTCCGCTTATTAAGAATTATAAGCAGATTAATTATGTTGAAAGAAAGCCACACGCAGTAAAGGAAAGCTTTGTAAGAATTAAGGATACACTCTGTGGAGTTGTAAAGCAGAAGAAAATATTCTTGTTCCTTGTAGCATTTTTCTTCTATATTGACGGCGTGTATACAATAATAGATATGGCGACAGCTTATGGTTCAGCACTTGGACTTAATTCAACGGGGCTGCTTCTGGCACTTCTTGTTACACAGCTTGTAGCATTTCCATTTGCTATTATATTCGGAAGGCTTGCCTCAAAATACAGCACAGGACGTCTTATAACTGCCTGCATAATAGCGTACATAGGAATTACAGTATTTGCAGTATTTATGAAAAGCCAGTGGCAGTTCTGGGTATTAGCTATATTTGTTGGTATGTTTCAGGGCGGCATACAGGCGTTGTCACGTTCTTATTTTGCAAAGATAATACCGGCTGAAAGGTCAGGAGAATATTTCGGACTTATGGATATATGCGGAAAAGGAGCTTCTTTTTTGGGAACATTGGTTGTAGGTGCGGCTTCTCAGATATTTGGAAGCATTAATATCGGTGTGTCTATGATAGTGTTATTGTTTGCGGCAGGACTTGTGTTATTTATAATGACAGATAAGCTTGACAGCAAAGAGGCAGATTTGGATATAGAAAATGGTATGATTGCCAATAACAGCTTTGCAGAAGGTAAGGCAGTTAATAATTAACAGTTAAATATATCAAATAATGCATTACTGTTTACAGTGAGTATGTTAAAAGTTATACTGTGGTTATATGGTTAAATATTTAATCTGATAGCACAGATACTATTAATAATATGAACTGTAAACAGTTTTTTTAAATTAACAACAGATACATTGATTAAATAAAGAGGGAGGAAAGTTATGCAGAGCAGAAAAGAAGCACTGGACTATGGCTTGGCATTTCCTGATACATATGTAGAAACACCTTTTCGTGATACTAACTGGCAGTTAGTGAGGGTTAAATGCAGCAAGAAGGCTTTTTTATGGATATATGAGAAAGACGGATACGTTAATCTTAATGTGAAGGCAGATAAAGAATGGAGAGATTACTGGAGAAGTGCTTTCAAATCGGTAATTCCCGGATGGCACCAGAACAAGGAGAACTGGAACACAATAATTCTCGATGGTTCAGTGCCAGATGATGCTATTAAGACAATGATTAAGGAAAGCTACGAGCTTGTTACTGATAATCCAACAAAAAGGATATATGAAGCGGTAAAGAAAATACCTAAGGGCTGTGTTGCGACCTATGGACAGATAGCGGAGCTTGCTGGTAATAAAGGAATGGCAAGAGCAGTAGGTAATGCACTTCATAGAAATCCTGACCCAGATAATATACCATGTTACAGGGTTGTTAATTCCAAGGGAGAACTGTCGGGTGCATTTGCATTTGGCGGTGCAGGACAACAGGAGGAGCTGCTTAAGGCAGACGGGATTGAAGTAGTTAATGGGAAAGTTGACCTTAAAGTGTATAGTATGAAATTCTAAACAATATGTCAGATTATATGCAGAAGCACAGAAGTAATTATACATTATTGATACAAAAAATAGTGTATAACTGCACAATAATGCACACAATCTAGGTAATATACTATTAACATATGATAAAAGTATGTTATACTGATAAGGCAGTACAATATATGTTTGTTACTGTGGAAAGATTAAATATCCGGTAATTGGAAGAAAGAGCAGATTATGAAAGAATTAAGCGAGAGAACGAAAGATTTTACAGATTCTGTTATAAGAAGAATGACAAGAATAGCCAATAAATATGGTGCAGTGAATTTATCACAGGGCTTTCCAGATTTTAACCCACCTAAGCAGATAACAGACAGACTGTCAGAGGTTGCAAGTGAAGGACCTCATCAGTATGCTTTGACTTGGGGAGCTAAGAATTTCAGAGATGCAATAGCTGCCAAATATGAACATTTTTCAGGAATTAAGGTTGACCCTGAATCAGAGATTGTAGTTACATGTGGAAGTACAGAGGCTATGATGGCGACAATGTTAAGCATTACCAATCCTAAGGATAAGGTAGTAATCTTCTCACCATTTTACGAGAATTATGGTGCAGATACTATTCTTTCAGGAGCAGAACCGATATATGTTCCACTTGTTCCACCAGATTTTACATTTAGCATTGAGCAGTTAGAAAATGCTTTTAAACAGGGAGCGAAAGCACTTATCCTGTGCAATCCGTCAAATCCTTGTGGAAAGGTATTTACATTCGAGGAATTAACTGCAATAGCAGATGTCGTAAAGAAATATGATGCCTATGTTGTGACAGATGAAGTGTATGAGCATATTGTGTACGCACCTAACAAACATATATATATGCAGGCACTTGACGGAATGAGAGAAAGAACTATCGTATGTAATTCATTGTCAAAGACATATTCTATTACAGGCTGGAGACTTGGATATGTAATTGCTAATCCTGAAATAATCGACAGGGTTAAGAAGGTACACGATTTTCTTACAGTAGGTGCGGCCGCACCACTTATGGAAGCCGCAACAGTTGGATTGAAATTCGATGACAAGTATTATGATGAACTTGCGGCACATTATGCACATATGAAAGAGGTATTTGTCGGCGGGTTAGAAAAGCTTGGTTTAAAATATACAGACCCACAGGGTGCTTATTATGTGCTTGTTGATGTGAGTGAATTTGGAGTAAAAGATGATGTGAAGTTCTGTGAATGGCTGGCACAGTATGTAGGGGTTGCGGCAGTACCGGGTTCAAGCTTCTTTAGGGAAGATGTACATAATCTTATAAGATTTCATTTTGCCAAGCAGGACGATACACTTAATGAAGCGATTAATCGTCTTGCTGGCTTAAGAAAGGCTGTAGCTGAAGCTGGAGATGTTGAGTGGAGATAATCAATCGTGAGGGATATCGTGAAAACGTCCATCTAGTTCTTCGGTTTTAACTATATTTATAAAGGCGTGAGGATCAGCACTTCGTATAAGTGGTATAAGCTGTCTTGTTGCCTCTGAATGAATTACAGAGTAAAGAAGTGTCTTTTCCCTGCCTTCATAACAGCCAACTCCCTTGAATAGAGTAGCATCGTGATGAGTAGTTTCTTTAATAATCTGGTATATTTCATCAGACTTGTCTGAGATAATAAAAAGAGTTTCCTTCTTGTAACGCTTATATAACCACTGGATAACCTGAGTACTACAGAACTGGTATATGATTGAGTAAAGAGCGATTGACCAGCCAAACATAGCACCGGCAATAGCAAGCATTACAACATTTCCAAGCAGAATATAGTTCCAGGCATCTATTCCTTTTTCGTGTGATAAGAATATGCTTATAAAATCTGTACCACCGGTTGTTGCACCAGCGTTAAGGCATAAGCTTATTGCAAATCCATTGATAATTCCACCAAACACGCTTATCAAAAGCACGTCATTAGTGAATACATAAGGTGGAAGAATATCCACAAATATACTTGATAAAAATATAACTATAATTGAGTAAATGGTAAATTTCTTTCCGATGTATTTGAATGCAATATAAGTAGGAAAAAGATTAAGTGCAATATTAAATATACTGAAAGGTATAGTTATATGTAAGAACTTAATGATTATTTCCTGTAAAAGCAGGGAAAGTCCTGAAAATCCTCCAGGGAAAAGTCCTGCGGTCTTAGCAAAACAGCGCAAATTCCACGCATATAATATTGATGCAAATGTAATAATAAAAAGCCTGAACACCTGATAGAACTTAGGGTGTTTAGCTTCGAATGACTGAAACATAGAACCTCCTTATAAATAATTAGTATTATGAAAAACAGGCTATATAATAGCACATTATAATTAAAGCTTCCATAGTAATTATTAATCTTTTAGCGCATTTTATTGAATTATATAAATAATAGAGTTATCATAATTATATTAATCAAAATAATTGTAATGGT
>ERZ779869.1203-NODE-1203-length-25060-cov-7.783883_pt1 | contig 25060 bp, 22 predicted proteins | sample MGYA00511557_ERZ779869 | MGnify/ENA primary metagenome ERZ779869 (study PRJEB29588, sample SAMEA2154620) | human gut metagenome | biome: human gut; feature: human-associated habitat; material: faeces | place: Denmark | collected 2008/2010 ... | reverse complement strand
CGTTATAGTATTACTAATCCAGATGCTTATATCCAGAGCAACCTCATTGGCTTCTATAATATCCTTGAGGCTTGCCGTCATCACGAGGTAGAGCATTTGGTATATGCAAGTTCTAGCAGTGTGTATGGTAGCAATAAGAAGGTTCCATATTCTACAGATGATAAGGTGGATAATCCTGTAAGTCTATATGCTGCAACCAAGAAGAGCAACGAGCTGATGGCTCATGCGTATTCTAAACTCTATAACATTCCAAGTACGGGCTTGAGATTCTTTACCGTGTATGGTCCAGCAGGAAGACCTGATATGGCATACTTTGGATTTACTAACAAGCTGGTGAAGGGCGAAACCATCAAGATCTTTAACTATGGTAACTGCAAGCGTGACTTTACTTATGTAGATGATATAGTTGAGGGTATCGTAAGAGTAATGCAGCATGCTCCTGAGAAGCAGAATGGCGAGGACGGTTTACCTATCCCTCCATATAAGGTATACAATATCGGTAACTCTCATCCTGAGAATTTGCTGGAGTTTGTGAGCATCCTGCAGGAAGAATTGATTCGTGCTGGTGTCTTACCTAAAGATTATGACTTTGAGGCACATAAGGAACTTGTACCAATGCAGCCAGGCGATGTACCTGTTACTTATGCAGATACAACACCTTTGGAAGAAGATTTTGGTTACAAGCCATCTACTTCTTTACGTGATGGATTACGTGCTTTTGCCGAATGGTTTAAGAAGTATTATTTGTAAAAAAGTTAAGTAATTAAGGCTGAATAAGTATAGATAACGCAGCCGCATATCTTTTTCATGAAACTCGAAAATATGCTGGTTTAATCTTCAGAAGGTATATTTTCTTCCATGAACTTATCTGACCTCTATAGATGAGAAAAGGTATCAGAGCAGATGATAATTCAATTGAACGGGGGAATTTTAAATAAGAATATTATTTGGTAGGCGAAGCACCATTAGCATTTTATGAGCTACTTTTCGCTTTTGGTGTGGAGCCTGCCTTTTAAAAATAAAGACAATGATAGAGTATACAATAGGGTCTAAATTGTTGTCATCCTTGGCTCCTAAAATTACGAATCGTGTCATTATTAAAGAAAAGGAGAATCTTTTAGCTACTATGAAAGATGATTCTGTAGCAATAATGGATTTGATATAAGAAATAGTTGGAATAGGCAAACTCAATTAGATTTTTTATGATCAACTTTACGCTTTTATGGTGCTAGCCTTTTAAATAAAAGATAGTGGTCGTGGAAAATTCACTGAGAATATAAACTGCAAGTCATTTGAAAAGGTAATATGTGTATGGTTGTTTTGTTCTATTCCATACGTTTAAGGGAGTATTGCTGTTCTCGCCTTATTCCCCTTTTTCTGCCAGTTTTATATAGTTTTAGTGGAAAATAAAACATTTAAACAAATAGAGCTATGAATATAATAAAAAGACTTTTAAATAAAGTTAGATATATTTTATACACCCCCCCAAAAATGGGCGAAATACATTGGTGTTAATATAGGAGAAAATAATCTTATAGGAAAGTGTCATTGGTCTTCAGAGCCATATTTAATTACTGTAGGTAGTCATTGCCAGTTGACAACGTGCCGTATTTTTACACATGGTGGAGGACAGGTAGTTAGACATATTGATCCTTCTTTTGATGCATTTGGAAAAGTAGTTATAGGTGATTATGTTTACATTGGAACTAATGCTTTAATATTACCTGGAGTTACTATAGGTGACCATGTTTTGGTAGCTGCTGGAACAGTCGTGACAAAATCTATACCCTCGGGGGTAGTTGTAGCGGGAAATCCTGCAAAGATAATATGTACAATTGATGATTTTTATGCCAGAAATAAAAAGTATAACACGAAAACCAAAGGATTGAACTCTAAAGAAAAAAAACAATATTTGTTAAAAATGAGAGAAGATATGTTTATTAAAAAGTAACATTATATAATTGGGCCACTTTTCAATCAACAAGCTAAGCTGCTTTGTTGAAACCAGCTATTGTTCAAATGAATGTATTTTTGATTTATTTTGTCTAGTGTGAAACTTATATTTCTATGGATAAGATTTTTATAATATACATGAAGTTTTTGATTTCATACGTCTTGAATAATATTAAAAGGTAGTAAAAATGGTAATGAACTTAATTTTGAACATATAAAAGGATTAAGTTGTTGATCATATTTAAATTTCAGTAATTTAATAATTATGTCAGTAAAAATATTAATTAGATTTGATGATATATGTCCAACAATGGATTTTGAGCAGTTTCATATTGCAACATCCATGATGGATGAGTATCAGATAAAGCCACTTATTGGAGTTGTGCCAGATTGTAAGGATGCAGACCTCCATATTTCTGATGAAAAAAGCGATTTTTGGAACTATGTACTTGCCTTGCAAAAGAATGGTTATACAATAGCTATGCATGGATTACATCATGTCTTTGATAGTCCTCATAAGGGGGTAGTTAATAATCGTGTTGGTTCAGAATTTTCTGGTCTTTCTCTGGAAGTACAGGTTGAAAAAATCCGCAAGGGAAAAGAAATACTGAAGTCGCATGGGATTGAGACCGATATCTTTTTTGCCCCTGCTCATTCATACGATGATAACACAATAAAAGCTTTATCATTGTGTGGATTTAAGTATATGTCTGATGGAAAAAGTTCAAAAGCATATAAAAAGTATGGAATAAAGTTGTTGCCTTGTCGTTCTGGTGGTTGTCCTAAAATTCCAAAACAAGGATATGTAACTGCTGTTTTTCATGCACACGAATGGTCATGGCTAAATAAGAAGTATTGTTTTGGTGAGTTTAAATTGTTGTTGAAGAACAATCATAATGATGTCGTTTCATTTGATGAATATAGAACGCAATCTGTTTCAAATACAATAATTCAGCAATTAAACGAAAAAATATATGTTTTATACGAGTATAAAGTATATGCATATCTCAAAAAAGTTTATCGCTTTATTTTGCAAAAATGAAAGTAATATACATAATACATAGTTTGCCTGTTGGTGGGGCAGAAACTCTGGTTGTTAACTATATCTTAAAGTTAAATCAAGCAGGAATAGATATTTGTTTAGTTGAACGTTATCATACAGAGTCCTATTTATCAACCAAAATTCAAAATAGTGGTATACCGTATTATACTTTATGTAAAACGAAGAATCGCATAATAAATCTGTTTCAGAGGTTTTTTTATGATGATTCTTTGAAAAAGTTGAATAATATAATTTCTGATTTTCAGCCGGACGTAATACATTATCACACAGTTTTTAAGGACATAGAAAAGGTAAATTTTCCAATAGAGATGAGTGTTTTTACCTTTCATTCTCGGGTAGAGCGTTTTTTTACTATATATAGTTATGTTCGTTCCATTATGGAACGCTTATCTCGTAAAGGTATGATATTTATCGCAATTTCAAAATTACTCCATGAGGATATTGAACATTTTTTACCTTGTGCTCAAATTGTTGATATACCGAATGGTGTAGATTTGGAACATATAAGAGCTCAAAAAGGAAAAAAGAAAGAGTTATGTAAGATGCTGTCCATTTCTGAGGATTCTTTCATTGTTGGACAAGTAGGGCGATTCAACCCCGTAAAAAATCATCTTTTTACAATTCATTTGTTTAAAGATATTCTGCATAAAAAAGAAAATGCTCATCTCGTTCTTGTTGGAACAGGTAATGAAGGTGAGCTTAGGTTGATAAAAAAAGAAATAGCAAAGTATGATTTAGAGTCACATGTTCATCTAATGGGATTAAGAAAGGATGCTACCAAAATTATGAGTTGTTTTGATACTCTTGTTTTACCATCCTTATCAGAGAGCTTTTCATTAGTATTGATAGAGGCTCAAGCTAATAATGTACGCTGTGTGGCATCTGACGCTGTACCGATGGATGTTATTTGTAATGCAAATTGCTTCGCCTTGTCTTTGGATGCCTCTGAACAACAGTGGATTGATGCTGTTATAGGTAATGATGTCAGAAATGAATCACAGCCAATAGAACGCTATAGTATTGAGATTGTTGTTAAACAACATATTGATTTATATCTAGCTTTAGCTAAAGATTAACGAAAAGAGTAATATCATATATTGTTAACTTATTACTTTGAAACATTATTTGTGGAAAAATATGTATTCATTCTTTGCAAATGTATGTATAATGAGATAAAAATAATATAGAACATTTTAAAATATTACTTTTTTCTATACATTTAATGTGTTGGTATTAATTCTACTATAGTAAAAAACGTGATATTATTAAGTTGTGTTTTTTTTGATTAATATAATGGCAAAAAACTCTTTAGATAATAAAAGAATAGCGCAAAATACTATATTCTTATATATAAGAATGCTTTTTGTTATGGCTGTTAATTTGTTTGCAGTCAGAGCAATATTGGATATTCTAGGTGTTGTTGATTATGGTATTTATAATGTTGTCGGAGGTGTTGTGGGAATGTTTTCCTTTTTGAGTGGTACCTTGGCGACTTCTTCACAAAGATATTTTTCTGTAGCATTGGCTAGTAAAGATTTTGCAAAGCTTAAATGTCAATTTAGATTAAATATTTCTGTCTTTCTTCTTTTTATATTCGTTATTATTTGTATAGCAGAAACTGTTGGTCTTTGGTATGTTAATAATAAGATGACTATACCTTCGGATAGAATTATGGTTACTAATATTATATACCAATTATCCATTTTATCTTTTGCTATTCAATTAATTTCAGTTCCTTATAATGCTTTGATTATTGCGCATGAGCAGATGAAGGCATTTGCCTATATTGGGATTGGAGAAGCAATTTTTAAAATCATATTGGTCTTAGTTCTTTTTATTGCTCCGTTAGATAAGCTTGTTACGTATGGAACGATGATGTTTGTTTCAACTCTGCTAATTACAGGATGCTACTACTTTTATTGTAAAAAGCATTATCCAGAAAGTGACTATAAATTTTATTGGAATAACGGTGATGCAAAGGATTTGATTGGTTTTTCTGGATGGCATTTTTTAGGTACAATATCAGTTGTTGTCAGAAGTCAGGGAATAAATCTGCTTATAAATGCTTTCTTTTCACCAGCAATCAATGCGGCAAGAGCTATAGCATTTCAGATTGATACTGTTGTAAATCAACTTGCTGGTAATTTCTTTGTAGCAGTCAAGCCGCAAATGTACAAATTGTATGCTTCAAAAGATATTGATGAGTTTATCTTTCTAATTTTCCGCAGTACAATTATTTCTGTGTTTTTGGTCTCGTTTTTATCGATACCATTTATTATAAATGCCGATTTTGTGCTTGGACTTTGGTTGAAACATGTACCACAATATACAGTTTTATTCTCACAATTAGTATTATTTAATGGTATAATTGATGCTACTAGTAATCCTACTATATGCGCAGCTTTGGCTACGAAGAGAATTAAAACTTTTTATATAGTTACAGGTTCTTTGTATATTTTCTGTTTGCCAATATCTTACTTTGCTTTGAAATATGGATATGATGCTTCTTCAACAATGGTAATTTCTATAGGAATTTCTTTGATTTCAGTTTTTGCAAGAGTCTTGGTTCTAAATAAACTGTTGATTTTTCCGTTGAATAAATATTTAGGTCTATTTGCTAAATTACTTTTGGTTTCAATAGTAATATTAGTCCTGTCGTATTTAGTTAAAAATCTTTTCTGTGGTAAAATTATTTCTTTTTTAATTTCGGGCGTAACTACAGTAATATTACATCTATGTTTGTATTATTTTGTCATTTTGTCAAAAAAAGAAAAAGCAATAATTCTCAGTTTAATTATTAAAAAAATAAGAAAATGAAATATGGTATTTTGACTTTTCATAACATTCCTAATATCGGTGCTTTATTGCAAGCCCAAGCATTATGTGTAGCTATTAGAAATTTAGGAATTGATTGTGACCTTATTGATTATACGTGTGATAATATAAAAAAGCGCGAATTGATAAGATTAGATTCTAGTAATGTCTTTTATTCTCTGATAAATTTTTTGCTTTTTTGGCCTAAAACGAAACGAAAAATTTTATTATGTCAAAAATACATGAAGGATTTAGGTCTTTATAGTGCAAAGGAATATTTAAAAAATGATTTGATATTGTTAAATGAAGATTATGATGCTTTTATTTCTGGTTCTGATATGATCTGGAATTTGGAAGTGACAGGAGCTGATAAATCTTTTATGTGTGATTTTGCTAGTCCTGATAAACCAAGATTTTCATATGGATCTTCTATTGGGGCTAAATGGAAGTCTTCTGATTTAGAAGATGTAATTTCGCTTCTTTCTCAATACGATGCAATAGCAGTTAGAGAACAAGATACATGTGATATTATTCAATCTTTTGGTTTAAAAAGTGTATTAGTAGCAGATCCAACTATGCTTTTGTCTAAAGAATATTGGCAAGGTATCGCTATAGATACAAAATATTCTAATTATGTATTGGTTTATTTTCCCTCAAAGGAGATTGTCCATGCAGCTCAGGTATATGCTAAAAGGCATGGATATAAAGTTTTGGTTATTGACAATGGTTTTCCTCGGATGGGATATAAGCAAGTATTTCCGTTGGATCCGAAGGAATGGTTAAGTTTATTCTTAACAGCTAATGCTGTCTTTACTAATTCTTATCATGGTTTATTATTTTCTTTGTATTTTAATAAACCGGTATGGACTGCTAATTATGGAAATAGAATTATATCTTTGCTTAATAAGTTTGGATTAAATAATATTTTGTTGCAGAATGATAAAAAACTCTGTAATGAAATCGATTATGCAAATGTAAATAAAAAAATAGAAAATTTTAGAAATGATTCTTTGAATTATCTCTATTCAATATTAAAAAAATAATTATGAAACATATTGAAATGACCTCTTCAAGTTGTTGTGGCTGTTCAGCATGTACAATGATATGTAGTAAAAATGCCATAGTAATGACGGAAGATGATGAAGGCTTTAAAGTTCCTCATGTAGATGAAAATAAATGTATAGACTGTGGATTATGTTTAAAAGTTTGTCCAGCTTTAAAGTGTGGAAGAAAGGATGAAAATAATAATATTCGAGCTTATGCATTTAAGAATTTGAATGATTCTTTTAGAAATAATTCTGCTTCAGGAGGATTATTCCCAGCTTTTGCACAGTATTTTATTCAGAAGCTAAATGGTTATGTATGTGGCTGTATTTTAGATGAAAATCTAAATGTCGTTCATGTTTTAAGTGATAAAATGTCTGATGTTGAAATGATGCAAGATTCTAAGTACGTGCAGAGTGACATGAATAATTGTTATTTTAAAATTGCAGAAAAATTGAAAGAACATTTCTATGTTTTGTTTACTGGAACTTCTTGTCAAGTGCAAGGTTTACTGTCATTTTTGAAGATTAAACATATAAGTACAGAAACGCTTCTTACTATTGATTTCTTCTGTCATGGGGTTCCTTCTCCAAAAATATGGAAAGACTATGTGAGTTTATATGAGGCGAAGCTTGGACAGCACGTAGAAGGGTATAAGTTTCGTAATAAAACTTATGGTTGGGGTAAGGGTAAGGAGTCTCGTGGAACTGGATTTCTTAGTACTTGGAAATATTCTGGAGCTTATCATGAACAAGGATCATTGCTTGCTCGTATATGGCCTCGCATTTTTTTCTCTAATCTATGTCTTAGGGCGTATTGCCATACTTGCTCTTATACAAGCATATATAAACCTGCAGATTTGACTATGGGCGATTTTTGGGGTATTGAAGAATTTAGACCAGATTTTAATGATCATAAAGGATGTTCTTTATTGTTAGTGCACAATAGTAAAGCTCTTAATATACTTGAAGCATTAGATAATGTACAAATATTAAAAGTTACTATAGATGAAGCAATAAAACGTCAATCGAATGCTTTTAAAGCAAGTAAGCCGCATGTTTTACGAACTAAATTTTGGAGGGACTATCAGCTTTATGGCTTTGCATATATTCTCAAGTATTTTAATTATACGCTAATGGGTAGAATAAAGGCAAGAGTAAAATATATTTTATTCAAGCTTCATTTGAGAAAATATAGTTATTAAATCAAGCAAACAAGCAAATAAAAGTGTGTGAAACTCATTTCTCACTTCGTAGTTTTTAAATTATCTGAAATTATGAAACCAATTTTTATAGCAGGTCCTTGTGTGATAGAATCAGCAGAGTGCCTTGAGGTTGTAGCACAAGAACTTGTGCGTTTGAATAATAAATATGATATTGATATCATGTTTAAGTCTTCCTTTGATAAAGCAAACAGAACTTCTATATCATCTTTTAGAGGTCCTGGGATGGAAAAAGGATTGCAAATGATGGCTGACATCAAAAGTAAGTATGGACTTCGTCTATTGACTGACATTCATGAGTCGTATCAAGCAGCACCAGTTGGTGAAGTAGTTGACGTTTTGCAAATTCCTGCTTTTCTTTGCAGACAAACAGATTTACTTGTTGCTGCTGCGAAAACAGGAAAGATTGTTAATATCAAGAAAGCACAGTTCCTTTCTGGAGAAGATATGAAATATCCTGTTCAAAAAGTAAAAGAGTCTGGCAACGATAATGTATGGCTGACAGAACGTGGTAATATTTATGGATATAATAATCTTGTCGTAGATTTCCGAAATATACCTGATATGAAAAAGATTTCCCCAAATGTTATTATGGATTGTACTCATAGTGTGCAACGACCAGGAGCGGCTGGTGGAAAGACTGGTGGTAATCGTGAGTTTGTTCCATCTATGGCTTTAGCTGCTAAGGCTTTTGGTGCTACTGGATATTTTTTTGAGGTACATCCTGATCCGGAAAGTGCAAAGAGTGATGGTCCTAATATGCTTTTCTTGAAAGATTTAGAGTCTGTCATTAAATCTTTGTTGGATTAGCTATGAATCATATCAAATTGTTAGTGATGGATGTTGATGGTACATTAACCGATGGCAAGATATATATGTCGGCTGAAGGTGAATTGTTGAAAGCTTTCAACATCAAGGATGGATATGCTATAGCCCATCTGCCAGAAAAGGATATAATACCAGTTATTATCACAGGACGTTCTTCCAAGATACTTTTAAAACGTTGTGGTGAATTAGGCATTTTAGAATTGCATCAAGGAATTGAAAATAAAGTTTCTAAACTTTTGTCTATCTGTGATAAATATCAAGTTAAACCTTCTAATGTTGCATATATAGGAGATGACTTGAATGATTTGGAATGTATTAAGATTTGTGGTTATACTGCTGCTCCAGCTGATGCTGTTAAGGAAGTTCTTTACAGTGTAAATTATGTATGCAAACATAATGGTGGGGAGGGAGCTGTAAGAGAATTTATAGATAAACTTTAAAATATTTAATGATGGAGAATTGTAAGAAGTATGCTATCAAATGCTTCAATGATGAAGCACAGGCTATTTTGGATTTAATTCCATTGTTGACTGATGATTTTGATAAGGCGATAGACCTTATCTATAATTGTAAAGGTAGATTTATTATAACCGGTGTTGGCAAGTCTGGTCATATTGGTGAAAAGATTGCAGCAACATTGGCTAGCACAGGTACACCTTCTTTTTTCGTAAATCCTTTGGATGCTTATCATGGTGACTTAGGTATGTTTAAGTCTGAGGATGTTGTATTAGCGATTTCAAATTCTGGATATACTGACGAGTTGTTGAGATTTATTCCTCTATTGATGGATAGACATATTCCTATTATTGGTATGTCGGGAAATCCTAATTCCTTATTAGCTCAGTATTCTACTTGTCACTTGAATATTCATGTTGACCATGAAGCCTGTCCTTTAAATCTTGCTCCAACATCATCTACTACTGCTACTTTGGCTATGGGAGATGCAATAGCCTGTGCGTTGATGGAGGTTCGACATTTCAAGGCAAGTGATTTCGCTCTTTATCACCCTGGTGGTAGCCTTGGTAAAAAACTTCTTTCTAAAGTTAAAGACTATATGGTTTCGACGAACTTACCTATTGTTTCGCTGGATAGTAAAGTAAGTGATACCATTATTGAAATTAGCAAGACTAAACAAGGTATTGCTATTGCTTTAGAGAAAGGTAAAATTGCAGGAGTTGTTACTGATGGTGATGTACGTCGAGCTATGCAGGAGAAGCAAGATGTATTCTTTAATCTTACTGTTAGTGAAATCATGAGCGAACATCCAAAGATGGTAAATCAAAATGCAAAATTATCAGAGGCAGAACATGTTATGCGCCAGTATAATATTCACTCTTTGGTTGTTATCGATGATAATGACAATTTAGTTGGTATTATAGATTCGTTTAGTTGTATGTTATAAAATAGTTAGATATGAAAACAGTAGCTTTTGTTCCAATTCGCTTGAATAGCAAGCGTGTTGCAGGTAAAAATTTAAAAGATCTTGGTGGTAAGCCATTGATGTGTTACGTATTGGAAACTTTATCTAAAGTTCATGGTGTAGATGAGGTATATGTTTATTGTAGTAATGAGGATGTTATTCCTTATTTACCACAGGGGGTTAAGTTTTTAAAGAGACCTGAATTCTTAGACCGTGACGAAACTTTAGGAAAAGAAATATATGAAGAGTTCACTAAGACTGTAGATGCAGATATTTATATCTTAGCTCACACGACTTCACCTTTTCTTAAAGTTGAAACCTTTGAAAATGCGCTCAATAAGGTTAAATGTGAAGGTTTTGATTCTGCTTTTTCTGCAGAAAAGATACAGACGTTTACTTGGTATAAGGGTAAGCCTTTAAATTATGATTTAAAAGAGATTCCTCGCACTCAGACCATAGAACCAGTTTTTGTTGAAACTTCTGCCTTCTTTATGTTTAAACGTGATATTTGGAAGATTCATAAACAGAGAATTGGTTTTAAGCCTTATATGGCATTGGTTGATAAGGTAGAGGGCGTAGATATTGATTGGCCGGAAGATTTTGAATTTGCAGAAAAAATATTGGAATCTTATAATTAAATTATGAAGTCTAGAGCAATTCTTCGAGATAAGAAGTATTCGATACTCTTATTTATACCGGCAGTCCTCTCTACACTTGCAATTTCTCAAGGTGACTCAACTTTAGCTCCTCATGGTATAGTTCAGTTATTTCAAATAATTAACTGGGGATGCATTTTGTTTCTATTACCATATGTGCTCAAGCAACCAGGTTCAAAGCCTTTCATTTTATGGCCTGTATTTAGTTGGTTTATCTTGTTTAATTTTTACAATGTAAATGGAGTACAGATTTCTGGTTTATTGACGTTTTTATATTTATGCTTATTTTATAAGTTAGATGGAAAAATACTAAATAATGTTGTTCGGTATTTTCGATATTATTTGATATTTTCTGCTTTCTTGGGTATTGTAGCGTATTTTGATTTTTTATTAGGTTTAGGTCTTCCGCACTCAATTGAAGAATATTACTTTCAAAGGGATAATGCAAACTATATAAATTATACATTTGCTTATCTGTTTGTGGAGCTTGATGGAATACGTTTGTGTGGATTATTTAATGAACCTGGAGCATTTGGTACATTTTTGGCTTTGTTTTTAATATTAGATGGTTTCAATTATAAGCATTATGGTAATTATCTTTTGTTGATAGCTGGATGTCTTACCCTATCAATGGCATTTTTTGTTCTAGTTTTTTTAGGATTTGTCATGACTGTAATAAAAAGTAAAACTAAGATTATATTGACAATCCTTTTTGTAAGTGCTGCCATTTATATTATTCCGAAAATTCATTTTTCAGATTATGAGATAGAGTATTTTATTAGTAGATTTGAATATGACACAAAAGAGCATAAATTTAAAGGAGATAATCGTAAACATTATAGTTTTATCTCTGTAGAGAAAGAATTTGATCAAGGGGACAATAAATTATTGGGCTATGGAACAGGTTATTGCGGTAAAAGAGGTGTAATATCGACTTCGTCATATAAAACCGCTGTTATAGAATGGGGATATTTAGGCTTTTTCCTCTCGTATGGTTTATTAATGTTCGCTGCATTTAGACTTGCTCGAAAGACCAGAAGCTCATTAATATTAACTGTTTGTTTTCTGTTTTCTATATATCAACGACCTAGTGTGTTCTCTATAGCATATTTCGTTGTTCTATTTGGTGGGATTTCTTATCTGCAATCTTTTAACTCTAACAAAATTTAAAAAGATAATTATGAGATATCTGTTTTTTGATACGACATGGAATCAAATACTCCGTGTTGGTAATAAGGTTGCCGAAGAAATGAAAAAGGCTGCAAATGTTGAATGCCTAGCCTTAGTGTATGAAACTTCTGGTAAACAAGTGTATCCCGATAAAGACGTAAATATCTTTGATGATTTTCTGGTAACAACAGAGATAGCTAAGATAGAAGCATATATTAAGGAAAATCATCCTGATGTCGTTATATTTGCTCAGAATACGATTCCAGACTTAGCGGCCATTTTATACTCTCTTCAAATTGGAGCTAAAGTAGTTATGATGCAGCATGGCTTGCTTTATGATGGCGCAAGTCTTAATAATGTGCGTATAGGTGAAATTTTTGCAGCTTTAGCCAAGGCAAGAAAAACTTTTGATTATTTTAATATACTGCGCGTCATGTGTAAGCATGAACATAAGTCTTTCTTGAAGGCTATAGCAAGAATAGTTTCAGAGAAAGATAATGTTACGACCACAATACAAAATTATTTTGATACTCCTTTGAGAGGACATATAGCTTTTGTTATAGGTCAGCATTGGGTAGATTATTATCATGATAATTATGGTTATAATAAGAATGATATTTATATAATGGGTAATCATGATGTAGATGATCTTGAAGATAAGGAAGTAGAGGATGCTATTTGCTATATTCCTAGTGTGCATGTAGAAGATGGTCATGTTACTTCTACTGTCTTTAATGATTTCCTGAAGGCTTTGAATCATGCAATACCAGATGGTGTGAAGTTTTATATTAAACTGCATCCTAGAAGTAATAGGGCTATTTATGAAAAAGCTTTTGAGGGTAGAGACGTTACAATTATTTCCGGAAAGGAATTACCATATGTAAATCTTTATATAGGTCATAATTCTTCTTTGCTATCAAAGGCTTTGCAAATTTCAGGTAATGTCATTTTATGGGGCTTCAAAGAAGAGAAGGAATTATTCTATAAGGATTTTGCCCTATCTGTTTGTCATGACGAAGTTTCATTAGTGAAAGCTGTAGAAAATGCTCTTAATAATGTATCTGATAAAAAGAAATTAGATATTGGTATGTACTCTTATAAGAATCCTATTGGAGCTTATAGATATTGTGGAAATAAAATTTTAGAATTATATAACCAATAAAGCTATAGTTACAATGGTTAAGGTTTTGCAAATATTAGGTGGCGGTAGTGCTATAGGAGGTGTTGAGCAGATGCTCCTAAACTACTATTCTTATATGGATAGAGATAAAGTGCAATTCGATTTCTGCTTTTCTAGCAAATGTACTTTTACAACTATTCCTAGATTTCAAAGAGACGCTATTGAAAAATCTCAAATATATAGTCTTGAGGCAATTCATGGAAATAGTTCGTTATGGAATTATATTAAGATTGTTCCTAAGTTAACGAAGATTATATCAAATGGTAGATACGACATTGTTCATGTTAATGCAGGAAGACCAGCTCTGCTATTAGCAGGTATTATAGCCTCTTATAGGTCAGGTGTAAAAGTTCGTATTTTACATTCGCACAGTACCAAAGGTAAATCTGGTAAATCGAATCTTTATGATTTTGCATATTCTGTGTTCTCTCTCTTTTCGCGTTTTGTATTTAAATCTCTAGCTACACATTTTTTTGCATGCTCTACAGAAGCAGGAAAATATATGTTTGGAAGAGATATAATCAATTCATCTAAATACAGAATGATTAGAAATGCAGTAAAAGTAAATTCATATGATTTTAATATGGATGTTCGAAATGCTGTAAGACGAGAAATGAATGTATCAGGCAATACCAAGGTTTATGGACATGTGGGACGCTTCTCTAAAGAAAAGAATCAGCTATTTCTCTTAGATGTATTTAAAGAGATACATAATGCTGATAAAAATTCTATATTGTGGCTAATTGGAGATGGTAACATTGATATAAAAAAGTCGATAGTTGAAAAGATAAAGCAACTGGAACTAGAATGTTGTGTTTTTATGCTTGGATCCAGAGATGATGTTAATCGTCTAGACCAAGCGTTAGACGCACTAATCTTTCCTTCAACCTATGAAGGCTTATCTGTTGTTTTGATAGAAGCGCAGACTTCAGCATTACCTGTTTTTGCGTCATCCAATATCACAAAGGAGCATAAGATAACTGATTTTGTTTATTTTCTGGACTTAAAAAATGGACCTAAAAAATGGGCGGCTTTTATTCTTGAAACGATGCCGAAATTACCGAATAGAGCTAGTGTGCTTAATGATATAACAAAAAATGGATATAACATAGAGCACGAAGCAAAATTATTGCAAAACTTTTATTTACAACATTCGTGATTATGAATATCGATTTCTTAATTACCTCGTTAGGAGGTGGCGGTGCTGAACGTGTTCTTTGTAATCTTGCAAATTATTTGGCTAATAGAGGCGTAAATGTTTCTATTACTGCAATTCGGGGAGACTCTTGTAAATATAATATAGATAATAATATATCTGTATCTTATCTTCAGAAAGATTATTATGAGCGAAAAATTAGTCTTGTAGATAGGGGCGTTGAAATTAAACGTGTTTTACAATATTTTACAAGGTTAAATAAGAATCATTGTTTAGTTTGTTTCTTAGAACTGCCTGTAGCTTATTCCTTAATTTTTAGATCTTTTATTAAGTCTAAACTTGTAATTTGTGAACGCAATAATCCTGCATTCTATTCTTCGGTATATCAGAAAATATTTAGAATATTTGCAAAAAGAGCAGATTTTTGTATCTGTCAGACCAAGGTTATTGCAAACTGGTATGCTGAAGTCTTTGAAAAGTCTTCAAAAATTGGTATTATACCTAATTCGATAAATAAGGCTATTCTTCAGGCAGATAAAGGTAATAGGACAAGTAAGGAAATTGTTACTTTTGCACGATTAACTCCGCAAAAAAATCAGCGCTTATTAATAGAAGCATTTTCTACTGTTTCAAAACGATTTCCTGAATATCAATTAATTATATATGGGCAAGGACCTTTAAGAGAGGAATTGACTAAATTGATTAATGATTTAGATCTGGAGGATAAGGTACTAATGCCTGGATTTAATAGTGATCCGATAAAGGTTTTAAGCAAAGCCTCTTTATTTGTGTTGACTTCTGATCATGAAGGTATGCCGAATGCGTTGGCAGAGGCGATGGCGATGGGAGTGCCTTGTATATCGACAGATTGTGGTGGTGGAGGTGCTAGGGAATTGATAGACAATGGTAAAAATGGCATATTAGTTCCTTGTAGAGATAAAGAGAGCTTGGTTAAGGCGATGTTACAGTTGTTAGGTGATACAAAATTTGCTGATCAGATTAGCTGTGAAGCATTTAAAATTCGAGAACAATTAGAACCGGATTTTATCCATGCTCAATGGCATTATTACTTACAGGAAGTTATGAAATGATTAAGTTACAAAGCATGTAGTTTTTACGTTTCTATGAGATTCTAGAAAGATAGTTGCTTTTGAGAACAATTGAAAAATGTGAAATACGATAAAATCAAATATTATGAGTACAGATTTGAAAAGAAGAAATGTGCCTTTTTCTCCACCTGATATGACGGAGGCTGAGGCTAGTGAGGTACGTGATGCGATTATGAGCGGTTGGATTACAACTGGACCACGTACCAAGAAATTGGAAAAGGAAGTGGCAGAGTTTGTTGGCGCTGAGAAGGCGGTATGTCTTAACTCGCAGACTGCTTGTGCAGAAATGGCACTGAGATTGCTTGGCGTAGGCGAGGGGGATGAGGTTATCGTTCCTGCTTATACTTATACGGCAAGTGCATCAGTTGTTAACCATGTGGGTGCAACCATCGTCTTCGTAGATGTACAGAAGGATTGCCTTGAAATGGATTACGAGGCTTTGGAGAAGGCCATCACTCCTAAGACCAAGGCGGTGATTCCTGTAGATCTCGGTGGTATACCTTGCGATTACAACCGCATCTTCGCTATCGTGGAAAGCAAGAAGGAGATGTTTACTCCTAAGACTGATCTTCAGAAGATGATTGGTCGTATCGCTGTTTGCTGTGATGCTGCCCATGCCTTCGGTGCTTCACGTCATGGAAAGATGGTTGGTAGTATCGCTGACTTCTCTTCATTCAGTTTCCATGCTGTCAAGAACTTCACCACAGCTGAGGGCGGTGCCTTGTCTTGGAATCTTCCTTTCGGTAATGAGAAGGTGGTGAAGGATTTGGATAAGAGTCCTGAGAATACCTTCAGCGGTGTACCTGAAATTGAGGGTGAGAACTGGAACGAGAACCTGTATCGCAAGGCTCAGCTGCTGAGCTTGCATGGTCAGAACAAGGATGCCTTGGCTAAGACGAAGCTGGGCGCCTGGGAGTATGATATCATCGGTACTTGGTATAAGTGCAATATGACAGACGTGGTGGCTGCCATCGGTCTGGTTCAGATGAACCGATATAAGGGAATGCTGGAGCGTCGTCGTCAGATGATTGAGCGTTACAATGAGGCATTCAAGGATATGAATGTGGCTGTTTTGCCTCACTATAACGAGGAGCATACTTCTTCCGGTCACCTCTATATCGTTCGCCTCCTGGGTAAGACCCGTGAGGAGACAAACAAGGTGATTGAGATGATGGCAGAGCGTGGCGTGGCTACTAATGTACATTACAAGCCACTGCCTATGATGACAGCCTACAAGAAGTTGGGATTCGATATCAAGGATTTCCCAAATGCTTTCCACATGTTTGAAAATGAGATTACTCTGCCTCTGAACACCAAGATGACGGATGAGGACTTGGAATATGTTATCGAGTGTTTCAAGGAATGCGTGAAGTAAGATTCTATGAAGAGATTATTTGATATCATTGCATCTGGATGCGGACTCATCATATTGAGTCCGCTCCTTTTGATTTTGGCTATCTGGATAAAGTTGGATAGTAAGGGACCGGTGTTCTACCGTCAGGTGAGAGTGGGAAGACATAATAAGGATTTCCGCATCTTCAAGTTCCGTTCGATGAGAGTAGGGGCTGATAAGGGTTCGTTGGTTACCATCGGTGGTAGGGATCCAAGAGTGACCCGTTCGGGTTATTACATCAGAAAGTACAAGTTTGATGAGCTTCCTCAGCTGATCAATGTCTTTATTGGTGATATGAGTCTGGTGGGGCCAAGACCCGAGGTTCGCCACTATGTAAACTATTGGACTCCTGAGCAAATGCATGTGCTGGATGTAAGGCCGGGAATCACTGACCCTGCCAGCATCAAGTTCAGAAATGAGAATGAGTTGATGGAGAAGGCTGCTAATCCTGAGGATTATTACATACATGTAATCATGCAGGAGAAGATCAAGCTCTATCTGGAGTATGTAAAGAATGCCAGCTTCTGGTATGACATAAAGTTGATCTTCAAGACATTTGAAGTGATTGTGAAAGAATAGTTCCACCTGTATTCAATCGTCTTTACGACCCCTTCGGTTCCCTTGTAGGGGACAGTACCCCCTGCGGGAGGGCCCTTAACCCACTCCCAAGCCCTCACTCTTTCCAAAAGGGCAAGGGATGTAACCGCACCTCAGTGCTGTTTTTCTAAAATCATCCCGTCCTTCTTTACCATTAAAGAAGGCTCCACCTCTCACCCCGACCCTCTCTCCCTCAGGGGAGAGGGAGGAAACCGCCCTACTCGGTGCTCGGAACCGCTACGCTATAAGGTTGGCGGGGCATCAAAGCCCTCGCCATGGTTGTGCGGGATGGGACCGCCTGGGGATAGCAGTTTATAGTTTACAGTTAATAGTTATAGTTTACGGTTGATTTCGTGGTTATTTGCTGATAATTTGCAGATTTCTTTCAATTTTCTTGGTGGTTTCGTAGAAAAAGCGTAATTTTGCGACATTATTAAACGTTTAAAATGAAAGGTTATGGCATTAGAAATAAGAAGTATTCCTGTCTTGACAGGTGAGACTGCAGAACGGTTTGTTCGTGAGGCTGAGGAGAATGAGCGCAATCCACAAAGGAGAAAATTAGTCTTTTCTTTTGAGGATATTGATCGCATTATGGAACGTTCACGTAAATATATGAAAGAACATGGAGGAAAAGGACCTTTTGCAAAATAGTTGTGGGGGCTTTCCATATCCTGTTACAACTCAGGGTGAGCTGGAAAGTTTTAGTTGCGGAGATAAGGACTTGGATGATTTCTTTCATCAAGACGCATTCCTTTATGCAGAGCAGCTGTTGGGAAAAACTTATTATTTTTCCACAACAGGAGATGACAAGAAGATTGTTTGTGCTTTTACGTTAGCAAATGATAGTATCAAGGCTGCTTTGATTCCGAATACTTCAAGAAATCGAATACAGAGGAAGATTCCGAATTCAAAGAGAACAAGGAGTTATCCTGCAGTATTGATTGGAAGACTTGGTGTGGCAAAGGAGTTTCAAGGAACAGTTTTGTCTGTTGGTTCACAAGTGATTGAATACATTGCGTCGTGGTTTGTTCATCCTGACAATAAGACAGGTTGCCGCTTCATTGTTGTTGATGCTTACAATAAGGAGAATGTGCTTCATTTTTATGAAAAGAATGGCTTCAAATTCTTGTACTCTACTGAGAGTTTGGGGAAAGAGGCGAATCATATTCCTGAAGATGAACACTTAGAGTCAAGGATGATGTATCTTGATCTGTTGGGATATATAAGATAAAAAACTAATTTGGAAAACACAAAAGAATTAGAATTTAATTTTTAATTATATACGATAAGATGGGCAGGGCTTTGAATAAAAGATCTGCTCATCCTGTTGGCTTATTTGCTTTTTAAATAAGGTAATGGACTGATTAACACAGATGATGGTACTGATTAGCAGATACTACCATCCATTTATAATATTTAATTTATGAATTCAGAGAGTAAAAGTAAATTCAATCTTTGGCTGTCTGAACATCCAGAGTCGTTTCATCCTAGCGATGAAGCCCAAATGTTCGACTTGGTCAATACTCTTTATGAAACGGAGGGGAATATATGTATTGATGAAATTTTCAGTGGTTTTACCAAAAGTCATCCTGCTTACAGCAAGGAGGAGGCGATGAGATTGAGTGATAAGTGGGAGGAACAGATTCTGCTCATCATGAGATTCCTGGATTGGAAGAAACAAATCAAAAAATAATTTAGTAAGAAAGTAAACTATGTGTGGAATTGTTGGATATATTGGACAGAATGATGCTTATCCTGTCCTTATCGATGGCTTGAAGAAACTGGAGTATCGTGGATATGACAGCGCTGGTGTGGCCTTGATTAATGGTCAGGACCAGCTGAATGTGTATAAGACAAAGGGTAAGGTGAGCAACCTGGAGGCGATGGCTGCCGAGAAGGATTGCAGTGGTCATGTAGGTATCGCCCATACCCGCTGGGCTACCCATGGTGAGCCTTCTGCCACCAATGCGCATCCTCATGTGAGCATGAGCGGTGACTTGGCTTTGGTGCATAATGGCATCATCGAAAACTATCAGGTTTTGAAGGAACAGCTTATTGAGAAGGGCTATGAGTTTAAAAGTACTACTGATACTGAGGTGCTGGTGCAGCTGATTGATTTCTACTATCAGCAGAATGGCAAGGACTTGGTTTCTGCCGTTTGCCAGGCTTTGAACGATGCCATCGGTGCGTATGCCATTGCTGTTGTCGAGAAGAATAACCCTAACCATCTGGTAGCAGCACGCCAGTCTAGTCCGCTGGTAGTTGGTGTGGGTATGGATAATCTGGACTTCTATATCGCCAGTGATGCGACTCCTATCGTGGAGCATACGGATAAGGTGGTGTATCTGGAGGATGGTCAGATTGCTGACATCAGGGTAGGTGAGGAGTTGAATATCATCAACCTGGAGCATTCGGCATGTCATTATGATATCAAGACCGTGGATCTGGACATCAGCAAGTTGAGCAAGGGTGGTTTTGATCATTTTATGCTGAAGGAGATTTATGACCAGCCTAACTGTCTGAAGGATTGTATGAGTGGTCGCCTCTTTGCTGATAAGGAACATCCTGAGAACAACCGCATCGTTCTTTCTGCGCTTCGTGATTATCGTGACCGACTGGTTCAGGCGAAGCATATCATCATCGTGGCGTGTGGTACCAGTTGGCATGCCGGACTAATCGGTAAGCAGCTGATTGAGAAGATGTGCCGCAAGAGAGTGGAGGTGGCGTATGCCAGTGAGTTCAGATATGGCGACCCAGTGATTGAGCCGGAGGATGTGGTGATTGCAATCAGCCAGAGTGGTGAAACGGCGGATACCTTGGCAGCGATTAAGCTGGCAAAGGAGAAGGGTGCGCTGATATTCGGTATCGTGAACGGCGTGGGTTCTTCCATCGCCCGTGAAACGGATACGGGTATCTATATCCATGTGGGTCCGGAGATTGGTGTGGCAAGTACGAAGGCATTCACCGGTCAGGTGACGGTTCTTACGCTTCTTGCTTTGGCTTTGGGGCATGAGTTGGGAACCCTAAACAATGCTGACTACTATCAGATAATAGAGGAGCTTTCTGAGATTCCGCAGAAAATGAAGAAGGTATTGGAGCAGGCTCCGATAATCAAGGATATCTCCCGAATGTTTACTTATGCGCACAACTTCCTGTATCTGGGTCGTGGTGTGAACTATCCTGTGGCGATGGAGGGTGCCTTGAAGCTGAAGGAAATCAGTTATATCCATGCCGAGGGCTATCCTGCTGCAGAAATGAAGCATGGTCCTATCGCTCTGGTAGATCAGGATATGCCAATCGTTTTCCTTGCTACGCATCATCAGTTGTATGAAAAGATTATCTCGAACATGCAGGAGGTGAAGTCGAGAAACGGCCGCATCCTTGCCGTGGTGACAGAGGGTGAGCAGCAGGTGAAGGAAATAGCGGATAATGTATTGGAGGTTCCAAGAACCCTGAATGCACTGGTTCCACTGCTGAGCGTGGTTCCGCTGCAGCTGCTTGCTTACTATGTGGCTGTGGATAAGGGACTGGATGTGGATATGCCGAGAAATCTGGCAAAGAGTGTGACGGTAGAATAACCCGAATGGGTATGAGGGATAAATGGTTGCCCCTTAAAAACAATGCTGTATTTTAAAGGTAATAATGTAATGCGTTGTTAGCGATTCTTTGATTTCCTAAAATGTAGCATTGCCAGTAGGGAAATAATAGATATACGGGCGAACGGATCCCTCTCCCCTTTTTTTATTAAGCTACTTTTCGGGGATGGAGCCTAGTAGCCCGTTTTTAAACAAAATGGTTTTTAAGATAATTTATGCCGACATCTAAGACATCTTTAGATTTTAAACTAATTGCAGTTCGAGTATTACCTGGTTGTGTGCAACATATTCGCAAATGTCTTGTTGAAAACCATTTCTATTACTTGAATAACGATTATCGTATATCAGAAGATGGTAAGCTGATAACAAGGCGAAGTAGTAATATAGCTCCGCTTTCAGCAAGTTTCTTTTCCTTGTCTGAAAAACAAAGCAAGGGAGTTCGATTGAATTTTTCTGCAATTGTCGGTATGAATGGAGATGGCAAGAGTTCATTGGTGGAATTGATCATCAGAATATTGAACAATGCATCTATCATTCATGAAATTGGAGAAATCGGAACTCTTCTTTGGATACAGGGAGTCAATGCCGAACTGTACTACCATTTGGACGGAATCTTCTATCGTCTGGTAACAACAGAAGATGATGCTCGGATATACCGATATGTGGAAACTGGTAATGTCTACAAACAAGACTGTATAGTAGGAAAAGAGATGCTGAAAAAGCTATTCTTCTATACTATGGTGTCAAATTATTCTTTATATGCCTATAATTCGTTGGATATTCCTAACGAATGGGAATCCAAGGACAATAATCAAAAAGACGAAGAGAATTGCTGGCTTCATCGAGTGTTTCACAAGAACGACGGATATCAAACACCATTGAGCCTTCATCCTTATAGAAGCTATGGCAACATAGACATGAACCGGGAGAAATTTCTGTCAATGCAACGTCTACTATCTCTGATGGTACATCCCCGCCCCACAAACCTGCATTCAAATCCTTTCAGAACGTTGAATGATAAAAAGGCGGAGCTTTTGGAACTGAAAGACATTGGGTATTCTAAACTACAGAAAATTACCATCACAGACTTCTTCTTAAAACATAGGGACACCAACTTGTTACAGGAAGACATAGCATACTTGGAAGAGCAAGATTCCAAAGAAAAAGATATGTGGATTTCAAATGCTATAAACTTGTTGTCACAAATATACCAGCGTATCATCAATCATCCAAATAACAATAAACTGTTTTGTCTTGCTTTAGAATATGCCCAAAAGAACGATTTACTCTCGAAAAACAGTGATGTTCACCAGTTGATAAAGACCCTGACAAGAATTCAAGAAATAGAGAATCGGGCTGATTTCGGAAATTTGAATGAGAAGATATTGAAGGAACTCGAAAAATTCCAATCATTCAATCTTTGTCAAATCCAACGCTTGGAATTGATAGATGCAGTATGCGATTGTTGGAAACAAATGGGTCTTGAACTTAAGAATGGGAAGAAAATAAAATTGGAAGTGACGCCAGAACTTATCTTTAAGCCCTATGGGGATATGACCAATGAAGAAAAGTGCAAGCATTACATCATCTACAAGACAATAGCCATATTTGAGACCTACTCCACTTTCGGATATCCATGCTTAGCCTATGAAACAGAGTCTTTGTTTTCCGGCAGCATGAAATATATAAAGAATGGTAGATATGGACGCTATACGAACAAACTAGGCGAAGCTTTTGGCAAATTGCAGAATGAATGGAATTATAAATCCCACATCACACTGAAACTCCGTCAAGCATTCAACTATATAAACAATGGAGAAAGTGCTAAAATATATAATGACAAGGAAATATGGGAAGACAACGCTATCGGTAAATATATCAACTTGAACAAAATATCAGATAAGTATGGCACCAAACTGCTGGATATGGAAAATCTGCCACCAGCAATCTACAAATGGCAGATTTATTTTCGAAGGGAGTCTGACTCTAGCCTGATACCATTTGATACTTTAAGTTCGGGTGAGAAGCAGAGATATTTTTCTGTTGGAGCCATTATTTATCATCTGCTGAATATTGATTCTATCGGTAGCGGTAAGATACACTATCAAGCAGTGAATCTTATGCTGGAGGAAATCGAACTGTATTTTCATCCTGAATGGCAACGTAATTTTACCTGTTATTTGATGGAGATAATCGGACAGTTGACATTTAAGCAAATACGGAGTATCAATGTGCTCTATGTCACCCACTCTCCCTATATACTTTCAGATATTCCAAAGACAAATGTGCTATTTTTGAAAAATGGTGAAGCAGATTATTCCATGCAGGAAAATACATTCGGTGCGAATATCAATGGACTCCTGAAAAATGGATTCTTCTTACCAAGTCTTCCCATGGGAGAGTTTGCCCATCAGAAGATAAATCGTCTGTTTGCTTTGTTACATTCCGGAGATTTCAAGGCAAGTGAATTGGAAAAGATAAGGCAAGAGATACAACTTGTTGGTGAACCTGTCATAAGACAGCAGTTGATGATGTTGTATAACACATATAAACGACTCAACCAAGAGCTTGATAGTAAGGCTTTCCGTAATTTCATCATCAATAAATTGAAAAACTAATACTGCCGAATATGATATATTTAGGGTATAATCGTGATTTGGATTCTGTGGCACATTTCTGGCGAGATAGTTTGCGTGCTTTCCTTTTTGAAAAAAGAGAGGATAAACATCGTCCTTTTTTGAGAAATGGGAAACATAATGAGTATTACGATACTGTCTTTTCCAAATGGAAAGGATATGTAAGTAGAGAAACACGACTAAGAAGAATTTCGACTGCCACAGGAAATGACGTATTGAGCAAGCTTGACGAGTTTGAACATGACTTTGACAATATTGTTCTTGCAAAGAAAAAGGAGATGGAGAAACTGAAACTGGCAAATGCAACCTGTGGTGAGGATGTTCGAATTGTTCTGTCCTATATATTCGAAACTCTATATAACTGCTTCACCAAGAGCATAGCCAATGACGTACTTGAAAGACTAAAGATAAGGACTTGTCCATATTGCAATAGAAACTATACTTTTACCGTCAAATCTTCTAGTTCAGCAGCAGGAAAGAAATTCACAACTCGCCCCGAGTTTGACCATTTTTACAGCAAAAGTAAGCATCCATTGCTAGCATTGTCGTTTTACAACCTTGTTCCTTCATGCTCAATATGTAATCATGGCAAAGCAACGGATGATATTGGAGTCAATCCATATTTTGATGGATTTCAGTCAAAATTTGGAATTTACGATAAAACAAAGAATGTTCTGTTGAATATCAATAAGATAATGCGAACAAAGTCAAAGGACGATTTTTCTGTTGGTTTTGTTAATCCATCCAAAAATGAAAAACAAAATATAGATGGGCTAGGACTTGCTGTATTGTATGACAAACATAAGGACTACGTGATGGGTCTCATAGAAAAGTCTACAAGTTATGGCTCTTTGGAACAGAACCAAGCTCTGTCGGATGGATTTCAAGGTTTATTCCGTACACCACAAGAAGTTTTTGATTTTGTTTGGGGGAAATATTTGAATGAGGAAGAGTTAGAAAACCGTCCTTTATCCAAACTGACAAAAGATATATTGGAACAATTAGGAATCGTATAAACATAAAACGATATGACATTCAAAATATTAAGCGCAACTTTTTAGCAAGATAGCAAGCATTCGTTCATGTTGGATTTTACTCAGCCTGAAAGTAATTCACAAGATTGCGAGTTCACACTGTTAATTGGGAAAAACGGTGTTAGCAAAAGTCTTATACTGGTCTTATGGACTGCCAGGCTCGCGATAAGTGGAAACTCGATTTTGCTT
>ERZ779869.1188-NODE-1188-length-25233-cov-4.006077_pt1 | contig 25233 bp, 17 predicted proteins | sample MGYA00511557_ERZ779869 | MGnify/ENA primary metagenome ERZ779869 (study PRJEB29588, sample SAMEA2154620) | human gut metagenome | biome: human gut; feature: human-associated habitat; material: faeces | place: Denmark | collected 2008/2010 ... | reverse complement strand
CATATCCAATTCCTGTACAGGTCGGTGCTTTCTTTTCTACCTTTTTAAGGGCATGGCCGTTTGCATTTATCTCTACTGGGTTAATGATTTCATGTGTTCCGGCTTCATCTGAAAACAGCTTCGCACACTTACTGCACTTCCAGTATGCTTCATATCCAATTCCTGTACAGGTCGGTGCTTTCTTTTCTACCTTTTTAAGGGCATGACCGTTTGCATTTATCTCTACTGGGTTATTGATTTCATGTGTTCCGGCTTCATCTGAAAACAGCTTCGCACATTTCTTGCACCTCCAGTATGCTTCATGTCCAGTTTCCGTACAACTGGCATTCTTCTGGGCCACTTTTTCCAGATCATGACCGATTGCAGCTGCTGTCTGTACATTTTCTTTTGTCTGCGGCTTAAAAGCATCGTTCTTAAATGTTGCACTGTATGTTGTTAATTCCGGTAATGTACAGTTCTTTTCCTGTACTACTTGTGACGTTGTAGATGCTGTCTCGCTTTCTACATTGCCACATGCTGTACATTTTCTTTCTGCTGTACATTTCTGGTTGTCGGCACTCCATTTGTAGGTTGCCTCTCCATTTTTCCACTCGTGTAAAGCGCATCTATCTTGTGCTTGTGGTTCATCTTTTACAGGGCATGCCTCATCCGTACACTGATACCAATGATATGTAGCGTTAAAAGCCAAATCGTTCGCATGTGTATGAAGATGAAAAATTTTAGCAGCTTTTAAACAGTAGTCATTGTCACTTTCAATCGTCAGATTATTCCATCGTTCTTCGATTCCAAGGTAAATAACCCTTGTTAGACCACTACATCCACTAAATGCACTGGTTCCAATACTTGTTACACTATTCGGAATCGTTATACTGGTTAGTCCACTGCATCCATAAAATGTATACTCTCCAATACTTGTTACACTACTCGGGATCGTTATACTGGTTAGTCCACTGCATCCATCAAATGCATTTGCTCCAATACTTGTCACACCATCTTCAATCACCACTGATTTTATTTTATCTTTGTTTGCATACCATGGCGAGCCCTTCCAATTCCAACTCGCCATCGCGCCTGTACCGCTTATGGTTAGCACACCTTCATCATCCAGTATCCAGGTCAGATTATCCCCGTTATTTCCTTCTGCTCCGCAGGTTCCGCTATCCACAATATTACTACTATATAATACAATACCATTATCCACACAATCAACCATGACATAGATCTCTGGCAAAATTGCTTCTTCTGACAGAATATAGTGGTTGCCATTTTCGTCGGTTTCTGGGATAGTTGGTGTGTATATGTAAACTGCACCAGCAGACTCTTCACTGCTGTCAAATTCTGGAAGTGAGCTTTTCTCTGCATCTAATTTCCACGTAATATGTTCGATAGTCCACTCTTCGCCTTCTTGACTATCTTCTGCACCATTGCCTTCACCTGCACTGTAAGTAAGATGTTCCTCTGCCGCATATACTTCCACCGGGGCAAAGAGACCTTTGATGCTATCTATCAGAGAAGCCACAATACTACTTTCCTCTTCTGTAGTATCAGACTCTAGCTGTTCGGTAGATTCCGTCTCAGATTCTGATACTGTTGTCTCTGGTACTTGTGTTTGAGGTTCTGATGCCGCTGTTGTTTCAGGTACCTCTGTTTCTGTCATCGGTACTTCCGTTTCAGACTCACTTTCCAAAGTTTCGTTTTCTACTTCCGTCTGCGACTCTGATTCTATCTCAGTCTGTGACTCAACTTCCGTCTGCGGCTTAACTTCCGTCTCGGTCCCTGATTCCACCTCTGATTCTGCTTCAGTCTGGGATTCTGCCTCTGTCTGAGATTCCAGAACTTTTGAAGTCGTTTCCTCCTCCGCTTCTGTACTAGCTTCCTCTTCATCTGCTTCTGTACTTGGTTCTTCTTCAACCTGACGAATCACTTTTACCTTTAATGTATCAGGAAAGTTGATTTCGCTTTCTTCTGCACCGATTGACAGCGCTTGATACGCAATCTCTTCGTTCAACTCATCAAATGAAGTAACCATATAAGTTGGGTGCATGTTCTCTGTCTGAACCTCTTCTGCATGCAGCATCATAGGAAGATTGCATGTAGAACCTGCCATAATGCATGACATACCAATCGACACCATTTGCTTTATTTTATTCAAACTTCTCTTCTTCATACACAATACCTCTCTTTTTTCCGATTTTTCTTAATACTATTCTTATATCTTTTCGCTTTCTTTTCATCTTCTTTAGTATAATTATAGCACAAACAACTGTACTGCATAACCGCCATTTCGACGCAAAAAAGGCGGAACCGCACAGCACTCTATGCGATTCCGCCAAACTTTTTTCTTTAATTTTTAAGCCTCAAAATCATGAAAATAGAGTTAAATGTCAACCAATATTATTAAAATAATGGTTAAACGTCATGTTTTTCATTTTTAATGGCTTATTTTGCTTATATTGTTTCTTTTGTGTATAAATTCTTATTTTCCTATTATGCCTATTTTTCTTTTCCAAATTTGGAAAAAGCCTCTCCTACTGATTCGAGTGTCTTGATCAAACATTTTCTTGGTGTTGCCATGCACACGCGCGTAAACAATGGACTGTCGTAATCACTTCCCTCGCCTAGACACACATGTGCTTTTTTAACTAGAAATTCGTTTAATTCTTCACCACTTGAAAAATATGCTGACCAGTCGATCCACAAGATATAGGCGCCTTCACCGCCGCACACTCTTGCTTTTGGCAGGTGCTTTGCAAAATAGTCGCGAAGCACACACATATTTTCCCAGACATACGCATTTGACGCATCGACCCATGCTTTGCCATCTTTGGTATAAGCAGAAAGTACACACTCATACACACACGGATCGAGACTTCCGTAGTGGTCACGAGTCCGCCTGTCTGTAAAGCGCGCGCGAAGCTCATCATCTGCGATTATAATGTTTGCATGGTTTACTCCTGTAAAGCCAAATGATTTTCCCAGTCCTGTCGCGACAATCGCATGTGACTTTGCACCTTTAATATCAAGGTAACACGGACATGTCAGTCCCTGATAGCAGTTATCTGCAAAAATCTCATCCGAGTAAACAATAACACCGTAGCGATTTGCTAACTCTGCCAGACGCACCAGATCTTTTTCTTTCCAGATCTGACCAATCGGGTTATGAGGATTACAAAGCACAAACAGCTTATTATTTGGATTTGCCATAGCTGACTTGATTGCGTCAAAATCCATTTGATAGATGCCATTTACACTGTCGTATATAAGCGGACATTCCACTGTCTTTTTATTGAGGCGATCAGCCGCCTGACGATAACGATTATAAACAGGTGTTGTCACTATTATACCATCATCAGGATCCGTACATACAAGACGAATCGTGGTTGCAAGCGAATAAATAGTTCCGAGTGTTGTAACGATCCACTCTGGCTTAATTTGTGTTTTTCGGCTCGTCTGCATCCATTTTGTTACTGCACTTTTGTAAGCTTCATCCGGCAATGTAAATCCGTATAGTCCGTTCTTTGCAAAGCGAATGACTGCCTCCTCGATGACAGGCGCACTTTTAAAATCTGGCTCTGCACCATCCAGACTGATATTTCCTGCTTTGACGACTTCTGGCGGCGTCATCATCAGCTTTAAATTTGCGCCAGAGCGCTCCACAAGTGTTTCAAAATCAAATTTCATTACAAAGCTGCCCTTTCGTACACATATTTTGCGCTCGCCACATCCTCAATAGCAAGACCTAGTGCATCAAAGATGGTAATTTCATCATCAGCTGTTCTGCCTGGTGCTTTGCCTAAAAGCACTTCTCCGATGGAGCCAACAATATGATCTTCTTTAATCAGCCCTTCTTTAAGCGGAATTAGATATTCGCCGCTCTCGCGCTTTGCTGCTTCTGTCTGATCGGAATAAAGACGCGCTGCTGCTACCAGATCAGAAGAAACCTCTCTTGTAGTTGGTGTAAAGGTACCCACTGCATTGATATGAGTTCCAGGCTTGACCATTTCCTTTGTCAAAAGCGGTTCTTTTGACGGTGTTACGGTGCAGATGATATCTGCATCTTTGACTGCTTCCTTTACGGTACTGCATACAACAACTGGAATCTTGTACTTTTCCTGCATATCTTTTGCAAAACGCTCTGCTGCCTGTGGAAACAGATCGTAGACTGTTACAGAAGTAATATCACGAATCTCGCGGATTGCAGCCAGATGCGAGCGCGCCTGTGCTCCGGCTCCAATCAGTGCCAATTTATGTGAATCCTTTCTGGCTAACAAATCTGTTGCGGCTGCACTGACGGCTCCAGTACGAATCTCGGTGATGCTTCCAGCCTCTATCATACCTGCTACAGTGCTGTGCGCTGACTCAAACAGCATAACATAACCTATATGAGACGGATATTTTGTTCCCATATTCGGTGCAAATGCAGAGATCACTTTTGCACCAAAATAGTCACCTACATATGCTGGCATGAAACCAAATTTTGCTGTATTCGGCATAACTGTGATCAGACGTGCCGGCTGAGCATACTCGCCGCTTTCAAGACCTTTTAATGCCTCTGCCATTAATTGAATGCAGTCCTTTGGCTGCAGAAGCTTTCTTACTTCTTCCTGCTCGATAATCTTCATATATATTAAAACCTGCCTTTCTGATTTTCCTAACCTTTTTATCAGCCGCTAATTTTCAGTGATTTTACAAGCATCGCAGGGCCAGATACAGTATAACTGTCATACATAACAAGCGGATTGATAACTCGGTCACTTCCGACTTGCTCTACTCTGGCAAACAGCTCTGCCACATTTCCTGTCATCGTCAGTCCTTCCATAATGCCAACCGGCTTTCCTTCCTTAATGCGCACTGCCTTGCATGGGAATGAGAAATCGCCTGATACAACATTTAATGCATGAAACTGGTCATAATTTTTAAACACATACACACCATCATCACAATCATGAATCAGTTGTTCTAAGCTTGCCGTTCCTGACTCGATAGTAAAGTTTTTCGGCATGATTGCCATATCAGTATGAATATTTCCGCTTAACAATGTCTTTCGGCCTGCATTTCCTGTAGAACGAACCCCGGCTGCTGCTGCACTTGAAAGATTATGCATCCAGCCCTTTAACACGCCATTTTCAACAAGTGTTAAGTCACGGCTTGGCACACCCTCGCAGTCCATTTTCCATGAAAAGCCACACTGTACGCTGTTCTTTGAATCAGCGCCGCCCTTGTAATCACGTATCGTAATGCAGTCTGAAAAGATCTTTTTATTTTCCTTTCCAGCAAATGGTGTCGCACCGCTTCTGGCACGCTTTGCGGTAAACATCTGCCACGCTGTAATCAAAATGTTATTTACTGCCTGTGATGAAAGCACAGCGCGGTACACACCAGGCTCAGCCAAAATTGTCGGCACATCTAAGAATCGGCGATTTGAAAATTCATGAATAAAAGGCTCTGGTGACAGCTCATCAAGCGTGAGTGCACACGCATAGCCCTCATATCCATCTGCTGCTGCCTCTGCTGCAAAGCGACAAACTGAAGCTGTTTCTTCTATATTATTGGTGTTCACAATGCCCATAGTAAGGATTGTCTGAGAAAGATTAAGACGCACTTGACACCCAAAGCTTTCCTCTAACTGTCCGGCAAGTGTTTTTGCCTTATTCTTTAAGGTTTCGATAGAGACAAGTGTTTTTGTCTGCTCATAATTTGAATCCTTTGCCTCATCCATTTCCCAGTAATCTGCTGCCGCCATCGGCTCTGCCTTTTTGGCAGCAGAAGCCTCACTATTTGTAAGTGCCTGTGCAATCACATCACTTGCGTTTGCATCCAGCTTTTGCGTATAAACCATACCTGTCTTTTGACCTGATGCACGCACAAAGAGCTCCGTCTGTTCGCTGCAGCTCATAGGACCAGTCTGTGAACCTGTCATCTCAACAGAAAGCTTTTCCTGCTTTTCCGCCTCGGCCTCAGCTGCCAGACATCCACTCGGAAGAGACTGCATAGCCGCCTTATATGCTTTTAGTTCTCTCATACATTCTTTCATATGTTTGCCTTTCCTCGTTATATGCTCTTTAACTCTAAATCACCCAATCGCCATATGGGAAATACGCACCATTGGCTGCGGTGTTGTTGTTGGAATCAGACCTGAGCTTGCACCACAGAAGCCGCCTTTTTCATATTTCATCTTTTTTCCAACGCGGTCAATGCGCTTAATCACATCAATTCCATTTCCCGTCAGCATAATATTTTTTACCTGATGATCACGGTCGATCTGGCCATTTTTAATCCAGAAACCTTCTTTTACTTCAAGCGAAAACTGCATACCGCCAAATCCGCCTCCGATGCTCTCGACATACAGGCCATTGTCCACACTGCGCACAATCTCATCCTCATCGTCACTGCCCTCTGCCAGACATGTATTCGTCATTCTTGATACTGGCGCATATGTATAATTTTGTCTTCTTCCGCTTCCTGTACTTTCCATTCCAAGAAGCTTTCCGTAATAGCGGTCGCACATGTAAGATTTTAAAACACCATTTTCAATTAAAATATTTCGCTGCATCGGATGACCCTCATCATCAATCGCAGCAGAACCATACTGACCTGGCAGCGTTCCATCATCTACAAGTGTAACCTTATCACTTGCTACCTTTTCTCCGATCTTATCCACAAATGCACTTGAACGGTGGGCAATCGCAATGGCCTCAAGTGAGTGGCCGCAGCTCTCATGCCACAGCGTTCCGCAGCCGCCTGCCGCCAACACAACTGGAACTGTGCATGGTGAAATGCTTCCAGCCGTGCGGATGCGATCGGCTCGCTTTACCATATCCTTTGCAAAGCTCGTATAAGAAAGCTCATCATCATAAGCCTCAAAGCCGGAAGCCTTTGTATAATCGTCCCATGTGCCATATGCACTGTCACCATCTGCGACAACTGTCTGCATGCGCATTCTCGTTGTGACACGGCGGTCTGTCGTGTAAAGGCCTTCGGTGTTTGCGATCAGCACGCGCTGATCCGTATCAAAATAGTTTACATTTAATGAACGCACATTGACGCCTGCACTTCTTGCGGCTTTGTCTGCCTGCAAAAGTACATTGATTTTGTCCTGATTACTAATCTGTGACGGGTACTTTACAACAGGGCAGGGATTATGGTAGAACTTCTCTGTTAAAACAATTCCAGCGGCAGCTGCTCTAGCTTTTATCTCAAGCATTTCTGCTCCCTTTTTAACTAAATCAAGAAGTGCTTCCTTTGTCACCTGATTTGTATAAAGATAGACATTTGAAAGCCCTTGTATAAGATAGAGACCTGCTCCGCATATGCGAAGACTCTTCACGCCTTGAATCACAGTTTCTACGCAGGGAATATTCGTCTCCTCTCTGTCTTCAAAAAACAGCTCGGCAAACTCGATTCCAAGCGCCTTTGCAGACTCTAATACTTGTCTGATCTCGTCCTTTTGAATCATCACTTTCTCCCTTCTTTTACAGCGTATTCTTCTTTATCTCACCGCCGATCATTACGAGGCGCACATGATCTGCGTTTGCAAGCAACATGATATCCTCTGACGGATCACCATCTACTACAACAAGATCAGCAAACTTTCCTGCCTCTAGGCTTCCGAACTTATCATCAGACTTCATCAAATACGCACCGTTAATAGTTCCTGCTTTTATGGCTTCCATATTGGTATATCCGCAGCGCGTCAGGCTGTAAAATTCTTTTCCGATTTCATGAAACGGTGTATTTGGTGAGTTGGAATAATCTGTTCCAAGTGCAACTCGAATGCCATATTGATGTGCAAGTGCAAATGAATGCTTTGATGCATCGCCAAGTGCTTTTGCTTTTTTCGTCATATAATCTGGCAGCCCCTTCATATCAGCAAGGCCAAGTGATACAGAAAGCGTGGTAACAAGCGGAATGTTCTTTTCTGCCATCATCTGTACGCACTCCTCATCTAGTAGAACACCATGCTCAATACATTTAACACCGTTTTTAATAGCCTGCTTTGTGCCCTCTGTTCCTGTGCAGTGTGCAGTAACGTATGTATTGTGACGCGCTGCCTCTTCCACGATTACACGGATTTCCTCTGGTGAAAATTCAATATCATTAAAATCATCGACTGCCGATGATACACCGCCAGTTGCACAAATTTTGATAAACTGTGCACCCTCACGAAACTGCTGTCTTGTCTTTCTATAACAATCCTCCGGACCATCCACCAGGCAGCCAATAAGATCACGCTGATTCGACTCCTCTGGTGACAGCATCGGATTCATATCGCAGTGGCCTGAGGAAATGCTCATAACTCTTCCGCCCGGCATGATACGCGGTCCCTTGATCAATCCAGCTTCAATCGCACGCTTTAATGAAGCACCAAATGCGCTCATGTCACGCACACCTGTCACACCAGCATCCACCAGATCTTTAAGATCACGAACAGTCGTCAAAAGCAGATCATATGGTGTGTCACCAGTCTTATGAATGCTCTCGCTTCCACAAAGATGGGCGTGTGCATCAATAAAGCCAGGCATAACAGTCTTTCCTTCTAAGTCAAAAATCTGTGCATCAGAGTCGGTGCATTCACGCTTTTCTCCGACATACACAATATGGTCATCTTCAATCTCGACCATTCCATTTTCAATTGGTTCATCCGATACTGAATTGATAACTCTCGCGTAAATTACTGTTTTCATGTCATTCTCCTCCCTAATCTATTGAAATTTTCGCAGAAATCACTTACACTTGTCTGACAAGGAGGTTTACTTTATGACTACTGCAAAAGATTTATTATCGCTGCCTTCTCTCTCCCACATGAAGCTGATTGGCGGAGCTGCGGGACTGTCTAGGACTGTCACCTGGCCTTACGTGATTTTATGTCCTCCAATCGGTGAATGGGTAAGCGGCGGTGAATTTTTAATTTATTATGGTGCCAACGCTGTTGTTGAAAAGGTGGAGCTTGCTCAGCTGATTCGCGATGCGGCACAAAATGATGCCGCCGGCATTTTATTTCTTGTCGGCCACCATTACATTCTTGAAGAAAATCTTGATGATGAGATTAGACAGCTTGCTGATGAGCTTAAGCTTCCAGTCTTCTCTCATACAAGTCTTGCCTATGTAAACTCCATCACAAAAGACATCATCAATCTGATTCAGGATCGCGAGAAGGATGCTGCAATTGCCAATTCTTTCTGGTACTCACTCTTTTTCCAGAATACAAATGTAGATGATATCGCTACACTTAATCAGGCATTATTTCTTGGATATCTGCCAAGCTATAACTACTGTGTGTACATATTTGAGATGATGAATGCATCTGCTTATTTTCAAAAACTTGAAGCGATGCACGGACCTTCCTTTACAGAAACATCATCTGAATTTTTCCGTATGCTTGCGACAAAGCTTAGCTATATCACGCAAAAAGAAACTGGAAGCACCTGGCATGTTGCAAGAAACAGCGCTAACGTATTTGTGCTTCCCATAAATACCGACTCGCAGGAGCAATCAGCTGATCGTTTCTTTGAATCACTGACGATACGTATGGAACAGCAATATCCCGGCACAAAATTTTGCGTTGGAAAAGGCAATGTCCGTTCACGTCTTTTTGGCATTCGCGAATCATATATTCAGGCAAAACGAAGCTTGCTTTCATGGAAACTTCTTGGTGACAATCGTCACTTAATCTCTTACAGTGATCTAGGCTTTTATCAGCTTCTTTTTGAAATTCCGACGGCCTCTGTTATGCGCGAATATACTGCTCGTTTTCTTGATCCGATCCGTGAATATGACAAAGTTCACGATGCCCATCTTTATGAAACGCTGTGCATGTGGCTCGACTGCCGCTGCAATAAGGTACAGACTGCAAATGCACTCTTTCTTCACCGAAATACACTTTTGATGCGCTTAGAAAAGCTTGAAAAGCTGCTTGGTGTATCGCTCGATGATTCTGACATCACCTTCCAGCTGCAGACCGCCGTCAAGATCGACAAATTCCTGTCGGAGACATAAGATATCGTGCTCGTTAACGTAGTGGGCGTTGAGGTGAACTACTTTACGAGGCGATTCCCGTGTGGAGCGGGCTTTCAAAATACACTATATTTAGAAATAATGTAAAAGGCACCGCGAGAACAAGGGTCGCCGACAAAGTTTCACCGAAGCGCCCTTCGTAAACTCAACCGCACGATCAAGAAACTTACATCTCCTCCGCACGATGACACGCCGTAAAATGTCCCGGCTCGATCTCGCGAAGCTGCGGTTTTCTCTCCTTGCAAAGCTGTGTCGCATATGGACAGCGATTGCAGAAATTGCAGCCCTGCGGCAGATTGACCGGGCTTGGCACATCACCCTTAAGAAGTATTCTTTTTCGCTCACGCTCAATTGTCGGATCGGCAATCGGAATAGCAGAAAGAAGTGCCTTCGTGTATGGATGACGGTTTTTAATATAAATATCCTCGCTGTCTGCAATCTCAACAAGTGAACCCAAATACATTACGGCAATACGGTTTGATATCTGGCGCACCATTGACAGATCGTGTGTGATAAACAAATAAGATAATCCCATCTGCTGCTGAAGACGCTTAAGTAAATTTACGACCTGTGCCTGAATAGAAACATCCAGTGCAGAAATCGGCTCATCACATACGATCAGCTTTGGTTCAAGCGAGAGCGCTCTGGCAATTCCGATACGTTGACGCTGTCCGCCTGAGAACTCGTGCGGAAACCTGTTTGCATGATCCTTATTTAAGCCGACCATTTTAAGAAGCTCCAATACACGCTCCTCTAATTCTGGTCCCTTATACATCTTGTGGATCTTCATGCCCTCTGCAACAATATCACTTACTACACTAAGAGGATCAAGACAAGCATACGGGTCCTGAAAGATCATCTGCACATTTTTGGTGTACTCTTTCTTTTCCTTTTTGTTGTAGCGCCAGATATCTTGTCCCTCAAACATTACCTGGCCTTCATCTGGGCGATACAATCGCATAATTGTTTTTCCAAGCGTACTTTTTCCACATCCTGACTCACCAACAAGTCCTACTGTCTCGCCCTTATAAATAGTTAGATCTACACCATTTACAGCCTTTAAAATACCCTTTGGCACCTTGAAGGTTGTTTTTACATTTTTCAATTCGAGGATTGGTTCTTTTGTCGTTCCCATCATTTCTCCTCCTTTATGTTCTGTGCTTCAACAGGACTCTTTGGTGCGCCATTTTTCTTGATGCACGCTGGATGATTGAGCCAGCAGGATGCATAATGGTCTGGTTCTGAAAAATCAATACACGGCGGCTGACTTGTGCGGCATATGTTCATTGCATATTTGCATCTGGCAGCAAACGCACATCCGACAGGCGGTGCCAACAGATCTGGCGGTGTTCCCGGAATTGAATAGAGGTCTTCACTTACTCTCTTATCAAGACGCGGCACACTGCTTAAAAGTCCCCATGTGTACGGATGCTTTGGATGATGAAAGATCGTATCGCAGTCGCCATGCTCTACGATTTGACCAGCATACATAACGTAGATTCGGTCTGCCATATTTGCAACAACGCCCATATCATGTGTGATTAAAACAATTGACGTATCAATCTTATCCTTCAAATCATTCATTAGTTCAATGATCTGTGCCTGAATCGTCACATCAAGCGCTGTAGTTGGCTCATCAGCAAATAATACCTTTGGATTACAGATGAGTGCCATTGCAATCATGATACGCTGGCGCATACCGCCTGAAAGCTGATGCGGATAGCGCTTCATATTTTCCTCTGGTGACGGAAGTGAAATCATCTTTAAGATCTCGACTGCCTTTTTTCTTGCTTCTTCTCTGGAAACCTTGTAGTGCTGCATGTATGGCTCCATGATCTGCTCCCCAACTGTCATTGTCGGATTTAAAAATGTAAATGGATCCTGAAAAATTATTGAGAGCTGATTGCCCTGCAGCTTTCTCATCTGTTTAGGTGTCAAATCAAGCAGATTTTCTTTGTTAAAAAGAACCTCTCCGCCCTTAATACTGCCGTTTTTCTTTGGATTTAATCCGATAACTGTCTGAATTGTAACTGTTTTTCCACAGCCAGACTCACCTACGATTGCAATCGTTTCTTTTTTATTTAAATGCCAGGAAACGCCGCGCACTGCCTGAACGCTTCCCTGAAAGGTCTGAAAGGATACTTTTAAATCCTTTACCTCTAAGATTTTTTCCTTTTCCATGATTCCTCTCATTCTGCCGAAATACAAAAATACTGCGGCTCTGCTCGTTTCACTTTTTCTATGACGAATGCATTATCTATTTACGCACGAAGCTTTGGATCAAGTGCATCTCTAAGTCCGTCTCCAATCAGGTTAAAGCAAAGCATTGTGATGCTGACGCACAGACACGGAATGATAAATTGGTATGGATAATAACGGAAGGTCTCTCCTGCTGCCTTGATTAACTGACCCCAGCTTGGCTGCGGCGGTGTCACGCCAAGTCCGATATAGCTTAAAAATGCTTCGTAGAAAATGACGCTTGGAAGCGACATTGTAATGCTGACTACGCGAATGCCGAGTGTGTTGGGAATCAAACGTCTTGCAATGATCCATCCAGACGATGCACCAAGCGTCTCTGATGCTACTACAAACTCACGAGTCTTTAGCTGTAAAACAAGACCTCTTGTACTTCTTGCAGCACCCATCCAGCCGGTAATACTCATTGCAATTACAAGCGTTGCAATATTTCCACTTCCCATTACAACCATCAAAAGAATCATGTAGATTAAGCTTGGAATTCCCATTAACACATCGATTGTGCGCATAATTACTGTATCTGCCCAGCCGCCAAGATAACCTGAGATGCCGCCTACTGCCATTCCAATAATCTCTGGAATAAGTGTAGCTAAAATCGCAATGATAAGGGATACTCTTCCTCCTGCCCACACGCGTGTCCAAAGATCACGTCCAAGATTGTCTGTTCCAAACCAGTGAACGGCATTTGGCCCCTGATTTGAACAGCTGTAATCATTAGAATAATAATCAAATTTTGTCATCATCGGTCCAAACAGGACAAAAAATATCATGATGGCAATAACCACCAAGCTTATTACCGCTGGCTTATTCTTTTTGAAATTTCTCCATACATCCTTAAAATAGGTTGTCTTTTTCCTTGCAATCTGATCCTGATCAAGTGCTCCCTCTGGAAGTGGAGAAAACGCATCATCTGCAAATGTTACCTCTGCAGCTTGCACTTTTTTTGTTGTATCAGTATTCATCTTTTCTCCTTTACTTTACGCGGATTCGCGGATCGATTAATCCATACAGTACATCAACTATTAGATTCATTGTAACTAGAAATGCACCATAAAATACTGTAAGACCCATGATCAGCGGGTAATCAAGATTAGTGACTGAATCGACAAAATATCGTCCCAGTCCAGGAATTAAAAACATGCTCTCTACGACAAATGAGCCCATCAAAACGCCTGCGATCTGCACACCAAGATTTGGAATGATTGGAACAAGTGAGTTTTTAAACTGATGCTTTAATACGACGCGAATTGGCGAAAGACCTTTCGCTCTTGCCGTCTTTACATAATCCTGTGTTGTTATGGCTAACATGCTCGCTCTCATATTTCTTGTATTTCCTGCAACAGTTCCAAGACCAAGAACAAGTGCCGGAAGGATAATCTGATTTGGTTTTCCCCATCCTGTTACCGGAAGGATGCCAAGCTTTACACCAAAAATCATACGAAGAATCGGACCTAACACCATACTTGGAAGGGCAATTCCTAAAACTGCCACTACCATCAACAGATAATCCGGCCATTTTCCTCGAAACTGAGCACATAAAATACCAAAGAAAAGACCAACTGCCTCTGCAAAAAGTAATGAGATCAAACCAAGCTTTGCAGACACAGGGAAGGCTTCCTTAATGATATCCACTACTGTTTTTCCTGTCTTTTTGATGGAATAACCAAGATCTCCATGCAGCAAGTTGTTCATATAAGTCATGTATTGCTGCGGTACTGGCTTATCAAGACCATAAAACGCTCTTTGCTTATCCTGCACGGCCACCGGGATCTTATCATTTAAGAATGGATCACCCGGAATCAGCTTCATTAAAAAGAATGTTGCCGTTGCCAGCACAAAGACTGTCGCGATTGCAATCAATACTTTTTTTCCAATATATTTGAGCATATTTCCTCCTAAAAAAATAGACGCCTCTCTTTGGAGTTTCCGCAGATCGGCGTCTTTTATTTTATAGCTGTCTCTTTAATTACTCAGCAAAGTCCAGATAAGTAAAATCAGTCTCAACGGTATTGTAGAAACCTGTGTAGCCGCTCTTATACTGGAAACCGCCATCTGCCCATCCAAGGATCAGATTCAGTGTATTATCACAGAAGAATTTTTCAACCTCGAAGTAGTTTGCCTTTCTCTCCTCAATAGTTGGGGAAGCAATTGCCTCATCATACAGCTTATCATATTCCTCATTTGAATAGCCTCTAAGTGCAGACTGCATTGCGCTCGTGTAACCGCTTAAAAATCCTGACAATGCATCCGGAATCTCAAGAGAATTTCCGCCATACCAGAAATCGTAGTCACCGCTCATTGCATTTGATACCATTACCTGAATTGTCTGAGAGTTGATAGTTGTCTCAATGCCAAGATTTTTCTTTAACATATCCTGAACAGCTGCCAGTACGTCGATACTTCCCTGTGACTCATAGCAAAGAAGCTCGAATGTTGGAATCTCATCAGCTGTCTTTCCCAGCTCATCAAGTGCTGCATTTAAGTACTCCTGTGCCTTCTCTACATCTGCACTTGCCGGCCATCCCTCGTATTCAAACTCCTCGTCAAATGTACCTGTTACACCTGCCTCAGACGGTGCAGTCAGACGATTTGCCGGCTCGTCACCTGTCATAACAGATGCACAAAGTGCAGTACGGTCGATTGCATAGCTGACTGCCTTTCTAAAGTTTGCATTGCCAAGGAATAATCCTGTTTCCTCTGTCTTTCCTGCATGGTTGATATTCAGGCAGTGATAAGAGGTAGTATACTTACTGCTCTCAAAGCCTGCATCTGTCAGTGTCTGCTGCTGCATAGCACTTCCAGTCGGAACAAAATCAATCTCATCTGCAAGCATCATATCTACGCCAGTATCACCTGTTACGTTAAATTTAAAATCCATCTCGTCCATATTGATACTGTCTGCATCCCAGTAGTTCTCATTCTTTACAAGTGTCATGGTAGAATCAGATACCCAGTCTGACACGATGAACGGTCCATTTGTCAAAATTTTATCTGCTGAAGAACCATACTCTGTTCCAAGTGAATCAACAAAGGACTCCTCAAGTGGTGCAAATAAGCTTGTGGATGTAAATGTGCTCTCATACTGCGGATTCTTGAAGGTATACTCGATTGTCAGATCATCTACTGCCTTTATACCAACCTCGTCCCACTCACACTCTCCTGCGTAATATTCCTCGCCATTCTCCAGAATATATCCGCTCTCTGCATTATAGTGACCTGCCTCTGGATCCATCAGACGCTTTGCTGCATAAACAAAATCCTCGGATGTAATCGGTGTCTCTCCATCACTGTATGTTAAGCCTTCCTTCAGTTTAAATGTCCAGGTCTTTCCATCCTCGCTTGTCTCCCAGCTCTCTGCTGCTCCTCCAATGTACTCACCCTGCTTACTGCGAATCAGGGTATCGCTGATTAAAGTATCAATATATGTTGCCGGATCTACATTTAATTCTGCGTAATCCATAGTAATCGGATCATATGGTGCTCCAATTCTTACACTCTTTACATCTGCCTCGTCTGCCAGTACGGCTGCCGGAAATGATGCTGCTGCCAGCACTGCTGTAAGTCCCATTGCTGCATATTTTCTCATATCTGATTCCTCCATTTCACCATTGTGCTGTTTTGCTTTAATTCATTAAAGTATTTTGACTATAGAAATAGATCGGCAGGGAAATGTTCCTCATTGAACTTTGCTTTCCTTTAAATGCCTCTCTTTCCTCTGTCAATCTTGAATGTAGTTTATCATAAAATCAGTATTGTATCAATGTGCACACTGTACCTATATTAGATATTTTTAGTGTGCACATTGTAATGTTATAATTTATTTCGTCAGCATTGTCCTGCAGCTTCCTGTCTTTTCCATCTGCACAATACCCTCTATGCCACAGCGCACCATGCTCTCTACTGCTTCTTTTGTGTAGAATGCCATGTGCTGTGTCATGATGACATTGCGAAACTGATGAAGATAAAACCAGTTGCGGTTGGAGATGATATCTGTTCTTCTGTCTTCGTGCACAATACCTTCTTCGCCCTCTACGGTATCCATGCCAAGCGCACCAATCTTCTCTGATTCAACACCATCTACCAATGCATCAATGTCAGTCAGTCCACCTCTTGCGCAGTTAATTAAAATTACGCCATCTTTCATCTTTGCGATTGTCTCATGATTAATAATGTGATACGTAGAATCAAACAGCGGCATATGAAGGCTTATGACATCGCATTCCTTATAGATTGTATCCTGATCTACATATGTCGCAATTTTCTCTGCCTCTGGATTTTTATAAACATCATAGGCAAGCAGACGACAGCCAAAGCCTGATAAGTTTTTTAATACTTGAAGGCCAATTCGTCCAGTACCCATGACACCTATTGTAAGTTCATTCATATCACGCCCCTGCAGTCCCTGCAAGGAAAAGTCATTGACCTGGCCTCTCCATAGTGCCTGCTTATACTGGCGAAGGCACATTAAAATCATCATTACTGTAAAGTCTGCAACACCGTTTGGTGGGTAGGCTGCATTGCAGACTTTAATTCCAAGCTCTTTTGCTGCCACCAAATCAATGTGATTATAACCGATAGTTCTTGTAGAGAGAAAACGCACACCATTCTCGCTGTAGCGACTTAATAAATCCCTGTCAATATTTCCCATGCCAAGCGCTGTAACACCCTCATATCCCTTTACAAGATCGGCATTCTCAAGTGATGGTGTCTCATCTGAAAGCGTAACCTCTACACCACACTGAGCAGAAATCTGCTCAAATGCCTGTTTTTCATCATCTCTCACTCCAAATGCATAAATTTTCATAATTCTTGCCTTTCTTTTTACAAGTATTTTTCAAACCACAAAATCATCTCGTAATAATAATGCTTTAATAGCCTTGGGTCAGTTGGCTGCTCGTGGCCTGTATGCGGATACGCTACCATCTTAACCGGCAAATCTGGATGCAGATCCTTTATAGCCACATAAAACTGATGCGCTCCCTCAATTGGTGTTCGGTAATCGTCCATTCCATGAAGAATCAAAATTGGCTTGTCCACACGCTCTGCATACGATACAGCTGACTCTTTAAGCTTAGCCACCATGAAATCCTCATAGCTTTTATAGTCTGTACTCTTGCCCTGCATATCAGAATTAGCATACATGATTAATTCATTCGAGATGCTTCGCTGCGTGACATATGCCTTGAAACGCTTTGCATGAGTCGCCATATAATTTGTCATATAACCGCCGTAACTTCCGCCTGTGACACCAATTCGCTGTTCATCAATCATATCAAAACGTCTGCATGCTTCATCAACAAATTGGAGAAGGTCATAGTAAGCAGATCCATCAATACTTCTTTGGTAATTTTCATGTGTCCAGCCGTAGCCGCTGCTGCCTCTTGGATTGCAATAAAGAACTGCAAAGCCCTTTGCTGCTAACATCTGAAACTCCATTGTCAAACCATATGTGTAAAACGGATGCGGACCTCCGTGGATGTAAAGAATCGCCGGATATTTTTCACCTTTTTTTGCATCATGCGGCATCATGACAAAGCCATGAACATGACTCTCACCATCAAGTGTTGAAAAGAAGAAATCCTCTGGCTCGCTTAATTTTACCTCATCCAAAAGTTTCTGTGCTGACTGCACCGCAGTATCAAGTAATTCTCCTGTCTTTGCATCAAGAACTGCATAAAATTCCGGCACTGTCGATTTTGCTGCCGCCGCCATGATACGTCCATTTCGCACCTTACTTATTCCATGGCAAACCTGCTTGCCGCCCCAGAAAAGCTTTGCATGACCATCACCCTCTAAATCTAGTCGGTACAAATTTCCCTGACCCTTAAATCCACTAACAAAGTATACGTAACGTCCGCTCTCATCAATCTGAAGCTTATCCATGCCTCGTCCACAGCCTGCATTGTACGGAAACTGTACACACTGATAGCAATTATCATCCTGAATAAATATTGGTGTTGCTTTGCCATCACAAACATCAAAGCGGTAAAGATAACCCTCTGGGTAGCCCATCTCTGACTCATCATCGACATATTCTGGATTTAAGACTACAGCGATGACTGATTTTCCATCTGGTGTAAATACTGGGCGCACTGGATTTTGATAAGAAACAAGCCAATATCCTTCTGTCAGTTTGCGAAGCTTTCCAATCTCCTTGTCCACGTCAATCAACAGAAGATCATAGCCAATTCCTTCCTGTCTTTTGCGGAAACGGTTGCTGACGCAGACGATCTTTTTGCTGTCTGGCGCCCATGCGGCATGAAGATAATCATACTCGCCGTCTGTTAACTGAGTCTCACTTGTGCCGTCAGCAGATGCAGCAAACAAATGCCAGTGTGTATCTGGACGAATAAATCCCATACCATCAAATTTGTAGCCAAAATCCTCAGTAGCAACAGCATCGTCGTCATGAACAAACTGCTCCTGCGTTGCAGATGCAGCAGACGATGAAGCGCTTGCAGCATTGGATGCATTGGACGCATCCGATGAATTCGATGCATTCTGTGATGCGCCGGAGGTGATCACTGAAAACAACACCTTTGTTCCATCCGGTGACCACTGCGGCTCCATGACGGCACCTTTTACATGAGTAATCTGTGTTATACTCTTGCTCTTAATCTCATAAACAAATGCCTGACGTCCCACACCTTTCTTTGATGAGACAAATAAAATCTTATCTCCATCTGGAGAGAAGGACGGACCTCCCTCACCTGTGCCGCCTGCTGTCACTGTCACACTCTCATTTGTCTTTAAATTTTTTATCACAATACCGTTTGTGTGATTGGAGGCATAGCAGACAAGCTCCTTTTGTGGAAAATAATCGCCTCCATTTAACTGTTCAAGATCACGGCAATCCTCAAATTCAGGTAAACGCATCATCCCTTCACCTCCTGTGTTTTCATAAAATCAGTATCTTTCTCACTCTTTTCATCTGCTTTTGTCTTCCAGTCAGGCTCTTCTATCAGATATTTAACAAACCAGTTAGTCATCTCCTGCAGATGGCGAACCTGATGATACAGCTTTCCGTTTCTTGTCATTCCATGATTTTCATTTGGAAACATGACCATGCGGCATGGAATCTCCGGATTTCTCTCTTTCATTGGAATAAATACCTGTTCTGCCTGTTCAAATCCGCAGCGATAATCTTGATACGCATGAAGAATCAGCAACGGCACCTTAAAATGATCAACATAAGAAATGATATTTCCTCTTGCGCGGTCTTCTAAATAATCAAGCATATGAAAATGTTTCGGAATCGGACGCGATGAGACAAAGCCCATGTCGCCTGTACCGTAGGAAGTTGCAGTGTTTGCAAGACAGCGCTGCGTGACAGCCGCCGCAAAGACATTTGTTCTTCCGATCAACTTGTTTGTCATGTAGCCGCCGTAGCTGCCTCCTGTGACACCCACTCTCTTTTCATCAATAAATCCCTTTGATATGGCATCCTCCACAAACTGCACAAGATCATCCATCGCCTCATTTCCCCAGCAAACGCCTCCGGCACAATATGCACGTCCAAAGCCTGTGCTGCCTCTTGGATTTCCAAAAATAACTGCCATCCCCAAAGAAGCAAGTGCCTGAAACTCATGCCAGAAAGTTAGTCCATACATAGTTGTAGGGCCACCCTTTATATCAAGTACTGCAGGATACTGCTTATTTTTTTCAAAGCTGACTGGCTTCACAAGAAAATATTGAAGATCTGCCTTGTCGTCCTTACTCTTTACCCAATGTTCTTCAACATCAGCAAGCGCATATTCAGACAGCCACGGATTGCTGTCTGTCAGCTTCTCTCCATTCATCCAAAGTTCAGCTGGATGAAGCCAATCTGCCTGAATTGTCACGATCTGACCATTTTCATTCATAGAAAATTCCTGAATGTCGGTCTGACCTTCTAGAACCATCTCAACTGGGCTTGGCTTGATCACTGAGTCCGTCACCGAAGATACTTCTGCTGTCTCTGACTTTGCCGCGTCAATTCTTACACGGCAAAGGGAATAACGGCCGTGACGTCCTGTCTGGAAATATAGATACTTTCCATCCTTTGTGAGTCTGAAGTAAGGAGAATGATCACCGTACTCAAGAGAACCGGCGCGAAGCGGATTAACACCATGGCAGATGGATTCGTCCCACTCGTCGATCAAATATCGATGCGTGTTGTTTGTTAAATCAAACAGCATTGGCAGCTGTACGCAGCTTCCATCTTCAAAATCACCAAACACCATCGTTACGATGCCAGTATCGTCTGCTGTAAAGGCCGGTGCATGATCTCCATAAATACCATTGTCACGGCTTATTTGCTTCAGATTTTTTCCATTCTCATCACATACAAACAATTCTACATCAAAGCCTTTTGCGCCTTCATACGGATATCCATAAAACGCAATTTTTTTGCCATCGTGAGACCAGGATGGATAAATTGCTTCCATCTTTTCCATGCAGTCTGATGTAAAAAGCTTTTGTTTTTTTGATGAAAGTTCTGCCGTACCTATATGTGAAAACTCACCTTTTCTCATACCGTGCCACTCATCAAGCTTATATGTCAGATTAGTAATCTCATATGGTCTCCAATCAAGATCCTCTTCCCACTGTGCCTTCTTTTCTGGCGTCATCTCTTCGAATGCAGTATTTTCCTGAATCTCCTCTGGCCAAAGCGTTGCCTCAAAAACAAGTTTTGTCTCATCATCTGACAGTTTATAGCGCAGTACACCATGACGAAGTGTTGTAATCTGACGTTTTTCGTTTGTCTTAAGATTTTTAATAAATACCTGAAACTCACCTGTCTCATTCGACAGATACGCCATATGAACGCCATCTGAAAGAAAAACTGGCTGTTTTTCTTTCACTCCATCTGGTGTCAAAACAGATTCTTTTCGAGCCGCGTCCATACCCTCTGCGCCTGTCGCATTTTGTAATAAATTTTCCATCAGATGAATCTTTGAAGAAAACAGACCACTTTTCATGTCGCCCTTCCAATCAACCCATGCAGCTTTGTCCCCTGCTGGTGCAAGTGTCGGCCATGTGACATAAACGATTTCTTTCATCGTCTCTGGTGTAAATTTCTTGAGCTGTGTCGTATTGTTTTCCATTTCTATTTGCCTCCTCTCACTTGAGCGCTCATATTATTTTCCTTTTTTCGTCTCTTGTTTGATCCATGTCCAGGAACGCACTTTTTTTCCTGTATCTGCTTCGTCGATCTCTTTTTCCACTACGGCAAAATGACCTTCAAAGCCTCCGCTTAACGGAATAATTTCCTTTCCTGTATGCATATCTTCCCATTCACTTCGCACATCAAGACCACTAATTTTCTTTACAGACGTTAAAAATACTTCGTTTCCAAGCTGTATTCCTGCGCGATCTTTCTGTAAAATATCAAGCACAACATCATCTATGCTGTGTGCGCCATTTGTTGCCTTGCGAATCATAATATCAGTATTGATTATAAAAATCATTCCTCTGCCATAAACCAGTCGCTGCGCCCTGCGGTCTTTCCAGCAAATGGCGGCAGCCTCCTCATCTCCAAGTGCTCTTGTCGGATTTGAATAATATGCATCTGTGCGCTTTTGAAGCTCCAAAATAGCCTCATCATCTGTCATAAGGCCAAGTCTAAGCGGTAAAAGTACGCTGTAATACTCTGCCGTGCCTTCCGAATACCATGTTGTGACACCATATGGATTATCATTTAGCTGCGGCCAGTTATGTACCATCTCATGTGCGAGAATAGCCTTTTTATCTTCAAGGCTGCATGGCTGAGTTGTATTCCAGCCAAAAAGATAGGAACGATAAAGCGCCGTTCCTCCGCTTGTCAAAAATGGATCCTTTCTCACGAAAATACGGTAGACCTTTTCGGTATCCTTGAAGAATTTCTGCATCTGACCAAAAAGTTTTTTTGTATACTCAGCAACCTCTTTCACGTCAAATGGCGGCTGACTCATCCAGTAAAAGCCAAAATCACCCTCTTCAATAGCATTTAATTGTCCCATAGCAAAATAACATTCACGAAGCCTATCAAGTGTCTTTGCCTTTACTTTATGCTCCCCTAATGTGCAAACACCGCGGCTTTTCTCTGGCATCGCACTCATATCCCATGAAAGCTCGCATTCTTCTGCCTTTTCAATATCCATTAAAAAAGAAAAGCCTGCACTGTTTGCACCTCCCTTTTCTGCACGAAAGTCAAAATATGGACCGCAAATATCTGTTGGCTTTATCTCTCGCGGATATACTGTATAATTAATCTTTACATTTCCCTCTGTGCCGCGCTGCACGTTCCATCTGCGCCAATGATACGGATATGGTGTTTCTTCTGACTCCTTCACCAAAACCGCACCGCTTTCATCACAAATCTGTAAAGCATTTGGCTCACATCCTGGTATTGTCACGGTGCTTAGCTGCATACTACACAGCCGCTCCCCTTCTTTATAAGACAGTCCTGTGATCTTTATTTTCACATCCATTCTGTCTATTGTATTTTCATCCCAATATGGCTTTAGGTTTATTTGTGTCAAACTCATCTGATGTCTCCCTTCCTTGCCATGTTATTTTAAATACATAACTCAACAGTATAGCATCTTTTCCTGTTTGTCAAGCTTGACATCTCTCTTTATTTTTGCTATTCTATGTTGGTACTAAAACCGGATTCCGGCCGTGGACTTTTCATAAAGACTAATTAAATTAAGATATCTTTATTTTTCGCCACACAACAATACTGCATTCTCTGTGTTCCCGTATTTGTTGTGCGGTATTTTTTTGCGCAGCAAAACCAATAAATGTTTTCGTGAGAACGCTTTAAAGCAGAAAGGAGTTCTTTTTTTATGGATCAAACTTACATGAAGCAAAAACCAGTGTTGCCGCTTGTAGTTTCTATGGCACTGCCTATGACTCTGTCTATGCTTGTCAATTCTTTGTATAATATTGTTGACAGCATCTTTATCGCAAAAATAAGCGACAATGCCATGACAGCACTCTCTCTTGTTTATCCAATTCAAAACTTGATTACGGCAATCACCGTTGGCTTTGCAATTGGAACAAATGCTGTTATTTCCATCCACCTTGGTGCTGGAAATAAAAAAGAAGCCGACCGTGCTGCCTCACTTGGCACATTATTAAATGCATTTCACGGACTACTTCTTATGATTGTCTGTCTAACCTTTATTCGCCCTTTTTTGGAGCTGTTTACAGCTGATCAGGACGTGATATCTTTAGGTATTCGTTATGCAAGAATCACCCTTAGTTTCTCAATTCCGATTGGAATTTCAATATCTCTTGAAAAAATTTTTCAGGCAACAGGACGCATGAAGGTTTCGATGGTTGCCATGATGGCGAGCTGTATCGGAAACATTATTCTGGATCCACTTATGATCTTTGGCATCGGACCTTTTCCAGCGATGGGAATTGAAGGTGCTGCAATTGCAACTGCCATTGGACAAATGCTGTCTCTTGTAATTTACCTTGTTTTCTGCGTGGTTCGTCCACTGCCTGTAACATTTTCTCTTTCCTGCTGCAAGCCAAGCAAGCAACTATTACTTCGCCTTTATACTGTCGGCATTCCTGCCACATTAAATTTGGCGCTTCCTTCACTGCTTGTCTCCACATTAAATGGAATTTTGGCTGCATATTCCCAGTCATATGTACTTGTTCTTGGTGCCTACTATAAGCTCCAAACCTTCCTTTATCTGACTGGAAATGGTGTTGTTCAGGGAATGCGTCCGCTGATTGGCTACAATTATGGTGCAGGTGAACATGCCCGTGTAAGGCAGATTTTCTTTGATTCTCTGATTCTTATATCTGGTGTCATGGTAATCGGTACTGCACTTTGTCTTGCTATTCCAAGCTCCTTGATCGGACTTTTCACCTCTAATTCAGAAACGATTCGCCTTGGCGCTTCTGCTCTTCGCATTATTAGCATTGGCTTTATCATCTCTTCGATTTCTGTTACCGTTTCCGGTGCACTCGAAGGACTCGGAAAAGGCGCTCCATCACTTGTGATCTCACTAATGCGCTATATAATTATCATCATTCCAGCTGCGCTTATTTTAACTAGATTTTTTGATGCAAATGGTGTATGGCATGCTATGTGGTTGACTGAGTTTATTACTGCCGCTGTTTCATGCGTAATCTATCAGAAATTCATAAGAGAGTGACCGCGGGGACAGGGACAGTGGCCGAATTAATGTCCCTGTCCCCATGGCTTTAATACTTTACGGCGCGAAAACGTATTCTCACATAATCAATGTACCAGCTGCCGTCATGATATAATTTTTCTTTTGATTCTGCTTCGGCTTCTGCAACGATCTCATCTTTTAATGCTTCATCCATTCCTTCAAACGGTGCCTTATCAAACATATTTACCCAGTCTTTAAAGCCATCTTCTGTTTTCTGCTTTGTTGGACGGTCAAAAAGTACCGCATATTCAACGCGAAAACCTGCTTCTTCTAAGAGTGGTGCATATTCTCCAATAGTTGGAAAATAAAAGACTCTTGGATAGACTAGACCTCTCTTTGCAAATGCGCGCTCCAACGCAGCGTGAACGGTCTCTGCACAGCCATTTCCGCCAAACTCACATACAAGCTCACCGCCTGTCTTTAACTGTCCAGCGAGATGACACAACATATGAGGGTGCATCGAAGCATCAATCCAATGGAACACTGCATTGGAAAAGATCGCATCCAATGGTTCCTTAAGATGAAAGCTGCATGCATCGCCTTGCAAAAATGTCATATGCGGATATTGTGCTTTTGCAATTTCAAGCATTGCCTCTGATGCATCCATTCCAATTACCTTATAGCCTTTTTCCAAAAGTTTTACACTTAATGCTCCATTTCCACAGCCTAAATCAAGCACAGCAGCTCCCTTTGGACTCTTTAACAGACTGACCACATCCTCGCCATATTCATGTACAAATGAAAACATCAGTGTACAAGGGGTACAAACAAGATAAAATAGAAATGAGGGGCGATAGAGCGGAAA
>ERZ779869.1187-NODE-1187-length-25236-cov-2.692864_pt1 | contig 25236 bp, 25 predicted proteins | sample MGYA00511557_ERZ779869 | MGnify/ENA primary metagenome ERZ779869 (study PRJEB29588, sample SAMEA2154620) | human gut metagenome | biome: human gut; feature: human-associated habitat; material: faeces | place: Denmark | collected 2008/2010 ... | reverse complement strand
TTGACCCAATCCACTTCCCACATCCTTGCCTGACCATGGCAATCAAAGCCGAGGCAAAGGGCGATGAAGCCAAGATTGCTTCCGCTCTGCAAAGACTGATGGAAGAGGACCCAACCCTCGCTTATGAAAACAACGCAGAAACCCACCAGCAGCTGATCTCCGGTCTGGGTGAACAGCATCTGGACGTTCTGGTTTCCAAGCTCAAAAATAAATTCGGCGTGTCGGTTTCCCTGGAGGTTCCAAGGGTTGCTTACCGCGAAACCATTACCAAACCTTGTGATATTGAATATACGCACAAGAAACAGTCTGGTGGCGCCGGTCAGTTTGCTAAGGTTAAAATCAAGTTTGAACCGATTGAAGGTTACAACGGCTTTGAATTTGAAAACACCGTTGTCGGCGGTAACGTTCCCCAGGAATATGTACCGGGTGTTGAAAAAGGTTTGCGTACCGCTATGGACGCCGGTGTTATTGCCGGTTATCCGGTCAGCGGCGTTAAATGTACATTGTATGATGGTGCTTACCACGAAGTCGACTCCAATGTTATGTGTTTTGAAATTGCTGCCCGTGCTGCTTTCCGTGAAGGTATGCGTCAGGCCAATCCGAAACTGTTGGAACCGATTATGAAGGTTGAAGTGGTAACTCCTGAAGAATATATGGGCGATATCATCGGCGATTTGAACTCCCGCCGTGGTATGGTCAGCGGTATGGATCAGCGTGCAAACGCCCGCGTGATTGATGCTTCTGTTCCTTTGGCCAATATGTTCGGTTACGTTAATACTTTGCGTTCGTTGTCTCAAGGCCGCGCTCAGTTCACGATGGTGTTTGACCATTATGCCGAGGTGCCGAAGGATATTGCGGACAAGGTAAAAGCCAAAAATTCTTAAGGCGATTGCAACGGGCATCCGAAAGTGAGATGCTTTAGAGAACGCTGATGTGTTCAGTTTGGAGCTGTTTCTTTCGGTTGTCCCGTTGAAATTGTTTTAAGGCAAAAAGTTTTTTTATTTTTTTTTAAAAATATTTTTTATTTTATCAAAATTATTTTTTACAATAAAACTGTATTCTACAAACGGAATACGCCTCTTTACATCTGTACGCTGTTTCTCATCAAGCTGTGCAAGCCAGTCAGCACCTTCTTTGACATCATCTTTATATCTTGTAAAAAGATATTCTTTTAACTTTGTTCTGTTCTTTGCATCTAATAAATATTGGTGTTTCTTTGCATTTTCAATAAATGCAGCAAGTCTTTGTGCCTCTTTTTCCGCTTCAAAATACTCGCTGTCAAGGCTGTCACTATACTCCTTTATCTTTATATCAAGTCCTGCCGTATTTTCATCATTATATATTTTTGAGAGCGTATTAAGTTTGTCCTTTGTCTGCTCATACTCTGCCTGTATTTTCTTGACATCTTCGATTTCTTTTTTTATAAATTCAAGTCCGACATCAATTCTTGCAATGTCTGTCTGAGTATCGCCAAGCCGGAGTTTCAAATCATTATATGCCTTATCTTTTTGCTGTATCTCCTGTCTGGCATCTTTAATATTCTCTTCTGATGTTAAAAGCTCTGCCTCGACATTTTCTGCAATAATTATTCCACATTTTTCCATGAGAACCGCCATCTGCTTTTCGTCATTTTCAATGCGGCTCTTTAAAAATGAAACGAGACTTTGTGCAGCTGCCTCTTCTTTTGTCAGTGAATCAAACGTTTTCTGTGCTTCTTTATAATTATCCTCCGCAGTCTGCAGCTCTTTTTGCGATTGTTTAAGACTTTCTTTTAATTTTTCCCGCTCATCATTTGACAGTTCAAATATTTTTACAGCTATATCATGCAGCTCTGCCGTAATGTCGTCATGCTCACGCATTCTGTTGTCTATCGTCTGTTTTATTTTGTTAAAATCATTTTCATATTTAAGATAATCTGCATAATCATTGACTGATTCAGATTTTCTAAGCAGCTCTTTTCTTTCGGCAAAACGGCTGTCTGCCGCTTCAATCTTTGCACTGTAAACATCAACAAGCTCACGTATTGCATCAAGTGACTTCTGCTCGCTTGCAACCTGTGCCGACTGAATCAGATACTGTTCATTATTAATTTTTTCCTGTATTTTTTCCAAATCGGAACTATTCTGCTCTGATAATGCTTCCCTGTCAGCAATTATAATTTTGCAGGCACACAAAAGCCTGTATATCTTTTCCTCAAGTTCCTGCTTTTTTATAAAATTCACTTTGAATGATTCTGCATACTGAGCAAATTTTTCTATTTCTTCAACCTGACTGTTATAATTGCCTATCTGTGAATTCTTTTTTGACAATTCAAGCAGCTTATCTTTAATATCAAGAAGTGTCCTTGCCATCTGACCTTCGTCATCAGTCACACCTAACTTATTATTAAACGATTTTTCTATAATCTCTTCAATAAGCAGATCTTCCACAACTTTACGACTTGTTCTGTAATTGCTCTCAAAATAAGTTCTTACATGTCCTTCTGTTTTATTGATTCCACGTATAATTTCCCACTGGCTCTCATATATTCCGTAATGTGACAGGAAATTCTGATAATCTCCTTTTCTGTCAAATATTTTTACCGACACATTAAAATCATCTTTTTCAAGATTTCTAAGATATTCTTTCAATCCGTTGTATGTTATTCTCTCACCGTTACTTGTAAGCGGAAGATTTTTTATATCATTGTCGCCGAATTCCCTGTAGAAAATAGCATAATTAAAATATTCTATACCCGACGAATTGCTCTGTGCACCCGCTTTTCTCGCACAAAATCCTGTTGTCATATATGTATAATTATCTTTTCTGTAACATGGCTCCAGTTTCCATTCCACAAGAGAATGTATGACTGTATTTCCTCCCCCCTGCCTGAAAAGCTTTTCAACCGGCTGCTTCTCATCAAGTGTACAGTTCGGAATTACATTCTGCAAAAGCATGAGCATGAGAAGACTCTTACCACCGCCGTTCGCAAGGTCATAAATCATGCTGCTGCAATTTGGACGCATCATAAAATCATCATACATCTGTGTTCCGAAATTGTACTTTACATTGTTTACCCTGATTCTGTTAATCTGTGGCATCGTTCTTCTCTCCTTTCGATAAAATCTGCGTAAATCTTCCTTTATATTCATCAAAGTAATTCTCTATAAGTGCCCGGAATCTGTTTGTAGGATAATAAAGATTTCCACCAGAATTTTCATCTTCTTTTGTATTATCCACAGAATTTTCCGGCTTTTCCGAATTATCAACAAGCAGCCCCTGATTTACAAGAAAATTAAAAACTATTTTGACAAATCCTGCTTTTGAATTTCTCGCTGCCCTCATCCCAGCCTGAACACTGTCAGATGAGGCCGGAAGTTCCTCCCAGCTTAACGCGATCTGCTTAAAACTGTTTTCCTCTATCTCATCAAGGACTATGCCGTTTCGCTTATCAATTATACCGTTTATGGAATTATCAACATTTTCTATTACATCTTCAATACGCACGTAACTTGTGTAATTTGCTGCTGACGTATCACTGTAAAATGATGTAATAGTATTGTAAATAACAAAATATGCAAGATACAATTCTCTGTTCAACTTAACTCCAAGTTCTTTTCTCAACTCTTCGTTAGTATATCCAAACACCGGATTATTCTGGCCTGCACTTACATACAGGCTGTTTTTATACTCATATATGTCAAGATTCATCTTTTTAAGAGTCATCATAACAATGTCATAAACCTGTGCATTTGTGCTGTACTCCTGATACAGTGCTGCATTATCTCCATTTTCACCAACATTTTCGCCATTGATAAGTTTTGACACGATATCTAATGCTCTGTCTAAATTTCTGCTCTCCATAATTTTTCCCTTCCGGTATAAATTTATATTAAATGTTAATTGCTGTAATCTTCTCTATGGAATGTAACGTCGCTCACTTCACATCCGTCCATAAGTTCAAGCATTTTGCCATTCCCCTCATCTATAGAAAAAACAACCGGGGCTTCATTCTCAAAATTTTTTTTCAATATATCATCCATAAAACTTTCACTATCCATATCTGCACCGCCGGTTATATGCTTTTTCTTCTGGCACAGATTTACGAAAAATGAAAAATAATCTGCATTTTTAAGAACATTTTCGGAATACATATTTTTCATTGACAGATTAAATTCTTCCAGTGTGAACGCTTCTTTTTTGTGCAGTGCCGAAATAAGATTTTTCATTATAAATACATAATTATCCGCAATTCTTTTCTCTTCCAGTTCATCTTCAAATATGATTTCTTTCTGCTTTTTTACACTTACCTTTTCTATCTCCTGATATCTTGCAGGTCTCATTGTAAGTGCTTCATCTATGGAATTAAGATTAAATGTTTTCTTCGTATTTGGTTTTAAAATTCCGTTTATAAGAGGAATCAGCACTGATGCATCACCATTTTCCGTCATCTTTTTTAAAAGTGATGTGAAATCAACATGGCTTCTTATCTGAGAAAGTTTTGCATGCCTTACAGCATCATCTGTTAGTTTCTGCATATGGGTGCATGCCCCAAGAAGCTGTGCGTGTCTGTTCATTGCAACTTTCAGCTGGTTTTCAAGCTCATATATCTCACTGATTGTCTTATAATATGCTGCATCCGCCTGCCCTCCCGGCGATATTTTTTCAAGTGCCGATTTTATTAAATCACTGTTTTTATATTTTTTAATTACGATTTATAGGTATGACAACCGAAAAAGGACTTGAATTTTCACTTTTCTACAAAGTGAAAATATGTAAATAGCTTATAAACAAACATATATCAAAATATAATAATACGGAGGAGGGTGTGCTTGCAGGTGCGTATTCCGTTCATTTCCTCGGGGAGAATTTTCAAGTCCGACTTCTTGTTTTTCTCGTTACACGAATAATTATTTCAGGGATCGCTAAGAAAGATTCCTACCTCTGGCTTGCTGTTTTTCTCAGAGTGTTCCAAAGCCCGTTTTTCGTTCTTTGCGACGGTCGTATGTTGATAGTGCGGCGTGCGGTGGATTTCGCAGCTAAATGGCATTTCGACCAAGCAGTCGATCGTTTTTTCTCGAAGTTGTCCCGAGTATTTTGCTCCGTTTTTTACAGACGGGCTTCCTCTATGATATGTGGCGTGCTATGCTGATAAGAAACACCGTCCGAAAAAAGCAGTTGCGGGCTTCGAGGTTTTTTGTCGCTTTCGATTGGGGGTGTTAGTTCATAACTAAAAAAAATCAAAATTCAGAATTAAACGTTATAAATGATTATATTTGCATTTGTGTTTTCAGCGACGGGAACAAGTATGAAAAAAAGCAAAGAGCATATAAAACGGTTTTTATCGACGGTACGTCCGGCTTCGGAGAAAGACGAATGCCTGATCAGGGTGTTTTTCAACAAGCGCAAGATCCGGATCGCACTCGCTTCCCGAACTCACGGCCCGGAGTCGTTGGAACAAATCACCTATGAGCAGCTCGAAGCGTGGTACAATGCTTTGCGTCCTACGGTCGGGGACGTCGTCCACTGCCCGCAGTGCGGGTGTGTCGGTCTTGTTACAGGTGAACGGTGGGATTCGTTCGTGGTGGGTGCCGCACTCTCATCTACCGGAGAACTTATGCTCGAAGAACGCCGTTTTTCGGACAGGGAATGGAGCGCCGCGTCGGAAGATGAGGTAGCGTCGTTGCAGAAGGCCCTCGCCCTGCACGGCTACGACTGGAACCTCACGAGTGGACGCATCGAGCCGCGTACGATTCCTGCGCATCCGCGCTTTGTGCGCCTGATGGTTTTGGGTCGTCAGGTGGGGCTGGGTATTTTTCGCGCCGTACGAGAGGACAATACGCTGGAAATGTTTTGCGTGAAGATGGGAGCCGGGCAACTGCGTTACGAGAGCAACCTGAATTTGGGCGATGCGGATCGTTTCAGCTTCTTCGACGCTTACAGCGAGCACCGAGCGATTCTTCGGGAAGAACTGGGTGAGGAGGGTTATGTCTGGAACTCCAAACGCCGGCGCATCGAGAAGAATACGTCGCGGGCCAAATTAGGTGAGAAATATTACTGGATCAACAGCTACCTGATGATCAAGCAGTCGGTGGAAACGGACTCGCAGAGCGACAGGCTCCATTCCCGGCGCGGGAACTACTTCCTGCAGTACAAGGTTGCCGAACGTGCCCGCAACCGCATGCTCGACGTCTGTATGGAGGAGATGCTCGCAGAGGACAACTGTTGATGTTCGCGCTTATGCCGCAGAATCTGCACAGCCGCCTTTTTTGCCTGTAAAGCCATTTTCAGCATTATCCCGAGGAGAGATTGGACGAAATGGGAAAAGGCCAGAAAACGCCGGAAAACGGCATTTTTTCTTCCTGCCGTTTTCAAGGAGCATCCGAACGCCTTTCAAGCATACATTAAACATTCTTCGAACGTCTTTTACAGTTGAATGTTCATCGTAGACGAGATTTCTCCAAGTATGAAAACCTTGAAATAACAAAAAAACCGTCAGGTTTTTTTGCAGTATGAGACGCCTCTTTTTGGATACTTTTTCTGGCGTGACAGAAAAAGTATCTCTCGTAATGCAGCTCGTTCCGATCTCGAAGGTAAAGATTCGTATCTCGTGATAAGGTATCGTTCTCGGCTCAGGCTCGAATCGAACTCGAAAGGTAAAATCCCTATCTCGTCTCCGACTCGTAAATCATGTAAATAAATATAACTATATATACATATATACATCATATCTCCCTTTTCATCCTTTCGGGATAGCCCCTTCCTCCAGTCTGTCGAAAAAAACAATCCTCTTTGAGGTTGTCCGGCGCGGCAGCCGACCGCAAAAAAAGGGCTGCAACCCGTGCAGCCCTCGACAGACGTCCTGTGTCGTGCGACCTATCCTCCTTCCTGCGTCGCTCAGCGTAGAAGCGTGTCTATCTCCTCGTCGGTCAGCGATAGGATGTCTTTCCCCAGTTTGAAGCAGTGCAAATCGAAAAATGCGATGAGTCGATCGATGTTGCGTGTGGTGGTCACAATTCGTACGAGTCGTTCGTACGCCTCTTCGTTGAGTCGGTAGTGTACTCTGTTGCGGCTGCTGTCCTCAGTTTTCACGATCAACCCGAGGCGGCAGAGCGAACGCGCGCACCGGTCGAAAGTGTATTCCCGCAGTCCCATGCGACGCATATACTGCGCCCGCGTAAAGTTCACGCTGTACCCTCTGCGCCGGATGTACTCGAACTCCTTCATATGCTTGAGGAATCGTTCCTCCTCGGGCGAGAGCAGATATGAGAAGCCCGGATAGGCCAGTCCGCCCGGAGCATGCTGTCGTTTGGTGGTTACCATGTGTCGTTTCGATGTTTTTCGGTGGCCAGCGCGTCGTTGATGTAGAAGAGGTATATCCGTCCGTCAATCATGGGCTTGTAAACCCTGTATCCCATTTCGCGGGCGTAACGGCCCACATTTACACGGTTGGCTATACGGTAGGTGTTCTCCTCCATGTGTCGCGCCATTTCCTCGAAGGTCATTTTAGCTTTCAGTTCCATACGAAAAATTTTTAATTGATACGGTTTCGTTCAGATAAGTATAGAGCCGCATCAATTCGTATGGTTTAATCTCGATTTTTTTTGTTCTTCGCTTTGAGTCTTCAGACAGAACTCAACGATTTCCCAATTCGCAGGGTCCGCCCATGCGGCGATGATTTTGAGGATGATCAGATGCCGCAGGTCATGGTCGAACAACTCCCCGACGCACTGATGTACCCGTCCCAGAGTAGGAGCGAGTCCGCTTTGCAGCAGACACCGACCCTTGTCGTACATGATACAGGCATTGTTGCGGCGTTGAAGTTGCACCATCGGCAGCTTGTGATCCGTGCCCTTCGCACAATCTATGCCCACGACCACGCCCGGGCACAGCATGTCGGCATAACCGGCGCGTATGAGCCGTGCGATGTCGTGCGGCGTTCCCAGACATGGCATGTCGCTGCACAATACACCGTCTACTTCCCGCAGCTTGTCCCGCAGGAGTTTTTCGAGCAGTTTTTTCTTGTCGTCCATAGTTGTCGCGGTATTAGGTTTATCGGTTCGTGAGATAACTGTTGCGGCGATGCCACAGTTCGACGATGTACTCGCGTCCTTCGGGTGTCCATGCTTCGATTTTGTAGCGATTCAAATAGTTGGTCTTGCGGTTGAACCACTCGTAAATGTGTATGCCCCGCAAGTGGCGATAGGCATCCGTAGCCTGCCATTTGTCTTGTACGCGCTCTTGGAGCCCCTCCTCCATCAGGAAAAGATTCAGACGTATGGAACTTATGCCCAACTCTGCGGCGATCATCGAGGAAGTGAACCATTCGCGGTCCTCGATCGTGAGTTTGTAGTGCCGCAGTTTGTGGCGGTTGCGACGTATAAACTCTTTCTGGCGCCGTATGGTATCATGCTGGTCATCGATGACTGTGAGTGCCTCTTCGTAGGTTGCGGGCGCTGGCAGCAGCAGATCCTCCGAGCAGAACTCCTCAGTGGGGTCCGATACCGACGATACCGGCTGCGGGACCTCCTGCAGCTCGGTATGGCCATCGCGCAGCAAGTGTAAGAGCTTCTTGCTGCACCACGCCGCAAAGGCCGGCGAGAGCCATTGTGCGAACTGCGTCCAGAGATGTATCTCCAGCCATGTGGCACCGTGAGGACCGCGCGTGGTGATAACCTGTTGCTCCGTATCGGCCGAGATGCCGTCCTCGACCAATGCCTCACGCAGGCGCGCCGTCTCCGTGAGTTTGAGCCATACGGCCGGCCGTTTGTCGAAAGGCCGTGCCATCTCGGTAGCGTTGACCATATAACGGCCATCTTCGAGACGCACGGAGAAGCGGTTGCCCACGTACTCCAGCTCGATGATTCGTGGTGCGGAACCTTCGGAAACATCCGTTGCGGTAGTGTCCTGCGCCATACGCAGATGTTGAAGATTTTCCAGCACTTCTCGGCCGCGCATGCGCAACAGTTTGGCGCCGGAGCTCATCCATTTGACAAGCTCGACAGCCTCCGTGAAATCGGCATACAACTCTTCGGGATGCTCCGCATCGAGATACGTAAGCGACGGGCAACGGCGCAGAACCGTGCCGTTCTTCAGAAGGATGCTGCGCCGCATGGCTCCGCAGAGGTCGTTGACGCAGACCTTATGCACGTCGCCTGCGGGCGTTCTGCTGATTCTTAGTGTGCCCCGCAGAAAAGGCACCGTCAGGATTCTATTCATGCTTTGCTTCGTTTTTGAGTTTCCGCCTCTTTTCCGCGCTCAGTTTGCGGCGCGACAGTTCCTTGGAATCGTGGTAGCGGCGCACTTCGTCGCACATGCGGTCGTACTCTTCGACGCGCAGGTGTCCGAAATCCTGATGAGGCACTATTTCGACTTTATCGAAATCGTAGTGTCTGAAATAACAACCATAACAGGAGATGTGGTATCCCAAACAACACAGGGAGATCGATTGCGCAGGGATGTTCATCGCTTGAGACGCAACATTCAGTGATTTGTACATGGAGATCAGCACGCGTTGGTTGTTGAAGACGAGTACGATCTTGGGGTCCTTGAAAAAGCTTCGCTTGGTCATGTCGCAGTTGTGGGTTTTTAGGTTCTCGACTCCTCCGGCGGGAGGAGATGTCTGCTTCGTCCCCGAACGTTTTGTCGAAAGGTACGGGACTATCGTTTTTAAGTTTTCCATACTCGGATATAGTGATGTTTTTTTCGCAAATATATATTTTTAGTTTAAGCTAAGGAATAAAATCAATTATTTTTTTGAAGTTACTTTTTGAGTGTAACAATCTAAATACAAGTATATTGCAACAAGACATAAAAAACTGTAAGTGGAATTTTACTATAAGTATAGCCAGTTCGTATCTGTGTTGGAGTAAGTGTTTTTCACACCCTTTTCACATTCAGCATAACCACCTCGTTTTAACCACTTTCGGCATGGTTCTCCTACTCTTTGGAAAGCGTGAAAAATGGCTGAAAAAAATTTCGACGGCACGTTCGACCATGAGCTTCTGGAGTCGGTTTTCCGCACCAGCAAGAAGGTCATTCAGGAGTATGTCCGCGAGATCGACCGCACGAACCGCTATCGTTCGGTGCGCTCGTCGGTAGTCCGGGGAACGGTACTGGACGACCGCGGTCCTCTGATCGACCTCTACGAGGCGTGCCTGCAGCAGGATGCCCATATCCGGGCCGTGCTGGAGACGCTTGTGAGCCAGATTCTCGGAGACCGTTACATGCTGGCCCGCCAGAACGAAAAAGGCAAGTACATCAAGGATGTGGAGCAGACGCGCAAGGTACAGGGCACGCAGTTCGACAAGATCATCCGCGGCATCGTCGAGGCGAAGCTCTATGGTTACACGTTGCTGGAGATCATGCCCGGCACGGACCCCCGCACGGGACGCCTTCGGGAGGTGAACATCATCGAGCGGCGCAACGTGCTGCCGGACCAGTGCCGCGTGGTGAAGCGTCAGGGCATGTGGTCGCCCGGCTGGGATCTCACGCAGAAAGCCTACCGCCGCAACTACATTCTCGTCAATACGGGCGATCTGGGTCTCTTTTCGGCCACCACGCCCCTGATTCTGGCCAAGAAATTCACGGTGGCCAACTACGTGAATTTTTCGAGTACCTACGGCCAGCCGATTATCCACGGCAAGACCGTCTCGGAGAGCAATGCTGACCGCAAGCGCCTTGCCAGCGAAATCGTCAACGCCGCACAGAACAAGGTCATCGTTACCGGACTGGACGATGAAATAGACATCAAGACCTTCACGATGTCCAACTCGGAGAAGATCTACACGGGACTTATCGAATTCGTGAATAAGGAGGTTTCGAACATGATCCTCGGCTCGGAGTCGATGGCCGGAGCCACACAGTCCTACGTGGGTTCCACGAAGGCGCATCAGGATATCTTCCGCGAGAGGATCGAGGTCTACCGCCGCTTCATCGAGAACGTGATGAACGAACAGGTGCTGCCTTCGCTGGTGGATATGGGCTACCTGCCCGGCGGGCTGGAGTTCAAGTACAGCAACCGCATCGAGATGAACAATGAGGATCGCATCAAGCTTTACGGCTTGCTGACGGACAAGTACGAGATCGCCCCGGACGAGGTGGAGAAGGAGTTCGGCATCCATGTGGGCCGTCAGCTCAACGTCTTGCAGCTCACGGCGGGACTCGGCGGCGCGGGCGTCGGCTCCGGACAGAGGCGCATGAGCACTAACGACCGTCATATCATGTCCGACGAGGAATACTACAAGCGCTACGGGCACGGCCGGGGCGCCCGCGAAGTGGTAAATTTTATCCGGGGAGCGAGATGATGGCCGCAGCTACGCTCCCGACTCCTTCGGCGGCATCCCCCGAGCGGGAGGAACAGGAATATTTTCTGCTTTACGACGCTTTCGCGCGTCTGCTGGACTGCTGGACGGACAGCGCAGCGCGGTATTCGGCTCTTGAGACGCTCATCGAGATGCGCGCAGGAACGCTTATCGAGCGGCTTCTCGACGGGCTGGGCCTCGACTTGGAGCAAGCTCTGGAGATCCTGAAGCGTCGGGACGACTTTTCTACGCAGCAGGAGCGGGAGCGGCGCGACATCCTCGCGGCGGGGATCGAGAACATGCTCGACTTCGCTGCAGCCGAAGAGTACGCCATGTGCTGCGACCTGCCCGAAAAGGTGGCGGAGGATGACTACGAGTTCTGCGACGCGGTCTTCGAGCGCTACAACGGCCACCGGGCCGTGCAGGAGAACCTCGACGTGGAGTATGCCGCCGTGATGGCCGCATGGTGGCTGACCGTCGGGACGGAGCAGATGCTGACCTTCACCACGCAGGGCGAAACCGCAGGCGCGCAGGCCTGGAGTTCCATCGACACCTATTGCGCCCCGTTCATCCGGTATGATGCGCTCACGAAAAAGCAGGTGAAGCCGCTGCTTCCTCACACCGGACAGTCAGGGTGCTGTGACCGGAGTGCTGGAGCTTCCCGAAGGCGTGCGGATTAATCCTGTTTTCCGGGAGAGTCTCTGCCACGCAGGCCGTATCTTCTCCGCAGCACACCCTTACTTCCGCCATCCGTTGCCGTCGGCACTGCACGAACACCTGCAAACCCTGAAACGCAAATTTCATCTGTCATGGACCTAACTCCCGATCAATTTTACAAGCAATGGCTCCGGCTGGGGCCCGCGGCCGCTACGGTAAGCCACTTCGAGCGGCAGGTTTTCGACTTCACACATCTGGCGGGACGCTTCGCCAAGGACCGTTTCGAGCAGTCGTTCACACAGGGCGGTTTTTATGGCTCGGGGTGTCCGTGGCCCGCCCGCACCTCACGCTGGGGACGTCGCCGCACGCATCCCATTTTGCGGCATACGGGGCTGCTGGCCGGAAGTGTCATGGACAAGATGCGGAGCGACAATAAGAGCGTGAAGCCTGCGCCGGGCCGCAAGGCTGCCTTCCGTCGTTCGATAACCTACACCGTCGAAGCGGCGCCCGAGAGCGTGGCCCTGAGAGGACACCGTGGAGTACGCCGTACTGGCCCTACGACCTATGCCGCGGTACACAATGCCCCCACGGGGACCTACTGGTCCAACCAGTATCGTAAGAGTCGTTCCGTGCAGCGGCAGTTCATGGGGCCTAACCCCAAACTCACGGCCGAGATCGCGCGCTACTACGCCTATATCTTCAACGGGCTGCCCGGCATCCCCAATGCTCCCACGCCATGATAAAGGACAAGACCGACCAGCGGGAAAAGCCGCGAGACGTACCGGAACGGCCTGCGGTGTCGTTGCCCGAAGAGGTCCAGCAGAATGCCCTCGCAGAGATGTACCTCGCCGTGCGGCGGGCCTTACAGACGATCCGCGAGCGGGAAGATGACCCGCAGAGTCCGCCTTTTTTCAAGACCATAGCCATTGACAACGGCCAGTTTGCACGCATTGTGCTCGATGAGAATATGGAATCCGAGGCGATTTTCCCCGCTGTGTTCATCCACTACACTAACGTCCGCTATCTGGTTCAGCAGCAGCGCATCGGCGAGGGGCGTGCGACCATGCGCGTACGCTTCATCCTCAATACGCTGAACAACGCAGACCCGGAGCGGGAGTGCGATCCTTTCTACGTCTTCCAACGAGTCAATCAGGCTATTCAGGATGCCAAGAACCGCGAGCCGGCGCTCAACGAGCGGTGTCAGCTTCTCTATTTCGACATGCCCACCTCGACGAACATGCTGCAGGCATACTGGGTGGATTACGAAGTATGGTTCCGCGAGACCTCGGCATGGAAGTACCGCGACTGGGTGGAGCGTTATCTCGTGATGCCGCCCTTCACGAATCATGGCGATGCCCCGCAGCACGACACCGAAGGGCACGGACACCATCCGCATCCTACGGATCGCGAGGCCATACGCATCGAAACCTCCGTGGAAACATCCGACTCGCAGCAATCCGAGAAGGAAAGAGTATAAAACGAGAGCGGTAACCCGATAGGTTGCCGCTCTCGTTTCGTCGTGCCTGCTCAGAGCATGATCGATTTAGCAGGGTCAAAAGTGCGGTGCTCGCCACTGCGGATGTATCCCAGCTGGTTCGAGAGACACTGCGTGCGGCCGATCATGCGGTCGATATTGCGGTGTGAATGCCCATAGATCCAGTATTCGACAGGACTGGCCTCGATAAAGCCGTGCAGGTCCGTGACGAATGCGCCGTTGAGCGGACTGCCCAGAAATTCCGGCGGGAGCAGCTCGAAACTGGGAAGGTGATGCGTCACAACGACAATATGCGCCGCCGCACTGCGGCGTATGGCGGCGTGCAGAAAGTGAAAGCAGCGGAAGTGCTCTTCGTTAAAACGTACCCAGTTCAATGTCTTTCCGCCGCAACGGACGAGGCGGAAATCGTTGATACCCTCCTGCACCGTTACCGCATACTCGATGGGCACGGACGCCCACATAGGCGAGAGAATCAGTTCCGTGTCCCCGAATGTCAGGCAGTCGTTGTAATGGCATGTCACATTGCAGCGTAGTTTCAGCTGCCAGCCGTCGTGCATATTTTCGAGATCGAAGCCGCCGTAGAACTCGTGGTTGCCCGGGATGACCGCAACATGGCGGTAGTGCTCCGAAGCCCAGTCCCAGAACGGATGCTTCGCGTAGTCCTTACCCAGATATGCGATGTCACCAGCCAGAACGAGAATATCACCCGTAACCTGCAACGGGTGTTGCGCCACATGACGGGCGTTATCCGGAAGCTCCAGATGAAGGTCCGAAGCGTATTGGATCTTTAACATGACAAGAAACGGCTAATAAAGCAATCCGAACATCCAGAGCGGGATCTTGTTGCCGAAACCGACCTCGATATCGTCGGCAGCGATATAAGCATTCTCCATTCCTTGAATCTGGCGCCCCGTTTTGTTTTGTCCGCCGATCTCGAAGCTGTATTTGCCATCGATCATAAAGTCGGTTTTATCCGAATAACCGACCCTCCCCGTCACTTGCAGCATCGAATGAAAGAATGTCTCCCGGAGATTGCCCGTATCCGCTTTCCGGTTGGCGAAGGCATAAGCGTAGTTGGGGTTGCCTAAATATATTTTCTCCGGTTTGACGAGTCTCTTCGTACCCTGCGCTTCCTTGTCGACCATCAGGATGGCCTGTGCTCTCCCGAGTGCTTCCAGATAGGTCAGCAGACTGGGGCGCGTCGTACCGACCTGCATAGCCAACTGGGATATGTTCGGTGTAAAAGGAACGCTGTCTGCAACGACCGAGAATAGCTTTTTAATCTTTGCGATCGTCGGGAACTCGATGTCGATGGTGGCTGGCAGGTCGACTTCTATAACGGTATTCACCGTCTCGGCCAGCCGGGAGAAATAGCCTTCTTTATCCTCCTTGTAATACGGGAAATAACCGTATTTGAGGTATTCGCGCAGTACGGCCAGCGGACGGATCTGCCTGCCGATTTCCGCAGCGATGCCGACATGATCTTTCAGCACTTCTTCCAGCGTCAGCGGCTCGATCTTTATACCGTGCTCGTAAAGCAAGAACTCGCGCAGCGACATGCCGTAGAGGGTATACTTGATCGCACGGCGGCTCAGGTCCGCACCGGAGCGATATATGTCCAGCATCGACGAGCCCGTAAAAACGACTTTCAGTTCCGGATAGGAATCGTAGATGTTTTTGATCTCACGCGCCCATCCGTCGTATTTGTGCACTTCGTCCAGAAAGAGAACTTTCCCGCCGCTTTTGTAAAACTCGTCGGCCAGATCCACCAATGTGTGTGTGCTGAACCATAGATTATCCAACGAGGCATACAGGACTTCTCCGGTAGCGATGTCGTAATTCTGCCGGATGTGCTGTAGCAGCATCGTGGTTTTGCCTACTCCCCGGGAACCGACGATGCCGATGAGCCGGTTATTCCAGTTGATCTGCGAGTAGAGGTAACGCACGAAACGCAACTGCGTACGCGATACCAGATGGTGAAATATTTGACGCAGCGTCTCCATAATTGCAAAACTATTTTCTGCAAAGATAGTTGTATTTTCTGAAATGCAAAAAATATGAGAATTTGTATATTTCAAAATACATTTTTATCATGCAAGCGCAGCAGCCATTACGGGCTGCCTTTTCGGTAGATTGTTTTATTACAAAATGTCTGTCATTTTCGCCGAAAAACGGGCAAAATGATAGATATATTCCGTAATCGCCATTCCAATTCCAACAATAGGGGCAGTTTTGCACTGTATACAGCGCAAAATTCGCTGTTTTTCGCATTGTATATATAGTGTAATCCTCCGCTTAAACCTTTCCGTCCGCCTTTGCCTATCCTTCCCAAAAGGCAAGGATGGAGACGACCCACTTCAAACATATCGTCGGCGAGGTCCGTACCGGGGCGCCGGCTACGCTGCGCTTCTACGGCAAGATCACCGAGGCGACGGCCGCGCGCTTCAACGAGGAGTTCGACTATGCGGAGAGCTGCTCCCCGTCTCTGATCCGCGTTCTGATCAACTCCGAAGGCGGCTCGGTGCTGCACGGTATGAGCGTTTACTCCACAATCCGCAACTCCCGTATACCGACCGAGTGCGTGAACGAGGGCATGGCCGCGTCGATGGGCTCGGTGCTCTGGGCCGCAGGCGCCCGCTCGCTGATGCGCGACTATGCGATCCTTATGATCCACAACCCCTTCCTGCCGTCATCCGAGGATGATACGGGCAGCGACATGGTCGCGGCTTTCACACGGCAGTTGCGTACGATCTACCGCAAGCGCTTCGGCCTCGCGGAAGAACACGTCGTCTCGATCATGGACGGCAAGGCCGGCAGGGACGGCACCTACTTCGATGCCGAGAGTGCCGTCTCCGCGGGCATCATTCCGCAGGACAACATTCTGGAGACCTCGCCCCAGCTGCGCGAGCGTGTCCGCACGGAACTCTCGGCACTGGAGGACGCGACTGCCATCCGCTCGATGATGGAGAGCATCAGCGCCGAGGCGGAGGGCTGCAAACCTTCCGGCACCGAAGGGCCTACTCTTAATCGAACCACACAAAAACACAGTACGATGAGCAACGAAAGCAAAACCTCGCCCGAATATTCCGCCGTAACGGCGACCCTCGGCCTGAAAGACGACTGTCAGCCCAAGGACGTGATGGCCCGCATCTCGGAGTTGATTTCCATGGAGGCCCGCTTCCGCGAGAAGGAAAAGGAGCTGAGCGACACGAAGACCGTTCTGGCAGGCAAAGAGGCCACGATCCAGAATCTGCAAACCAACGTCGCAGAACTGACCGCCTCGCTCAAAACCTATCAGGACCGAGAAGCGCAGCTGAAGGCCGAGCGCATCGAAGCGATGCTCGCGAAGGCTGCGGGCAAGATCCCCGCGGACGACATTCCCAAGTGGCGGAAACTTGCCGAGGAGAACCCCGATCTGGTGGAGAGCACATTGGAGAGCATTCCCGCCGTAGAGCAGATCTCGCGCGAGATCGCCTCCGACCCGGCCGCCGTGCAGGCTGCCGCCGAGGGAGCCCGTAGCGCCGAGGCGAAGATGGCCGAGCGTATCGAGGCCGTCGTGGGCAAGGACTTCGCCTTCCGCAAGATAGAATAGGCTCCGGACCCTGTCCATATCAAGCAGATGCGGGCGCCGCCCGCGGATCAGACGTAAGTGGCTATTACGACTGTACAGATCAAGCCGGAAAACTCTAAAACACAATCTGCAAAACGATAATGGCTGATACGGTAACATTCTTACAGAACGGCTACAACGGCGAGGTCTTAGAGGACCTTCTGACCTATACCGCGCAGGGCAACGACACCTACCGCGAAGGGCTGATCCACATCAAGAGCGGCATCCAGCACAAATATACGCTGCCCTCGATCCACTTGGGCGACGTCATTCAGGACAACGTACCCACGCCGCAGAGCACGCACGGGGCCAAGGGCTCCGACGGCTTCAACGAATACCAGTTCACCGAACGCTACCTCGAGCCGCAGGACTTTATGGTCTATCTCGAGTTCAACCCGCGCGACTTCGAATCCTACTGGCGCTTCGCGCAGCCCGAGGGCAATCTGGTCTTCCGCGAGCTGGATCCCAAGCTGCAGGCCACGATGCTGCGCCTTCTGATGGACAAGAAGAACGAGTACATCGGCAGCGCCATTTGGACCTCGGCCAAGGGCGGCACGGCAGCGGCCGGCATTACGGCACCCGAGGGCTGCACGCCCATCGGCGGCGGCAAGGAGAAATATTTCGACGGGGCTATCAAGCGCATTCTGGACAACATCCACGCCTCGGATCCCGAGACCGTGGCCGGAGGCCAATGTATCCTCTCGGGCAATACGGAGCTTGCGGACGGTGCAGCCATCGAAGCGGCCCTCTACGCCATGTGGACCAAGTGTCCGAAGCAGATCCGCCGCAAGAGCGGTCTGAGCTTCGTGATGAGCTGGGACATGTGGGATCTCTACGACCGTTACCTCACGGACAAGATGGTCAAGTATTCCGAGAACACGGAGGTCAACCGCTACCGTTTCAAGGGCAAGCGCATCATCCCCATTGCGGGCATTCCGGAGCACACGATCGTCTTGGGCAACTTCACCACGGGCGTCGACTCGAACCTGTGGCTCGGCGTGGACTACGCCAACGATACCGAGGTGCTGAAGGTGGACCGTCTGCAATCCAACTCGGAGCTCTTCTTCTTCCAGATGCGAATGAAGATGGACGTGAACATCGTCAAACCCGCCGAGATCGTCGTACACACCGCCTACAAGAAAGCATAGCATTTCATAGCGCACCCGACCGCAGGGGAGGCGGGGCATACGACTCCGCTTCCCCTTTTCCACACCTTACCGACATGGCAAAGAAAATAACAAACGAGAACAACGACCTTCCGGACACTGCAACTCCGACATCGGCTCCTGCAGCAGCACCGGTTCCTGCGAACGCAACAGGCGGAGAACCCGAGGCGGACGGCTCGGGACCCGATCCCGAAAAGACGACGCCCACACAGTCCGAACAGGAAAAACAGGAGGACCAGACGCAGTCGTCGGACGCAACTCCCGACTATGCCGACCGCCTGCTGCAAATATTTCCCGCTTATGAGCAGCTCTACATAGACCGTCTGGGCAGCACCTACACCGCAGACACGCCGCCCGTGTTCCGCACGGACGCCACGCTCTACACAAACCCGTACCACAAAGACTGAAAACAACATCCATGGCATTAGGAAACGTATTTATCAGCGATGTCGACGGCAACATTCCGTATCAGGCCCCCTCCGATCAGGAGCGCGTAACGGGACTGCTGTTCGATATCTCGCAGCAGCCAAAGCTCTTCACGGAGGGATATGGTAAGATCAACGAGAACAAGCTCAAAGCCGGCGACGTGGTCTACATCACCAGCCGCAAGTCGTCCATAAACGACTTCGGCATCATCGAATGGAAGGACGTCGCAGACCCCGCGGAGGAGACCTCCGAGAACTTTATGTACGGCATTCCGGCTTACCACATCCGCGAGTTCTTCCGCATGTCGGGCGGCGTGGACAGCCAAGGCAAACTTTACGTAATGTTCGCCGACTGCTCGACCAGTTGGGACGCCATCGACGTCATGCAGCGCGCCGCAGGTGGCATGATCAATCAGTTGGGCGTATGGACCGAGCAGCCGCTGTGGCGCCAAAGCGGCGAGGCGGACCCCTACAACCTGAACCTTGTGATGAGCCTGAACGACAAGGCCGAGGCCATGGCCGCACAGAACCAGCCCCTGTCGATCGTTCTCTGTGCCAACCCCTCCACGACGGGGGCTCAGACCACTGCGGGGCGTCAGATCGACCTGAACAAAATCCCTACGGCGATCTGCGAGTCGAGCCGCGTGAGCGTCATCTTCGGACAGTCGGCATCCGAGCAGGTACACCGCATGCAGTTACGCAATACGACCAAGGCTCCCGTGGGGTTCCTCGGAGCCGTGATGGGCGCCATCGCCCGCGCCAACGTGCAGGAGTCCGTAGCGTGGGTCAAGCAGTTCAACCTCTTCACGGACGACTTTCAGGAGATTGAGCTCGGATTCGGAGATACAAACCTCGACGTCGATGACGCCTTCGTAAGTGTGAATGCCTACGAATCGCTCTCGCCGACGCTGCTCGACGAACTGGACGACAAGGGATATATGTTTCCCATCAAGTATGCCGGGCGCGAAAACGGTATCTACATCTCGCGCGACCAGACATGCTCGCATGGCGACTTCCGAACCATCGCACGTAACCGCACGATCAACAAATCGCGTCGTCAGGTGCGCAGCGCCCTGCTGCCATACGTCAATTCGCCGCTGATGGTCAACCCTTCGACGGGCTATTTGGCCTCATCCAAGATCACGGCCTTCCAGACACTTATCGGCGATATACTCTCCAAAATGCAGGCTGCACAGGAGATTTCGGGCTATTCCGTCACTATCGACGAGAAGCAGAACGTCCTTGTGGACGACACCCTGCGCATCGGATACACGATCGTACCCGTGGGTGTGGCTACGCGTATTTACGTCGAGGAGGGGCTTTCGCTAACCGCTAAATAACACACTATATGCCTATAATCAATAATGTAGCTTACAGCTGGTCGATGATTACCCTCTCCTCGACGGCTCTGGGCATCGACGAGGGTTCGACGACGCTCGAAGGCGTTTCGGGCATCAAGTGGAGCCGCAAGCGCAAGATCGAGAGCAACTACGGTCTGGGCGGGAAACCCGTGAGCCGCGGCTTCGGAAACATCGTCTACGAGGCATCGATAACGATGGACTATGCCACGCAGCAGACCCTGCGTTCGATCTACGGTTCGCTGTGCGACATCGGGGAGTTCGACCTGATCGTCTCCTTCGCCAATCCGTTGGCATCGGATGACTGGACGACGACATCAGTCGTTTTGAAGGGCTGCATTTTCGACGAGGATGCCATGGAGTCACAGCAGGACGACACGAACATCACGCATGAGTTCCAACTCCATCCCTTCGACATTCAGATCGGCAATGCATCGGCCTGATTCCATCATATTGCAGACGGAAGAATAGAACCGCTGCGTACGGAAATAAACATATCCTTGTACGACGTCTATTCTTCCATACACCAAACCATGACATGATATGGAAGAGAAAAGTTTGACACTGGAACAGCTTTCCGCGATCCGTGAGAAGGCTGCGGCACTGAAATCCGAGAAGAAGCTGCGCAAGATCTGCCCGATGGTGGTCTTCGGGGATAAGGAGTGCGAGGAGAAGGAGTTCTACGTAGCCTATATGGCCGAGCCTACGTTCCCGCAGTTCTCGAAATTCATGGCCGCGTCGAAGAAGGACGAGGTCACGGCCATGCGTACGCTTGCCCGCGACTGTTTCATCGACGGGGACAAAGAACTCGTAGACAACGACTCACTGTTCTTATTCGGCCTTATGGGCCAGCTTTCGGAACTTATCCAGACGCGCCAGTCGATACTGGTAAACTGATCGACGGGGCGGCGGTGCAGGACGGACAGCGAATCCGTCAGCGTTTGATATACATACGCCACTACTTCCCCGGGGTCGATCTGGACGCCATGAGCGACGAGGAGTTCGCCTCGCTCTCAGAGGAGGCTCTCTGGCTGCACGAGCAGTTTATGGTCCACAATTCCGCACGGGCACTCTTCGCGCCGCCCGCCGTCTGATCCATGTTTCGTAGCCTGCGGACATTCCTGCCCGCAGGCTTTTTTCGTGTCTGCAAGCTTCGTAATCAATCGTTCGTCCGGCACTCTATTCTTCGGAAAAAATCTAACCGCGCCGCCATGTCCGACCAGACTTATAACGTCAAATACAACATCGAAGTCGAGTCGACCGAAGCCACGCGGCAGCTTGGAAATTTCACCGCTGCCGTGGAGGCTCTCTCGAAGTTCAAGGGAGACATGTCGGGTGCCGTGGAGAATGTCCAGAATGCTCTCAAGGCCATCGACAAGGCGTTGTGCACCGACCCTTCCGGCAAAGGTCGCAAGTATAATTACAAGTTCAACATAGACACGAAGTATGGTGAAGCCAAACTGGGGCGCATCGTCACGGCTTTGACCACCATCGAGAATAAAAGCAAGGGCATAAACCTTGTGGTGAACCCCGGCAAGGCATTCAACAGCAAGGCCGTACAGAAAAACGCTGCGGAGATCATCCGTCATTCGCAGGAGGTATTCCGCAACCTATCGAGCACGACATACACCACACAGACGTCGCTCACGCGTTCGCTGGGCAAGATCAACTCGGCGCTGTCGCATCTGGAGCGCAGCCGCGAGCTGAACATACAGACCGACGTTGCCAAGGGGCGCCTCGAGGAGATCCTCGCGTTGCTGGGACAGGTGCGCACGGCAGCCGCTGCAGCCATGCCGCTGGGTAGGACTATCGTACAACGTGCGGCAAAGGAAAAAGCGTCCCAGCCTCAGACCACGACGCAAGCATTCCTGTTGCCTCCGAGGGTGCAGGAGCAGTTGCGAGCCGTGCTTCCCCGTGCCATTCCCGTTCCGGACGGCAAGGAGTCCGCCGCGGCGCAAAAGCGGGCCGCAGCCGAAGAGGAGCGTACCCGCAAGGCTGCGGAGAAGAGCCTGCGGCAACAGAACGTGGAGACTGTGCGGGGACTGCTGCGCCAGCAGACTCTCGCAGGCAACATCTCGAACAGCCGCCAGAGGGCTGCCATCAACCGTCTGCAATACTCGCGGACCCCGTCGCTGCAGGGTGTGCTGCCTTTCGCCTACATGCTTAATGGCTACATGCTTTACAGCACGATGCGAAAAGAGCTCCTCGACGCCGTGGAGTACGCCAATACGATGGAGTCGGCACGGAGTATCCTGCATGTTGCGGACAGCGACCTTTCGACCTTCGAGCAGCGCTTCGAGTCCATGGCCCGCAACGTCCGGCAGGTGGGCATCGAGACGAAATTCACGGCCACGGAAGTGGGCGGAGCCGTGAGGTACCTCGCCATGGCGGGTCAGAACCTGCAGTCGATCAATGCGTCGATACGCCCCATCACGAATCTTGCCCTGATCGGCGACAATCCGCTGGACGAAGTCGCAGACCTCGTGACCAACATCATGGCGGGCTACGACATCTCTCCGGAAAGCATGCCCGTGGTCGCGGATATCATCTCTTCGACGATTTCGCGTTCGAATGTCAATGTCGTGGAAACGGCCGAGGCTTTCAAGATGGCTGCGGGTTACCTGCGCATGGCGGGCATCGATTTCACGGAGTCCTCGGCGGCCATAGGTCTTTTGGGCAACATGGGTGTCAAGGCTACCATGGCGGGCACGGCGCTGCGTGCCATGGCCACGCGTCTTGCCTACCAGCCCAAGGAAGCGCGCGATATCCTCGATCGACTGGGTGTAGAGTTCACGCACAAGGTGGATGTCTACGGCCGGACACTGGAGAAGATCCGCCCGCTGGCCGATATCTTCGAGGAGCTGAATGCAAAGGGAGCTTCGCTGGGCGACATGCACAAGATTTTCGGCCGCATCGGTGGCAATGCCGGCATGATGCTGCTGCAGAACTACGGTCAACTGCGGGAACTCACGACGCATAACCGCACCTCGCACGGTATCGCAGCGCAACTGGCCTACGTGAAGCAGGAGACGACCAAAGGGCTGTGGTTCCAGCTCACCTCGACTTTCTCGGAGATGTTCATGCGCGGATACGAGATCATGGAACCGCAGATACAGCGCACGCTGCGACGGCTCACGGCTGCAATCAATACGGAGAAGTTCGCCCGAGGATTGGCATCAATCGCTTCGGCGTTGCTGGACCTGTTCGCGCTCTTCGGCAAGATCGCGGCATGGGTGGCCGACAATTTCCGGTGGCTCGAGCCTGTACTCTTCACGGGCTTTGCCTCGACGCGTCTTTTCCGTCTGGCGGGACGTGGGCCTGGTCAGCGAGGTGTTTGACAAGCAGACCCTCCAGCGGCTGAACGGGACCATGGCCGTGGGCCATGTGCGCTACGGCACCACCGGTTCGGACAACAAGCGCAACGTCCAGCCCATTCTGGTCAACCACTATAAGGGCCGCATGGCGCTGGCCCACAACGGCAACCTGACCAACTCCCAGGAGCTGCGTCTCCAGCTGGAGAGTCAGGGGTCGATCTTCCATACCACCACCGATTCCGAGGTCATCGCCTACATCATTGTGCAGGAGCGGCTGAAGCACAGCTCCATCGAGGAGGCGGTTTCCGCCGCCATGGACCGTCTGGTGGGGGCGTATTCTCTGGTCATTTCGTCCCCCAGCAAGCTGATCGCCGTCCGGGACCCTCACGGCTTCCGTCCCCTGTGCATGGGGAGGCTGAAGGACGGCAGCGTGGTGTTCGCCTCTGAAAGCTGCGGACTGGACGCCGTGGGCGCCAGCTTTGAGCGGGATATTCTGCCCGGAGAGATCGTGGTGGCGGACAAAAACGGTGTCAAGTCCGACAGATCCCACTGCGGCATCGCGCCCCGGAGACTGTGCGTCTTTGAGTTCATCTACTTTGCCCGCCCCGACTCCATCATGAACGGCAAGAGCGTCTATGCCTGCCGTTATGACATGGGTCGTCAGCTGGCACACGAGGAGCCCGTCGAGGCCGACCTGGTCATCGGCGTGCCTGACTCCGGCCTGCCGCCCGCGGAGGGGTATTCGCACGAGAGCGGTATTCCCTTTGGCGAGGGCCTTATCAAGAACCGCTACGTGGGCCGTACGTTTATCGAGCCCACGCAGGAGCTGCGCGCCATGGGCGTGCGCATGAAGCTCAATCCGCTGCGCGACAACATCGAGGGCAAGCGCCTGGTCGTCATCGACGACTCCATCGTGCGCGGCACCACCATGGTGCAGCTCGTCAAGATGCTGCGCAACGCTGGCGCCAAGGAGATTCATATCCGCATCAACTCACCCGAGGTCATCTGGCCGTGCTTCTACGGTATCGATACCGACGTGCAGTCGCAGCTTATCAGCGCCAACAAGACGGTCGACGAGATTTGCGAGTACATCGGCGCCGATTCGCTGGCCTTCCTTTCGGTCGAGGGCCTGCTGAAGGTCATGCCCAAGGGCGGCTACTGCGATGCGTGCTTTACCGGCCGCTACCCCGTGGCGATTCCCGAGAGCTTTGGCCGCGACAAGTTCATGGAGGGCTTTAAGCCTCGCAACCTGGACAAACCGCTGCACGTTGATGACGACGCCGTGGTCGAGAAATACGACGACCGCAGCTGGGAAGAGGAGCACGGCGAGGCCTAAAACCTGCCATGTAGGGACAGGTTTATTTTGGCAGGTTTTATCTGCTGTTTTGTTGATACTACGGCGCGCGCCGCTGCGGTGTGCGCCGATATGAACGCAACTATGAGCACCGTTTGGCGCCCGGGCGGCGGACGGTAGTGGGAGAGGAAGGCTCAGATGAGCGACAGCAAACATGTGACGTATGAGGATGCCGGCGTCGATACCGCCGAGGGCGGCCGCGCCGTCGACGCTATTAAGCAAATGGTTAAGGACACCAACCGTCCCGAGGTCATCGGCGGCATCGGTGGCTTTGGTGGCCTGTTCTCGGCCGCCGCGTTTAAGGATATGGAAGACCCGATTCTGATTAGCGGTACCGACGGCGTGGGCACCAAGCTCGTGCTCGCCCAGATTATGGACCGTCACGAGACGGTGGGCCAGGACCTGGTTGCTATGTGCGTCAACGACATTTTGGCTTCGGGCGCCGAGCCGCTGTTCTTCCTGGACTACGTTGCCATCGGTCACATCGAGGCCGAGCACATGGCAAAGATCATCAAGGGTGTGGCCGACGGCTGCAAGCTCGCGGGTTGCGCGCTCGTGGGCGGCGAGATGGCCGA
>ERZ779869.1183-NODE-1183-length-25274-cov-3.834093_pt1 | contig 25274 bp, 17 predicted proteins | sample MGYA00511557_ERZ779869 | MGnify/ENA primary metagenome ERZ779869 (study PRJEB29588, sample SAMEA2154620) | human gut metagenome | biome: human gut; feature: human-associated habitat; material: faeces | place: Denmark | collected 2008/2010 ... | reverse complement strand
TTCATCCCTCGGACGTTCTTGCGAACGGCCGGGGTTTTCTGCGCTGAATCATTATAATGGCGATTACATGTATGATCTGCATAGTTGGACAACTGCTGGAAGTTTAAAACTATATGCATCCTTAAAAATCATGCGTATTGTGTATGCTCGATTGATGGGTGAGGAAAATGAATCCATCATCGGAAATATAGATGGCGACGCATTTGTGGCTGCCCTAATATCACATTCGCAAGGTATCTGTTATGAGGATTCTGATTCTATCTATGATGGATTTGAGGAGATGCGAAGCATATCTTGGAATCCTGACAGGGAATCCACAGAAATCAATCTCACGGATGCTGTTCGAAAGTTGAGCAATGATGCTGAGTTAAGCGATGCCATTGAAGAACTTCAATCGGAGAGTGCTTGTGATGCAGATGCGTACTCAATGTATGCAGAGGATGAGAAGCTGTCATTTTTCAACGACCACTTTGATTCTATCAATCCTGCTGATAGGAAAGCAGTTGCAGAACTGTTTGCAGACTTTTGGAAAGATTGGTGTGATGAAGCGGAGTTTTTCGATGGTTTTTATCTCTGCATTCGTAAGCTTCCGTGGATATACAAGGCATTACAATTGGTAAACGAAGGAATAATTTCGAAAGAAAGTACCGAGGTCATTCGAGATGAGATAGATTGGTTAGTAGACCGTTGTTTCTGCTATCAGGGACAACACGGAATCTACTGCCTTGAATGTACGCTGACCGTTGAAGATGCATATGTGCACTATCCAAACCTGTTCACACCTTTGCGGTTGACGATTCTGGAATCAGTGGCAGAAAAACTATGTAAGTCAGCTGAGAGTTTTACAAAACTGTCAGCCGATGGAAAGGAAAAGAATGCAAAAACAAAAAATGCAAAGGGCAGCGAATGACTGCTCAGGGCAAAAAGAAGTGCAACAGTTTGATCTTACGAATGTTTCAGATGAGTGTGAAAACCTTTTAAGAAGCTTCGAAAATTTGAATCCAATATGTTACTCCAGTTTTAAAATGTATGTGTTAGAAGCTAATACGTTTTTAATTTTGGCATATCGTTTTTTGAATGCCTATGGTTGGAACGAAAAAAGGTTGGATATTCAGGAGCCTATTTCACGGGGATACTTTTCCCAATTATATAGGAAATTGGGTATCATCAAAATTCCTACAGAGCAGATATATCCAATTTTGGCGCAGTATGATAGCGTGTATGTATCATACACGTTTTATTATGTGTCGATGTATGGAGAGCACTGGTTTGATGCCGATGCGGACGAGGACAGTTTCCTCGCATTGGCAGACGACATCATATCCAATGAGTTCAATGAGGAATATTCTGAAGATAACAGAACAGAGATCGAAGAGGAGCTTCTTGACAGCTATTTCGACGCAACATGGCAACGAGAGCTGACACAGGAAGCTTTTCATTTGCTTCTGGAAGACTATCAACTGGATATTGATTACGGGACAGATGAAGAAAACAGGCTTCTTTGCGACTTAGGATATTCCTTCTACATATCCGATACGGAAGGTGAGCCGCAAACGAATTTGTACTTGTATCGTAGTCACCTTTTGTACCAACTTTGGCAACAAAAGAAAGATGATCCGTTGATGCAATCCCTATTTGAGAAATTGTTCAGATGTGGATTGATGAAAGATCCTACGAGGGAAATTTTGTACGCTATCCGTGTCCAAAGCTCCTCAGACGGGATTTCAGAAGGCAGATGGGTGTTTCTGCCAGATGTGTTGTTTGCCCTCTGCATTTTGACGCTTCAAGGAAAGGAAATGGCAAAGGAAAGCATTAAGATGCAGGATGCAATGCAGCAGGATGCAAACTGGTATCAGGCGCATTGCAAGGGAGAGAAAGGAAAAAAATGAATAGAAATATAAAAAGAAATAAGCAACAACTGGAGCAAGTTGTTGATGCTGTTTTGAAAAAGATGCAATTATTTCAAGGTGATGATGCATTTTTTAAGAACGACTTTGAAGAATATTGCACTCCGTATATGATAGACTGCTTATCAAAAGTGTGGATTCTTCAAAAACTGAAAGTGTTAAAGGAGATCGCTATCATGTGTGAGGATCAACCAATGCAAGTAGCCATTGATAAGATTCCACTAAAAATTCATGATATGCCTTTATCGGCAATCGTTGACCTGTTTCTGACAGCTGTTCCAGTGGTTAATGTTAATCTGAAGCAGGTCAAACGCGCAATTTTTTGTTCTGACCTGTGGGAAACTTTTGAGATTGACAACTATGATTTAACGGATATCTTTGATTTGTTAAATGTAAAAATGGGCAATTTAACAGAGTTGTTCAACTCTGGAAAGTTGATGGATACTTATCGAAAGCTTATGGAAAATTCACAGATGAAGAGATATCTTTTGCAGGGAATTTTATCAAATGTCCAAGACGTCCAGGAGCAAGAGACTGAGGGTGAGGAACATGGAATCGAAGCGTCTTTTGAGTCGTTTGAAAAGGAATTGTTCTCTATGATTGAACAGTTTTGTAACGCTATCGAAGACGCAGAACTTACACGCACACCATTTGATTCCTTAGAGTACATCAACTTTTCGTATGATTTTGATGGATATAGTCGTAGTTATTGCTGGTTTGAAGATGAAATACTTAAAAGTGCCATTTTCCCCAAAATGAAGAAGAAACTGAGGGGACACAAAGAAAACTGGTGTCTTAAACTCGCAAAGCAGATCAATCAGATTTCAGGAATCTGCAATTCTTGGTATCTGTCTTCAAAAATGGTACAAGGCAAGGAAATTTGGTATTTTCCCGCTTTTGTTTGCGATACGCTAGAAGACGGTTCTGACTTTGAGGCTTTCCTGAGAAATTGGGATACGGATATGATGTGCCGGATCATGGCACTGAGTATGCTGTTTCGTTACTTGGAAAAGTTAGGCGGTTTCAAAAAGAGAAAGTTGCCGAGGCATTGATGAACACGAATCCTCTGCCATGCGTCAAAATGCAGATACTGGCAGAGACATCTTGGAAGAAATATTACGAAAAAAGAAAGGATGTATGTTATTATGGCTAGAAACTTATATGCAGTTATCATTATTGGAGTAGGAGGAACAGGATCATTTGTAGCATGTGATTTGGCGCGCTACTTAGCTTCTTCGGCCGAAAATATCAGAAGAACAGTTTCTATCGTCCTTGCGGACGGAGATCGCGTTGAGGACAAGAACCGCGCGCGTCAAATGTATTATCCAGAAGATGTCGGTCTTAACAAGGCCGACTGCCTGGCACAGTCAATCAATGATACCTTTGATTTGGATGTGTCGTCTAGTGGACGATACATTGACACGGTAGACGATATCGCAGCTCTTTTTCGCGCGGCTTCAAGCCAGTTAAAAGACAGAGCCGGAAATAGTGGTTGTGACATTGTTCCAGTAATTGTCTCTTGTGTGGACAACGTGCCAGCACGAAAGTTAATGGAAGAGTATTTCCATCTACAAAACAGCGTAATCTACATTGACTCTGGCAATGGATTTTCAAACGGGCAGTGTATTTACGCTGTTAAGGACGAAGGTATCATTCTTTCCCCAGCGAGAGACTTCTACGGCTTTGAGTTCTTATTAGAAGAAGAGAATCAAAAGGCCCGCTCAGAGACGAGCTGTGAGGAATTGAATAATGTTGCTCCTCAGCATATCTTGGCAAACCGATATGCGTCTTTTAACATCCTATCAGCAATCTTTCAGTTACTGGAAGGGCAGGGTATTAAGAGAGGATTCACAACTTTTGATGCCTTTAATTGTACTTCGACTCACGTACTGCCGGAAGGATTTGGATTTGAGGTAACGAAAGAGAAAAAGAGAAAGAAGAAAAAGGAAGGTTAATATTCAGTGGCTTTTCTGTCGCTAGAATAGGGCAGGAGAGTCAAAAAGAGGCAGAGGGCATCGGGGATCAGTATGATTTCCGGTGTCCTCTGTTTGCTATTGACAATGTTTGCAAATGGTGGTATTCTATATCTATAGAACATACGTTTGCAAACGTGCATTTGCTTAAAGGGAGGAAGTTATGGTTTTTTACGAAAATTTGAAGGATTTTGTCATTAACAAAAAGCTTACCAAACAATGGTTACAGTCACAAATGCCGGAGCTTTCAAATTCGACTGTCAGAAAGCTTTCGAAGGAAGAACTGTTTGAATTGTACCTGGCAAAGCCTCAAAACACTGTCGAATCCGCCGCAAAAGAACTTCGAGCTGGAATGTCGGTTGACGAGGTTGCAGATTTTTTGCTGCTTACAACATCAGGTGTTCGAAAATTGGAAAAGGACGATTTGCTCCATCCTGTGGATGCGGAAGATTTCCGAGCCTATGGTAAGTCTTTGACAAAAAAATTGTATAGTGCAACAGAGGTATATGCGTTTACTCCAGAACAGATCGAAGACTGGTATGCAAAGAATCCTCGCCAGAAGTATTCAGTGCACGAAAAGAAACTGGCTGCGTTAAGAAAACAGCTTCAGAAGCAAAAGAGTTTGACAACTGAGCAGGTTGATGCACTGACCTTTGGCAAATTAAATTCGTGGATTGACAATTTGATTCGTCCAAAACTGATTGGGGAAGTTGAAGCATCGTTGTCCGAGGAGAAATTGGCGCAGGCAAAAAAGGAACTTACCGATATGATTAAGACGGTTGTCAGCGAAAAGATCCCTTCGAATCCGGCAGACATGTATCCACTGGCACGAGCGATGAATCGCCACTTTATCATCCATGTGGGACCGACGAATTCTGGCAAAACATATCAAAGTTTGCAGATTTTGGCTCAGGCTACGAGTGGCGTATACGTGGCTCCGCTTCGTTTGTTGGCACTCGAAATTCAAGAGCAGTTTTGGGAAAAAGGTATCCTGTGCTCAATGCAAACAGGAGAAGAAGAGGAGCTGATTGAGAATGCAACAATCATGTCTTGCACGGCTGAGATGGTCAACCTTTCAATTGCCTACGATGTTGCTGTTGTGGATGAGTGCCAAATGCTCGGAGATCGAGAAAGAGGTTATGCCTGGACAAAGGCAATCCTTGGGCTACCATGTGCGCAAATCCATTTGTGTACGGCACCAGAGGCGGTAGGTTTAATCAAACGCCTGATTAAAACCTGCAAGGGCGACACCTACGAAATCATCCAGCATGAGCGCACGACTCCGCTTGTATTTGTTCCACGGGCATTCAATATTTCTACCGATGTGGAAAGAGGAGATGCATTTGTTGTTTTTTCGAGAAGGGATGCAATCTCTCTGGCAGGAAATTTGAAAAAACAGGGGTATACTGTCAGCATGATATACGGTGCATTGCCGTACTCGACGAGAAAACAACAGGCAAATATGTTTTTGAACCGAGAAAGTGATGTGCTGGTTGCAACAGACGCAATCGGAATGGGCTTGAATCTTCCCATTCGTCGAATTGTATTTATGGACATGGCCAAGTTTGACGGAATCTGTCGGAGAATCCTTTTTCCACAGGAAATTTTGCAGATTGCCGGAAGAGCCGGAAGACAGGGCATGTATGCAGAGGGACAAGTCCTTTTGAGCAGGACAGTTTTCGGAGATCGCCAATATGTGGAAGATTGCTTATCTGGCAAGAAACGACCCAAAGAGCTTTCTCATGCACAGTTGGATGTGCCGGATGCCCTATACCAAACCAAATATAGCATAGATAAGGTTTTACATGCGTGGAATGACCCTGATGTTTTGCAACATTTGGACACTACTTTGTTTCGTCCAAAATTTACAACCGATGAGATTGAACGGTACTACTGCCTGATGCGAGCATATGTGGGCAAGAAAGCAAAGGCAATTTCATCACAAAAATGGAAAATGCTGCTCCAGATGCCAGTTGATGTTAAGAATACATCTGTTGAGTGGTACTGGGTTGATAACTGTTTTAATGGATTGGAAGGACAGAAGATTTCCCTACCAAGCGAAGCGTCCTCGAAAGATCTGCAGGCACTTGAAACCTACAATAAGCTTTTGGGTGTATACTATCAGCTGTGCAGAAGATTTGGGCAAGAACCAATTGCAAGCTTGCAAACCAAAAAAGAAAATGTGTCAAAGGCAATCATCGAAATTTTGATGAAGGCAGATTTTTCCGAAAAGCCCAACAAAAAAAGATACTACTACTCAGAGGATTACTACGATGAGTACTGGGACGGAAATGGCAGATACGGATATTGACGTTAAGAGAAAAGAACAGAAAAGAGCCTTGCGGGTGGGACCGCAAGGCTCTTTTCCTTTGTAATAGAACAAATCAAGTACTGCTATTCTGGCTTTTTGGGTTACTTGTTTTGCGTGTTGGAAGGGATTTTTAATGCTCTTTTTAATAGTTTTTTCCCTACATCAATAGCCGGGGATGCCTACAACAGAAGTGCCAACAGTTTTGTCAACACTATCTGTTGTAGTGATGATGAGAAAATTACTTTTCTTAAAAATGAGTATACGACACCTACATTAAAATTTCAAGCACTTTTTTCAATTTTATGCAAAAAAAAGCAGAAAAAGCCTTATCGCACTTGATTTTTCGCTTTTTCTACTGTAAAATTATGGTGTTAGATTGGGGGTGTTAGCAGACGAATACATATGCTTTCTACACAATCACGGGGCAGCTGTCGGGAGGAGATGCTACCGGTGGTGTCTTTGGGAAAGCCACGGCTTCTGTCGCTGGCTTTTTTGGAGCACTCCAAAAAGTGGCTCTCACATGTGGAGTAGCAGCAGCAGTATGCGCCGTAATTTGTGTTGCAATCCTACTTGTAACCTCAAACAATCCACACGGACGAGAACATGCTAAGGGACAATTAACCGCAATCGCTATCGGATGCGCTGCATTGGCAACAACAGGAACATTTCTTGCCATTGTAGCGAACATAGGTGCGTCTTTTTAGCAAACTCACCGAATGCTACTTCAATTACACCCACCCTAATCATTTTGTTCTCCTACATTTTAGCACGGAGAATACGCAATGTCAAGGGTAAAAGTGGAAAAAATTGTGATTCTTGACTTTTTTAAGGCAAAAGAGGAATCGTAAATCCACTTCGATCTGATTTGAAAGGAGGAAAATTGGATGAAACAGTTCAAAAAACTTCCCGTCTTTTTGGCGCAGGTATCGGTAGCCACTGGCATTCTCTGCACAAGTGCGTTTGCTACTGATCGTGGAGCAGTTCCAGATGCCAATACCGTTATGCAAGGTTTGGGATCAAATTCTAGCGTGGACTCAATTGTTAAGCCAATCATGGGTATCTTTGGTTCTGTCTACGATGCAGTCATAGCATTAGGTATCGCATTGCTGGTTCTTTCAGTAGTTTTCGCAGCGATTGGATTTTCTGCATCCGGCGGAAATGGCGGCAAGAGAGAAGAATCAAAAATGCAGCTGTTCTATGCACTTGCAGCAGCCGCAGGAATTGGTGCCGCAGTGTCCATCGCAACAGCATTCTTAAAGATTGGTGCATCAATATGATGAGCTTTTCGAAAAAGTGTCCAGATCAAAAGGGTAAGGCATCAGCAGGGGGTCTATTTCCTGCATCAATGGCACTAATTCTCTCTTTTGCTGTATGCGGTCAAAACGTATATGCAGGAGAGGGCGATCAAGCATTATCAATTGTTCGCTCATCGTCGTCTGGCACAGTCGGTCAGAGAGTGGCTGCGGTGGGAAAGCAGATTGAGCAGATATTTGGTTCAGTCTACAATATGCTTGCCACAGTCGGTGTGTGTATCGCCGTGGTGGGCTTGATCATTGCTTTTGTTGAACTTGGTCTTTCCAAGCAGGGACGATTGCGAGAGACAGCCAAGTGGAAATTGGTGGGTATCGCAGGCGCATTGATTTTAATTGGTGGTGCAACCACCTTTGTGAATCTTTTTTTGCAGTTACTTTAAAACACCACAAGATCTGTCGATTTGAGCTTGTGGTCTAGCAGAAGATAATTCCTCTGCCACGACAATATTTATAACGATCTAACAGTCTGTGTGGGCTGTTAATCAGAATTGGCAGGAACAAAACAGAAAGGAGGGATACTATGATACCATCAAAATTACGGTTAAAATTGAAAAAGGCAACTGTTGGTATGACCACAGCAATCGCTTCTACACAGTTGTTTGTAGCACAGGCACTTGCATCCACACCGACTGATGCAGCAGCTGTGTTAAACGGTGCCGGAAACAATGCCAGTGTTGATAAGATTGGCAACGCGGCCAAGGGTGTTGTAAGCTCCGTGGTTACAGGCGCAACCAACATTGGTGTAATCATCGCTGTAATCGCACTTATTGTTGGCTTGATTCGCTGGGGATTCAACCGCAATTCTCAGAAACGTGAGTCAGGTAAGGATTCCATCATATGGGCATGTATCGCGCTGTTCGTACTCGGTGGAGCGATTGCACTTGTCGGTGCAGCACTTCAGGTCGGAGCAAATGCGAGAGTGTAAGTAATATAGGTTTTGCATCAAAGCGGTTGGCTGGCTGTCAGCTGACCGCTTTTTGAAAATATTTGAGTGTTGAATTAAGAAAATTGAAAGGGGTGATGGAAGTGTTGCCAAGGGTTTTAACTCCGATATTAAATGTTGAGAGTATTGATATGAATCCGCAGAACTGGTTTAACAAGTTTTCGATCCCAAGCGGTTTTGAAAGTGCCATTGCAATTTTCAAGGATGCAGTATCATCCTTGAAGGTTGTCGGTTTTTCTGTGGCTTTTGCTGCTACAACAATCTACCTCGTTGGATACCTCATCTCTGGTACCCCTCAAAAGCGAGCTGAGTATAAAAGCAAGGTCATGACGCTATATATTCTGGTTATGGTGCTATTTGGCGGACTGGGTATTGCGGATTTGCTGTATGACATTGCTGTCATGATCGGTTCGTAAGGTATATCAACTACAGATACAATACAAAGAGAGGAGAAGCTTTTAATGGCACAGACTGGAAAATACCAAATACCCGCTGAGTACAAGGATGAGGATCGCTGGTGGAAATTTACCAAACGCCAACTTGTGTATGTCATCATAGGCTTGATGATCGACTATTTTTTCTTTAAAATTTTTCAACCGATGGGATTGTCGGTAGTCTGGATTTTTTTGGATGTGGTAGTCAGCTTGCTCTTCGGCATTATTGCAATGGTACCGATTCCACAATCAAGCTACCTGCATGGTGGTGGAATGATGCTAGAAGCGGTTATCTTGCGAATGCTGATGCGCAAGTTTAACAGGGTTCTGTATACCAAAAATTATGATCGAAAGGAGAACTGCTGATGGATATGATCAATGCCCTGCTTGGGAAAATCTACTTGGCAATTGGCATCGTGGTGGTATTGGCACTTATCGCAGGAGCCGTGTTTTTGTACCTGTACCTGCAAAGAAAAAATCAGGCACAATCTACATCTGTTACCGAAAACGAAGCCATCAATTTAAACTACAACTCATTTCGAAGAACGGATGCAACTGAATATGTCAAATTTGAAGATATCATTGACTTTCGCTGGGGCGGCGCGATTGTTACCGATGGCGGTACAAGATTCATAGCAGGTCTGGCGATTAGCGGATATGACTTTGATATGGCCTCTGCAGAGGAACGGTATCAATCAATCATTGGTATGATCCGTATGACCAATGTTGTATCTAGCCCACTTATGGTAAGACAGGATGCCCGTAAGGTCGATCTGAGCATTAATGTGCGCAAATGTGAGCAGTGTATTGAACGGCTTCAAAAAGAGCTGGACTCTTTACAGGCAACCTACTGGGAGCTGCAGGGAACTGTCAACGAATTGTCTACCCTTGGAAGTGATGATGCAAGAATGCACTATCAGGATCTTTTGGGGCAAAATATCGGAGAGCAACAGGCAATCGTGAACTTGATCAACGAACAACAGGCAATCATTCAAGAATTGCATAACACGAGTGGAGACAATGTACGACCGCAACGTAATGTAAGCTATCTGGTTGACTGGATCTATGACCCAAGTAACTTTTCATCCCGTGCGTTAAACAAGCAGGAAATCTATAAAGAAGCCAGAAGACGTTTGTACGATAAGCTTAATATCTTGGCAACTGCACTATCTCAGTGTGGATGTAAGGCAAGAAAAATGAGCTGTGAGGAACTGTTGGAAAGCGAATATGCACACTTCCATCCGTACTCAGCATCCAAATTTAGAATGGAAAATATTTTTGGGTCTAGCTATTTCCATCTTTTCTCCACACTTGACGATTCAGAAATACAAAGAGAGGTTGCCTACGAGCGTGAGCAGACCGCACGTTATTATAGCGAGCAGGTACCATACGAAATGCAGCTAATGGAACAGGAACGCGCAAGAGAGCAGGAGCTTCTTCGAAAGTACGGCTATGATGGAGAACATTCTGAGGGTGAAGAGGAAAGTGAGCAATCCACGCCGGATGTTGAAGAAAGTCAGATGGAAGACCAGGAGACATCTGGAAAATCATCTGTCAATTCAGATAAAAAGAAGGAAGAGGAGGGCGTTTCATAATGCAACAGATTGGAACCATACTGATCCCATATCGGATGCTTATGCTACTTGGTATCGCAATTTCAATATTTGGATGTCTTGCAATCGTTTTTGTGGCGTCCATGAAGCGGATCATCGGCGGTATGCAGGAAAGAAAGACGCTGTTGTCCGAGGAAGAAATCTTAAAAACCAACTGGGGAGACGCATCACTTCTGGATAAGAATAAAGCGATGCGTCAGGTCGTCGCTCCGAACGGAGTTGACCCCAATATTAACTCTTATCTGATTCTTAATGATGGTGGAAAGGATGTATATGTAAGATGCTTTTCCATTGTCGCAATGCCAAAGAGAACTGTGTTTGCGAGGACGTTTACATCGCTTTTAAACTTCGGCAACTGTTCCTCTGCCATTTTTATCGAGCCATTGAGCGAAGCGGAGAGTTCCAGAACATTGGATAAGCACGTTGTAATTCTGGAAGGTGAGGTGATTACGGCAGAAAAGGCACAGGATCGAAACCGTACCCGTAAGCTTTCCCAACAACTTAGAGAAACCGAAAGCTGGGCATCTGCCATCGAAACGGGCGAAAACAAATTTTTTAATGTTGGATTTGGTTTTGCAATATGGGCATTAAGCGTAGCCGAACTGGATTCACAAACGGATGCTTTTGTAGCAGCTGCCAGAGATAAAAATATTGATATAACCAGTTGCTTCGCTGTACAGGCAGAGGCATTTCAGTCAATCAGCTGCTTGAATCGTAGATTTAATCTTTCCCTCGGACTAATTAAGTCCGATACAATCAAGATGTTTTTGATGGATCAGCGATCTTTGTCAACCATCTTTAACTATAGCCAGAACGTCTTCCAGCATGAAAACGGCACATACCTTGGTCAAAACATGTCGGATGGATCAGCTGTTTTGTTTGATCCATTTGACCGCTCTCATAACGGCTATAACATGATCATTGCAGGAATGACGGGATCCGGTAAGTCTTTGACAACGAAGATTTTGTCTTTTAGAATGGCGATTGATACCAGATTTGTTGCAATCGACTCGCAGCGTCCATCGGGAAGTATCGAGGGCGAGTATTGTGCGCTTGCACGTTCTGTTAATGGAGTCATCTATACAGTCAGCCCGGGATCAGGTACTATCTTGAATATATTTGAAATCGGACCGACAAAAAAGGTTGAAATTGATTCAAACGGTGTTGTTTCGGATGAGTGGTTAACGCTTGAGTTAAGATCCAAGGTTGCAGATGTATCCTATGTAATTATGCTTATGATCACGGGTGGTGCATATTATTCCGGCACAACTATGAAGTTTGAGGACATGGTTTATATGTCGGAGCAGATCACGATCATCTGTACACAGTTGTATGCAGACCGTGGAATCGTAGAGGGCGATATTGACAGTTTATATCGCGACATTACGGTAACAACCAATGCAGGAACCCGGACCGAGCGTGTCAGAAAGGAGCTGCCGACGTTCACCGACTTTTATAAGCGCCTTCTGTTGGCTCAAAAAGAGCATCGAACAGAGGAAGTGGGTACGGTATATCGTTTGATGCTTGCGGCCCTAAGAGAGTACGTCACAGAGCTATACTACACTCCGGTTGAAGTACGTTTCTTTACACGCGAAGAATACCAGAATACACCTCTTGACGAAAATGGCATGCACTATGATCCAGAAACTAGTGAACCGATTAGTTCTATCATTGGAATTCGTAGTTATTTCGACGGACAGTCTACGATCCACCTTAGTAAGTCAACCAGATTCACGAACATCGACCTTTCTGGATTGCCGGAATCTGAGATGAATGTAGCCCGAATGGTAGCAATCACCTTTGTCAATGAGTCCTTCGTTAAGACAAACTCAGAAGATCCTCGCAAGGTAGAGAGAATGGTTGTGATTCTTGATGAGGTTGATAAGATGTGGAAGAACGAATACTGTAAGCAGTTGATCGCATCATTATATCGTACCGCCAGAAAGAAGAACTGCGGCTGCTGGGTAATAACCCAGTCCTTGACTGATTTTGGAGACGACGAGGCAACTAGAACCATCTTCGAAAACACCTCATCCATGCTGCTCTTTAAGCACCAATTCTCAGCAAAAGAGTATCTGCAAAAGAAAATCAATATCACGGATTCGCAGATGTCAATGCTTGTTGAGCTTGGTGGTGATGTAAGGGAAACCGACCCGGAAATGCGTCGTCGCCATCGTGGAGAAATGTGTGTTGTCGATAGTGGCCACGTCTATTTCGTAAAAGTAGCTTACCTAAAGGATGTCGAGGGATTGATTGTTGAAACCGATGCTGAACAGAGAGCGCGCATGTTAAAGCAATGATGGAAGTTACATCTTTTTTCAGAAAGGAGGAAATTGAATATCTATGAAAGTAGAGCTTAAAAAAAACTGCAGAAAGTATATGTTTCGGGCATGTATGGTTTTGCTTTGCAGTCTGCTTTTTGTCGGAGTCATTACGCTTTCTCCCAACATAGTCCATGCAGCAGAGGAAGCAGGGACAGAAGCAGGGACAGAAGCAGCAACCATAGAGGATGTAACGGATGTGGTTGATACCTCTGATATGGGAACATTTGGCAAGATCTTCTGGAATATGATCGTAGATATGACAGCTGCCCTTTACGATGCGTTACAATGGCTGTTAAGTCTTTTGATCGGGAATATTACCGACATCATCATGCAAACAGGCAATGGTATTACAGGATTTTACTGTTTTTCCTTCGATGAGGGCAATGTGTATGGTGTAATCTCCGCAATTGCATACTCTCTTATACGAGGTATTGCATTTCTGATACTGTCAGTCCAGTTAATCTTTGCAATAGTACAAGCAATTGTCGGTGTATCCACAGGAGAACGTGCTGCACAATTGAAGTCGTCGATTGGCAGTATCGTTACCTCTTTTTTGATCCTGGCATTGGCACCAAAGTTGCTGACAGAAACGATCCATGTTCGAAATCAGCTAACGTCAACAATCATTACGCAAGTATATGGTGCTGAGAATGCAGATTTGGGGCATGCTGTTTCGGTTGCCTGTGCAAATATTGCAATTGTCGGATTCTTTATTTTTCTCGCCTATCTTCTTTTTTGCATAAGATTGGCAATTGACTATACTTTTATCGCTTTGTCATGTGTAGTTGGAATGATTTCTCTGCCGTTTTGCTGCATGCTTGGACCACAGAGTATCAAGTCAAGGTTGTCCAACTGGATTAGCATGATGGCGAGCAACCTAATGACCCCGGTAATTGATACTTTACTACTGGCTGTGCCGTGCACCATCCTAAAAGTGGACATATCTTTGTTAAGTATTAATTTACAGGTCGGACGAATTTTCTGCGTAGTTGCATGCTGTTTTGGCATCCAGCCGGCACGAAGCTGGTTCCAGAGGTGGCTCGGAGTATCCGATACCGGTGCATTGAGTGCATCCGGACAGACAGCGCGTATGGCACAAGCAGCACTTAGAGCAGGTAAACATGCTGTTGACGATTGGAAAAAGAAGCGTGATGAAGCCAATCTGCAGGATCAGCAGGCGAATGTGCAGGAAGCGCTTGCAGGTGCCGAGCCATTATCAGCTCAATATGGACAGCAGGCTGATGATTTTAATGGTGTTCCGCAGGAGCAGGCAATGGAACAAAACGGTCAGGATACAGGCGACAGCACCGATGCAATCAAGGATGGTGCGTTTGCGAGTGGACAGTCTACAGGTCAGAGTGCAGACAATGAACCGCAGTTTAATGTACCAACCGACGAACCTATGGCTATGCCAGAGGAGCAGACTGGAAAGCTTCCAGAGGAAGTTGCAGGTGGCGAAAAGAAGGATCATTCTCAGAGAGCAGATGGTTCAAGTCAGGCGGCAATTGCAGGTGGCGAGGAACATCTGTCAGGCGATCAAACTGCTACAGCAGATCATAATGCTGGTTCGATGGCAGAGACAGCTACACCACAGGGGGCAGCAGAGCCTACCACTTTTGCACCGCAAAATGATACTTCAGCAGAAGTTGACGAGAAAACTGAAACACAAACAGTACCACTTGGTCAGACATCGGATGCAGAGAATGGAGAGGTTTCTGCGAACGCCACAAATCCGTCTGGACAATCAGCAGAAATGGAAAACACTACCGTCGGCGGACAAGAACCTACCGCAAGCACAGAATCAAAAGATGCAGCAGATACCGACGCAGAAGGCAATCCACTTGCAGGAAAGCAGACATCTGGTGCTGCAGTTGACGCACAGTCGGGTGAAGCTTCAACTGATGAAACAACTGTAGCTGATTCTGAAGCAGGTGCAACACCTAGCGAACAGGCAACGGTTGAAACCGATGGTGCAGACGCTACCACAGAAGAAGGAACGGCGCAAGAAAATGCTGGCGCATACGATGGATTTACCGCCGGTAATCTTCCGAGAGATGAGCAAAGTCTTGTTGCAATGCAAGGAAATCTCGAACAGCAGGAGCAGCAGGCGAGATCGGATGCCATTCTTATGCGAAGAAAGAAGCGTGAGCTTTCTGGCCGCAAGCAGGATTTACAGCATCAAAGAGCTTCAAACGATGCCGAGTATCGTATTCGTGAATCTGGTTTACAGGCACAGGTGGCAGAAGCTAATCTGGCAGAGGAAAAGGCAAAAGCACAGTGTTTGGTAAGAGGAACCAAGCCAAACGACGATCCAGAAGTACAAGCATACCGTCAGACAGCAAAGCAGTTGACCAACGACTTAAAGGGCTTGCAAACGGAGCATCAGGTTGCAAATGCAGCACTGGATAAGCAGATTCAAAGCGTAGACCGTCAGATGGCAGTTTGTGACGGCGCAATCGAAGATACAAACGAGCAGATTGCTCAGATTCAAGATGCCAAAGCGCAGGTTCAAGATGCTCGAAAAGAAATCAATCAGACAGGTGGTCAGCATTATCAGGCATCCTCTGCCGCTGCAAACGTTCAGATCGCACAAAATAAGGCACTTGCTAGAATTGCCAATGTTGATAACTTTGAGCAGCCTATGGTTTATGCCGCTTTGTCGCCAGAACAAAGAGCACAGTTTCATCGTCAAAAAGCGCAGGCACTTCGCAAAGAAAGAAGAGGCGAGATTGCAGGAAGTATCGTAGGCGGTATGACTGGTGCAATCGTTGGATCAATGACAGGTGGTATTGAAGGAAGCATTCTGACAGGCCAGATAGGTGCCGATATAGGCAGTGATTTTGGTCGTAAGCATGGAGCAATTGCAGCAGTGGCAGCACCCGCAGCAGTGGCAGCTGCACCATATATACTTGCATCTTCGGTTGCAGAACCAACTTCAGTACCGGTAGTAATGGCAACTGGTGTAGGAATGGTTAGGGCTGGAAGAAAAGCAAATTTGATAAGACAGGAAGAAAAGAAAGCAGGACACTTTACGTATGGCGGTGGTCCTTCTCCGATAAATACCAGCGCAAGTTCATCGCTTCCTGTAGCTCCGAGTAACAACATAGTTTCAGCATCTGGAAGTCCATATCAGAGCCGTGTTGGAATGGTGTCACAATATGCTGCACAATCAACCTACATGCCTAGTGGTGCGAAATTCCTTACACCGAAGGATCGTATGGACTGCTTTGAGCAGCAGAGAAAGAATTATAGGCAATATTACGAACAGTTCAGAGGAGGTAGTAATAGTGGTATGAGTGGAAATACACAGCAGAATTCATCATCACAGAAAACGTCGGATACACAGCAAAATACACAGCCTACTAATAGTAGCAGTCAGGCTAAAGTATATAAGCCGCTACCTGTATGTTACAAGTTCAGCAATATTGCGGATACGCTCCGTAATAACGTGGGAAAGAGGGATAAGAAGCAGAGCAACGATTATAAGCAAATGCGTAATCAGCTAGCAGAGGCAATTGTCAGAAGTAATCAACCTATTTTAGATTATTATCCTACAAGGGGAAGCGATAAACAAAAATTAGTTCACGCCAATACTGCTGCACAAAAACTTCTGGAAATGTCACTCCAAATCAACAATTTACTATCCGCTGATGATAAGATGGCGTTAAAGAACAGAAACCAAACAGCATCTATAGCAAACCGTTTATACAATACTTATCCGGCAGAAATTAAAAACTTGATTGGCGATGATTCGACGAACGACCTGTTCAATTCATCAAGAAATGATATTAAAATTAAAGAAGAGGCAAAGAACGACATAATAAGTCAATTACAAATTGCCTTACAGCTAGTTGATTTCTCAGACCAAGACCAATGATCATTTTTTGCATGAGGTTTCCACGCCCATGCGGTGCATAGCTCCTATGGGCGTGGCGCTTTGCCTAATTTGGTAGAAAAGTTCTAATATCTACCACTGCTGCTCTGCGCAGCTACATAGTTTAAGCAAGTTTTGGAGGACTAAGGATGGGCGCGTTTCTTGCAACACTTAAAAAACTAGCGACAGAAACGGTTAAAAAAGGAATTAAAGATAAAGCAAAAGGCAATAACACTTGCGCTGCAGGGTGTGTGACAGGATGTGGGCTTGGTTGTTTGGGAGTTGTGCTAATCATTGTGTTAATCGTCATGGGCATTGTTGGTGCATTGCAAAGCGTTTTTGATACAGTAGCCTTGTTTTGGAAATCAATTACAAATGGTATATATATGGATTTTGTAGCAGACAATGATGAACGGTATCTGGATGCTTACTATTCAGTGGCAGATTTTGAAGATCTGACGGCCCAGCAATACAATTTCCTTTTTACAAACGAACATGCACAAGAAATTCATGCGGATTTGATATCAGAGATTGAATCTTATTTTGATGATTCACTGATGAGCTACGAAGCATTTAAGGATTTCGTTTCAGTGGTATCAGAGTTTGAGGACTACAACCAGCAGGTACAATGCCTTCGATATCTTCCACTTGTCACAAGGCAATATTCTCCGCAAGAATTTGCCGACATACTAGAATCCTTCCTGAGCGAAGAAGGATACCCATACTTTGAAAATGGATCAAGCACGGATGCATATATTAACATCGCTGATGAGTACAACAGTTTGTCGGAACTGTATGATAATGCAGAAACGATTGACTATTCGTCAAAGGACGGTCAGATGTATCAACGCTTTCAAAATTACATCAATGATATTGATATTCTAAGAACGAGTACTGATGCAATAGAACTGCAAGCGGCATTGGATGATGTATATGATTTTTTTGAAAACTTCCACACCAATGGAGCCCAAGAAGCTGTTACCACACATAGAATCCTGTTTGGCTATCTTGCCACGGTAGAGGACGACTACAACTGGGAATTTTCTGATACTCAGTATAGCAACAAAATAATAGAGGGCAGCTACAACATCTCAGATACGCCTGATACAGAGTTGCTAGAGTATAAAGATGGTGCAGTCATTTATTCATTGACTGCAAGCAAAATGGAAGATTCTTCCTGGCTTTCTCCTTGTTCCTATGAGTACGAGTATGGAGTTTCCTGGCAGCATGTGTATGCAACGTATGTGGAATGGGCTTTGGAGAGCGGAGAACTGGAAAATCCAAATGAAACAGGTGACGTTAAGACCGATGAAAGTGGAAATATCATTACATACATTGATAAGGATAAGTTATATGAAATTGCACAAAGCTTGTTGGATTTCAATAGTATTGTCTGGTATGACAACAATTCAATCGAAGACATACAAGCCTACTTGAAAAAAAATGCAAATGCGATAATTGAGGATTTTGAGCAGCGAATTAATATCTGTCTTGACGAACAGATGATGTCAGATTTACCAAAACGAGTCAACTATGTGTCTGGTTCCGTACTTGAGGATGGTGGTAGCCGTGTCAGTACATCCGTAACCGCAGTTCCAAAAGTGATTCAATCCCTTTTTGGCTCGGTACAGTACGTTGGAGAAGAAGAGAAGGTACTTGATGGAGTCAACGTGTCGCTAACCCCAGATAAATTCGCACAGGAAAATGTACGACTCATTTATGGAGAGGGCAGTGATGCCAAATTCGACTGGGAGTTCTATTCGCAGATTCTACTTGGCGCACCAAAAGGAGAAGAACTTTCTGAGCGGATAGATTCGTTAAATCAGAAAATTGAAGATGGTGAAGATATGGAATTTTACGCGAAATTCGAGCATGATGGCTATCCGTATACCATTTCTCTTGCATCAATTATCTTAAATCCGGATGGTTTTGGCACAGGCGCATACGTCCCCGTTGACGGGGAAGGCGCGCAGGTGATTTGGAATTTTTTTATTAAGCAGGGGGTTACCGAAATCGGCACAGCAGGTATTATGGGCAATTTGTATCAGGAATCGCATTTTGCCGCCAACAACATGCAGAATCGCTTTGAGGGTACCTATAATGATGAAACCTACACAGCAGCAGTAGATTCTGGAGCGTATGGAAATTTTATCAATGACAGGATCGGTTATGGCATTGCACAGTTTACATATCCGGCATTAAAGAGCGATCTTTACTACTATGCAAACACGCGTGGAACAAGTATTGGCGATCTTGAAATGCAGCTAAACTTCCTTTGGGAAACGATGAACTCTGCGAAATACGAAACACAGACACTTGTAAGTGGTTTAAATAGTTGTTCTACACCAGCAGACGCAGCAGTACTTTTCCAAAACATCTATGAAAAAGCGGGTGCCTCTGCCCAAATGGACAATCGTATTGCATATGCCAACTTTATTTATGATCAATTTGTCAATACAAATTCGGGTAGTAGTATCGTAGGTGGAAACAGTGGTACAGTTCCGGTGATTACCTCAGCATTTTCAGCATATGCAACTGGACAAACAGGGGATTATCGTACTTGTATCAGTTTGAGCGAATCGCAGATCAATGCAGTTCTCGAAAGCCTTGGGAACATTTCCAGAACACGAAAGTCGCTGATTCGTGGTGCCTTGCAAAAGGTGGGAAGAGTGCCGTACTACTATGGAGCTGGACATAGTTATGCACTGAACGCTGAGGCGATGGACTGCTCAGGATTTGTTGGAACAATGCTGTATCATTATGCCGGAATTAACTGGAACGGTGCGAGTACCACAGCAATTGTTGATGGCATTACATATGGATCTCTTTCAGGTGGTCGCATATGCTCGGTAAGTGAGTTAATGCCAGGAGATATCATCATTAGGATTGGTGGGAATGGAAATCACGCAGTAATGTATATTGGAATCAATCAGTATGGATATCCAATGACGATTGACGAAACAGGTGCCGGAGCGTATGATGGAAATGTCTTGTATCAGCAGAAGGGCACAGACTATTTGTCAGGTGGCATATACCACTATATCCATCTTAATATCTGATGATAACCGAGTGATATATGGTTGGAGACTTACCATCGAGACAAACGGGGCGGTTGAGTTTCCAACCAACTTCAAACTTTTGCCGCACGAAGGAGGACCGATTTTGAAACGAAAAAATTTGAAAGCATTAAGTGTAGCTATTGCAATATCATTGTTGACAATTCTGTGTGGAAATGTACATGCTGATCCTTGGATCATGCCGGGATCGGTTGACATTACGGATGCTACAGAACCAGAAGATTACATTCCAGAGATCAAAACAATTGCATCTTACGACGAGTATGGTATGCCTCGTGACGAAAATGGAAGTATGCTTGGATCAGTGTGGTGTTACGATCCAGAAAAAAAATTGTATTGTATCTACGACAGCGAGGGACAATTAACAACTCAAACAGATTATCCTTACGACGCTTCCAACATGGAGTTTGGCGAATTGTATATTCAACTGAGCTATAAGAGAAGCTATATGTTAAATCCGGAAGGAATGGAATCAGTTTTGTATTTATTAAATTCCGATGGTTATTTGTATGCAATTCGAATCCCTTGTACAGTTGAGGAGTATGTTGCTACACTTCCGGCAGGAGAGTATACACCATATGAGGTCCAAAGCTATGACTATGATCAGGTTGTCATCGATTGTCCAACTCTCCCTTCGGAATGCTACGTTCCGAAAAATGATGTCGGACATCTGGATCTAGCGTTGGAACTGACATGGACATACTACCAATTAAATACCATCGAACTGTCTCGTACAGTAACGTCACAAAAAATAAACCATGAAGGGCAGTGGGCGGAAACAACATTTGAGGAATCTTCGGAAGAAGATGAGACAACAAATGAGTCTGTTGCGATTACAGACGAAGATGGAAAACCAGTTACGACAACTGAATCGCAAACTTGGGAAATTGCCCCTAATGCAGCAGGGACATCTTACTATGCACCAACCGAATCAACTACATCGGCATTGTCAGAAACTACAAGTGCAAAGGATTCCCTATTGGATCAACTGGCAGGTCAAATGACTGAGGCAGAGGAAAATAATGGAATTGAGACAGCAGCACTTGTTTTGATAATTCTAGTCGGCGTGGTCGTGCTGACATTAGCTGTAATCATATTAATCGTATATATCATTGTCAGCAAGAAGAAAAAAGAAAACTAAGATTTGCAAAAGTCGTGCAAAGGGCACGATGCATACATACGGAGGAGGGCATTTTGAAACACTTTAATATTTTTGTTCTGGCAGCTAGCCTTGCATTTGCATCTGGTACTGTCAGCGTACAGGCAGATGTAACCAGAAAGGAGGACGTGCTTAATATTTCTAGCAGTAAAAGCGTAAATAATTCAGAGAATGAAAATGAAAGTGATCTTGAAGAAATTCTTCAAGGCGAGATGTTACATGATCGAATGCTTGATAAAAATGTCATTGATTCCGTGGCAGCTGACAAAGGTACAGAGGCCACGAGACAGCCGGAAAAAGACTATGAGAGCTATAAAGAGTATAAATCTACACAAGAAAGCTTGGAAGCCTTAGAAGACAGCTCAGAGGTGGCAGAGGATGCTTTAGAAGCAGAAACCAACGAGGAAGAAAGTGAGGAAGCATCTACAGAGGAGTTTGAGGAAGAAAGCACAGAAGATAGTACAGAGGAAACCATCATTGCACCTACGGCAGCTCCAATCATCTCATCCACCTACAGTCAGTATAGTACCGGCAACATAACAAGTCAGTCCAGTTGTATTACGCTGACAGAGGAGCAGATTGCTTCCATTTTGCAAAGTGTAGGAACAGTATCTGACACAAGAAAAACAATGCTTCAAGCTGCTTTGCAAAAGGTTGGACGTGTACCTTATGTGTGGGGTGGTGGCCACTCCAGCTACAAAGAAGAGCCGACAGGTATGGATTGTTCTGCCTTTGTTAACTACATGCTGTATCACTATGCAGGCATCGACCTTAACGGATTAAATTGTGCAGGAATGGCAGCAGCATTCAGAAGTAATGCAATACCGAAAAGCTGGGTTTGTTCTGCAAATGATCTGGTTGCAGGAGATATCATCATTCGCCTGACAGGTAGCACAAATCATGTCGTGATTTATGTTGGCCGTAATCAATATGGCTTACCTATGGTAATTGATGAATTTGGTACTGATACCGTAGGAAATGTGATGTATCAACAGAAGCAGATATATTATTTCGAAGATGGACAGAGTGTATTTGTGCATCTTGATATTTAGGAATCTGGCGTGGAAATCCTCGGCCATTCAATGACCGAGTTGTTGACTTCGCCTTGCCAAATAGTCATGCGAGGCGATACGAAAGATGTAAGATTGGAGGAAACCGAATGCGTGGAAAGACATTTTTATGTATTGGCATGAGCCTTTTGACAATCTCTGTCCATAATACTGTATGGGAAGAGGAGACAGTTTGGGAAACATCTAATGATGGAGCAAATGAGCAGTGGGGAGAGAGTCAGACAGATTCTTCGCAGGCTGTTGAGACTCAGCAAGAAAACTGGCAAGAGGGAGCCGACACGGTTGAATCCTCTGCCTTTGAGACCATTTCTGAAACAGTTGCAGAAGAATCTACAGAGGCAACACAGGAGTATGTAAAACCGCTTGGATGGAGTATTAACGCAGAGGCAGTTGCAGGTGATTACCGTAGCCAGATCGCAATAGAGGGTGGGTATTATACGGATGGAAGAGTGTGGGTTTCTGCCAGTGGAACCGTTCCAATAAAACAGGAAGACGATAGTGTAATAGAGAAACCTTTTTCAGTGCCTACCGTTCTGCAGGTTGACCTATCGCAAAAGACGTGTTCCATCAATGCATTGGGAGTGGCAGGAATACTTGATCAGCTGACTGATGGGCAGACATTTTGCAACCTGACAAACATCTGGACGCAGGGCGGATGGGTGAGTATTCCTATGCCAATGACAGAGGAAGGGGAAGGTTTGTGGGATGGCATTTTAACATCATTGCAGGCGTGGTTCCCGGAAGGACAACGTAGTGTGGAAGTCACTGATGTCAAATCCGCTTTTCCAAAGTGGTGGGCAGATCAAATGGAATCGTCCATTGCCGGATTTTTGGATATATGTGAGCCAACCGGACTATACAGTCTCTATCAGACAGTGGTAAGTGTGCCAGCGGATGGAACAGCGTGGGAACAGCAGGTAAAAGAGAGTCCATCAGCAAGAAGCTTGTTAGATTCCTATTGGAGTACAGTAGACGAAGAGGCCTATGAATCTGGCAAAAGCCTACTATTTGGCTCAGACACGAAGGGGTTGTCATCTTACCTTAGTATCAATGCAGAAGACCCAACCAGAGGAAGTGCCGTATATACAAGAAGACTCTATAATCAGGATCTTGTTCGGGTGTCAGTTTTCTGGAATCAAAATGTGGACAATGTACGAGAATCCGAATGGCCAGAATGGACACTCTCGATTGACGAACTGAAGGACAATTACTTAGTCCTTATGGACGTGCAGGGAGAATCCTCTGCCATTGATGAGAGCATTCCAGAGACTGATGCGCAGAGCGAAGCAGACAATGCTGCAGGGCAATTGGAAGGTTCTGAAGATACGCAGGGTACAGCTGATACAGATTCTTGGAGTCAGACACAGGAAAACACTGAGGCTTGGGCAGAAACGAGTGCATGGGAGGAAACGGATGCGGCACAGTAAGGGATTTGTTGGTGTACTGACGGCAATGTGTGTTCTGTTTCCACCCGTGTCGCAGATATATGCGGATGATGTTGGCGAAATTGAATCTACTTTTGAGTTAGCAACTGACGATACGGACGATGGAGAAAGCCTAGAAGCACCAGTGTTATCGACAGAATATATGAAGTCAACACTATCAGAAGAAGATGAGACAGAAACCGAGGCAAAAAGCACAGAAGTTGATTCAAAAAGTAGTGGTGAAACAGAGAGTGTGGCAGAAGGTGTGACAGAGATTGAAGAAACTTCGGCAGAGGATACGAGTTTGAAACACTGCATCGTGATTGCTTCGAATGAAAACATTGGAACGAATGCATTCTTTCCAGAAATTCCACTGATTGCTGGCTATACGGCAGATGATCGTCCTGTTGACGAAGACGGGAATCTGATCTATGGCTGGGGGCAGGAAGAACTCGGTTATTCGTTCAAATTCTTTGGAGAGGATGGAACCATCCTTTACCAGTCAAATCAAAACGAACTGGCAACGGCCAGAACAAAAGGAACCGGACATATCTCGTTATATTTAAACTATCCTGATGCCGGAACCAAGAATGGAACCTTTAGAGGAGCAAGTTTGTACTTCCATTTTACCTCGAGAGATACACACTTAGAATATGCCTTTGAAGTACCCTATTTGTCAAAGAATGCTGACATTCGAATACCTGTTGGATCTTATGAAAAATGCTACGTAACTGCATCAGAAGGTGTTACTCTGCCAGAGGATTATTTCTTTCCTTCGACATGTTTTGTGCAATCTATGAAGAACTCGCACATGGATTTTTTTGCATCGACAATTCAGTTAAGTTCAGAGATAGAATTCCTTGTAAATGGCATTAATTCTTACGAGGAAACGATAGCACTTGGGGCAGCTGATCCAATGCAGCCAACGGCACCGCCAGTAGAAACAACGGCGTCTTCAGCAAAAAAGCCGACAGCAGAGGGATTACTTGATAGGCTTCAGTCGAAATCAAACGAGGAAAAGAAAGTTAATATTGCCGCAATTCTAGCAATTGCAGTTGTGGCATTCATCATAATCATAATTCTAATGTCGTGCATATATGGTATGTATATGTATCGGGATCGAAGAAAGGAGAAACGTAATGCGAAGAAAAATGGTAACAATTCTAACTGGGATGATGAGTCTCACAGCTCTGACAATGGCAATTCCAACACAGGCGGCAGAGGTTAATTCTTCTGGCTATCTGGACACTTACGACAAGCTACAGGAGTACGCTTGGAGTCTACAGTATCCAGAACAAGGACCGTTCGATATTTGGCTTGTAAGCAATGAGCAGGGTGGTGCAAGATTTGTATCCAATGTGCCACAAACAGTATTTGGATACCAGGTTCGAGATTTCGACAGTGACAGGCAGGTAGAATTGCTGATTGTCGGAACAAAGACCGAGAGTGACAAGTTGTATATGCAGATGTACGAAGTAACAAACGGTGTGGTAACTTTGCAGTCTGAAATTGAGACAGATGGGGTTGCATTGTTCCCGGAAGAGGGCATTTCCAGATGCTATTCGTATCTGAACGATCAGAATGAGCGATTAATTGGATATGATCTTTGGTACTATTTAAGTTACATTGCGGATGGCACCAATGTATCAACAGAATTATTCCAATATGACGGTATGACGCTCTCAAAAGTAGACAGCTATGGTATCAGTGGTTCATCTGGATTCGAAGATGCGGATATTGTTGGCAACTATGCAAAACGTGGGATCTGTGATACTCCCACGCGCGTTCTTGCGAACTGGCGGGGCTTCTTGAGACATGGTAGAACGCCTCAAAGGGCCATCACAAGCCCTCT
>ERZ779869.1179-NODE-1179-length-25353-cov-3.758874_pt1 | contig 25353 bp, 18 predicted proteins | sample MGYA00511557_ERZ779869 | MGnify/ENA primary metagenome ERZ779869 (study PRJEB29588, sample SAMEA2154620) | human gut metagenome | biome: human gut; feature: human-associated habitat; material: faeces | place: Denmark | collected 2008/2010 ... | reverse complement strand
CAAAAAAAGATATTTAACTAAGAAGGTACAAGAAGCGGATGCCTGATTAGATTAAAAATAACGGATAACAGGAGGTTGGACCAATGGACAGTATAGTTTCAGAATTTCATCAATATGTCAGTGGTACGGCGATTGCAGGTTCCTGTGAAGAAAGAGACCTGAGCAAAAGTTAATTCGCAGATCTGGTAAAAATTAAGAATGAAAATAAATGGAACGGAGAGAATACAAGACCAGATTCATAATAAAAAGATAAAGCAGTTGCAGATATATTGAATAAAGTTACCACATACAGAACTGAACGATGTGTAAAGGAACATGGAACAGTAGCTGTAAAAGAAAAAGGGTCTTACAGGAATCGTATCAGGATTTACCTTCGATCCAAAATATAAAATAAAAATAATGAGAAAACTAAATATTATAAAAAATGCATCTTCAAGGGTAGTTGGAGGTGCATTTTTTTGACATTGGGAAGATGGTATGGTACACTAATGAAAGAGTATCGCCTTATGTTAAATTGACATGAAGAGATCTTGAGTTACCGAATAAACATTAATATAATGAGGTGAATGCGGTGGACAAATATGAATATAAGCAACTGTCAGAGCGAATGATAGAGCTTATGCAAAATGAAGAATACGGGGAAGCAAAGGAGATTGCTGACTCCATTGACTGGAGAAGGGTTCGCAATGCCATGATGCTTGCGAATGTAAGTGATATTTATGAAAAGACCGGTGAATATCAGAAAAGCTATGATATTTTGCAGATTGCTTATCATCGGGCAGAAGGAAGCCGGAAGGTATTGTATCGTCTGAGTTCTCTTGCACTGAAGACGGGGAATGTAGATGAAGCAATAGATTTTTATGATGAGTTTGTGCAGTTAGCACCAAAAGATCCGAACAGACATATTCTGAGATACCAGATCTTACGGGCACAGCGGGCTCCGTTAGAGCAGCAGATTGAAGCACTGGAAGAGTTTAAGAAGGCAGAATATATTGAAGAATGGGCGTTTGAACTTGCAAAGCTTTATCAGGAAGCAGGTATGACGGCAGAATGTCTGGAAGAATGTGATGATCTGATCCTGTGGTTCAGTGAAGGCAAATATGTATATAAAGCAATGGAATTGAAGATGCAGTATAAGCCACTGACACCTTCGCAGCAGGAAAAGTATAATCGCAGATTTGAAAAAAATGGCGGTGAGACGGAAGAGATTCCGGATCTTGAGACGTATGTTGCAGAAAATAAAGAGCCGGAAGATCATTTGGATGAAGCAGCAACGGAGCATGCAGAGGCTGTTTCAGAAGAGCCGGTTGAGGATATTCCTGAGAGTATTGGACAGCAGGATACAGGAAAAGAAGAAAGTTCAGAGAAACCAGTCCGTAAGCCGGAAAAGAAAAAGATCGGTGATACAATGCGGCTGGATGAGGCATTGGAACAGTTACTGCATCGCAAGCCGGAAGTATCTGCGGCAGAGGATGAAGAGCCGGATATTTCTGATCTTGAGAGTGTGATCGGTGATATTGAGTCGGTCGTGGATCTTGATATGGTAAATCAGATTTCACAGGAAAAGCATACAGGTGATGTGCCAATCGGAATGAAGGAACTTATTCCTGGAGAAGTATCAGAAGAAGCGGCAGATAAGAAAGAGCGGATCCCTGTAGAAATCACAACAGATATTACGGAAGATGACGCAGAAGAGCTGAATCTTGAAGATCTGGTGGCAGAAGAGCTGCCGGAAGAAGTCGAAGAGGCAGAGCCGGTTGAAGAAGAGGCAGAAGAAGTCGAAGAGGCAGAACCGGTTGAAGAAGAGGCGGAAGAAGTCGAAGAGGCAGAGCCGATTGAAGAAACACAGACAGGGACAATAGAAGAAGAACTGCAAAAAATTGCTGATGCAGAACCGGCTGAACCGGAAGAAGAGATCTTCGATATGGAAGAAGCGGAAGACTTCCTGGAGGATTCACCTGCTGAGGATTGGGAAGATGATACAGAATCCTTTGAAGAAGCGGATGCAGAGGAGCTGAGTTTTGAAGAGATTTTATCTGACTGGGATTCGGAAGAAGCAGAGGCGTTGCTTGAGGATGCCGAGGAAGAAGTATATGATGAGTCGGTAGAAGAGACGTACGAGGAAGAACCGGACGAAGAGCCGAATGAAGAACCGGACGAAGACGAAGCAGAAGATATATTAGAAGGTGCCGAGGCAGAGCCGATTGAAGAATCAGCAGAAGATGTCGTTGAGGCGGATGCTGAGGAAATATACGAAGAAGAGCCGGAAGACGAGGTTACGGAAGATACTCCAATCCTGTCTCCTGATATTCAGCGGATGATTGATGAAATTGAAGGCGTAGTTCCGGCAGAGGAGTCTTTGCCAGAAGAAAAAGAGATAGAAAAAGCACCGGAAGAACCGCATGAAAATATGGGAGAAGTGACAGAATCTCTCCGTTTAGATGATCTGCCGGAGGAAGACGAAGATTTATTTGAAGATGAAGACTTCTTAGAGTCAGAGGATGAAGAGGATGAGTACGAGTCCTATGAAGACGACGATTCAGAAGAAGATGAGTATGAATCTTACGAAGATGGCGATTCAGAAGAAGATGAGTATGAATCTTACGAAGACGACGATTCAGAAGAAGATGAGTATGAATCTTACGAAGACGACGATTCAGAAGATGAATATGCATCCTATGATGAAGATGAGTATGAAGATGAAATTTATGATGACGAATATGAAGATGACGATGAAGCTTATTATGAAGAATCGGATGATGATGAGTTAGCAGATGATGAGGAATTCTACTATGAAGACGAAGAAGAACCGGACGAGGAAGATGCACCTGATTTTGAAGATGAATTCAAGGTAGATCCGAAGCACAGTGAAGAGCCGGATGATCGGGAGATTCCGGACGAAGATGATGGAATTGATATCATGTCGGCTACGACACCGTTGAGCAGAAAGGAAACTGCAAAGCTGATCGCTACAGGTAAGACTTCTCCGTTGCCACTGGATGAAATTTCAGATGCATTATCCATGGATACAGGATTTGTAGTACATGGAAGATATGATCTGGAAACTCAGAGCGGAATCGGTACAAGAGCCGGCCTGACAGAAGAACAGAAGAAATTATTCTCTTATTTTGTTCCTGTGCGTGGCATGAGCGAACAGTTAGTAGATGTTCTGGAGCAGGATAAGAACTGTACAAACCGGAAGGGAACGTCGAAGACAGGAAATCTCCTGATTATTGGAGATAAAGGAAATGGCAAGACTGTTCTTGCAGTAGATGTAGTTAAAGCAATTCAGAAGCAGAGAGAGATCCGTCAGGGTAAGGTAGCAATCGTGACAGGAGAGTCCCTGAATAAGAAAAAGATCGGAGATATTTTCGATAAATTATACGGTGGTGCTTTGATCATTGAAAAAGCAGGAAAGATGAATGAAAAGACAGTCGCCAAGCTGAACAGGGCAATGGAGCGTGATACAGGAGAACTTCTGATCGTGCTTGAGGAACAGAGAAAGCCGTTAGATCGTCTGCTTTCCTCCAACCGTGAGTTCAGGAGAAAGTTTACTTCCCGTCTGGAAGTGCCGATCTTCATTAATGATGAGCTTGTAACATTTGGTCAGACTTATGCCCAGGAGAATGGTTACAAGATTGATGAAATGGGTATTCTTGCTCTTTACAGTTGCATTGATTCTCTTCAGAGAGAAGATCATTCAGTAACTGTTGCGGAAGTAAAAGAAGTAATGGATAAGGCAATCGCACATTCACAGAAAGCTTCAGCCAAGAAGCTGGTGAAGAGAGTATTCGGAAGAAATACAGATTCGTCGGACAGAATTATTCTTTCCGAACGAGATTTCAACATTTAACGACAAAATTTAGTCAGAATTAATAGACAGTCTTGGGAAAGGCTGTCTATTTTTGTGCAAAAATATGTTTTCTCTTTCTTTTTTCAGGTACATCAAGTATAATGATGCTATGATGTTGGGAGCAAAATCCCAAGCAATGAAAGAATTCGAGCAGTGAGGTGGATTTATGGTTACAAAGAAGAAGGCAGTGAAAAAACTGCAGCCTTATGAGATAGGAGAACTGGATCACTACCTTTTCGGGCAGGGGAATCATTATGAGATTTATAAGAAGCTTGGTGCACATGAAGTGACAGCAGGTAAAAAGGGTGTTTATTTCGCAGTATGGGCTCCACATGCAAAGAGTGTTTCAGTGATCGGAGAGTTTAATGGATGGGATGCTGCAGCGGACAGGATGGAGCGGCAGGAGCCATTAGGAATCTATACAGTTTTTGTACCGGAAGCGAAAGACGGACAGATGTACAAATACTGTATTGAGACACAGAGCGGAGAGCTGATCTATAAGGCAGATCCATTTGCCAATTATGCAGAACTTCGGCCGGGAACTGCTTCCAGGATTACGGACATTTCTCATTTAAAATGGACGGATGACCGTTGGATGGAAAGCAGAAAAAAATGGGATAATAAAGAAAATCCGTTATCCATCTATGAAGTGCATATGGGTTCCTGGATGAGGCATCCGGGAAGGGAAGATGAGGGATTTTATACTTATCGTGAATTTGCAGAAGCGATTACAAAATATGTAAAAAAGATGGGGTATACGCATGTAGAACTGATGGGAATCGCGGAGCATCCATTTGATGGCTCATGGGGATATCAGGTAACTGGTTATTTTGCACCGACTTCCAGATATGGAACACCGGAAGATTTTGCTTATATGATCAATTATCTGCACCGGAATAGGATTGGTGTGATTCTTGACTGGGTTCCGGCACATTTCCCGAAGGATGCTCACGGACTGGCTGATTTTGACGGAACACCGACTTTTGAGTATGCAGATCCGAGAAAGGGAGAGCATCCTGACTGGGGAACGAAGATCTTTGATTATGAAAAGCCGCAGGTACGGAATTTCCTGATTGCAAATGCATTGTTCTGGATCGAGCATTTCCATGTGGACGGACTGCGTGTCGATGCAGTGGCATCCATGCTTTATCTTGATTATGGAAAGCAGGACGGACAGTGGGTCCCAAACAAGTATGGTGGAAATCAGAATCTTGAGGCGATTGAGTTTTTCAAGCATCTTAATTCTGTTGTACTTGGAAGAAATCCGGGGACGATGATGATCGCAGAAGAATCCACTGCATGGCCAAAGGTTACAGGAAACCCGGAGGATGACGGACTGGGATTCAGCCTGAAGTGGAATATGGGATGGATGCATGATTTTACAGAGTATATGAAGCTGGATCCGTATTTCAGGAAAAATGCACATCATATGATGACATTTTCCATGGAGTATGCATATTCGGAGAACTATATCCTTGTTCTTTCGCATGATGAAGTCGTTCATCTGAAATGCTCCATGCTGAATAAGATGCCGGGAGAAGGCTTTGACAAATATGCCAATCTCAAGGCAGCATATGCATTTATGACAGGACATCCGGGAAAGAAGCTTCTTTTTATGGGACAGGAGTTTGCACAACTGCGTGAGTGGAGCGAGGAGAGAGAACTGGACTGGTTCCTTCTTTCAGAAGAACCACATCAGCAGATCCAGAACTGGTACAGAGATCTTCTGCATTTATATAAGAAGCATCCTGCACTGTATGAGCTGGATAATGATCCGGCCGGATTTGAATGGATCAATAAAGATGATATTTTCAGAAGTATCTTCAGTTTTGTCAGACATTCAAAGGGAAAGAAAAAGAATCTTTTATTTGTGTGCAACTTTACTCCGGTAGCAAGAGAAGATTACCAGGTTGGAGTGCCGACGAAGAGGCAGTGTAAGCTGGTACTGAACAGCGACGAGAAAGAGTATGGAGGTTCTGGAGAAAAGAGAACCGAGATCTATAAGCCGGTGAAGAAAGAGTGCGACGGTCAGAAATATTCTTTTGCATATCCGCTCCCTGCTTATGGCGTTGCTGTATTTGAATATTAAAAGAATAGTTTCAAGATGGAGAAAACCACCGGATTTTAAAGAGAAGTATCTGAAAATCCGGTGATTTTTAGTTCCATATTAGACAAAAATAAGGAAGAATAGTAACGGTAATGACAAGGAAAAAAAATCTTGTAATGTTATAATAGATTTGTATACTTGCGTGATTTTATTTGATAGTTAAATAAAATTAAATTTTGCAAGGGAGGAAAAAGCATGAAAGGAAGAAGAGTCCAAAAGGTACTTGCAGCAGTGCTGGCGGTGGCAATGGTTCTGCCGATGACTGCAATACCGGCAAAGGCTGAGGAAGCGGAAGAAGTTACATATAAGCTTTATCCGAATCCTCAGGAAATGACGTATCAGGATGGAAGCTACATCCTGAAAAAGAATGTCAATGTCATTTATGATGAGGATATTGACGATGCAACAAAAGCACGACTTAAAGAGACTGCAGAACTGAAAGGTCTGAATGTGACAGAATCAGATGCAGAAAAGAGTGGTGCAACGAACATTTATGTAGGAGTTTACGGATCGGACGGAACAGTAGATGATCAGATCGTAGATGAATATCATGTAGATACTTCATTATTTGATCATACCGATTCCTATTTCCTGAAAAGTGACAACAATACGATTGCTGTATTGGGAAAAGATACAGATGCAAGTTTTTATGGACTGACGACACTGTATCATGTACTTGCACAGACAGAGAGCCTGTCGATCAGAAATTTTACGATTGAAGATTATGCAGATGTTGTAAGCCGTGGATTTATTGAAGGATATTATGGAAATCCATGGTCTACAGAGGATCGTGTGAATCTGATGACATGGGGGGGATACTATAAGTTAAATGCTTATTTCTATGCACCAAAGGATGATCCGAAACACAGAGCGAACTGGGATGAACTCTATACAGATGAAGAGTTAGAGAGTAAGATCAGACCACTTGCAGAAGCTGGAAATGCTTCCAAGTGCAGATTTGTGTATGCTCTGCATCCATTTCCGAGTGGAAATAACTTCCGCTTTGATACAGATGCACACTATAATGAAGATCTTGCAAAATTGAAAGCAAAGTTTAAGCAGGTAATTGATGCAGGAGTACGTCAGATTGCGATTCTTGCGGATGACTTTGTAAATCCGGGAGCAGCAAATGAAGTAAGACTTCTGAACGATATGAGTACCTGGCTGGCAGAGGTGAAGCAGGAATACCCTGATATGAAGATGACACTTCCGTTCGTTCCGTATGATTATATGGGAAATGGAAGTTCCAGTGAACTTCAGGCCCTGAAGAGTGTACCGGAAAATGTACAGATCGTTATGACCGGTGGACGTGTCTGGGGTGAGGTTACAAATAATTTTACTACTACATTTACAAATAATGTAGGAAGAGGTCCTTTCATGTGGATCAACTGGCCTTGTTCAGATAACTCACATAAGCATCTGATCATGGGTGGTAACAGCACATTCCTTCATGGTGGTGTTGATGCGTCTAAGATTCAGGGAATCATGCTGAACCCGATGCAGCAGTCAGAGCCAAGTAAAGTAGCTATTTTTGCAAATGCATCCTATGCATGGAATATCTGGGATACAGATGCCGATGCAGATCAGACATGGGAAGACGCATTTTCATTTGTAGATCATAATTCGGCAGTAGAGACAGAAGCAAGTGATGCACTCAGAGAGTTGTCCAAGCATATGATCAATCAGAATATGGACAGCCGTGTAACTGAGCTTCAGGAGTCAGTAGAACTGAAGGAAAAACTCAACGCATTTAAAGATAAACTGGAAACGGAAACGGTCACAGAAGCAGATGTGGATGATCTGATCCAGGAATTCCAGACACTTCAGGATGCAGCAGCATTGTATAAAGAATCAGGTAATGAGGCAATCAGAAATCAGATTGTTTACTGGCTGGATTGCTGGAAAGATACAACAGATGCAGCGATTGCATACCTGAATGGAGTAAAGAGTTCTCTGAACGGAGATGTATCCGCAGTTGTGGAATACAATACAGAAGGAGAAACGGCATTCGCACAGTCCAAGACGCATGATTTCCTGTATGTAAATTATCAGGAAGTCGCAGAAGTCGGAGTACAGCATATTGTTCCGTTTATTAAAAAACTGGCTGAATATGTATCAGGCAAAGCAGAACTTGCCCTGAATCCGGACAAAGTGATCCGTAAATACATCACAAGCCGTACAGACACACCGACAGGCTCTGCGGATAACTTATTTGACGGAGATGACAGCACAAGTGCGATTTATAAGACACCGAATAAGATTACAACAGGTACCTATATCGGAGTAAGTTACAGCAAGGCAATCAAGATCAATGATATCCGGTTCCTTCTTGGAGCAGGAAAAGATCATATGGATCAGGCAAAGCTGCAGTACACAACCGATGGAAAGACCTGGAAAGATCTGGAGCTTACAGGCATGAACAATAGTTTTGCAGGTGTCAGAAACCAGAACCAGGAAGTAAGTGTTGCAAAAGAAAATCTTCCGAAAGATTTTGAAGCAATGGGTATCCGCCTGATTGCAACAGCAGACAATGCAGCAGATGCATGGCTGCAGGTTAATGAGATCACGATCAACAAAGATGAGAATACAGATGACGGCGACGACAGCGAACTCAGTTATACATTAATGAAGCCGGATCGCTGGAGTGTTTACCAGGGATCAGAATCACTCCTTCGTGACGGAAATGACAGTACATTTATCTGGTTTAATACAGGTACTGGTGATGCTGTAAATGTAGATGATTTCCTTGGATACAATCTTGGAAAGGTTGCAACATTGGAAAGTGTACATATCGCAGTAGGATCACCGTCCAATGGTGATAAGTTTGTAAAATATACAGTTGAGACATCTGTAGATGGAAGGAGCTGGACAGCCGTTCCGGGATATGAATCCCATACAGGAACAACTTCAGGAACTGATGTACTGGATATTGAATTAAACGGACTTTCTGCACAGTATATCCGTATCCGCAATCTGGAATATCGACAGACTTGGGCGAGATTCTCAGAATTTACGGTAACAGAAAGAGTAAATAATACAGGAACAAAAGATAACGTATTTACAAATATCGAGAACTGTGAGGTCCTTGGAACAGCAGCAGAAGGAACTGTATCACTGAATGCAGCATCCTTAAGCGTAGGAGCCGGAAAGTATATCGGAATCGATCTTGGACATATCAAGGCGGTGACAGGAATTACCAGTCCGACAGGAACTTCACTGAAGTTACAGACTTCTATGAATGGGGTAGAGTGGACAAAGGTAACAGATCCGTCCCAGGCAGCCGATGCACGTTATATCAGACTTTATAATGATACAGATGCAGCAGTGGATGTAAGCGGGGATGCTTTCACAGTAACGTATGAATTTATTGGTGAAAAGACAGTAACCAGTGATTTTGCACAGAACGATGCAAGCCGTGATATGCGTGGAAGCGGAAACGTCAATAATGTTTTTGACGGAGACCTTACAACATATGGAACGATCACAGGTGTGCAGGATAGCGGAAAGAAGATCGTGTTTGACCTTGGACAGACGATCGACTTCAAGTCCATCCGTTACTATGTAAAAGAGACAAGCCTTGATTTCCTGCGTTATGCAAAATTTGAAGTAGCAAATGATCCTGATGCAGCAAACTGGACAACAGTGCTGACTGTAGGAAATAATTCTTTCGAGAATACAGCCAATACAGATACAGCAAAAGATTATGCAGCTCTGACACATGACAGTGAGAATCCTGGAAATATGTATGCAGAGCAGACAGGGCTGAATGTAAGCGGACGTTACTTAAGAGTTGTACCGCTTAAGACATACAGTTACAGATGGGTTGATTTCTATGAGATCCAGATCAATGGTGGAGCCTATATCTCTACAGAGTCAAATCGAGATATCGTATCGACCGTGATCGAAGAAAAAGGAAAAGTACCTTCCAATGTATTTGAAGAAGATTACCGTACGGTATACAAGCCGTCAGAAGCAAATGGATCATTTACTTATCGCATTTCTGATCTGGAGGCAAAGAGAACGATCCGTATGATCCAGAATGGAGCAGCATCTGATGCAGTTGTAACTGCAAGAATTGCAAATAAAGATGGAAGTAATATCCAGAGAGTTACACTTGGTAAACTGAGCCAGGCAATCAATGAATTTGCTGTAGCTTCAGATAAAAGAATTTTGGATGTAACAGTAACCTGGGGTGAAAATATTCCGGAAATTTCAATGATCAAGACAAGCAGTAAGGCAGCAGCTACAGTTGACAAGACAAAGCTGGATGAGGCGATTGCGGCAACAGGAAGCAGTGATGCAGCAAACTGGACAACAGATTCTAAAGCAGCAGTAGATAAAGCGAAAGCAGTTGCTGAAGAACTGAAAACGAATGAGTATGCTACACAGGATACAGTTGATACAGCAGCAGGTGCATTGAAGACTGCATGCAGTAAGGCAAAAGTAAAAGCAAATGCTACAGTTCTTGAGGCACTTCACAGGGCAGTTGCAGAGAAGAAGAGCCAGAAAGACGGAGAGGTTGAAGTTTATACAGCCAAGACATTTACAGCATATGAAACTGTACTCAATAAGATTGTGGCAGCACTGGAAGATACAGATAATCTTTCCCAGGATACAGCAGAAAAGCTGAAGACTCAGATTGAAGAAAAAGAAGCAGCTCTTGAGTATTCAAAAGTAGAAAGAGAACTTGCTGAACTGGAGCTTCAGGCAGGAGTTGAGTATAATGCAGATGATTATACGACAGCATCTGCCAAAGCATATACCGATGCAAAGAAAGCTCTGAGTGATCTGATCGAAGCAGATAATACTACAAGAGTTAATCCGACAGAGATCGCAGCAAAGAAAGCAGCTTATACAGACAGTATTACAGCATTAGTTGATGTGAGAAGTCTGAAGAGCGTGATCGCAGAATGCAATGAACGGCATGAGGGAAATGAAAAGAAGTATACAGCAGCAAGCTGGAAGAATTACAGTGATGCACTGGATGCAGCAAATGCTGTTCTTGCAAATGGAACAACAGAAAGTGTACAGGAAGCAGAGACAGCTCTGCGGGCAGCAGAAGGAGCACTTGTACTGAAAGATACATCCGCAGTACAGACAGTCATTGATGAGATGAAGAAAGTCAATGCGGAAAATTACACAAGCGACAGCTATGCAGTCCTGAAAGCAGCTATCGCACAGGCTGAAAGCCAGATTGATGATGAGACAAAGGCAGATGCCAATATCCGTGCTATGCAGGATGCGAAAGCAAATCTTATCAGCATCGTGGAACTGAATGCAGCATTAAGTGATGCAGCAAAATATGAAGCAGCTAATTATACAACAGATTCCTATACAGTTCTGGCAGCAACTGTAAATGCGGATAACATGAATGCATTGAAGACATCCGGTACAGCAGAACAGATTGCAGAAGCAGTACAGTCTATCCGCAATGCAATCGATGGTCTTGTATTAAGAGCAACAGATATGGATGCTTACAGAGATAAGATTCAGTTCAAGTCTGAAGCAGGAGATTACACAGAAGAGACTTATACAGAGTATAAGGAAGCTTACGATGCACTGATGGCACTGGACAGCAGTACAGGAAATGTATCAGCAGATGAGTTCCAGGCAGCAAAAGCAAGATTTGAAAATGCACAGGCAGCACTGAAAATGATCAAGGCAGATTACACGAAAGTGGATGAAGCACTTGCAAAAGTACCGGCTGATCTGAGTATTTATACAGATGCAACTGTGAAGACACTGAAAGATGCGATCGCCAAGGTCGACAGAAATCAGCCATTGTCCAAGCAGGCAGAAGTAGATGCTTATGCAGATGCGATTCATGATGCAATCAACAACCTGGTTGTAAAATCCAAGTCTGATGATGGAAAGGATAACCAGAACGGTAATTCCAACAATGGTCAGAATAATGGAAATACAGCAGGTAATGGAAATGGATCGGGCAAAGGAAATGGCACATCCGCTAACGGAGCAGTCAAGACCGGAGATACTGCACCGATCGCAGGAGCATTTGCACTGATGATACTGGCAGCAGGGGCGGTTGTAACCGTGCTGAAAAGAAAAAGATACTAAGATGCAGCGTTAAAAATGCAAAGCAGGGTGTCCATACAAAAGGACACCTGAAATGAGATAATAAGAATCAGATGAGGAACTCTTATCTGGTTCTTATTTTTGTTACACAAATTTGAAAGATACCACGATATGCGAATGTTGGGTAGGATTGTGGGAGCACGTAGCGCGTAACAATCCGCAGGTATCATAGTCGGGGGCTTTTGACCCCGACATCATTTGAAAGCTTATTTTTAAAAAGATAAGTTGTAAACGCAGCCCCCAAATCAATACAGACCGGATCAATACGGCAGCAGTGAAGCAGCAGAAAGGAATATGACTTATGAGAAGAACAACTTATACAAACTGGATATCCAAGATTTTAAAAGAGATCGCCAACAGAAGAGGAGACCGGATGATCGAGAATCCTGCAGTTCAGTTTACGCTGGATGCAAAAGCAGGAGAATATGATGAAGTGTCTGATGAGACTTATAATTTCCTTTTGAATGAAGTTGAGGAACTGTCAAAATTCTGGTGTGATCAGAAAGAAGTACCTGCAGTTCAGATCCTTGGAGCTATTTTCAGAAAGATGAATCTGGATCAGAAGACCATCGGAGCTGTGGCAGAACGTCTGGCTGATCGCTATGCAGAGGAAGTTAAGCCATTTACAGAAAAAAATATAGTGCAGGACGAAGGGGATCTGGACTGGCTGTTCGATATGGAGACAGAAAAAAAAATCAGGGGCTTTCTCCAAAAGAAATTTACAAGTTCGTTTCGGATCGCATTTATGGTCAGGACAGAGCTGTGAAGGCAGCGACTATGCTGCTTTATAATCATATTCACGCTCATAAAAGAAATATTCTTTTTGCAGGTCCGACTGGCTGTGGTAAGACAGAAATCTGGAGGGTAATGTCCAGGTTATATCCGAATATCAGGATTATTGACAGCACGATGCTGACGATGCAGGGCTGGAGTGGTTCATTTAAAGTAAGAGATATCTTTTCTTCCATGAGTCAGGAGGAAGCAGAAAAGGCGATTATTGTCTTTGATGAATTTGATAAGTTTTGTGAACCACTGTATGGTTCCAATGGTACGAATTATGGTGCTGCAGCACAGAATGAGTTACTGAAGCTCATTGAAGGAGGGCAGATTTACTTCCCTGCTGATAAAGGAAAACCTGCATTAGAACTCGATTCTTCCGGAATCAGTTTTGTATTCTGTGGAAGTTTTGAACGCCTGACTGATGTGAAGACAGAGAGCGAAAGTTCAATGGGATTTGGAAATAAGATTCAGAAAAAAGATGCATATGTCCAGTATGAAAAAGAAATCACAGTAGAAGATCTGGTCAGATATGCAGGAATCCGACAGGAAATCGGTGGACGCATTAATCAGATTGTCCAGTTGCAGGGAATGACGGCAGAAGATTATAAAAAGATCCTACAGGATAAGACAATTTCACCGTTACATCAACTGGAACGCCAGTATGGTGTGAAACTCCGGCTTGGTGAGAGGGAAAGAGAAAAGCTGGCTCAGGAAGCGGAACGCACGAAGATGGGAGTGCGCTATCTGCGGAGTAAGATCCAGCAGATGTTGGATGAACAGCTTTTTCAAAATGATGAGCAGGATGAGTATGAACTGGAACTGTAAAGTGTTATTGGGATGTAATGAGTGTATTGGATTTTGTAGTGTTTTATAATTCAGACATACATCCTCAACCCCCTGCATAGATTGTAAAAAATAAACGATGCAGGGGCTTTTCCATGAGAGATTATATTGAGGAGCGGGCGGTGGAAATCGCAGACTATATTATAGAAAATAGTGCGACGGTGAGACAGACTGCGAAACAATTCAGGATAAGTAAGAGTACGGTACATAAAGTTGTTACATAAAAGAACGATTTGTGTGGGTGGTAGAATAGGAATAAGATTATTGTAGAAAAACAGCTGGATGAGGCTGTTTTTCTTTTATGCATGGAAAAGAAATGATATACTAATCGTAGTAATATATGAGCGAAATGTGAAAACAAAATTTTAGGAGGTTGAAATGTATATACAGTGTACAAAAGCATTACTTGAGAAATTGAAAATAGAAAAAAGTGAATTGCTTCCAACTAAAAGCTGTGAAGATGGTGCGGCGGGATTCTATTCTTGGCATGCACATTTTATTACGATTAACAGGCGAAAAGTTGTTGTGTGTATGAATAATTTAACACGATATACGATTGTTTTATATCGACCAAAAGCAAAAGACATGATGGAGCTGGAAAGCAGGATAAAAGAGGGGATTCGCACAGCTTTTGGTGAAGAAGGTATTTCGGAAGTAGTAATAAATGAATATATTGAAAAATGTGGAGCGGTAGAGTATTCAAAAACAGCCGGAAGAAGTATGGTTGCTAATTTGAATAAAATTTGTGAGACAGTACAGTGGTATGCAGATTTGCTAGATGAGGATACTGTAATACAAAAGAGAATCAGTTTGTCGTTGGGAAAATATCTTGTCAAATTTGATGGAGATTATGATCATCCGGAGGAGAGACTGTTTCGAGAACTTTGTAAAATGCGTAATCTGTCTGATTCAGAATGGGATAGAATACTCGAAGTGGAAAATTATCAGTTGAAAATCCGGTTAGATTTTGAAAATTTTGATATATGGAGAAGAGTGCTGATTCCATCAAGTTGCACATTTCAGAGATTACATTGTGTTATACAGGAAACATTCGGATGGTTTGACTATCACTTGCATGAATTTCGATTGATTGGAGAACCAGAGGAAGCAGATCATAAATTACCATTGTACGCATATCCGATTAAGATGCGGATTGTAGATGGGGAGGATCCGGAAGTAGGAGAATATTTGGAACCAGACAAGTATGAAGTGAAATTTGATACGAAAACAAGTCTAAAAGATGTTTTCAAAGACATAGATACATGTATTTATACCTACGATTTTGGTGACAACTGGGAGCATGTAATTACCTTGGAAAAGGTGATTGAGAATAATAATCGATTTCCGGTTCTCCTTGAAAGAAACGGAGAAAGACCACCGGAAGATGTAGGTGGTGAAAGTGGATTTGAAGAGTATATGAGAATTATCTCAGATAAGAATCATCCAGAACATGAAGCGATGCTTCAGTGGTCGGAAATTACAAAAGAAAAGGAACGAACAATAGAAGAAATCAACAGAAGAATGAACTATTTTTTCAGATGATGAGAGGTAAGAAGCATGATTGCACCAAGGAAAGTAAAATTTGAAGCAAAGAAAAAAGAAAATGAAAATATAGAATTCCGCACGTTTCTAAAATGCAATGCGGATGAAGAAGAACTGGATAAGCAGTTCAAAGAGCTGCATGAAGAATTATTTGCAAATTATGACTGTAATAGGTGCAGAAACTGCTGCAAGATGTATCACGGAAGTATTCCGAATGAGGATTTAGAGCGAGATGCACAATTTCTGAATATGACCAAAGAACAATTCGTAGATACATTTCTTGTGAAAAATGAAATAGAACATACATATGAGACCAGAAATAAGCCATGTGACTTTCTGGAGCAAGATGGAAAATGTAAACTGGGAGAATGCAGACCAGAGAGCTGCAAAAAATATCCTTATACAGATCAGCCAGAGAGATTGCAAAGTTTATATAGTGTGTTGAACGCGGTTGAAGTCTGCCCAGTGGCATTTGAAATTTATGAGAGGTTGAAAAAAGAATATCATTTCAAAAATAGATAAAAAATAAGAGATATACGAAAGAAATGTGAAGGAGTACGGTGTGGAGAAATTTTCGAAAAAAAGTTTAGTATCCCTTGGCGAGTATTATGTTTATAGTTTGATAGATCCTAGAAATAGAAAAGTATTCTATATTGGAAGGGGGACTGGGAATCGAATTTTTGAACATGAAAGAGAAAGTCGGGGAAGTCCCGAGAGTGAGAAACTAAAATTAAAAACAATAGCTGAAATTCAAGCGACAGGCTTGGAAGTCGAGAAAGTTATCATCAAATGTAATTTGACTGAATCAGAAGCCTTTGCTTCGGAAGCGGCATTAATTAATATTTTCAATTATGTGGAAAATAGCAGATTGACTAATATTGTTGCAGGACATCACTCAATAGGAGCTTTAAGTGCACAAAATCCGATTACATATTTGAATCCTGGAGAATAGAGAGAGTTACCGGGCGGTTCTCTGCTCCGAGTTGGTATATTAAAATCAATAGTTATAAGGTATTTACATTCAATTTTATGGATGTGGATACCTTTTTTTGTGCAAAAAATTAATCGCGAGAAAAACATGTCCTCCTATGGAAGATTAGAAAAAACAATTGAATCTTCCGAGTAAAAAAGCCTTTGACTGCACGCAACGTGCAGCTATAGGCTAAAAGGAGGAAGGTATGGAAGTTATGACACTGCGAGAAATATGTGAAGCATTGGAGGTGTCTAGGAGAGCCGTTCAAGGTTATGAGAAAGCAGGTCTTGTGTCTGCAACAGACCAGAATAAGTACGGACATTTACTCTATGATGAAGCTGCTATGTTGAGAATTGAGCAAATCAAGTTATAGCTGGTCTGTAAAGCTATAAAGAAAGCGGGGAAAACAAATGAAGGATAAGAAGAAAACAATTTTAGTCATTGCGTTAGCTGGTGTTGCAATTATAATAATATCAGCTATTGGAATATATTTTGGTTATCATACGTGGAATGAGGCAACGTGCTCAAAACCAAAGACCTGTAGTATCTGCGGAAAAACTGAGGGGGAAGCATTGGGGCATAAATGGAGGGATGCAACATGTACGGAACCACAAATCTGCTCAGTTTGTGATCAAACAAAGGGCGAGAAGTTAGGGCATGATCCAGATAAATGGTCTACAATAAAAGAAGCTACGTGTACTGCAGTTGGAGAAAAGGAAGCAACATGTAAAAGATGTAAAAAAAGTCTAACAGAAGAAATTCCGATGGTAGATCATACACCAGGGGAATGGACGGTAACAAAAGATTATAAAGTAAATAGAGATGGAACGGTAACTCCAGGAGCAGAAGCTGTATTATGTTCTGTATGTAATAAGGAATTGGAGACGAGAGAATACACAATAGAATTGACTAACGGACAGAAAAATGCAGTGATTCGGGCATATGAAGAGGAAAATTTCTGGCATGTATCAAGGGACTATTTAATAAATGATGTATTGGTCGGATTTGATTACTTTAGCATAGAGGATGCAACATTTGCAGTTGATCATATGGATGTAAATTTTGATGAACAAGCAGTGTTATATGTAAAGCAAAATTCATCTGGTCAGTCTAGAGGGGGAATCACAGAAATGATGCGTTATTACGGTTACACTGAAGAACAGATTAACAATGCATTAGAAGAGACTGGAATATAGAGTACTCATAACAATCATTGCGCCTGAAGACAAAAGCTATCGATAGAGGCTTGGGGAGGATTCTCCAAACCTTTGATTGTGACAACCAACTTACCGCTATCAAAATTAAAGTCAGAGACGAATGTTGATAAAAAAAGAATTTATGATCGGATTTTGGAAAGGTGTGTGTCTTTGAAAATCGATGGTAACAGCAGACGGGAAGCAATTGCAAATACCAATGTTCATGCTATAAAAAAGATACTGAATATTTAGGACTATTTCAGCGGAGATTTTCATAGTAATGGACAAAGAGTGAGCAGGGAGGAGGTGGAAGCTTCACCGTGGCGAAGACAAAATTGAATTATCGATTTCATAATCCGAATTCGGTAGAAGCGACTGCCGATTACATATTAAAGGTATTTATTGAAGCGAATGGAGGAAAGGTGGAAAAGGCGATACAGGAAGCTACTGAGGAACTTTCAGGGAAAGAAAACGGAAATTCCGAAAGAAACATTTTGAATTAGAAGTTCACTTGTGTTATTGAAAGAAACAAGGTAAACTTAGGTGTAGATGATTGTGCATTATAGTATAAAATTTAAAGTTATGCTTTGAATAGGATGGTGATTTATTGTGAGAGAAGAATTTGATATTTCACAGTTCGATAAATATAGAGAAGATAATAGAAGAGAAGTGAAGAAAGCAAATGGTGGTCTGCCAAACTCTTTGTGGGACACATATTCTTCGTTTGCAAATTGCTATGGTGGAGTTATTATTTTAGGCGTAAAAGAGGAAGAAGACGGAAGTTGGAGAACAACGGGACTACAAAATGAATCGAAATTGCGTAAAGATTTTTGGGATACTATTAATAATCCCAAGAAAGTAAATCTTAATCTCTTGACGGATGATGACATAGAGACATATACAATGGGTGAAAGAAAAGATGTTATCATGGTTATATATGTTCCGATGGCAAAGAGAGAACAAAAGCCAATTTATATCAATAACGATATCTTTAATGGAACGTTTCGTAGAAATTATGAAGGAGATTACCATTGTACCAGATTACAAGTAAAAGCGATGCTTCGTGATCAGACAGAGAGAACGATGGATATGGAGATCCTAGACAAGGTTCCTATGGAGGATTTGAATTATGACACAATTCATGGATATCGTAATAGTCATAGAACTTTGAAGGAAGGACATCCTTTCGAACGCTTGAATGACCATGAGTATTTAAGAAGTATTGGTGCAGCAGCTATTTCAGAAGAAGATGGGCAATTACACCCAACGGCAGCTGGGATGCTTATGTTTGGAAATGAATATAATATTGTCCGACATTTTCCAGAATATTTCTTGGATTATAGAGAAGAAATGGATTCGGCAATTCGCTGGACGGATCGATTACAGTCCAGTTCGGGGGAATGGTCAGGTAATGTCTTTGATTTTTATTTTAGAGTCTATAATAAGATGATTAAGGACATAAAGGTGCCGTTTAAGATGAAAGGCGGAGAACGCATTGATGATACCCCGGTTCATCAGGCACTTCGTGAGGCACTGGCGAACTGTTTGATTAATGCCGACTATCATGGGAGTCGTGGTGTGGTGATTAGGAAAGAGACCGATAAAATTACTTTCGCAAATCCCGGCTATGTCCGAACTGGTAAGAAACAGATGCGTATGGGCGGAGAATCTGATCCACGAAACAAGTCGCTTATGAAAATGTTTAACTTGATTAATATAGGTGAACGTGCCGGAAGTGGAGTTCCAAATATTTTTAATGTATGGAATGATGAAGGTTTTGTTGAACCGGTAATAGAGGAAAGATTTGATCCCGACAGAACAGTTCTGACACTTTCTTTTGTAAAAAAAGTGCCAGAAAAAAGTGCCGGAAAAAAAGTGCTAGAAAAAAGTGCCGGAAAAAAGGTGACGAAAAAAACGCAAGAACATTACGATAAAATTTTGTCTTTTATGGAAGCGGGAAGATGGTATAAGGCAAATGAATTAACAGAGGTACTCGGAGTGAAAGAAACAAGAACCAAAATGCTGCTCCGTACGTTAGTTGCCGATAAGAAACTTGAAGATAATGGAGTGACAAAGGGAAGAGCGTATAGAAAACCCGATAAAATATAATTTGAAATGGTTAGGATGTGATAGAAGTAATATATTCAATCATATATACGCTCATAAAATGATTGAATTATGAGCGAATTATTTTATCCAAGGTTTAGACAAGATACAACAAGATTTAAACAAGGTATTATTGAATTCCATCAGTAATATCTTGTTTTTCTGTTTACAATCCCCCATTTCACGATATAATAAAGACGTAACAGAACTATACAAATATAACAGAGAGGTATCACATATGAACATAGCCGCTTATTGCCGTGTTTCCACGGAGAAAGAGGATCAGCTTAACAGTTTAGAAGCTCAAAAACAGTTTTTTACCGAATACACCAAGCGTACCGGAGATGTTCTTGTTAGATTATATGCAGACGAGGGCATTTCTGGAACGAAAACGAAAAACAGAAAAGAGTTTATGCGTATGATGGCGGATGCAGATAAGGGACTGTTTGATATGGTAGTGGTAAAAGATATTTCCCGTTTTGCCCGTAATACTGTAGACCTCTTACAGAATGTGCGTAAGCTGAAATCACTTGGAATCGAAACACAGTTTCTTACTGCAAATATGACCAGCATGGGGAACAGTGAATTTGTCCTGACAATCTTTGGAGCATTGGCACAGGAAGAAAGTGCGAACACTTCCAAACGTGTAAAGTTTGGAAAGAAGATGAATGCGGAAAAGGGACGAGTTCCGAATATTGTATACGGTTATGATAAAACGATCGGAGATTATTTTAATCTTGAAATCAATAAAGAGGAAGCTGCGGTAATCAAACAGATTTTTAAAATGTATACCGAAGAAGGTTATGGTGCGTTAAAAATAGCGAACCATTTGAATGAGCAGGGGGTACGAACAAAAAGAGGCTGTACGTGGAGCCAAAATGCAATCTGCCGTATTCTGGACAATGAACTTTATACCGGAAAGGTTATCAATGGGAAACAGGAGGTTACAGATTTCCTGACCGGGAAGAGAACAGAAAAAGATGAAACCGAATGGATGGTCGTAGAACGTCCGGACTTGCGAATTATTGAACCGGAAATATATGAAAAGGCGAAGGAAGTACGAGCTGCCAAATCAAAATCATTCCACCTTACAAGTGAAAGAGAAAGCAATAAATATCTGTTTTCTACATTGATTAAATGTAAAGAGTGCGGTTGGTCTTTCCGGAGAATTGTCCGGAAATATAAAAATACTTATATCCGTTGGGTATGTTCCGGGCATAACGGGCGAGGTGCTGACAGTTGTCCTAATGCACAGAAGGTGGATGAGGATGAACTGATCCAGGTTTTGAATGATTATTTTGCAGAAATCCTGAAGAACAAGAAAAATGTCATTTGCTATGTAACAAATGAGTTCCAGAGAGTATATAAAGCAAAAGATGAAAATGTAAATTATGAAAAGGAATTAAATGTGCAGCTTGCTAGATTACAAAAGACAAGACAGAAATACATGGACATGTACACCGATGATTTAATCAGTCGAGAAGAGCTGAAGGATAAAATCGGTGGTATGAGAAAAGAAATCGAGCGTCTGGAGAATGAACTGAAAATGGTGTCCTATAATTTGACAAAAGGACAGCAGTTGGAAAATATCCTGAATAGTACATTTCGCAGGATTGAGGATATTACAGATGTAAGAGAAATGAATAATCTGCAGTTGAAACGAATCATCCAGAAAATTGAAGTGGACAAGGACGGAAATGTTGATATCTACCTGCGATTACTAGGCGATTTAGGACTGGATGAAACCGTTCTTGTTAGTAACGACCACACATAAAGACGTCACCGAGCGGCTTCTTCAAATCAATCCTTCTCTGGCACAGGAGGCACGAAAAGTGTTGGACATGAATAAATCAGAACGACATATCAGAGGTGGGATGGCAACAAGAGAAAAATATCTCCATCAACATTTGCAACATATGTAAATGAGAGCAGATAAATGAGAGAAAAATAGAATTTAGCTTAGAGAGCAGAAGGACAGAATCTCAAAGGAGCAGATAGGGATTCAAAGTCCTTTTGCTTTTTCTTTTCTGATAACAGGAAGATATGTTATAATGCAAATAATGATGAAACTATGAAATAGACGATAAGATAAACGAAAGCAGGCAGTAAGATTCTTGAAAGGGGCAGATAAGTGCGGGCTGTAATTATTGAGAAAGACGAAAAAATACTGCAGCAGATACAGTCAATCCTGCAAAAAGTTGATTCCGGTTATGAACTGGTAGGGACAGCCGTGAATGGACAGTCGGGCTATGAGCTGATCAGTGCATTGCGTCCGAATCTGGTGATTATGGATATAGAATTACCACGAATGAATGGAATGTCGATGTTGAAGAAACTTCGTGCAGAAGCATTTGATTTTAAAGTGGTAGTTTTGAGTGGAACGGAAAATTTTCAATATGCAAAGCAGGCGATTGAATTGAGCGTGGACGGGTATATCATGAAACCTATCCGTCCGCTTGAGTTAAAAAGGGCATTGATGCAGATCTGCGAAAAAATGAGAAATGAGTATTGGCTGAATGCATCCTTTACAGTGGAGAATCTCCTGATCGGGTGTATGAACGGGCAGTATCAGCCGGAGAATAAATTAAATGAGATTACAGTCAGAAATTATGGATTTACGGTGGAAGACTCTTGTGGGATGTTTATTTTGTGGTTTGGGGAAGATTTTGAAAAAAATAAAGCAGAAGCAGTTCATTTGCTGAAAAGAAGTCTGCAAAAAGAAAATAAATTCAGAGTCTGCATTCTTCCATTGGAAGTATGGCAGGAAATATTTGTGATTGTATATCAGACAGCGGAATTTGAAATGGCAGAGCAATACTTCCAGGAAAATATTGTCCCTATGTTATGCAGTAATCTCAATGGGGATGTAGTCTGCGTGTGGAAAAGAATCGATCATATGATGGATCTTTGGCAATATCGGACAAAAATACCGTTATTGCGGCAGTGGAATCTGACGCTTGGAAGAGGTGTGCTGATCAGTGAGAAGGGAATAGCGGGACGGGAACTGGAGCTTCTTCCATTGAAATATCCTGCAGAACTTGAATTACGGGCAAGAGATTGTACGTTGGCGGGAAGAAAAAAAGAGCTGGAAAAGTGCTTTGAAGAATTATGTGAAATGCTGGAGGGGCAGTTTTGTTTTCCCGAGACACTGAAAGATTGTCTGATTCGTTTCAGTCTGAACATCGTAAATATGTATAAGATCCAATGGGAGCTTGGAGCAGAAATTCAGGTACTTATTCTGATTCTTGAAATAGGTCAGGCAACGAGCTGGAAGCAGATTCGAAGAGCGATAGAAGAATTATTAAATTATTTTAATTTTGAAAAAGAGGATCTTCAGGGAAATGAAGCATTCAGTATGATGGTCCGTAAGGCAGTCGAGATGGCAAAAAAATATTATAGTGAGGGGATTACCCTGGAAGAGACAGCCAGCAGGCTTTATGTTTCGGAAGAGTATCTGAGTACGCAGTTTAAGAAAGAGACACAGAGCAGTTTTACAGAAACAGTACGGAAATTCAGAATAGAAAAGATCAAAGATCTGTTACTGAACAGCAAGTTAAAATTAAATCAGATTGCGGAATTAACAGGGTATTCAGACCCCAAATATATGAGCCGGGTATTTAAAGAAGAAGTGGGGATGCTTCCAAGAGAATTTCGCAAGAAAATGCAGTAAAATAGATTAAAATAGTCCACCTTTTTAAAAAATTTCCACCTTTTCAAGATAAAAATGTATGGTATGATACCAACTGACTTAGATGAAAAGGGTTTCATACATTGTATAGTCGGGGAATAAAGAGGTGAGAAGAATGAGTAAGATGCAGATTACATTTAAAAATCCTGAGGAAATCGTAGCCTTTGTTAATACTGTTTCAAGATATGATTTTGATATGGATCTGAGAAAAGGTCGTGCAGTGGTAGATGCAAAATCATTGCTGGGCATTATGCACCTTGGACTTAATAACGTGATTGAACTTCAGATGTATTCGGATCATTGTGAAGAATTACAGAAAGAACTTGAAAAATATGCAGCTTGATTATAGAGAAAAATAGGATTGAAAAGAGGAAGCGGTTCTGGTAATGCAGGGCAGCTTCTTTTTGTTGCAAAAACCTGGTAAGCTGCAGTCGGGTTCACATGAGATATAATTTGCCGGAGGAAGAACACTGAACTGTTAAGTGATGTGTTGTGGGCAATGGTGAGCCGTAGGTGTCAGCCAGCTCAATTTATGACAGTTTGGAGGATTGAAATATGTACAGTTTGGAAGGACTGAAATAATGCTTGTAAAAGCGGGAAAGCTCTACTATAATTAAAGGTACGGAACAAAAAAGAAGATCTTATAAGATCATATTTTACAGGAGGAGAGCCTTGAAGAAAGAGTTAGTGATCGTTCTTGATTTCGGTGGCCAGTATAACCAGTTAGTTGCACGCCGTGTCAGAGAATGTAATGTATATTGTGAAATTTATTCTTACAAGACGGATATTGAGAAGATTAAAGCAATGAATCCTAAGGGAATCATTCTGACAGGGGGACCGAACAGTTGCTATGAGCCGGATTCACCGACTTATACAGATGAGCTGTTCAAGCTTGGCATTCCGGTTCTTGGGTTATGTTATGGAGCACAGTTGATGTCTCATGTTCTTGGCGGAAAAGTTGAGAGAGCAGATGTCAGAGAATACGGAAAGACAGAAGTTATTATTGATAAGAGGGAATCCAAAGTTTTTGAGGGAGTATCTGAAAAGACAATCTGCTGGATGAGTCATTTCGATTATATTTCAAAAATTGCACCGGGATTTGAGATTTCTGCACATACAGCAGACTGTCCTGTGGCAGCAGCTGAAAATGAAGCAGAAAAGCTGTATGCAATCCAGTTCCATCCAGAGGTACTCCATACTGCTGAAGGAACAAAGATGATCAATAATTTTGTAAAAAATGTCTGTGAATGTGTTGGTGACTGGAAAATGGATGCATTTGTGGAGAATACAATTAAAGAGATCCGTGAAAAAGTCGGAGACGGCAGAGTACTGCTTGCATTATCAGGCGGAGTTGATTCTTCAGTGGCAGCAGGATTGCTTTCCAGAGCGATCGGAAAGCAGCTTACCTGCGTATTCGTAGATCACGGTCTTCTTCGCAAAGATGAGGGAGATGAGGTAGAGGCTGTATTCGGACCGAAAGGACAGTTCGATCTGAACTTTATCCGTGTGAACGCACAGGAGAGATATTATAATAAACTTGCAGGCATTACAGAGCCGGAAGCAAAGCGTAAGATCATTGGTGAAGAATTTATCCGTATTTTTGAAGAAGAAGCAAAGAAGATTGGTGCAGTTGATTTCCTTGCACAGGGAACAATTTATCCGGATGTTGTAGAAAGTGGTCTCGGTGGAGAATCTGCAGTGATCAAGTCTCACCACAACGTAGGAGGACTTCCGGATTTTGTAGATTTCAAAGAAATCATCGAGCCACTCCGTGACCTGTTCAAAGACGAGGTCCGCAAAGCAGGATTGGAACTTGGACTGCCGGAGAAGTTGGTATTCCGTCAACCATTCCCGGGACCGGGACTTGGAATCCGCATCATTGGTGAAGTAACAGCCGATAAGGTTCGTATCGTTCAGGATGCAGATGCTATCTACCGTGAGGAGATTGCCAATGCAGGACTTGACCGCACGATCGGTCAGTACTTCGCAGCACTGACGAACATGAGAAGTGTTGGTGTTATGGGTGATGAGAGAACTTATGATTATGCCGTTGCACTGAGAGCAGTGAATACAGTTGATTTCATGACTGCAGAGGCGGCAGAGATCCCGTATGAAGTTCTGAATAAGGTGATGAGCAGGATTATCAATGAAGTGCGTGGAGTAAACAGAGTA